>ERZ772819.85-NODE-85-length-70859-cov-23.838131_pt1 | contig 70859 bp, 60 predicted proteins | sample MGYA00580860_ERZ772819 | MGnify/ENA primary metagenome ERZ772819 (study PRJEB29015, sample SAMEA2737683) | human gut metagenome | biome: human gut; feature: human-associated habitat; material: faeces | place: China | collected 2012 ...
TCTTTTGTTTTCATACTGTTCTCCTTTGTTCATTAAGTACAATACTTAATGATTTGCATAATTGTAACAGTTATTGAATTTTCAGTATTATTAAATTCTTTATATTTTTAAATTAATTTAATGAATATATATACTTTTTATTGACTTTAATAGTTTTTATTGATAATATTTAATTAAATAAAAATCATTAAGTATTGTACTTAACGATTTTTATTTTTATATGAATTTACTTTAAATTCATTCTTTTTATCAAATTTTATTTCAACTATTTTTGTATAATTATCTTCTTTTGGTTCATTTAATTCCTCAATAATTAAACTTGCATTACACTTTCTTAATGTATCAAATGTATTCATGAATCCCATTCCAGTACCACCTTCATTTTTATATGTGGTACATGGCTTTTTTCCTAAATTTTCTAATACTTCTTTTGGAAATTCAACTCCTGAATCATAAATATATAATCCATAATTTCCGTCAATTTCACCTAATCTTACTAATATACTTTTATTTATATTTTCTGTATGATTAATTGCAATTATTGCATCTTTTATATGATCTGCTAAAAGAGTTTCTAAATCTTCTTTATTTATAAGATTGTTAATCATATAATATATATTTCCTGTAATTTTTAATGTAAAATCTATTTTATTCTTTATACATTCTATTTGCATATATTTTAACATATCATCTATGTTTTCTATTCCAGTTTTGTCTAATTCGATTACCTCTTTCTTATTATATATTTCACTATTTAACTTTTCTAATCTTACTTTTACTTTTTCTGCTTCTTCTGTACTTATTTCTGATTTCATTATTATCTCTTCTAATTTACGTTCTAATGATTTCTGCTTATGAACTATTGTATGTCTTTTTTTACTGATTTCTATATTCTCATTTTCTAATTCCTGAATTTCTTTATTTTTCTTTTCTAATTCTTCTTTGGTTTCTTTTAAGTCTTTTATTAACATTTGTTGCTTATAATATAATTGAAGTGATTTTTGAATTGTTATTAACATTAGTATTCCTAATATAATAAATATACAAAAATAGTTATTTATTGATACTATTATTTTGTTTGAGAATATTATGCCTATAAATAATATTCCTACACTTATTGTTAATATTAATAATTCGATATATTCATTGTTTAAATTGTTTTGCAATGAAATTATACCATATTTTATCTTCTTATTTTTAAATCCTAATATCAATATTATCATATTACATATAACAATTATTAATACATTAACACTATCATTTTTCTTATTTCCAATTCCATTTGTTATTAAAAATGCTATAATTAATGAAATAAAATATATCACATAGTTTATTGCTAAACTTATTATAGTTAAAATTAAACTATATCCAATCTTTTTCTTTGATATAAACAAAAAAATAAAACTCATCAAGAAAACCAAAACAATAGTACTGCAAAATAAATCTGTTTTATACTCTATAAATTTCATCAAAATTGACAAAATAATTGATGTAGCATAGCCAACACACTTAGAAATCGTTATATATTTATTATCATTTATAATCTTATAACATGTTATTTGTGTAAAAATAATTATAATACATTTTATAACTATATCTATATTATTAGTAACATTAAAAAAATCATTCATATACCAATCTCCTTAGCATCAATTATAACTCAAAATAAAAAGATAAGCAATATTAGGATTTACCTTATATCGCCTATCTTTATTAAATCTAGTGAATTTTATACCCACCATTTTCTAATCCATTCCATTAATTCGTCCCACCAGTCCATAGTTTTTCCACCACCTTTTTATCTTTTGTGCTCGGTCCATATTGTTTTGCTATAATAAAAATATCACCATAAGCCTTAAATCAAGCGGTTTTTAGTGATAGAAAAACATCTATTAATTTTATATTTTTTAAATTTTTTTAGTTTGACTTTTGTAATTTTTTGTTATTTTTAACATATTCTATTAATTTTTTTTAATATATAATTTTCGTTCTTTGAATTTTCTAACCATAATTTTTCCCTATAAAAAATTATTCAATACTATTTTTTCTTACCAATTTAAACAAAAAAAATAAAAGGACAGATTTTTAATCAGTCCTTTTATTAAATCATCATTTTTATTTTATCTTTATAATAATATATAAACTCCATTGGAGTTGGTACTCCAGTTTCATAATTAACTCTTGCAGTATAATGTTTAGTTAAATCTTCAACAGGAGTAATTCTCCATGCATGAAAGATTGCATTTTGTATTCCATTTGTAATTGTTGTTGCAGATTTTTTATGTATTTTTGATAAATATGCTATAAGATTAGAATTATCATTATCATTTTCAATCAAATATAAAATTGCATCATGAATATATTGTTTTCCTTTTAATTTTGAAGTTATTCCAACTAATTCTAATTCTTTATTTATACAACTTGAAATCTTACTTTTCCTATCTTTTAATACCTCTTCTACATTCTTTTGCGTACTTTGAACATTCTCTGCTTGTCTCATACTTATAAAATGATTCAATACTAAATTTGCAGAATAATTTGGATGATCTTTATACAATATAAAATCAACACCTTCTCTATGTAAAATATCATATGTTCTTTTCGAATTAACATGTGTTGTAACTATTACTATTGGCATATATTCTAAATTTAGAGCTTGTAAATTTGTAACAAAATCCAAAGAATCTACATTGCCAGATGAACTATTATTCAGCTCTAAATCTAAAACAATTCCTTCTGGCCTTAATGTTTTAGCATATCTTAATCCATCTATGTCTGAATCTGTTATTGCAACAATTTCTACATCATTTCTATTTTTTACACAATTAATAAAATTATTACAATCATTAATATCATCTTCTATAATCAAAATTTTCATAGGTTTTGCTTCCATAATTCCACATTCCTTTCTTTAATTTTGTTTTAGGATTTATTCCTTTTATAAAAATAAATAATATCATAATTTCTTGTAAAATACTATATTCGACGATATATTTTTTTGAATATGCTTTTTGTTTTTACTTATTTTATAAATTTGATACTATTTTACTTTTTATTCTTCACATTGTAAATATTTTATACTTCTAACTCAATCTATTATCTAGATTTTTTATTAATTTTATTGTATAATTTTACTACATCATTTTGAAAGGATTGATTTTATGAAAAAATTTATAAATGAAAAAGCTGATATTAATAATCCAAAATGGAACAATTTAATACATAGAGAAAAAGAAATCTATAAGAGAGAGAATGATTTAAGAAGTGATTTTGAACGTGATTACAATAGAATTTTACATTCAAATGCTTATAAAAGAATGAAACATAAAACACAAGTATTTTTTTCGCCTACAAGTGATCATATCTGTACAAGAATGGAACATGTTAGCCATGTTGATTCTATTAGCTACACTATCTCTAATACATTAGGTTTAAATACAGAATTAACTAAAGCCATTTCTATTGGACATGATTTAGGCCATGCACCATTTGGTCACCAAGGTGAAAGAATTTTATCTGAAATATCAAAAAAATATATCGGAGATTCTTTTTGGCATGAAAAAAATGGTGTTAACATTGTTGATAATATTGAATTATTAGAAGATTGTAATTCTAATTTTGAAAACATGAATTTAACCTATGCTGTTAGAGATGGTATTATTTCGCATTGTGGTGAAATTGATGAAAATTGTATAAAGCCTAGAAATGGTTATATTGATTTGAACAATTATACTTATCCTAATCAATATAGCCCTTATACTTGGGAAGGTTGTGTTGTAAAAATTTCTGACAAAATTTCTTATATAATTCGTGATATCGAAGATGCAATATATTTACATATTATTGATAATCATTTGGATGAACTTTATGATTTATTAAAATATGATAGAGCTCAAAAGATTAATAATTCTAATATTATTAATACTTTAATTTATGATATTTGTTCAAATTCTTCACCTGAAAATGGTCTTCGTTTTTCTGATGAAAATTTGAAATTGTTAAATGATATTAAAAAATTTAATTATGAACATATTTATTTTAACAAACATCTTCAATATCCTTTTGATTATTTTAGGCTTGTTATTAATCAGATTTTTAATGTTTTGGCTGAATGTTACGATAATGAAAATACTTTGGAAAAATTGAATTCTATTAAGGTTTTCTATCCTGTTCTTATTTCTAGTTTTGTTGATTGGATTAAGAAGTATTGGAACTTGACTGATAGGTCTAATTCTAATTTAAAAAATAAAGTTATCTTTGATATGTCTGTTTCCACGGATTTTTATAAGGCTATTATTTATTATATTTCTGGTATGACTGATAATTTTGCTATTAGCTGTTATAATGAGATTATTGGGTTTTAAATTTATAAAAAGCACTACATTTTGCTATATAGTGCTTTTTAATTATTTTTTCCTTGCAATAACATTAAAAATATGCCAATACTTCATATTTCCAAGACCTGTTAAACCTTCTTTTTCTACTTCGTTAAATTTAATAATATCAAATTCATCAAATAAATTTTGTACCTGCTCTTTTGTAAAAAATGTCATATTAGATTCAGCTTTATTCCAAGAATCTTTTATTCCAAAAAAGTTTCCAACAAAATAACCATTTGTTCTTATGCTATTTACAATATTTCTCCACACATCATTCATTTTTTCATTATTGCAAAACGGCAAACTATAATTAGCAACAATTAGATCTACTTTTTCCAATTTCATATCATTAAAATTTTGTTGTTGAAACTTAAATCTTTTTTGTTCTTCAGCATCTAGCCTTTTTGAAATTCTTTCTCCTACATTTTCTTTATCAATTGAAACAACACTCCATCCATTTTTTATTAAATAAACAGAATCATTACCAGCTCCACAGCCAATATCAATTGCTTTCCAAAAAGTTGGACTTATATTATCTACAAAATACTTTACATTTTTCTTTGGAGTATCTGCTTCTGTATTATTATAATATCTTTCTAATTTTTTCTTCTTTAGACTTTTAACAGCCAATTTATATTCTTCTTCTCCAAAATCAATTGTTGGAACAATTTCTTTATTATTATACATATTTATAAATTGTTTAATTGTAACCCATTTAGCTTCAGTTGCCTCTCCATCAGGAAATGTAATCTCATTAATTGAAATATTTTTTTGAAATATCCATAAATCTTTAAAGTCTGGTACTTTTTTATCTCTTTTAACTTCTTTCAAAAAAATTGCATCTTTTTCCGTAAATGATATACCTAGTTCTTCTTTTAATTCTCTTAAAATTCCTTCCAAGCTTGTTTCTCCTGCTAATATTGAACCACCATTACATTCCCATAGTCCTCCATATTTCTTCCAAGAAGCTCTTTTACTTATCAATATTTCGTATTTTGAATTGAAAATTATTCCAGTTACGACAACATGATATTCCCCATCCTTAAATTCGTATCCATCTCTTTGGGCTAAATTACCTGTTTTATTTCGATTTTCATCATATATATCCCAAAATTCTGCCATAATTCTCCTCATTTCTTTCATCATAGTTTAGTTTTATAAAAAAAGTTAAATGTCTTTATTAATTTTGTGAACAGGAAATTTATTTTCTTTTAATACACTTTTTATTGATGTTGGAAGCAATGGATATTCATCGATTTTAGAAATGTCTAACCATTCATATTTAAGACAATCCTCTCCTTCAATATTTTTTAAAGTATACTCTATTTTTTTATCTTCCTCATCAACAAATTCTGCTTTATGTACGAATAATATTTCATGATATTTAGAACCTTTCATTTCAAAAAAATTCTCTATTGTTGTAACATATCCAATAACCTCTATTTTTTTGCCTAATTCTTCCATAACTTCTCTTTTTACTGTAGTTTCTGAGTCCTCTCCAATTTTAACTCTTCCTCCCATTAAAGCATAATGGTTAGAATTTACGTTTCTATGTACTAAAATCTTTCCATTATGTTCAATTATTACTGTAGCCCTCACATTTAATTTATAATCTTCAACATCAATAGTTAAATCCATTTTTTTCTTGTATGATATATTTAATAACTTAAATAGACCATCCACTCCTTTCTTCATTTATTTTTATATCACAAATATCCACAAAATTTACACTATTTGTGGATATTTATTATTAATTTTGATAATTAATATGCTCACCTTTTATTAATGGATATCTAATAAGACTCTCTCCATCTAAATTTTCTTTGTGCATATCAATTGCTGTAATTTGATGATTATCATAAGTTGTATAATAATATATTCCTTTAGTTGCATTACAACATGATGTATAAATTGTAATTTCATATTTTCCATCATCTAATTGGCAACAACCTCTTTGCTGATCAACTGAATTAAGTATATGGAAAAATTGACTTACACTCTCATTTTCATCTTCACCAGATACAGAATTCATTTTTACAAATGCTACTCTAACAAATCTTGATTGTGATGATAAATCCCCAGGAAGTCCAATTGCTCCCATTCCTCTACTATACTGTTGTAATTCTAGATTTTGTGCAAAAGAATTCTTTGGAGATTTGTTAGATAAATTCATATAATTATTTAAAGCAAATAATTGCTTATCAAATGGTGGATTATTTGTTAATACTCCTACTGGATTATCATATATTTTGATTCCATCTCTCACCGCTTCTACTGTTATTGATTCTTCTGAATCTGAAATAATCCAATGCAATTGTGCTAATGGTAATTGAGCACTAAATGGAACATTTAGTAAATTGATTTTTTCAATTAATCTTCTTGCTTCTTTTGTTGTAGCACATTGGCTTAAAATCCATGGAATAAATTCAAATTGTGCAATATTATCTTTTTCTTGTTGTGGTTCATTATAATGAGCATTACCAACAAAATTTAATCCTGCTATTCCTAATCCTTTTTCATTTATTGCATCATAATATAATGGATATTTATCGGCTACATAAGCCATTCCTATTATTGCATAATGATTTGTTATTGATTCTTTATTTCTAAAATTAAATTGATAATTTCTTGGTGTTATTGCTACTTCTTCATTATAAGAAAACTCATAATCTAATGTTCTCCCAAAATAAAAATCTTTTGTTTTATATGTTGCTGCAGTACACATATTTTCCTCCTTGTATAATACATTTTTTGGTTAAAGTCTCTACCAAAACATTCATATTATTTCTTAATTAAATTTTTTTATTAATTATAACATTCTTTTTGTCTTTGTAAAATAAAATATTGCAAATTTTAGTAACAAAAATAGATCTAATATTGTAATTAACTTACTGGATATTATGTCTATTTTGCTTTTATTATTTATTAAAATCATCAAACTCTAAATCATCAAATGGAATATTTTCAATTTCTTCTATTTCATTTCCGTCATTTAAAGTTAATTTAAATACTTCTGGTGAATTTATTCTTTTATCAAATACTACTTTGCCTTTAAAGCTTAATTTTAGTTCTCTATTTGGTGTTACTTTTTCTAATTTACACCATTTTAATAAGAAATACATTATTGCATAATCATGTGCAAATATTGCTATTCTTTTTCCTTTATTTTGACTAACAACTTCTTGGAATGCTTCATTTACTCTTTCTCTTACTTCTGCTTGGCTTTCTCCTCCTTCTGTTTTGAAGTTTTCGTCTTCATATTGTCTTGTATACCAATCTGGATATTCTTTATCATTTGGCTTTCCTACTCTTTTTTCATCAAATCTTTCATCTATATTTGCTTTTAGGTGTTGTTTTTCTAATAGATATTTTGCTGTTTGCAATGTTCTTACACAATTGCTTGTATATACTACATCTATGTTTTGTAGTTCTTCTTCATTGCTTAGTATTTCTGCTCTTTTTTCTCCTGTTACACTTAATATTATTTTTTCACTTCTTAATACTTTGTCTTGACTTGTTTTCCAACTTTCTATTACGTCTTTTGTGTTGATTCTTACTGAGTGTCTTATTAAATATACTGTTGTTTTCATTCTTTTCTCCTCTCATTTTTTATTTGTTTTATTAATCGTTTTTTATTATATATCAAATGTTTTTACTTTTCAAGTATGATTTATTCAACAACTTCATTTAACTGTATATGTATCAATTATGTGAATATTTTTTCCTGTAATATATTGAATTTTGTTTACATCTTTTATGCTATTTATAACTTTTTCTATTTTCTTTTGTTGATTTTTTATTACCTATTATTCCATCTTTTACTTCTTTTCATATTAATATAATAGACTTTTTTACATTTCCTTTTTGTTTTTGCATATTTTCTCTATTCTTTTATAATTAAAGCACCTACTATTTTAAGTAAGTGCTATTTTTCTTTATATCTTTCTCTTAATTTATATGCTTTTTCAGATAATTTCATATTTTTTTAACAAACTTTCTCTAATTTTATTTTATGGCTTTATTCTTTTATCAATTCAAATGAATATTTATTATATCTGCAGTTAATATATATATTCACTATACTTAATACTAATTTCATCCATCATGTGTATAATTTTATGTGTTAAACTCTCGTACAAGTCATAATATCTAAAATTTGTTTAATTTCTTTACTTATTTTTAGTCTGCATATATTATGCTCCTTTTTTTCTTATTTTCAAATGATGATAAATATACAATGTAATTTCTGCAATGGTAATAATATTACATTGTTGTTGGGAGATTCAACCACAAATCTTCTACTTGATATAAATTTTAGTTTTATCACTATCACAAATATCACAATTCTAAAACGTAATACTTTTGTATTTCGCGTATAAATTTGTTTTATCACTATCTAAAAAAACACAATTCTAAAACCCACCTTTCCATTTAACATAACCACATTTAGTTTTATCACTATCTAAAATAACACAATTCTAAAACACCCATATTATATTAGAAGTGTTGATTTTAGTTTTATCACTATCTAAAATAACACAATTCTAAAACTATTCTATACATGCGAATAAAATTCACATAGTTTTATCACTATCTAAAATAACACAATTCTAAAACGAATCAATAGTAAATCCAAATGTTGATTTAGTTTTATCACTATCTAAAATAACACAATTCTAAAACGAATCAATAGTAAATCCAAATGTTGATTTAGTTTTATCACTATCTAAAATAACACAATTCTAAAACTTATAATGCCAAGTGGAATAATGATACACAGTTTTATCACTATCTAAAATAACACAATTCTAAAACGAATTGCAACAGGAAACACTGAAAATATAAGTTTTATCACTATCTAAAATAACACAATTCTAAAACCTCAATTTTAGAAATTTTTTCGGCCAATGACTCCGGTGTTATTTATATAGATAGTAACATTTCATCAAAATTTTCATCAATAATATTCTTTTGCTCATATTTTAGCAATTTATTCTCTAAAACATTCTCTACTAATAATAAATTAACATTATTATATATCGAATATTTATATATTTCAAGTAGTTCATATTCATTTAAGTATGTCTTTAAATTTGGAATAACCAATATTTCCGCAATTTTAAAATTTGATATTATATCTATAATAAATTCTATTTTTTCTACTATTGATATATAACAACTAGTATCTATTTTCACATTAAAAATTTTTAATAAATCTTGTACATCAATATCACTATTCATATTAAATTCAAATGGAATTTCATTTATTTCATCTATTAAATACTTTCTTAACGACAAAATAATTTTATTTATTTCATCATCTTGACGATTTTTTATATTTTGCTCAATTACAGCATATATTTTATTAAGAATTTTCTTTGAATTGAAATCAATATTAAATAAATCTGTCAATAAAAAAATATTCTTTCCTATTTTTTGCCTTTTTGAGTCATTCATTAAAACAATTCTATTGTCTTCTTCACCTTCTCCATTACATTGCTCATTAATATAACCAATAAAATTAGCAAACAATTTTTTATCATATATCTCCAAAACATTAATTTTTTCACTTTTAAATATTATTTTATTTTCAAATCCTATAATAGACATTATCATAATATCACCAATCTTTCAACATCATCTAGTTCATTGTTATTTTTCTCTCCGAACAATATATTCCATAGAATTAAATTGTTTTTCAGTAATTATTAACATTTGGACTATTCCTTTTTGTGGTTTATTTTTACTTATTTTATCTTTTATAGAATTTGTAATAGAATTATTTAAAACTAATTTGGCATATACTGATTCTTGCATCATTATAAATCCTTCTTTTATTAAAAATTTTCTAAATTGTGAATAATTTTTTCTATCTTTTGCCGTTTCTGTTGGTAAATCAAAAAATACTAATATTCTCATAAATCTATATCTCATAGTTTAAAACTTTACTTTCCTTATTTTCTAACATATTAAATACACTCTGTATATATATTGGTATTGCATTTGCCACATATTGCTCTTTTTCACTTATATAAATTGTCTCGTTAAGTACATCTATCAATTTGTATTTTTGTTTCTTATCAAATTCATTATCTACATTATTATACACTATCTCATCTATCAAAGGTCTAAATGTTTCCATTAAGTCACAAGTTAAATTAAATTGATTATATTCATTTTTATGATTCAATCCAATTTGAGTTATATAACCTTTACTTACAATTTCTTTATTAAATGTTGATAATAATATTGAATATCCATAATCAAGACTTACATTTATATTATCATCTATTCCTCGTATAAAACCTTTTCCAAATAACAAATTAAAATATACTTTAGCAGCATGTCCTTCTCTATTTGTTTTATCACCAATTTCTACTTCGTTTTCAAATTCAAGTAATTTTGTATATTCTACAATGTTCAACTTTTTTAATAACATTGCTTGATTATGGATTTTGTATTTTACTATCTGTTGCCATACTTCATCTTTTCTTTTTTCATCCCACTTTATTTGATTTTGCACTTTTTTACTTGTATTAAATGAACTATAGTAGGGCATAATTTCGCCTGACGGATTGTGCATTTCGTCGCAAAAAATCAATTTAATCTTGTTATTTATTAACTCATTTATTAAATATGATGTTATTGATACCATACCATTTTCTATTAAAATAATATTTATCTCTGAAAGATGTATCATTTGTAACTTATCACTTCTTATAACTAGATAATCATTTTTATAACTTAACTTACAATTTTTATTTACTACAATTGTTCTCCATCCCATTTATTCTATACCTTCTTTCGTACATTCCTGTTACAGATTTATCTATAAATATCATTTTCTTTAATACATCTGTCTTAAAACTTTTTTCATTTTTTCTTCCAAGAGTCATTGATAATCCTAAAATTTTAAAATTTCCAGTTCCAATATTCATTATTTTAATTATTTCATTAATTATTATAGTTTTCTCTTGAATACTTAATTCTTGAAATTTTTGTTTAATGGCAATAGAATTTAATTTTAAATAACATCCATAATAGCTTTTATACTCTGTTTCTAACTTTTCTAATAGGTAATTATAAATTTCCAACATTTTATTTTCAATTTCTTCTTTTTCTTTGTCTGTAAGTTCCTTTTCTCTATTCATATTATATACTAATCTAGCTATTTGAGGTTCAATAACTAATTGTTTATTTGTTCTAACTTCACTATCACTTAAAAATACCATTGGTTCATTATTTTCATCTAAATATTCCTGATATTTTAAAATCTTATCTTTTATAATCTTTATATTTGTAGCATCTTTTAAAACATTTTCAACATATTTTTGTAATGTAATCTTTTTATTTTTTATATCATATGCAATCTTAATAGGAATTCCTATTAGTTCTGTTTGTAGTCTATATTTTTTATCCAAATAACTGCAAATTATAAAATATGCTTTCTTTTCACTTGAATATCCGCCATATTTTTCCACATTCATATTCTCTTTTAATGGTATAACTGCTTTTACTTTAGAATCATTTGGTCCATATAATGTTTGATTATAAAAAGCTCCTGTTTGTTCTTCTAGTTTTCTTGTAATAAAACAATCTTTATAGTTAAATACCCTTTTTATCATATTATAATCCATATTATTAGATATCATTTTCATAATGATCCAGGTTTTATTTTTATTATCTTCACTATCTTTTATATATTTTTTCACATATTCTGTATATTTATATTCATCTTTATATTTTAATTTTGTATCAATTGTATTTCCTACTATACTTATAATAAATGCATCTTGTGCATGATGATAATCATTAACATTTCTATTTTTGTACATTTCAAATTCTTTTCTAAAACTACTTGTTAATTCTGCTCTTATTGCAAAAATATTAGTATTAGGATATTGTTTTGTTAACAAGTTTGTTATATTCTTTATACTTTGTCTTGTTTCAACAAGTTGTCTTGAAATAAATTTTACTTTATCACTATCTGACTCAAATAATTTTCTTCTTATTAAATTATAGTATTTTTTATCATCTATTAATCCACTTTTATGTAATTGTTTCCACCACATTTCTTGTCTATTAATTATTTTATCATCTAATAATAAACTTCCGCTTTTTCTTTGATTTTCTTCTTTTTTTACTAATACTTTATTTGATAAACTATCATCTTTAATATAATTTTGTGGCAAAATATGGTCAACTTCATATAAATACAAAGTATCTATATTTAAAGGTTCTGAACTATACATACATCTTCCATTTTGAGTAAAATACAAATATAATCGTCCAGTGAATTCTTTATCACTCTGTTTAGATTTTAGTTCTTTATAAACTTTAGGGTTATAATCCTTTAATTGCTTTATTTCTTCCGCATATTTATCATATATATTAAGCAATTTCTTTGCTCTATTATCATTTTTCTTTCCTTTTTCCTGTTCTTCTCTAGCAAATTCTACATAAATATTCTTGGGTTCTCTCTTCATTACTTGTGCTATTTCTTTAACAACTTTTAAACATTGCCATATAGCTCTTTTATTTGATGGTGATGTTTGAATCTCTTTTATTGTTTCATATGTTATTTTTTCATTTGTTCCATTTACTATTCTTTCTATCTGCTTATTAAAACCATATTTATCATTGTTTATAATTTGCATAAAGTTTTCTTTAGTTGTATACAATTTTTCCATTATACTTTTATTATCATCATAAGATTTTAAATCTACCAAAAGTTCTTTTGATAGCCTTGACCATCCACTATAATTCTTCTTAGCTAATTGATTTATCATTTTTTCATCTAGACCATATTTACTCTTTATTTTACTTTTTAAAATCTTTTTATCTTCAAAAATCGTAATCCATTCTATTATCTTTTCTATCATTTCTATATTGTCTTCATCTATTTTTCCAAATAAATTTTTCATATCAATAAATGATGACATATTAGACATAAATTTATAATCATCAACAATTCCTGTTATTGTATCTATTTCACTATAAACTTGATAGTCTAAAAGTAATTGCTTTAAATCATTTATTTTTACAATTTTCTTTATTTTAAATAATTTTTCAATAATTAATTGTTTTTCTTTTGAAGTTAATTTATGATTGTTTATTCTTATATTTGCTAATTCATTTAATACACAAAACTCGGAATATAAAATAGATTGTTTAGGAATCACATCTTTATTTAGCAAATATGTACATTTATTAGTCATTCTTTTTATAAACATTTCAGCTGTTTGATCTATATCAACAACTTTTTCAAATGTCCAAGGTAATATTTTTTCATTAGATTTTCTAATTATCCATGCAAATCTACTTTGATTTTCTTTTGCTAATGGTCCAACATAATATGGAATTCTAAATTTCATTAAATCTAATATATGTTGTTTATTTTCTTCTAGTGTCTTATAATATTTAGATTGATTTTCTAAAATTTCTTTTAATTCTTTATAATGTAATTGATATGGTATTACTGCATTTTCCGTTGTATTTATCTTAATTAAAAAGTTTTCATTTTCTATTTCACTTAAGACTTTTTCCACTTCATCATTATTTTCTATTTTACTAAGATCCTTTTTTATTCTTTTATATAAATCTTCTAATGAGCATTTAGAAATTTCATCATTATAAGCAACATAATTATCTTTTTCTCTATACTTAAACATTTTTTTATACTGATTACTTAAGTATTTTTTATATAATTCTTTTAATTTTCGCAAATCATTTTTATACTTATCATATTTTTTAATATAATCTTCAGAAATATAAGCTTCAGAAATATTTCTATTTCCTTGTAAAATATCTTGTAGTACAAACCAATTATACGTTTTCTGCATTGCATCATACATATATGCTTGATCCTGCAATATCTCCTTTATTTCATCTTCATTTTCAATTTCATTCCTAAAAGAAATTACTCCGTTTTCAATATTAATATCAAATATTTTTGTCAAATCAAATTTATATCCCAAAATAGAACTTACTATATTATTTATTACCGCTTTATCATTTTTAGTATAGTCGAAAGCATTAAGTAGTTTTTCTTTTTTCTCAATCTTTTTTTCTTCTTTCTTCATTAAAATTTGTCTTATATCTTCTGCACTTAAAATACATTTAATTTCTAATGTATTTTCTATAAAATCGATTAAAGTATTTATAGTTTCTAAAATCTCTTTTCCATCATTTTCTAAATTACCTTCATATAAAAAATTTCCACGATATTTTATAATATGATGTATTGCAAGATATATAAGTCTTATATCAAATTTTTTATTTTCATCAATTAAACCTTGTCTTAAATGATATATAGTTGGATATTTCTTATAATATGTTATATCCGAAAAATTTAATTCTGAAAATAAGTTATATTTTTTTCCATTTATTTTTTCAAATTCTTTTTCCTCTTGGACTTTTGAAGACTCTCTTAACATCGGAAAAAAATTAGGATATTCTTTTTCAATGTCATCTAATAATAGACTTTGTAATATATTTATTCTTTCTCTTCTTCTTTGAATTCTTCTTCGTATTCCTCTAAATTTTCTCGTCTCTGCCGATGTGTTTCCTGCTTCAAATAGACGTGCTCCCCACATATTTTTATTTTTATATTTTAGTATATTGTTTTCAAAATCAGTTACAGCCCACCCTACAGAATTTGTTCCTATATCTAATCCAATATTATATTCTTGATATTTTTTTGTTTTTTTGGCTTCCATCTCTTGATTTTTCTCCTTTTATATGTTATATTTTATTTGCTATTAATTACTATCTAAAATAGCACAATGAGTTAAAATAAGGTTATACCTTAAATACCAGTTCATACTGGTTTTCACTTAGGTGATAAAGTTCTAGTTTTCTAGAACTTTTTTATATACTCTTAGCTATTATAATTTAATAATTAATATTACATAATAATCATTTATTTTAATTATCCTACAACAAATTCTTCTATTTTTTTCCAATTTATTTTATATTATCATATCAGTAATTTCTTTACAATATTTTATTAAAAATATTTTTTATATTGCCACAAAAAAAACTTATTCAATAACTTCATTTAATAATACTCGTCCTTTAGAATCAAATTTTACTAATTTACTATTAATTGCAATCATTTGTAATTCAGATATTTTTTTCATTACCATTTCTACACTAATATCAAACACTTGACTTATTTTTTCTAATCCTTTTTCTCTGTTATCTATCAATATATCTGAATATCTTTTTAACACTTCATAAAATTCTCTATGTTGATCTGTTATATCTTCACTACTTAATAATGTATCTGTATTACTATTTTCAAATACGTCTTGTGGATTATATGTATTATCTTCAATTACATCTAGTAAATCAAAATAACCATCTGCTGTTTGCTGAATAAGACTTATTTCAAATTTATTTTTTGACAAATAATTAAACATTGCATATTTTATGCCTTTCATAAGGACATTTATTACTAAATTTTGATCATAAGATAAATTGGTTTCAATTTTTCCACCATTCTCTATTAATTTTAAGTATACTTCTTGTTTTAAGTCTTCAAAATTGTTTAATCTTCCGTACATTTGAGCTATCACAATAGCCAATTTTTCAATTGTTTTATCTTTTGTTAAATATATTTTTTCAATTAATTCGTTACTTATTTGCTTTTGTTTTCCTAGATATATTTTTCCATCTGAAATATTAAATACTTTTCGAGTTAATTCTGGATTTTTCTTGTTTCCAATTATTTCTTTTATAAATGTATTTATTCCAATATTATATTCTTTACAAATATTCATTATTTCTTCTGTTGAATAATCTCTATCTCCGAATTTGCTTAAATTTTCTATATCTATTTTCAATAAATCTGCTTTTACTTTATCTTTGGGCGAAATTTTTTTAAGTTTTATCTCTTTTCCTTTTATTAATTCTCTATATTGTTTTGTTTTAAGACCTAATGATTCTTTTATTTGATAGTCTGTATATCCTTTATCTTCTTTTGCTTTTTTTACTTCTTTAAGAGTTATAATATTGTCATTTTTTGTATCTTTTATTATATCATTTCTTATATTTATTTTATCTTGATAATCAAAAATCTTATTTTTTATTCTTTTTATTTTTCCATTCAATATCTTTATATATTTTTCTGCACTTATATCAAGTATTTTAATTAATCTAATATCGTCTGTTATATATTTTCTCATTTCTTTTATGTCTTCTGTAATTAAATATTCATTCTTTATATACTGTTTTAATATTTTTCGTTCTTCTGGCTTATATCTAATTCTATTATTATTTATGTTTGTACAAAGTCTACATATAAAATAACATTTTTCGCCTTTTCTTAATTTAACATATGTATTTTTGGGGATTCCTAAACATTTTTTTAGTTCTTGTATAGTTATTCTTGTGTTTTCTAATATTTGATATATTGTTTCAGATGTTACTTTTTCTTCATCTTTTATCCTATAGTTTTGAATAATGTTTTCTAATACATACGATTTTCCATCCATTTTATTTTCCATTCCTTTCTTGCTTATCTAAAAGCCACACATTATAAAGAAAGATTTTATTTCAAACTATTTTCTTCTTTAAAAATCAAAAAGATACCTTTAGTTTTGTCTAAAAGTATCTCTTTTGATTTTCTTTTGGAATTTTTTTTATTTTAATTTAATTTCATTTTTATCTTATACTATTTATGTATAGTAGTCAATCATTGCTTTGTTTATTTAATTTTTATGCTTTTTGTGTATGTTTTTTGTGTATATTTTTTGTATTTATCGTATTATTGTTAGCCAATTTATTTTTTTATATTATTATTCCATTTGTATGATCTATTTCATGTTGGATTATTTCTGCAATAAATCCATTATATTTTCCGTGTTGTTTATTGAAATTTATGTCCATATATTCTACTTCAATTTCTTTATATCTTTTGCATTTTCTTTCTCCAATTAATGATAGACATCCTTCTTCTGTTTGATATTCTTCTTTTTTATTTGTTATACTTGGATTTATCATTATAAAGTCGTATATTCCTCCTGATATACAGATTATTGCTTTATTATATCCTATCATGTTTGCTGCTAGTCCTACACATCTGTCTTTGTTTGCTTTTAATGTGTCTAGTAGGTCTTGTGCTATGTATTTGTCTTTTTCTGTTGCTTTTTCTGATTTTTGAGATAGGAACATTATATCTTTTACTATGTTTTTTACCATGTTATTTTGATCCTTTCTTGCTATTTGGGTTTGGAATTAATTTGACTAAGATTCACGCGCTCTCTTGTATTCATGAAATTCTTTATTAATATTTTTTATGTTCTTTTTCATTTTTGGTTTTTTTATTTAATATTTTGTCTAATTCTATTTCTGCTTTTTTTACGAAATAGTTATCTGTATAAATTGGTATTCCTATTTCATTTACTTTTTGAATTAATTTTTCTATAGTATTTAGCTCCTCTGTTTCCTCTATTTCTATTAACTTGTCACCATTATTTATATTTTTAATTGCTAATTCAAATCCGTCTTTTTCATATATTATATCCTCTTCTTTTATATTCATAATTTCTTCATATCCTATTGCTTTTAATAACTTTTTTGCGTCTTCTATATCTAAAATGTTACAGTTAATGGATTCTTGATTTAATATATTTCCCTTTTCATCAATGTTTTTTATTTTATATGTTATTAGTTTTGTTCTTTTATTTGAAGTTTTTCCTATAATATCTCTTACTAATACTGCTTTCGATAAAATGTCTCTTGTACTTAGTTTGTCTAGTTCTATTTCTTTTGGTATGAAATATGTGTCGTCCATTGAGAATTGTCTTATTTTTTTGAATCCTTTTTCTTCTATTATTTTATAGAATTCGCTCAATTGACATTTTATTTTTATTGTTATTTCATTACTTGTTTTTTGGTTCATAGTTTTTCTCCTATTTTTTTCTTTTTATTATAACACTTTTGGTGATAATTGGGAATAGTTTTTTGAACTGATTTGTTTGTTAATTAAGCTTGATTTATTATTTGTTTGAATAGAATTTAAGAATGTAGGCCTTCGGGTTATGAGTTGTAAATTTCTGGTAATTGTGAATTTGCGAAATTTGTTGTTTTCGTTGATTTTATGCTAGTTTCAAAGATTTATAAAATTTGAACATTTGTGTATTTTGTGGACAATTTTTGAGGATTTCTTCCCCAACTTTTCCCCAACTCGTTTTATACATTTGTTCGTACAAAAATTTAATATTAATGGGAAACCTAAAATTTATTTAGGAGGTTTTCATTTATGAATAATAAAATTACTTATCGTAAAGAGGGTGATTATTTTATACCTAATTTGTCTTTACCTATACAACCTAAAAAGCAAATTGGAAAATATGGTAGATTAAAATTAAATTACTTAAAAAATTATAATAAAGGTCTATATACTGAATTACTTATAGATGGTACTTTAAAACAACATTTATTAGATATAGATGAAAGTGCTAATGAAAGAGTACATGTGCTTATAAAGCAATTTGCTGAATCTGAAAATGTTAATGAATACTTAAAAGAACATCATCAGATGGAATGGGTTCAAGCTATGAATAATATTAAAAATAGAGCTGAAGAAATTGTATTAAATGAAATTATATATGTATAGGAGGATATGAAAATGGTTAATTTTAGAGAAGTAAATGATAATGATATATTAAAAGAGTGGTTAGATTATAGAGAACAGGAGGTTTTTGGTAGTCTTACTGAAGAGGATAAAAAACATCATATTTATTTTGATGAGATTGTAGAGAATATTTTAAAGAATGTACCTAAACAGAGTCAAAAGTATGTTAAGAAACAATTAGATAAACTTGATGAGAATTTTATGGACTATTTGTGTTATTGGAATGAGAAGTATTATAGGAATGGTTTTGTTGATGGTTCTCAGTTAGTTATGGGATGCTTTGATAAATAACTTTTATATTGAGCATCTACTCTTCAATTTTAAAGTGCAATTTTTGCACTTTAAAACTATTAAATTGCATTTTGAAATTTTATAAAAAAATGGGATTTTGAGAATTTTAATAAAAACTCAAAGATCCCACAATTTATATATCTATATTGATAAATTTTTCTTTTATACTTTGTAAAGTATTCTTGATTTGATTCATATCTATTTTATAATTTTCATTTATTATATATTTGTCTTGCATATTATTGAATTTCTCAATAAATTCGTCATCAAAATTACACTTTAAATATGAAAAATCTTTTATTTTAATATCGCTACTAACTCCACCTGTTCTTATCTTTTCTTCTTCTCTTTTGTATCCAACTAGTCTTTTTAATTCCTGCTCATTTTTGAATAGTTCTTTAATTTTGTCGTTATTTATCAAAACACATAAATCATATATATGTTTTGCAGTATCAGTATATTCTTTCCTTGTATAATAGAATTCTGCAGCAAAGACTTTATCAATAAACATTCTTTCTAGTTTTATGATTTTGATTTTTATTGGCTCAACATCAAAATTTTCTTTTAGTGCTTTCTTCTCACTATCACTAGCATATTTGGAAATAATTGGTTCAATTACTGCATCTTCAATAGGTTCACTAACAGTAAATGAGGTTGATTCAATTTGAATTTTTCCCGCTCTTTGCAATGGAGCTGTATCAATATCAAATACTGTTTCATAATCATAAAAAGCAGTCTCACTTTTTCCATTTTTTATACTTTTTGCTTCATTTAAAGTTAGTCCTTCAACGTTATAATCAAAAGCAGTTCTTTCAAAAGATTTCTTTTTTTGATTATTACTTAATTGTTCATTTACTTTAACTGTTAAATCTATGTCTTCGGAAAATCTATTCATAGTATCTAATATTTTGTATATTGCAGTTCCACCTTTAAAATAAGCTTGTAATTCATCCTGTTTCTTAGCTAATTCTTGGAGGATATAGCAAACATAATAATCTTTTTCTAAAATATCTACAGAAATATTAGTTTCACTACTTATCTTATTTATGAATTGTTTAAATACATCTTTATTCAAATGTAATTTCATCTACTCTCCTATCTTGCAAGAATATATAATTTCTCCATTACCTTTTTATTTTTAGTTTCTCTTGCATATTTTATAATCTTTTCAAAATCAATTTTATTTTCTTTAATAAAATTATATAAAATCTCATCTTCATTATCAACTTCTATATTAATCTGATCTCTATTATTGATAATATCAAATAACTGCAAATACTTATAATTATCATTATTTATCTTTATTTTAGGTTGTCTAATTATTACTCCCAATTTTTCATTTTTATATTCATTATAATTTTTACATTCATTGGTTACAATATTAATAATATTGGGGACTTGAGTTGTAAGTCCTAATTGATTAAATAATTTTGCGCCAGTTATATATCCTTTAATATTTCCATTTTCATCTTTAATATATTTTTTTATTATAACTTTATTTTTATCTAGTGGCATTTCTCCAAAAATATTTTTTACTGGCTTATAATAAATACCTTTATAAAATTGCTTTAAAATATTATTTTTACACATTCTATTTATAATAACGTTTATATTATTTAAAATATTAATATTATCATTTTTATGCTCATTTATTACATATTGTTTTATCTCTTCTAAAAATAAAGGCTCATCTAAATTACATTTTTTTATATATTCACATACTATTTCATTATAATTCATTTATATCACTTCCTTTGTTATTATATTATGAAATATTATGTATTTTATTCATATTGTAATAACATTATAGCATATTTTTTTAGATTAGTCAAAAAATTATTGATTTATGCAAATCATTTTTTACACTTTCTTATATATGTTTTCGGTTATTTGTGAATTTTTATTTTTAGCTTTTTTGATTTTAATATTATTTTTATTTCTTAAATTTGTTGATTTGGATAATAGTACAGCTTGCTTCATTTATTCTATTTCCTCTATCTCTTTTATTTCAAATTCTTTATATAATTTTATTCTACTTTTTAAAATTTGCAACAACTCCATTATCAAATATGTAATATCAGTAAAATATCCTTCTATCACAGTATTCAGTTCTTCTACATGAAATAATTTATTTCTAATTCCATCTGCTTTAAAATATTTTTCTATTATATTAACTATTCTATCTGGAATAATTTTATTTTCATTATTATTCTCAATAATTTCAATGGGTGTTCTCATTATTCCTTGTTGATAATACTCAATATCTGATTCTGGTACTAATTTAAAAATTTCTAGAATCATTCGCTCTACTAAAGGTAATGCATAATATAATCTTTCAATTAAATCTCTTCTGTTTAACATTTCTGTATCTATTTCTCCTATTAGCTTGACGGTATCTTCATCTTGCTCAAACTTTATGCACTGTGCAAATGTAAATCTATCCATCTTAACACCTCCATTATTGTCATCTTATCCTCTTTACTAACTTCCTGTTCAAAAATCAAATTTTTTTCTTTAGATCCTCTGTTATATTTAAAATCATAATATTTATCAAAATTTATATTTTGTTTTTTTGAATTTTTGAATTTTTTAAGCATAAAATACAGTTCTTGAAAATTCAAATCTTTTTCATTTTCATTAATTTTTTGTGTTAGTCTAGTAATATTATGTGCATATTTATCAACTTCTTCTATAGTAGAAAATTTCAGCAAATACAATTTTAAAGATATTTCAATTATAAAAAACAAATAATAGATTACTAATGGTTTGCAAATATCTTTTTTTAATGATATTTCTAATATTTTTTTAGAATCATTCGCTATTTTAGTATAATTATTTAACATATTGTTCCAATACTCATTTGCTATATTATTTAAATCAGTATCCATGTTAGGAATGTCTACATTTTTAAATACTTTTTCATTATTTATGTTCATTTAACATCCAACTAGTAAAAATTAACCCAGAAAAAGAAACTATTAATGGAATAGTTAAATCTGTATTAATTAAATTTCCATGCATTATATTATTTCTTAAATTTAATCCTGACTTTTCATATAATGTATAATTCAAATACATTAATCCATTTATCCAATTCTTATTTTCCTTACAAGACTCAAATAATATATTCAAATTGTTAAATCCATCAGATGTTTTTTCTAGTCTTTTATTTTCTATTATTTTTATTATATTTGCTTCTATTGCTAAAACATTACTTACTACTGCAGCATAATCATTATTAAAGTTATAGTTCACTCCCATTTTTAAGTTTTTAAAAATATTTGACAAATTATCTTTACCAATCATTGATATTATTAAATTTTGTTGTGTAAAAAAATAATTTTTTAAATTTCTTAAAAGTTCTTCATAGTAATCTTGTCCCAACCTATTTACCAATTCTTTATTTCCTTCTGTATATTTTTTTCCTAGTTCATCGAAATATGATTTAAAGTTATTATTTTTTTTATTTGTTTTTTCTTCTATATTAGTTTCATATATTTGTTTTTTTGAATCTATTGTTACTCTTTTAACAATACTAAGTAATGCAAAATTAGAATAATTATCTAATGCAATTTCCACTTGCTTTATAAAATCTATTTTCGAGTAATTATATAACAAGTAATTATTCTTTAATATTTCATTTCTGATTTTATCCACTTCTCCTGTAGGGATTTCTTGTGTATATTTTCTTTCAAACATTTCTGATTTTACATAGTCATCATCTGATATTAAATATCTTTTTAAAGCTAATAAATTCTTCAAGCATTCATGTATTTTTGATTTATATGTATGTTCTAGGCTGGTAATATTTTTTAAAATGTAATTAAATTCCTCTTTTAAATTATCTATTTCATCAAGACCTTGATGAAAACTATATGTTTTCGTTTTTAATTTACTAATTAACTCATTTTCTATCTCGATATATCTATTTAATATTTTCTTTATATTATTTTTAGATAAACATTTTTTTCTATCCAATTTTACAATAATTTCTTTTGCATAATTATATCCATAAAAATTTTCTAATGCTTCCATTACATATTCTATATATGTTTTTACATGTTTTTCAACTTCATTATCATAATCTATTATTTCATATAAATTCACTTTGTTTTTTATTAATATATCAATTAAACTATTATTGTATTCTTTGGATGATTTCATATTATTAAAAATTTTTTCTATTATTTCATTGTTAATGTATTTGTTTTCTTTTACAGCTATTTCTAATACATTTTTATAAAATAAATAACATTCTTTCTGAAAACTCATAAAAAATTCTTCTTTTATATTATTTCTTTCTAATTCAACAATGAAATCTTCTCGAGCCTGTATATATTCTTTATAATTATGTTGATATATTGTTGATGTTATGGTTTTAAAATAAGTGTAAAAAAATTCTATTAAAATATTTTTTTCATCATCATATTTATTTTCTTTTGAATATTTATACATTTTTATTAAAATATTAATATCTTCTTTTTTTAATCTTATTTCAAAGCTATTAAAAGCTGTAACTAAATGTTGGTTATAGAAAAATAATGTACTATACATCCCTAAAAATTTACTATATTCCAAAAGGAATTTTTCTTTTGTTGTACTTTTATAATCAAATTTATAATCAAATTTTTCATTTGAACAATATTTAGTATCTCTGTCCAAAAAATATTTTATATATTTTTCCATAAGTTATCTCCTTATAAACTCAATTGTTTTTTTATCTAGTGCACTTTCCTCCAACAATTCAGTATGAGATTTAAGATATTGATTTATTTTTCTCTTAATTATATCTGATATTTCTTGTGAGTTAACTATAAAAGACTTATAGTTATCTTTATCTTCAAATTGTATCATGATAAATCTATTAAAAGAAAAGCCATTTTGTAAAAATAAATCAATTATAACAGAAAATTTCTTACCTCTTGTTTTATATAAATCCTTATATATTTCTTCTATAAAATAGTAACTATCTTCAACTGTATTCATGAATACAAAATTATTATTTATATTTTCGTCAAAATCAAATATTTCATATTCTTTCATTTTTTCTCCTCCATGTTATATTATCTAAATATAATATTGTATGATCTCTCAATGGAATCTAAGATTTCATCTGATAAACTCTGTGCTTCCGAAATATTTTCTATTACTCTAGTCTGAGAAGGATCTATTTTACCATGTAAATAAACATTTCTCTTATTTTTATATATTTTATATAAAGAATTTAAGGCATTTTTTTCATCATTGGATAGTCTGTTATCCATATCTATTGCACTTTTACTTTGTGAATTATTTTTAGCAAACATTAAAAAATTAGGTTTATTTCTATCAAAAGTATAATTATATTTTTGAGTTAATATCTTCTTCAAATATCCTTCTAATGCCTTAAATTCTCCTGTAACATATCCAGTATAATCTTCACTATACTCTTTTCTCTTTAATAATATTAGAGATCCTGAGATAGATTTTTTTAATGCTTCATCTAAATATGAATAAGAGTTGACTAGAATTTTTTTCATATCATTTCTTATTACTTCTCTACTTATATTTTGTCCTGACATGCTGTTTGTAATTTCTATAATATCATCTATTTTAATTGTATCGAACTGTGATAAATAACTTACTATTAAACTAAATGTATATAAAGGTTTTGCTTGTATCATAAGTTTAGATTTAGTTTTATAAAAAGTACATGTCACTGTATCTCCATTATATCCTTCAAATTTAATAATATTATTATTTTGTATAACATTTACTAATTGACTACAATCTTCTTTTATATATTCAACTAAATTATTTACAACTATTTCTTTGCAATTTATTGTGCATGTTTTTGTTTCTACATTTGCATTCATGGTTTTTGTTTTGAAAAATTCTAGTAATTTATTAGTATGCTCTATATTTTTACCCACAGGTTGAATTCTTACTTTTCCATCCTTTTTTATAAAAAAATCAATTAAACATTCTTTTCCATTTATGTAAAAATTACATCTTCTTCTATCCCCTTTTTTAGGAAATGATTTAATTACAAATGATTTATCTTGAGATTTATAAAGTTCTAAGATCATATCTATATCATTTGGATTAACATATACTTCCATTTATTTTTCCTCCTCTAATTACTTTTATATTAATAGCCCTTTTTTTATCTTCATATTCAATTATTTCAAATTCAGCATATTTATTCTTTTCTGCAAATCCATTTTTTATATCTTTTATTTTAAAATATATAGTATCATTTTCATCATTTATCTTTATAAAGCCACATTTCTTTTCCTGTATTATTTTAGTTATTTGACCAATTCTTATAATTTTTTTATTTACTAGATAATTTCTGGCAATTTTTTCAATATCTCTCCTATTAATTTTTATCGTCATATCAATATTATATTTTTCTATTGCATATTCTAATTCTTGCGGTATATTCCATAAATTTGCATTTCTATAATACACTGCTGCATGATACATTGTTTTAGCATTAGTAGTTTGCCCAATATTTTCAAACAATTGCCCCATAGTAAGATATAATTTTACCATTCTCTCAAATTCAAAACTGCACAATATAGATTTACATCCATATATAATTGCTTCTTCAAGTTTATTGTATCTAAAACATATCTCGGATACTTTAGCGTATATATGCCATAATTTTTTTTCTTCTGCAAATTTAATATATTCATCTATACATTGTGAATCCATCATACACTTGCAATATAATTTTCTTGACTCAATCCAAATCTCATTTTTATAATGTAAATTTTCAATTTTTTCAAAACATTCTTCACATAGTTTATAGCAAAGTTCATATTGATATGTTTTTTCTAGTGCTTTTATTTTATTTTGATAGTAAAATTCTTTATGAGATGCTTTTTCTCTATCTTTTCCATCCTTATCTGTAAAGATATATGAATCTTCAGATGATAGCATCTCTGGATTTAAAAGTTCTATCCATTTTAATACCTCATTATAATTTGTATTATTTCGATTATTATATACTTTAACAACTTTTTCAACAGTCAAAACATATGGATTCCTAAAATGTTCTTTTGCTGGTAATTGTGTTGTATTACTGCAAATATATTGAGCTTCTTTCAAAAATTCATCAAAATTTTTAGTATCATCTTCATTATATTTTTTAATATACTCATCATATATACACCAACACAATACATTATTTAAAAACTCCGCATTAATTTTTTTTGTTTTTATATATTCTCTGCAAATCTCTATAAATTCTTTTGGGTTATCTCCCTTCCTTAAAGCTAAACCATATTTTGCAAGTAAAGTTTGATTGTTAAATTCATCTTTCTCACATAATTTTTTATATATTTCAATTGCAAGAGGAATATTATTTTCTTCCATTGCTTTTTTTGCATTTATTTCACTATACTCTATTTGCTCATTCATATATTTCCCCCTGTATAATATATCACATGTTATTTGCATAATATGTCAAATTTTGTCATATTTTATAAAAAACAAAATAATTCTGTAATTATTAATTACTTTCATATTTTGCTTTTCTTTAGTTATTTATTATTCTTAAAATTTTCGTATCATTCATCCGCAAAGTGTTTTATGCTATTTTGATAAATTATATATATTATCTTAGTCTATAAATTTCTTGTCCGTTTCAACTATGAATTTTACAATCAGTATCATCTAATCTTTATTCATACTTATATTCTTCACTGTCTTCAGCAATCATCATATTATCTTTGTTTTCCTCCTCATAAGTTGAATATATAATTTCATCTTTTTTATTTAATCTCTTCTTTAAATAATCTGATAATTTTTTATCAGTACAATAAATATAACAACCTTTTTGTCCTCTAGTCATTAATGTTCTATATGTATTTTTTATTATTTCATCTGCTATCTTCTCTGCTTTATCAAAATTTTGTTGAAACATTTTATATATTCCTTTTATTGATTGGTCTGTCTTTGCTCTTTCTGTAACATCTGTAACTATTTTATTATCCTCATATCTTAAATCATTACCTATAATTACACCTACATAGTCAAATTCTAGCCCTTGACAAGTATGTATACATCCTACTTCATTTACTGAATTAGGATCAATTGCCCATGTTTGACTATTACCTAAATTCCAACTCATTGCAAAATTATATTCAGGAATTGTTATATCGAATACGTCTGATCTATTTTTTCCATCTTTTATCCAATTCCAGCAATATCCTGCAAGTAATCTAGCTTTATTATTGATTTTATTTTTTTCAAAAATCATATCTCTTACTTCATTAGGATCATCACATATCTTAATATCATAATCCAAATCAAATCCCTCATTATTAGCTGTTTTTCTAATATCTAGCACATCATCTAACCATGCAATATATCCATCTGATCCATTACATCTAAATTGTGATTCTAATTCCATTACTTCTGATTCTGCATTTGCTTGTCCAATATACTTTTGTATTTCTTCAACACTTCCAATATCTTTTAAAGTTACCCTTTGAGATTCATCTATAAAAAATATTGAAAATTTAGAAGCTTTTATAATTTCTTTTATTTGATTTTCTCCTAAATTTTGAAACATTCCTGATTTTGCGTTTAATCTATGTGCTTCATCAACAATTAATACATCAAATTCATTTTCAGATGATTCAACAAATGAACCTGATCCTTTAAATAAATTATTTATTCTTGTTTTTCTAAAATCTCCACTCAATTTTGTTGCATATACATTTCTTGGTGCTGCATTCTTTGTTACATATGAGCAAACCATATTTTCATTTGTTAATTTTACTAACAAGTTAATCGCTAATACTGATTTTCCTGTACCTGGTCCACCTTTAACAATTAATACTCTTTTATTTCCGTCTCTATATGATTTTCTAGCCATATCTAGTGCTGTTTCATATACAAGTTTTTGATCATCTATCATTACAAATTCTTCATTACCTTTTAACATACTTGATAATGCATCTTGTAATGATTTAGATGGTCTAATTTTTCCATTCTCAATCATATATAAAGTTTCTTTGTCATCACCATATTTAATATACTTATTTATAAAATCTCTTAACTTTTCAACATCGCCCTTTATAAATGCTGGTGCTTTTTCTAAATAAGTTTTATAATCATCAGATAACAAAGTTGGTGGTGTAACTGCTAAATAATTATGCAAATATGCACATGGATGTAAGTCAATTTGTCTATCTTGTACAGTTTCGTTGTAGTCTTCTATTGTTGTTGCATATGACCATGCTTGATATGATGGATGTGCTACTTCTCTTAATGCATGTCCAGTAACTGCTTTTACAATTCCGTCTTTTCCACTTACAATATCTGCCTCAGTCCATTGCTTTAATTCAACTATAATAGCTGTATTTTTTAATTTTCCATCTTTCCCTGTTATTATAAAATCCACTCTTTTTGATGTATTAGGTATTTTGAATTCAATTGCTATTCCTACATTTCCAGGAATATTATTGTCTATTAAAACCTTCATCATATATTGCATAGAGTTATTCCAGGCATTTCTTTCAGATTTAGATGTATGATATCCCATTTTTTCATAAAATTTTCTATCTATGTTTTCTTCAATCCTATCTTGTACAACATCTTCCACAAATAGTTGCTTTGTCGCTTCATATACTATCATAATAATTGCCCCCAACTTAATTATAATACTTCATATGCTATTATGCAGCTTTTATCATCATTATCAGCACCACATTCTTCACATATAACTTCTTCATTTTTCATTAGATAGGTATTTATAATTCTTTCTCTACCACATCTACAACATCTCAAAAGAACATGTTTTTTTAAGATGTTTTCTTTTTCAAGTGTGTCTAATACAGCATATACAAGATCCTTATTTACTCTAAATGGCCAATAAATATCATCGCATGGATAAATACATTCTCCTCTATCAAATTTACCTAAATTATATATTATTTTTTTCATATATAATTTATTATCTAAATTACTGAGTTTATATTTATTTAAAATTTCTTCAATTTTTTCTTTTTGCATATATTCCTCTTTCTCAATCATTAAATTTACCATCTTTATAAAATGCTATCGATCAAAAAAATATATAATGTATTATTGATTTTTCATGAAATTTATCCCATAACTCAGGTTTTTCTATTGCTTCTTTTAAATTCATATAATATTCTCTTAATTCTTTGTTATTTTCATCATTAATCATTTTATTTAAATACTTTATTCTTTCTTCTTTTAGTTTTTCATATCCTTTTCTGCTGATATAAATTTCAGGTCTTTTATTTTTTACTCTTAATATATATCCATTCTTTTCTAAGAATTTTATTTTTTTGATATTGCATTTCTTGCAACGCATAGATTTAAATATGCGTCTTTAACAGTAAGATATTCTTCATTGCTTATTTTTATATATGTCATATGCATACACTTTCTATAATTTATTATATTTTGTACTAACTCCTTTAGCTTTCTCCACAGGATATTTCTTCCTTGTTTTATCTAACTTTTTTAATACAATTTCTTCAGGATTTACATTTAGTTTCATAGCCATTTGAATGCAGTAAGTAAAAACATCTGCTAATTCTTCACATACTTCTTCGTTATTATAATTTTCATTATCCCATTGAAAACATTCTAATAATTCCCCTGATTCAATTGCAATTGACTTGGCAAGATTTTCTGGAGAATGAAATTGATTCCAGTCTCTTTCTTCATTGAATTGTTTTATTTCTTGCATTAACTTATCCATTGCTCTGCCTCCTCTAAATAAATCCTTTTCTCAAACGCTCCTCTTTTTTCTTGTTTATTTATTCTTATTTTTTCAAATTCTTTGATTGAAACATCCATAGAATTTAATATTCCATAAATAACTTCAACTATATCTGCTAATTCTTCAACATTGTTATCTTCTAAATATTCTTTTACTTCTTCTTGTAACTTTTTATTTAATTCTTGTCTATATTCATTGTCATCTAATATTCTGTATTTGGCTATTCTTCCATCTGTTTCGATAATATCTGTTATCTTATCCCTAACAAGTTTGTTATATATTTTCATTATTTTCCTCCTATCCTACAAGTATAATTTGTTGCTTGTAGTTTTTCTCTATTTATAGCTCCTTTTATAATCTTTAGATCTGCAGACATCGTTTTTATATTAAAATTATAAACTCTATATAAATAATATTTATCTTTATATTGTTCAGAAAATTCAACTTCGTTTTCTGATATATGAAATGTATTATTTAATCCTCCTTTAGTTGTTTTTACTTCTATATATTTTACATTTCCATCTTTATCATATGAAAGCACATCAAATCTTTCAGCATTTCCTGCAATTTCTCTTGTTGCAAAAACTTTATCTGCTAGATCTTCTCTTCCTTCCATTATAAGTCTAGTTTTTTCATATTCTACAACGACGTCTTCACCTGTTTTTCCTAATTCTGTATTCTTTTTTATTTCTCCCTCAAAATTGATATTCTTATTGCTATAAAATTCATTTGTATTTTTTCCTTTTCTACTTTCGTATTCATATGAATACTCTGTTTCTTCTTCATTTAATTCCAATGTAAATTTTTTAGTGTCAAGCTTTTCAATATCATATGTATTTATTTTTTTGTCATTTATTAATCTATTTGAATTGTCTTCGTTCCAGTCTAAAATCTGCCACTTGAAATAAACCGGTTTTTCTCTTTGGTTATCATGATCTACATATGCTAATAGCCCCATATATGTATAATCTTCTTTATCAGATGTTCTTAAAAATAGGTAAATATTATTTTTTAAATAATCATGATTTATAAAGTCAATTATTCTTGATTCATTTAAAGTTTGAGAAGGTTGTGATTGCCATGTTAAAATTCCGTTCTCATCTATATTTTCATCAAATTCATGACCAGATTGTTTCTTTCCATATGTTACTAGAAATATATAATCATGTTGTGTTCCTGGAACTCTTATTATTCCATGTAGTCCCCAAGATCCTGTTTGTGGTGTAAAATTTGTATCTGGCGAAAAAACATCATGTATATCTTTTCTTGAATATTTTTCATATCTAACTAATTCTCTCATTTTTCCTCCTATATCAAATCAAATACTACTTTATCTGCTCCTGCAAATTCAAATTTATCTTTTTCATCTTTTGTTATCCATTTACAACTTTCATGTTCTAACAATTCTACTTTTTTACTCAATAATTTTGCTTTATAAAAAATTAATTTTATATCTTTTTCAGGATAGTGATGTATGCTTTCTCCTATATATTCATTTACTTCTATATCCGCATTAAGTTCTTCTTTTATTTCTCTTATTAATGCACTTTCATAGGATTCATTTTTTTCTACTTTTCCTCCTGGAAATTCCCATAATCCCCCCTGAGCCTTTTTAAAATTTCTTTGCGCTATTAAAAACTTATTATTTTTATAGATTACTCCAGCAACTACTTCTATCATTTTTTCTCCTAAATTCCATTTTTTACAAATATATCACAAAATCTCAATTTTCTCAACAAAATGAGCTTTATTTCTACAAAAATTATTGGCACATCTCTGTGCCAATTTTATCTCTCGTACCTTCTATTTTTTTTCTTCTTCTCTTTTAATTTCTTCTCTTGTTCTTTTTCTTTTATTTTCTGCTTTTCTTTATCATCTAGTTCTTTTATTTGTTCCTTCATCTTTGGTACACCATCATAAATTTCATCACACAACTTAATCTCTTTTCTAACCTTTGTTAAAACAGAAGTAACATCAATTATTTCTTTAGTAATACTATCTTTTTCACTTTCATTGTCTAATTTTTGTCTCTTATAATACAATCTATTCCTAGTATTTAAAATCCTTTTCAACTCTTCCTGTTTCTTTTCTTTCACATTATCAATATCACTCATAGTCTCAATCTTATACTTACACAAAAATCTAATTCTTTCCGAATACTCGTCCATTTTTTTTACTTCTGCTCTCATCTCAGGAGTCAATTTATATGGTGTATTATTTCTAGTGTATAACTTTATCAAATATCTATAGTAGTAATACAAAGCAACTATTCCTTTAGGTTTGGATTTTCTTCTTATTCTATCTCTTGTCGTGAAACGTCTATGTCTTATTACCATATAAGGAATTATTTTTTCTTGTCTTATATAGTCATTTTCCAATATTCTTCTTTTAATATTTTCCAATAAATACTCTTCTCCAAACGCTCTTTCAACTCTTATATTTCTTTTGTATGGTTCTCTTCTTACACTTAATTTATCTGCTCTATAATAATAGTTATATCCCATTGATACTAACATCTGCTGAAATTGTTTTAGCGTGTATGAATGTTTTATTGCATAATCTATATCTTCTTTTGCGAATTTATAATAGTCTGAATCTCTCATAGATTTTTTATAAAAATTTTCAAAATTGATTCCAGATTTACATGTCTTTTCTTTTAAAACACTTAAGCCATATTCTTCACATATTTCATCTGATGTTTTTCTTAACAATGCTGTATTAGTCAAATTACTATAATATTTTCTTCCATCTTTAAATGAAACTGAATTGATGACAAAATGATTATGAAGATGTCTAGTATTCAAGTGAGTAGATACTACAACTTGAAATCTATCTCCCCACATTTCATTTGCAAGTCTTACTCCAATTTCATGCGCTATTTCTGGAGTAACTTCTCCTTCATTAAAAGATTGATAAGCATGAAATGCTAATATATCATTTTTTTTCCATATATTGTTTTTACAAATTGCATTTGCTTAACTGCATCTTTAACTTCACAATTTATTCCTGTAGTATAAAATTGTTTTTCTGTTTTATCTGGATTAGTTGCATAAGTCATTACTTGTCTGATACTATCAAACCTATCCATTCCATATTCACTATAATTATTTTTTGTCTTTTCTTCATTTGTCGCATAGTTGATTACATGGTCTAATCTCTTTTGTACTTTCCATATTTTTGTTGTTGCCATTTGTTTTCTCCTCTCTTCTCTTCTCTTTTAAAAAGGGGATTGGGGAATTTCCCCATTTAGAATTTCGAGCTGACGAAATTCATTGCTTGTTAGGACAACAATATGCTCTTTTTTAGTACTAAAATTATTACTTTTCTCTATCAAATGCACACTATATTTTGAAAAATACTTGGACTTTTCAAATCAAAATCCAAGTACTTTTCGTCTTATTTTGTTATTATAAATTATTTAATTTATAATAATTTTTTCTGTGAAATTTAAAACCTTCTTCATCATTTATACCACTTTTTATTTCACACTCCTCTCCTTCTAATTTAAATATTTTATTTATTTTTCTTAACAAAATTTCTTGTTTTATATCTCTTATTAAGCATGGAACTTTGTCATATCCTAGTGCTTTTGTTGCCAATAATTTTATTCCACCATCTAGAACATAATACCCATTTTCTTTTTGAATAACTTCGAATGGTTTCTTAATTCCTTCCTTTTTTATTACCTCCATATATCTAAAGACTTTTTCTAAATTTCTGCTACATATTGCGTTAGATTTATCTCCTTTTATATCTTTTATTTTTATTTCTTTATATTCTTTATAAACTTTCATATTATTAACTTTTCTCATATTATCAAATCCTTTCTTTTTTCTATTTACTTTTTTATGTTTTTATACTACAATAATTATATAAAGATTTGGGTTAGTATTTTAGTTTTGCGGCTTATACTAACTCTTTTTCTTTTATATTTTTTAGCGTTATTCCATAACACATTTGATACAATTTTGATATTATTGCATCTACCAATTGTTGATCTTGACTTTGACTAAATCTTTCTATTAATCCTTGTTTATCAAACCTCGTTGTAATTATTATTGGTAATCTATTTTCATTTCTATTTTGAATTATTGTATACAATTTTTCTAATGCCCACTGACTTATTTTTTCTGTTCCAAGATCATCAATTATAATCATATCTACATTTGAATATAGTTCTATTAATTCATTTTCTGACTTTGTATTATCTCTAAATGTTTCCTTAATCATGTCTAATAACATTGTTAATCTTCCCATCAAAACAATCTTGTCATTTTCAATTAATTTATTAGCAATTGAGGCTGCTAAATGTGTTTTTCCAAGTCCTGACTCGCCCGTTATTATCAGTCCTTCACTTTGCATTTCTTCTATGCTTTTATTTGTATAATCTCTAGCAACTTCTACTGCAATTTCATTTCCTGAATTAATATCAAATTTTTCAAAGTTCTGTTCTTGAAATTTTCTTCCAATATAGTTCTGCTTGTAAATTTTGTTTATAATATCTCTAAAATGTTTCCTTTTTTCTGTTTCATATTCTTGCTCATCTATCTTCTTCCAGTATTCTTGTGATTTATTACAATCACATCTTTCGTATTTTATTGAATCTGGAGAAATATTAGCATATAAATAATCAAGTCCTATTGGTCTTAATTCTTTGCCACAAAATTCACATTTTTTGAACTTTTTGTGAATAACTTCATCAAATTTTGTATTGTCTAAAACCATTCTCGTTCTCCTCTCTTATACTTTCTTCTTTCTTATCTTCTATATCTTTTGTGTTCTTTTCTTCTTCGTTATCTAACATTTCAATAACGTTACTTTTTTCATTTTCACTTTTATGCTTTTCACGATATTTTCTTTGCCTTTCTCTGTTTTGCATTTGATATTTTTCGTACCTTTCAATACTTTGATACTTGTCCCAATTTTTTATTAGAAATGTTTTCCCTTCTTTTTTTAACATTCCTAATTCTAGAAACTTATTCAAAATTTTTTCAATTTTTTTATTAGATTTTCCCATAATCTTTGAAAAATTTTGAATTGTCATAGGATTATTTTCTCCTATTTCTAATCTTCCTTTATTATTACATTCAACTGATAATGCAATTAACTGAATCCACACTCTAAAATAAGTGTCTCCTTCTGGAAGATTTAGAATTATTTGAATTTTCCTGTTTGAAAATATTGTAGTTTCTGTCTTAAACCACGGTATTTCATACATAGCCTCCTTTCCTCACTTTCTTTCAATTAATATTTAATTGATTCTTTTTCTTTACTACTTAGATATTCATCTAATACTTGAACTCTAAATAGAAATTTTCCACCAACTTTGGAACATGGTATTTGTTTTCTTCTTACTAATTGATTAATTAACCAATAAGAAACTCCTAAATACTCTGCTGCTTCTTTCATTGTTAGTGTAGTTCTTTGAACTTTTTGTAATTCCATACATATCCCTCCTTTCCTTTAAGTTTATTAGGTTATATGTCTTCGTTAACAAGTTTTGTTTGTTTTTTCTTGTTAACTAATTGTATCTTATCACGATTTATGGTAAAATCCTATTAAATTGATTAAATTTTGTTATCAAAACGCAACTTCTGTAAATTTCGCAATTTGTTAACAAGGAGGATTTTATATGGAAAGAAAAAATGAGATTAGAATTTCTTTTGAAACAATTAATTTATCACAAGTATTTATACATACTGCTGGTTCTTATATGAGTAAACCTATCAGTAAAGACAATAATAGATATTTAACTAATTTAAAAACTGTTCCAGATGATGAAAGATTTGGTTCATTAGTTTTAGAACTTGAAAATGCAAGTTCTAAAGAAGAACAAGAAAGAATAATAAATGAATTAAAATCAATTGTAGAAATAGATGAAACTGCAACTGCTGAACCTTTAACCTTTAATCATGATGTTGAAAGCTTAAAAGGATATATTGTATTTGAACCAGTAACTGCAATAGAGCACTATGATCTTAATTTATTAGATTTTATAAGTTATGATTTTGATGTATTTAATGATTACTTATTATTCTTTATTAATTTTTTTGATTATTTTATTGATAAATTAGATAGCGAAGATATAAATAGAATTGAACTAGATACTTTATATCCTGTATCAGAAATTGTTGAAATTGCAAAAAAATATTATAAAAAGGAAAAAGGTAATTTGATTTATCATCAAAGTCTCTTTAAAAAATGTATTAACTTTATTTATTGTATTAACAATCCTTTTGAAAAAGATATCGAAGATTTAACAGCTAAGCAAAAATTCTTTTTGTATAACTCTTTATATCAAGATACATTTAAGGAGTTTTCTCACGATTTTCATACTACAGATTTACTAGAATATCAGTATAATAATTTCCCTATGAAAAAAGAAGATATTCAGTTAGAAGATGTATATACTTTAATTTCTACTATAAAAGATTTTGATCCTAGTGGTAGGCATATAAGTAATTTACATCAGTTTGTAACTAATAATATCTTTACTGCTCTTTATATTACTTTATTTTATGTAGTATCTATTAATAAACTACATATTAAAATTTGTGGAAATTGTAACAGATATTTTTTAACTCCCAAAAAAAATGTTGCATATTGTGATAGAATAGCTGAAGATGCCTTAACTTGTAAAGATATTGGAAATAGAGAGTATCAAAAAAGGAAAAAAGAAAATGATGATGTATACCGTAAATATAGAGTAATTGGAACTAGAAAAAAAACTCGTGTATCACGAAATCCTGAAATAGAAATATATAAAAAAGATTTAAAACAATATAGAGAAATAGGTAAAAAAATGTATAAAGATGCTCGTTCAGGTAAAATTTCTAAGAAAGAATTTCAAAAATGGGTGGATTCACAGGATAAATAAATTTAATATGATCAAATATAAAAATGGAAAAGAATCAATCTTTTCCATTTTTATACTACTATTCCATTTAAATTCAATACATCTTTGTATAATTTTTTCAGTGTCCAATTTGACATATCTATAATTGGCTCATACATAAAACTATTTAGATGTATACTTTCCGGTGTCATCAAATTAACTTCATTTATTATTCGAGTTTGCTCATTATTTAAATAAATTTTAGCTTTATTACTCCAATCTCTAGTTTGATTATTAGAAGTTGTTAAATCAGCATTATTAGCAACTAATATAGATTTAAGAAATTTTTCTGCCTCCAATCTTATTGCAATTGATAATACAATTTTATTTTCTAATATTACTTCATCATTTGTTGAATTATATATATCTAATGCTATTCTATTTATTGCATCAATATAATTCTCATCAAAACTATTATCAAAATTTCCCATATTACTAACAACATTTAAAATAATATTCCATATATCTGACAAATTCACATTTACTGTATCTAATGGATTAGTCATAATATGTAATAAACAAGTAAGCTTATTTTCTTCCTGTGGCAACAATATATATTGACTAAGATTTCTATAAAAAGGAATAGATGCTATTAACTTTTTCTTTTTTTCATCTGTATTAATATTTCCATCTTTTATTTCTGAAACAATTACATTTGAAAAATAATCTTTTAAATATCCAAAATCCTTCATTTCTAATGTTTCATCATCATTTTTTTGAACTATATAGCAATTATTTCTTTTTATTCCGATTCTACTAACAGTAGTTCTATAAAAATCGAAGTTATGTGTAAGTATTAATAAATCAATATTATTATTTTTTGAAATGTCATATAAATATTCTATTATTGCATATTTATTTTTATAATCAAAAGAATCTGCAATATCATCAACAATTATTAAATACTTTCCTGCTGCATTGTTAGCTTTTTCTTTAATAATTTCAATATCAAATAAAATATATAACAAATACATTGCTCTTTTTTCACCCATACTTAAAGATTTCATCAACTCGTCTTTTCCATAATCCTCTTTTTGTTCGTCCTCTCTTCCTTCACATCTTGTATATGTAAAATAAAGATTAGGTACTTCATCTTTCAATAAGAAATTTGCCTTATTTTCTATTTTTACTTCAAAAGGCACCTTAAATCTTGTATTAAATTCATCAACTATATTCTTCCATCTTTCTGCTTGCTGTTCAGCTGTTTCATATAATTTCTTTATTTCTTCAGCGTATGAATTAACTTTAGTAAAATAATCATTGAAATCTCTACTCATATTATTTATATAAGTTACTATAAACAAATGTATAAGATTATCTATATCAGTCAAATATTTTATTATTTCTCTATTATCTTGGATTATTTTCTTTAATGCTCTTGTTTGTTCATTTTTGCTAAGTTTTGTTTTTATACTTTTAAATTTCTTACCTAGTTCATCATTTGAATATATTTTATTTAATTGCTTATCTACTTCTTTATTCCATTCTTTTAATGTTGTAATTTCTGTACCATCTTTTAATACAATTTTGTGTCTGCTTTCAAATAAATTATGTTTTTTCAAATTTTTTCCTAATTCTTCAGCATTATAATCATTGAAATTTTCTGATAGCAACTCATTATCTTCAATTAGTTTTTCTAATGCTATTAAATAGTCATTTAATTTTTCTACAAAATCTGCATCTTCCAAAATTTCAGTTGTTTTGTCATTTATTACATCAGTAAATTTTATATTTTTTAATTCTTCTACACTACTTTTATCATTATTAAGTTCATTTAATTTCAAAAATATATCTGGCCAATCTGACTTATCATCTAGTTCAAATATACCTTTAAGAAAATTTTCTATTTTTGCTTTTGACAATCCCGAAAGAGTACTAAATTCTACTAAAAACTCATCTGTATAACTCTTAAATTCTTGCACTAAAATGTCATATTTTTTTCTAGTAGTTTCATCTGCTAGTAATGTACTTATCGTCTCTCTTGATAATTCAAATTTTTCATCAAATGATTTTACGACATATATTCTATCTGTTCCATTTAAATTAGTATTTGAGTATGTGCTAGAATAATAGTTAACACAATATGAAGAAATATTCTCTTTAAATATCCTATCAGTTGTTGGTAAACCTTTAGAAATATCATAAAATACATTTGAAAACGACGTTTTCATTATTCCATTTGGTGCATATAATATTGCTTTATTTGATTGCGTAAAATCTATAGGTTTTAATTCAAATTCTTTCATTCCGTAACAATTCTTAAATAATCCACTTAACATATTATTTCTCCTTATCTTTTGTAAAATTATAGCATAGAAAGTCGAATAATTCCAGTATTATCAATAACTTTATCATATAAACTTTTCGACATTTTTCTACATAAGAAATTTTTAAGTTTCTTTTTGTTACCTATTGCATTTTGTTATCATTTATTATATAATTTATATTGTTAACAGATATATTAACTCTCTCCCACTCATAGTTATGCCTGAAAGGAGGTGAAAAAGGTAATGGCTGGGAGTATTGAAAAAAGAGGAAAAGATAGTTACAGACTAGTATGTCTTGCAGGATATGACTTGCAAGGACGACCTATTAAGAAAACAAAAACAATACACGGAACCAAAAAAGAAGCAGAAATAGAACTATCAAAATTCGTTGCAGATGTTCAAAATGGTATTTATGTTGAAGGTAAATCTCTAAAATTCTCTGAATTTACTGAAATATGGAAAAGAGATTATGGTTCAAAAGAACTTGCACCATCAACATATAAAAGATATATAAGAATGTTAGAAACAAGATTATTACCCTACTTTGGACATTTCTATATTAACAAAATTAAGCCAACAGATATTATGCAATTCTATGATTTATTAAGTAAAGATACTCAATTAGTTAGAAAAAAAGACAACAATGGTAAGAAGACTTTAAAACCTTTATCTGGTAAAACTATATTAGAACATCACAGATTATTAAGGGCAATGCTACACAAAGCTGTATATTGGCAATTAATTGTATCTAATCCTGCTGAACGTGTTCAACCACCAAAAGCGAGGAAACCAAAAAGAAGATATTATGATGATGAGCAATGTAAAATATTATTACAAAATCTATCCTCACTTGGTGAAGATCAAATAAAATATAAAGTTGCAATCATTCTTACAATATTTACTGGTGTTCGTTTAGGTGAATTAATGGGATTAGAATGGCAAGATATTGATTTAAAAACAGGAATTGTTAGTATAAATCGTTCTAGCCAATATTTAGCTGACAAAGGTGTATTTACAAAAACACCTAAAACAGAAAGTTCTATCAGAGAAGTTGCAATTCCGGATTTCGTTGTTTCTCTGCTTGAGCAATATAAGTTATGGTATGATAAGCAAAAATCGTTCTATGGTGAATTATGGACCGATTCTAATAGGTTATTTGTACAAGCTGATGGCAAACCTATGCACCCTTCTACAATAAGCAAATGGTTTGTAAAATATGTTGGTCAAATAGGACTACCTGTAATTAATTTTCACGGATTAAGACACACCAATGCTACACTTTTAATTTCACAAAATATAGATGTAGCTGTTGTAGCAGCAAGACTTGGACACGCACAAATTACAACAACATTTAATTTTTATGTGCACCCTATCATTTCTCACAATAGAAATGCAGGAAATGTTTTAGAAAACTTGCTACTACCACAAAAATTAGTCTAAAATCTTTTTTCAGATTTCACTAAAGTCATTAGACTTTTCACGATAAAAAAGTAAAAGACTACTATTTATTAAATTAGGTTTCCCATAGTCTTTTACTGAAATTTTATTAGAAATATAAACGTTTTTGGAGGATTTCTTCCCCAACTTTTCCCCACTTCTACATAAAAATGCTGTTTTTAAGCGTTATTGTAAACTAATTGAGGAATATAAAAAATCGCTACAATCCTTAAGACTGTAGCGATATAGCTTTGGTTGCGGGGGATAGACTCGAACTATCGACCTTCGGGTTATGAGAATTCAATTAGTCATTTTTGAAGTTTATTGAAATATAAGTGTTTATAGCACTTTTCTTTTACTGAACTCTTGTGTGATTTTAGGGCATTTTTGAGGGCTTTTGTCCCCTTTCTGTCCCCAAGATTTTGAAAGTCTTGTCGCACAAGATGTCTAAATTAACATTTGCAAATTGGGGACATTTTGAATTTTATATAATTTGGAGGTTTATTTATGAATAATTTTAGAGAAGTTAATGATGATATTATTAAGGAATGGTTAGAATTTATGGAGGAAACTGCATTTTGTAATATGACTCCTCAAGATAAAAAATATTGTACATGTTTTGATGAATTGGCTGAAAAGATTTTAAACAATGTACCAAAACAAAATAAGAAATATGTTCAAAAACAATTAAATCAACTTGATAAAAACTTTATTGACTATCTTTGTTACTGGAATGAGAAATATTATAGAAATGGGTTTGTAGATGGTTCGCAATTAATTATGGGATACTTAAATTAATAACTAAAAAGGAAGTGTGAACTATATAAGCTATTCACACTTCTTTTCACTTTTATTATACTGTATGATTTCTAAAACTATTTACAATTTTTTTGTTTTCAGAATTTTCTTCCATTTCTAATTCATCACTTATAGTCTTCTCTAATAATGTATTATCAATTTGAGTCTTAATCATTTTGTTATATTCTATTCCTTTATCATTTTTCATATTAATTTTGTATCTTTTTGTTACTCTTTTATAAAAACTATAAATTGCATTTAAATTTTCTTTACTTTCAAATATATATCTGAAACATTTTCTTGTCTGTTCTCCATCTAATCCTTTTAAATCTCTACCTAAAAAGCTTAATAAATAATATGGAATTGGTGTTCTTTGATCATCACTTGATTTTTTCTCTTTTTCAGCTTTTAAGAATAATAGGTATAAATTAATATAATCATTTTTAGTTAGACTTCCATTTTTTATAAATTCAATTAAATCATTATATATAGGACTATCTACTTTTAATATTTTACTTTTTTTAGTAAATGCATCATAACCATCATTTTTGAATGCTAATAATACTTGTAAAAACTTATCTAATTGAATAATATTATCTTCTAATCTATTAAACTCTACACCAAATAATTCTGTATATTTTTGCAATTTAGGTCTATATGTATTAAAGTTTTCTTGAGTTTTAAATTTATTACTATCGCTTTGTTTTACTGTTAATAAGAATCCTAAATCTCTTAAATCATCTTGTAAATTTAAGAATATTCTCTTATTAGCTGCAAAGTTTTTCTCTGAAATAGCATTCTGACTATTATTATATTTAACAATATCTTGATATAGTTTCTTATTACTATCTGAATTTTTATCAAGTACTAGCAATTTTACCATTACATAAGTGTTCTTGAAAGTATCTTCTAATTCACTTTCTGGATATTTGTTTAAGGTTTCAAAAATAGTGTTTACGGTTTGACATCCATTTACAATTTGAGGATTTTCTGTTTTAAAGCCTTTATTATGTATTAATTCATTTAATGTTATTTTTTGCACAGAATCACAAATAACAGTTATACCATTATTATAATAAAAGAAATTATCTCTATCATTTTCATCTTCAAGTGTTTTTGCTATATGTGAGTTAACGCCTTTATTTCCAAGATATTCCCTTATATTTTCTTCAAAAAGCATATAATTCTTTTCTTTACACTCTTTAACTATCTCATAGATTAATTTAACAGGAGTTAAAATGTATTTTGCATCCGTTAAACTTGGTAAATTATAATTTGTACTATCTATGTTTAAAACTGTTCCATCATTTTTTGTTTTAAAAATGCAACTATAATGTCTTGTTACTGTCTTTCTTTCTTCATAATATACATTTTTCATATCTGCAAGAGTATAAATCTTTGCAGATACAATTGCTTGAATATTATCTGAATACGTAAATTTTTCAACATCATTTTTTAATTCATCTGAAACATTATTATTAGTTACATATAAGTTTAAGTATATTTTTAATTCTGGATCATTTTTATATTTGTTAAAAATAGTTTGTAATTCTGCTGATCTTCTATAAGCATTTTCAGATAAACTATTTAATGGTCTATATAAAAAATCTGTTTTAACGTAATGTGGATCTAATGTTGTTGTTGTATAATATTTATTTTGAATGATAAATAACTCTTTAGATTCTTCAAAAAATACAAAGCAATCACATCCATCATCAGAGTATTCTGTAATATTTGAATCAATACATTCTTCTTCAACATTATACAACTTTGATAATACCCAATAATTAAATGCATATTCGTCTTTTTCTAATAAAGGATTATTCATTATATAATTGTCTTTAATTAACTTGATATCTTCTTTTAATTGTTGTAAAAAGTTTTCATCTTCCATATTATCCCTCCTTATATTCTGTTACTATTATATCACTTCTTATTACAAAATTAAACCTTTTTCGACTTTTTTATATTTAATTTTCTTTTATGTATTTATACTTTTCGATATATATATCATATGTTTAAAATATTCTAAAAAAACTACCCGTTCAACGGGTAGTTTTGATTAGCCCTCTAAGGGCCTTGTTTCTGGCGTGGACTTAAGTCCCTCTTATAATCTGCCAACTGCATCTTTTTTTCTTGCCTCTACTAAAGTAGTTTTTTACCTTCTTTTCTTTTTATCTACTTTTTCTCCTGTAAATGGGTCTATATATTCATTTATACTTATTTTGTCATATGCTATATCTTTATTTAATTGATTCCTTATATATTCCTTTATTTTTCCCTCATTTTTTCCTACTGTACTTACATAATATCCTATACACCAAAATTGTCTTCTTCCATACCTATATTTTAATGTTGAATATTTATCAAATATTCTTAACGTACTCTTTCCTTTTAAATCCCCCCCTAAATGAAGCTATGCTCATCTTTGGTGGTATCTCTACCAACATATGTATATGATCTGGACATGCTTCTGCCTCTATTATTTTCACTTCCTTATATTCACATAATTTTCTCAATATTATTCCTATATCTCTTTTATACTGACCATAAATGGCCATTCTTCTATATTTTGGTGCAAATACTATATGATACTTGCATTCATATTTACTATGTGCTAAACTATTTATATCGTCATTCACGATAAATTCCTCCTTTTATTAATTTTTTTTTACAGTTTCGCAGACTATAAAATTATTATATCATTGGAGGGATTTTTTTCATACATTGCTATCGCTTTTTTTGACCTACGGGTCTAACCCGCAGTTTTCTTTTAAACAACAACAAACGACAAGTTTAAAATTCTTGTCGTTTACTTTTTAATTTCTTATTTGTATATCATCTCTTAATTGTAAATTATTTATAGCAAAACCTCTATTTTTCAAACCTGTCACCATTTCAGTATAAATATCACTTTCCTCATTTTCACTATCTATAGTTACAACTAATGTATATGGTTGTTCAACATTTTTCATGTTATTTCTATTAGTACAATCTAACCTTATTTTCCAATCTTGCCCAGATATGCCACCCTTTATTTTTCTATAATGTCTTTTTATCGGCGCCCACTTTGAACCATTTTCTACTCTTGAAGCTTCAAATTTCTCATCCCATCTCTTTTCTAATGGAACTTGTCCTTTATATTCTAGTTCCCCTGTTTTTTTATTAAGTTTATGTAATCCCATACTAAAATCAATATTGGACCTACAATATTCTTGTCCTTCAGTTGGATCTAGTTCTGGCTTATATGTCAATGTTGCTGATATTTTTCCATACCATTTTCCATTTTTATGTAATGATTCTGGATATGGTATATCTTCAATTTCTATATGCTCTCCGTGTTCTTATTTTACCTTGAATAATAATTGTTACTTTACTATTATCACATTTCAATATTTCATCTAAATCTCTTTCGGAAATCCCAAAGCCAAAATAGTTTATTTCTTCATCTACAATTTCTTGTTCCTTTGTAATAGGATTAACACATGAATGTATTAATAAAGCTTTTGATAATTCTAAACTATTTTCATTATTTATCTTATTCAGTATATTTTGGTATTTTATTGTAGCAAATGGTGTAGAATAACTTGTACCTATTCCTTCAATATAATTACCTTTTGTATCAAAAGATACAATTCCACACCCGTCTATACTTCCATCTTCATTAATATTTCCTCCATAATCTACAATGTCTGGTTTATTTATATAGTTTGCTCCTGGTCCTCTTCGAGAAAATGGAGATGGTTCATTCACATCGACAACACCTTTGTCTAAAGCAATTGCTCCTACTGTAATTCCTCTAATCGAATCTGCTGGTGTTGTAATTCTATCATTATACTGAATATCTGTTGGCCATTCTCTTATTGCATTTTGAAAATTTCCTGCTGCTATAAATATTTGTACTCCATATTCATCTTGAATTCTATCCAACTCTATTGCAAAATCAGAAATTACATCACTAGCTTCTGTATCTGTTCCTAATGACATATTCCATACTTTAACCTTATCAGAATATTTTTTCATTATGTTTTCTATTCCATCAAGAAATAAATCTTCAGACATTTCATCTGTAGGACCATATTCTTCATCTGCATTTGGAATTGCAACAACATCTAAAATTTTGAAGTTTGGTTCTCTAATATCATCCACATCAAAATTTAATTTTTCACCAAAAAGCATTATACCAGCAATAAATGTAGCATGAGAATTATTTTGATATTCTTTAGGAATTAGTTCTTCTTTTTTATATATCCAAGGTAAAATCTCTTTATTATTTTCTGATATTCCCGAATCAATCAATCCAACTATTGGATATTCCTTTCCTTCTATTGGTTTAGGAAAAGAATAATCCATTTTTTCTAATTTTTTTATTTTGGGATTTACAATAGAATATTTTTGAAACATATCTATAGATTTTATTCCCTGATATTCAGATAATTGCTTTATTTTTTTTGAATCATCACACTTTAATGAATATACTTCCATCGTTTTATACGAATCCAACTTGGTTATTTCACCATCAATTCCTATTTTTTTTATTTTTTTCAAAAATATCTCTCTATTTTTTTTATTTTGTTCATCATCCTTATAATCAAATAATTTTATCTTTAGTGGTCCTTTTATATTATTTAGATTTACTTTTAATACATCTTCTGAAGTATACATTTCTATTCTTTCAATTTTTGTCATTTCAGATGTTTTGGTTTGAGCTTTTGTATTTTTTATTTCTTTTTCAAGATTATCAATTCCTTTTGGAGTTATTTTTACGTAAATCTCATTTAATTTACCTGTTCCAACCATTGGACAAGTTGTATTATTAAATAAATTATTGGGCTTATGTGTTTTTGCAATAGCTTTTTCTTTCATTATTACCTTCCCAATACATGGAACTTCTTGTTCTTCTATTTTTGCAATATTACTTTTTATTTTCTCACATTGAGTAAATATGTTATTCCTTACTTTGTCAGTAAATGGTTCCAGAAATACAACTCTTCCGTTTGAAATATTCGGTTTAATATCTTCTGTACGTTGTGCAACCATTATAATTGGCAATTTTTCTTTCATCCTTCTCTATCCTCCTTTAAAATTTGTGATATATATGGTTTAGAATAATTAAATATTCTAGCCAAATTTGTACCTGAAAACAATTTATTATTCATATTATTTAAATACTTTATTTTTTCTTTATGATTATCTATAACTATATGCTTATGTCTTAAATAATACTCAACAAAGTTAATTAAACTAATTTCTTTTTTTTCAATTATTGCGTCCATTTTTACTTTATTACATATTTGTTCTAATTCAGCACCAGTAAATCCATCATACAATTGTGCTATAATACCTATATCTTCTTTTTTTAAATTCATATTACTTACCAATTTATTTATAATATTAAATCTAACTTCATATTCTGGTTTCTGAAGATTTATTTTAAACATAAATCTTCTCCATACTGCAGGATCTAGTAATTTTTCATGATTAGTTGCTGCAATTATAATACTTCCATTCTGTATTGAGTCTATATTTTGCAATAAACTATTAACTATTCTTTTTAACTCGCCAAGTTCATTTTTATCATCTCTAACTTTTGCAATCGCATCAAATTCATCTAAAAATAATATACACGGAACACTTTGTGCATAATTAAAGATTGCTCTTATATTTTTAGCTGTACTTCCTAAATATGATGATATTAGCCCATCTAATCTAGTCGTTATTAATGGTAATTCCGTTTTTTTAGATATATATTCTGCTAATTTACTTTTACCACATCCAGGAGGGCCAAAAAATATTAATGTATTCGGCAAATTTATTCCATTGTTTATTATTTGATTTCTATTATTATAATATTCTAAAAATTTATCTATTTCATTCTTACACTCTTTGTTCAAAAACACTGGCATTTCTTCTATTTCAGCTGGCTCTAGTCGGTCCGCAATTGGCAATCTTGATTCACTATCAATAGGAACCTTATATATTGTTTGCATATTTAGCGATTTTAAATTAGTTTCACTTTTACTAGCAATTATTTTTTCGAATTTTTCTGCTAACCTAATTTCTCCATTTTCTTTTAGTTTCTTTATTAATAGTTGTGTATAATTATAAACCTTTATTTTATCCATTTTCATACACCCCTCAACAATCTTTAAAATTTCTGCTGAATATTCCATACTTAATTCCTCCTTAGTATTAATTAACTTTTATTTGTTTTTTGTAATTTTTTATTCGTTATGTATTAATTATTTTTAGTATATCATTAATTTTTGGCTTTGTAAAGTAAATTTTTAATATTTATTGCTTAATTTTTTCAAATTTTATACCTAACCATTTTAAATATTACATTTCATAAAGTATTTTATTGTCACATACAAGTCTTTTTATGAATTTTTTTTTAATCTTTGCAAGCATTGAAAAATAAGCAAAAACTACTGGTAATTACAATAAAAATATTATATAATCATCACAATTGAATGTAAGACTTCTTCCACCCTAATTGAAAGGAGGTTGAAAAAGCAATAGCTGGAGTATTAAAAAAAAGAGGTGAAAATACTTACAGGTTAATTGTTTCAAGTGGTAAAATCTTGATGCAGTAGATGTAGAAAAAACAAAACTATTCACGGTACTAGAAAAAATTCTGAAATTGTTCTTGCTGAATTTATAACAGAAGTAAATCGTGGAATGGTTTCGGAAGGTAAATCAATAACTTTTGAAGATTTTTTTCATATTTGAGAAAAAAATATGGTTCAAAAGAATTAGCAAACTTATTCAAGATATCTTGGAATGTTACGAACTCTTATTCTACCATATTTATGTTCATTTGTTCTCCAAAAAATTAAACCTACCGATTTAATCAACTTATACGATATGTTAGAAAACGATACTCAAATAAAAAGGATAACCAAAAAACAATTCTATAACATCACAGATTATTGAGTGCAATGTTTGCTGAAAGTTCTAATAGAATTGTTCTAATTCCTAATTATATAACTAACGTACTTTTTGAGTATAAGGACTGGTATGATGAACAAAAAGAATTATATGGAGATAACTTCATGGAATAAGACATACAAATGCTACTCTTTTAATTTTTCAAAATGTGAATATTGCACCAGTATCTGCAAGGCTTGGTCATGCAAGTATTAATAATACTACTATAAAATACTATGTACATCCACTACAAAAGAATATGAAAAAAGCAGCGTATGTTTTACAAGACCTATTAATAAATGACAATAATAACTAAAATCTTTTTTCAAAATATCACAAAATTGCTTTTTTGAAGTTATTTAGTGAAGATTTTGGCTTAATATAGCCTATTACAAAATCTTGTGTCCCAAAAAGAGCTAAAATCTTACTTATACATAAAAAAAGTCACAATCTATTGCGACTCTAGTAAAAAGTTTGATTGCAGAGGTAAGACTCGAACTTACGGCCTTCAGGTTATGAGTTATAAATATTAAATTCTTTTAAATTAATATCACATATATTCTTTAAATTTATATTCATTTCTTACAATCCTCAATTTGCATTTTGCTTATTCAAGTTATATATTTAATTTTTTATTAAAATAACTCTAGTTTAACTATTAAAATCTTATCACTTTTGTTCCATATTTGTTCCAATCAATCTCATATGTTTCCTTTTCTATTTCTTCATCTATATTTAATAATATTTTCTTTCTTACTATTTTACAAGCCAAATAACAAATAATAGCATCATCGGCATGAAATGTCCTATCAAGTTCATCATTTGATAATATAACATGTTTTGATATATTATATAAATCAACAAATAACTTTAATTCATTTATAATATTCTCATCAAATATATTTTTATACCTTCTTCAAAATGATATCCACAATTTTCTATTATATTTCTTGCAGTATAATTTACATTTAATATGTCTATCTTCTAATATATTGTAAACATCTATAAACATTTCTAAATTCTGTTCCCTGAAACGGACCAGAAAGAGCAGGATCACATCCCTGACAGTATCCGCCTATTCCTCCAATACTCTGATCAAATTTCCATAAATCTATTGTTTTATATTCTTCTCCTTCTTTTTCTATTTGTTCATTTGTATTTCATTAAATACTAATTTTAATTTTCGTGTTTGTTCTAACATTTCTATAATCCTTCCCATTTACTATAGTACAATTTAATATATATAATTTTTATTAAAAGATATATTTTTTTACATAACATATCAGTATATTCATACTATAATTTTCAATATAAAAAAACTCTCTTTAAACATTTACAAATTATATCTCAATTTCTAAAAATATATACTTTATATTACCCACAATAATTACTTTCATATTCTCTATTGTTAAATTTCTAATCCATTTCAATCTCACGTTCTATATATTCTTCATATAATACTATAAAATAAAATTTAGAGGTAAAATAATATGTTATTTAATACTGCAAAAGCAAATATAAAAGGAAGAAAGAAATTTCCGCAAATTAATGGCACTATTACTTTTAAAGAAGTAAAAAATGGTGTAATCTTAACAGCAAAAATTAATGGATTGCCTCAATCAAAAGATCATTGCAAAGGTAATTTCTTTAGATTTCATATTCATGAACGGAACTTCTTGTACAGGAAACTCAAATGATGAATTCGCTAATGCTAAAGGTCATTATAATCCTGAAAATTGTCCTCACCCATATCATATTGGTGATTTACCACCATTACTCGAAAATAATGGATATAGTTATATGAGTATTTTTCTTAATAAATTCAAAATAAAAGATATCATAGGAAAAGTTATAATAATTCATGATATGCCTGATGATTTTACAACTCAACCTAGTGGTAATTCTGGTACAAAAATAGCTTGTGGCAAAATAAAAAAAGCTTTTTAATTTTTTAGTTTGCTTTGAAATTATAATAAAACATGAAAAATTCACAAAAATAAAAAGTATTTAAATAAGTATCTCCAAACTTAATTCAATATTACCCAAGATTCTTTTATATTAAATTTTCATATCCAATTTTATATTCTATATTAATCTTATCAATCCTGCATGTCCTTGACATATTTTACATAATATGGTATACTAATAAATGTTCGAGGCAAAAACCTTAACAAAAAATTTAATAAGGAGTTGCAAACTATGTATCAGATTAGTTACAACATGAGCCGGAAAGAACGCTACAAACAGCTGATTTCCGAAATCACCAATGCAAAGAACACTCTTTGCGCAGCTGACACTGAAAAGGACGTCTACAAAGCTTTAAAAGAACTGGCCGTCCTCTTCAAAATGTATGATAACTATGATCTGTTCCTGGACATCATTGAATGGGTTCAGGAAGTTCAGAAAGTTATCAATGCTGTCCAGATGCGTGATAAGACTCGTTCTGAGCTGGTTAGCCTGCTCGACGAACTGCTTGCAAAAGCCAACGGTATCGTTGATGAGGAAAACAAGAAAGAGCTTAGCAACAAGCTCAAGACTCTCTTCAACCAGCTGGCAGAGCACTCCGATGAAATCGCCAAGATCATTGATCTCAGCGAAATCTTTGACTAACTAAGTCAAAAAGCAAGGGAGCAAATTTACATTTGCTCCCTTGTTTTTATTTTTTCATTTCATACTCCTTTAGCACTTCACCATCAACATCTTTCAATATAATCTTATTATCAATAAGCACAATATAGCTATGAGCAGAGTTACATTTTGGAAGAGAAATTGAACCAGGATTTGCAAAAACAAAACCCTCTTTCTCTTGAATAAAACCTTGATGAATATGTCCATAAATCATAACATCAAAATCATCATAAGGAATATTCTCAATATTATATTTATGACCATGAGTAAAATAAAACTTCTTTCCATTAATCTCCATTAAAATATGGTCATTAAACTTAAAATCTGAAATCATTTCATCAACTTCTGCATCACAATTTCCTCTAACAACCAATAATTTATCTTTTAAAGAATTCAAAATTTCTGCCACTTTCATTGGCTTATATTCTTGACTCAACTCATTTCTAGGTCCATGATAATATAAATCACCTAATAATATTATTTTGTCAGGATTTTCTCTTTCATTAATCTCTTTTATTTTTTCTGCATAATATCCTGAACCATGTATATCTGATATAACAACTGCTTTCATATTCTCTACTTCCTTTCAAAAATAATATATCACATTTTTATAAATTAATCCATATTTCACTTGACTTTATTTTTATTAGCTTATAAAATATTTTCAAATAATTTAATATCATAATTAATAAAAATAAGGAGGTTACATATGGATAAATATACTGAAATAAGACCTATTGCATTAGGTTTAGCAATAAAAAATAATAAACTACTTGTAGAAGAAAAATTTGATAAAGTAAAAAATCAAACATTTTATAGATGTTTAGGTGGTGGTATTGAGTTTCTTGAAAAAAGTTCTGATGCTTTAAAGAGAGAATTTAAAGAAGAAATTAATACAGATATTGTTGTAAAAGATTTTCTTGGTATTTCTGAAAATATCTTTACTTTTAATGGTAAAAACGCTCATGAATTAATTTTATTTTATTCAATTGATATTGCAGATAGTGATTACAAAGATGAATATAATATTATAGACAGAGGTGGCGAATTTTCTGCAAAATGGATTGATATTGATGATTTTAAAAATAAATCAAAAATATTATATCCTGAAGAAGTTTTTAAATATCTTTAAAAAGAATAAAGCTTCATAATCGCCATTTGTTACAAAATTTTAATTTTCAAGTATAAGTAACAAATCACCCCAAGCTAACAATTATAACCTTAATAGGACGTTACATGAGAACTTTCCTATATATTAAAATGAGATGGATATAAATGAACTATTCACTTATCTTCATCTCATTTTTTATTTTAATCAATATAATTTTTCAAGATATCATAAACTTTTTGAGTTGGAAGTCCAACAATACTAGTATAATTTCCATCAATTTTGTCAACAAATACACAAAATTCATTTTGAATACCATATGCTCCTGCTTTGTCCATTGCTTTTCCTGAATCAACCCATTTTTCTATTTCTTGTTCTGACATTTCTTTTAAGAATACTTTTACTTCATCAAATGTTTTGTATTCTTTGTAAACACCATCTTTTTCAATTAAAATGCTTAATCCTGTGATTACACTATGTGTTCTATCTCCTTCTAAAAGTTCTTTTATCATTTGAATTGCATTTTCTCTACTTTTTGGTTTTCCATATATCTTACCTTTTTTGGTTACAATTGTGTCTGAACCAATTACTATTCTGTTTCCTGATGTTTTTTCGAATACATCTTTTGCTTTTATATATGCTAGTCTTTCAGTTTGTTGTTCTGGAGTTAATCCTTCTTTTAAACTTTCATCTACACCACTTACTATAATTTCAAATTCTGGTGTTATTAAACTTAATAGTTCTTTTCTTCTCGGAGAGCCTGAGGCTAATATTATTTTCATTTCTATATCATTCCTTTTTATATTTACAAAATCGTTCTAATTCTTTTTTCCAAAATCTATATTCTTAAATTCCTATTCTAGTTCTTTTTTGTCAAAGTCGTCATACTCTAAATCTGCAAATTCTATGTTCTCAATATTTTCTACTTTATTGTTTTCGTCTAAAACTAGTTTGAATACTTCTGGTGAATTTAGTTTTTTGTTAAATATTGTTTTTCCATTAAAACTAATCTCTAATTTGTGCTTATTATTAACATTATTTAATTTACACCATTTTAATAATAAAAATGTTATTGCATATCCATGTGAAAATATTGCTATTCTTTTTCCCTGATTTGCTTCTATAACTTCTTGTAATGCTTCATACATTCTATTTCTAACATCTGCTTGGCTTTCTCCTCCAATTGTTTTGTAGTTTTCATCTTCATATTGTCTTACATACCAATCTGTTACTTCTCCATCATTGGGTAATCCAACTCTTCTTTCATCAAATCTTTCATCTATATTTGCTTTTAAATTTTGTTTTTCTAATAAATATTTTGCTGTTTGTAATGTTCTTACACAATTACTTGTATATACTACATCTATATCTTGTAGTTCTTCTTCATTACTTAAGATTTCTGCTCTTTTTTCTCCTGTTACACTTAATACTATTTTTTCATTTTTTAATAAAGCGTTTTGAGTAGTTTTATAACTTTCTATCATTTCTTTGTTATTGAATCTTACAGAATGTCTTATTAAATATACTATTGTTTTCATTGTTTATATCCTTTTCTTACTTTTTTCCGCTTCAATTATAGCATATTCATTAGTTTATAGCAACTCCATTTACATATAATTTATATCCATTAAAATCAATATTACTATATGTTGTGTCATCATCTTCTAATGATGTAACATAAGAGTCTCCTGTTAATTTTATTTTTGATGTTGAGTCTAATTTTAATGTTATACTTTTTGCTTCATTACTTCCATTTATTGTTCCTTCATAATAAGAATTTTCATTCATTGTCATATCTAATGTTGATATTGAGTCAATTACAATATTTCCTCCTGCATTTTGTTGTGTCATTATTAATGTTACATTTCCTCCGTTAGATCCTGTGTTTCCCCATGAGTCTTTTTGTGCTCTTAAAAAGTTTCCTGTACTATCATTATTTACAATTGTGTTATTTGTTAAATTGATTGTTGCTGTTGTATTTGTAATATAAAATGTGTCTCCATTGTTTGTTGTGATTTTACTATTTTTTGCTGTGAATGTTGCGTTTCCGTTTGATGCATCACCACTCATTGATTGATATAAAAATATGTTTTTATATGTTGTTGATTGTCCATTTAATTTTGTGTTACTATCTTTTAAATCACAATTGTTTATTGTTACAGTGCTTGCTCCTTCTATTACTATTCCTTCTGATGCTTTTGCTACTAATGTTGCATCATTTACAGTGATATCTGCTGTTGAATATATTGATGGTGAACCATTTCCTGTTGTTGTATATGTTCCTCCATTTACTTTTACTGTTCCCCCACCTCTATCACTTCTTATTGCTGCACTTGATGTTCCACTTGTGTTTATTGTTAAATTTGATGCATTTGTTGTTCCTCCACCTGTTGTCATTATTCCTCCTGCATTGTCTCCTGTTGTTGTAATTGTTGAGTCAGTTATTGTTATTGTTGTTCCATCACTTGATGAGTTATTTGTTGTTGCAGATCCTCCATAACTAAATACTCCATTTGCTCCATCTGCTTCTGTTGTTATTGTTGCATTTTTTATTGTTAAATTTGCTCCATTTTTTGCTAATATTGCTGAATTATTTCCATAAAAATTGCTACTATCTCCTCCGTCTGAATCTCCTGTTTTGTCTACTGTTATGTTTGATAAATTTACATCTACATCTCCTGTTGAAATGATTGCATTTTCATTTGATGTTGTTGATGAATATTCTCCACTTTCTATTGTTGAGTCTTCTGAAATTTCTTTATTAGCTGTATATGTTATATTACTGGCTGTTTCTCCTTGACCTCCTGGCATTTGCATATTATTTTGTATTTGATTTTGTGTGTTTGAACTTGAAATATTTTTTGTTATATAACTTTGTGCAAATGTTAATCCTGTTGTTACAATTGCTACTAAAATAATATAAATTATAATGTTTTTTGTTCCATTTAATGTTTCTGCTAATGTTTTACTATTAAATCCAGACATGATTAAGTATATTACTAAAATACTTACTACAAATGCTTCTATTCCAAATATTATATAATATGATGTTTCTATTTCTGTATTATTTTCTCCATTTTGCATATCTGGCATACTTGGCATATTTTCATTTTCTTGGCTATTTGAGTCATTTTGTCCGTCTGTTTTTCCCATCATTTGGTTTTGTTGTGATCCTATTGAATTATTTCCATTTGATTCATCTGGCTTACTTGGTGGTGTTACCATTTGTCCATTACTATTATTTTCTCCACTTGAATTTAACATTTGAGGTGGATTTCCTTGATTTGTTCCTTCTCCACTTTCTTTAGCAAGCTTTATTGTAAATCCACTTGCAATACATACTATAATTATAATTGTTATCATAATTATATTTTTTACTTTTCTACTCATATTTTTATCCTCCTAATATTATTTGCAAGTCTTATTTCTTACTTTTTAAATGTATTTTAGCTTTAAAAGATTAAATAAATATTAAATATAAAAATTTTTTTATAAAATTATTTTCATTTTTAATCATTGTGTTATAATAAATTTGTTCAAAGGAGTGATATAAATGATTCGTTTATTTTTTATAAAAAATAAATTTAAAAATCAAAAATTAGTTAATAATGATAAGAAAATTCTTGAAAAATATACAAATATAGCTCAAAAATCAAAAGATGAAATACTTAATGAATTTAATTCTCATATTGAAAAAGGTCTATCTTCAAAAATAATTGAAGAAAAACATAAAAATGATGAAAAAAATATTGTAGTAAAAGAGGAAAAACATTCATGGTTTTACTTTTTTATAAATTCATTTAAAGATAAATTTATTTTTATTCTTATAGTTTTAGCAATTATAAATAAATTTGTTGGTGATGATACTCTTGGAACTATAATTATTTTAGCTATTGGTTTTGCAAGTGCTTTGATAAGATTTTTTCAAGACTATTCTACTTATAAGTTTAATCAGTCTTTAAAGAGTAAACTTTTTTCTACTGCAACTGTTATAAGAAATGGCAAAGAAAAAAATATAAAAACAGAAGATATTGTATTAGGTGATATTGTTCATTTAAATGCAGGCTCAATAATTCCTGCAGATGTTATGATTTTAGAGAGTAAGGATTTATTTTTAAATCAATCTGTTTTTACTGGTGAGAGTGCTCCTATTGAGAAAAAGGATTCTTACATACCATCAAATGAAATTTTTTCACTATCTAATATTTGCTTGATGGGGACAAGTGTTATAAGTGGTAAAGCTACTGGTATTGTTATCAGCACAGGATTTTCAACATATTTAGGAAATATGGGTAAACAAATTGATAATAAAAAAGAAATTACAAATTTTGAAAAAGGTATGAATAATATAACAAAACTTCTTATTAAATATATGCTTGTTGTTTCTATTGCAGTATTTATTATATATGCACTTATTCGTAAAGATGTATTAGAGGCAATTCTATTTGCATTATCTGTTGCTGTTGGAATCACTCCAACAATGCTTCCTATGATTGTTAATGTTAATTTAACTAAAGGTACTAAAACATTGGCTAAAAAGAAAACTCTTGTAAAAAACATTCAATCAATCCAAAATTTAGGTGCAATTGATGTATTGTGTACAGATAAAACAGGAACTTTAACATTAGACAAGATTGTCTTACAAAAATATATTAATGTTGAAGGTAAAGAAGATTTATCAATTCTTGAATATGCCTATTTAAATAGTTATTATGGAACTGGAATGAAAAACTTAGTTGATAAAGCTGTTATTACATATGGAAATGAGCATAATATTAAAGAAAAAATTGTTGATTATGAAAAAGTTGATGAAATTCCATTTGATTATACAAGAAAAATAATGAGTGTTGTTGTAAAACATGATGATCATTATAGAATTATTACAAAAGGTGCTTTGGAAGAAATATTAAAAAGATGTACTACTGTAAAAATAAATGGTGAACACAAAGACTTAACTCAAAATATGATTGCAAATATAAATAGTAATGCAAAAGATTTAGCTTTACAGGGAATGCAAGTTATTGCATTAGCTTCAAAAAGAAAATATTCTGGTAAAGATATATTTAATTCTTCTGATGAATCTGAAATGGTATTTATCGGGTTTGTTGCATTTCTTGATCCACCAAAAAAAGATGTAAAAACTACAATTAAAAATTTAAAAGAATATGGTGTTACAACAAAAATATTAACTGGTGATAATCAATATGCTACTGAAAATGTTTCAAGATTAGTTGGAATTCCAAATGATAAAATTTTAACTGGTTCTGATATTGATAAAATGTCTGATGATGAACTTTCAAAACAAGTTGAAGATGTTGATATATTTGCAAGAATGAATCCTTTACAAAAAGAAAGAATTATTACTATATTAAAGAAGAATGGTCATGTTGTTGGATATATGGGAGATGGTGTAAATGATGCTCCATCACTTCATAATGCTGATGTTGGTATTTGTGTAAATACTGCGACAGATATTGCAAAAGAAGCTAGTGATATAATCTTATTAGAGAAAAATTTAAAAGTTGTTTTTAATGGTGTTGTTGAAGGAAGAAAAGTATATGGGAATATTATAAAATATATGAAAATGGCTTTAAGTTCGGATTTTGGTGATGTTTTTAGTATTTTTATTGCAAGTATATTCTTACCATTTTTACCATTGCTACCTATTCAAATGCTTTTACAGGATTTTTTATATGATTTTTCTCAAATAGCTATTCCTTATGATAATGTTGATAAAGAATTTTTATTAAAGCCTAGAAAATGGAATACAAAAGGATTAGGAACTTTTATGAATGTTATGGGACCTATTAGTTCAATTATTGATGTTTTAGCATTCTTGGCATTCTGGTTTATTTTAGGATATAACAATATTGCTAGTGAATCATATTTTCAAACAGCTTGGTTTGTTGAATGTCTAATTAGTGAAACTTTAATAATACATTTTGTGCGTACATCAAAAATTCCTTTTGTACAATCAAGAGCAAATCCTATCTTAACTGCTCTTACTATGGTTACAATAATTGGTACTATAATTACTCCAATATTATTCCACAATATTTCATCATTCCATTTTGAAATATTACCACCTTTGTATTACTTAATTGTTATTGGATTGACTGCTTTGTATGTTGTTCTTGTTCAAATTGTTAAAAAAATTTATATTAGGAAAGTTGGAGAATGGTTATAAAAACAAAAAACAAGGAATATTAAATCATTCCTTGTTTTTTTTGAAACTTTTTAACCAATTTTTTATTTAATTTTTCCACTTTTATTTTCCTTTTAACATTCTAATTTATAACCTAAGCCTCTAACTACCTTTATTTGCACATTTGAACCTGCATCAAATCCTGTTAATTTGTCTTCTAACATTGATTTTGCTGTAAGCATGATTACTTTTGATTCTATTTTTTGTTTTCTAATTTCCTGCAAAATTTTAAATCCATCAATTACAGGAAGCATCACATCTAAGATTATTAAATCATAAATATTTGTTAATGCATTATCTAGCCCTTCTTCTCCATCTCCATAAACATCAACAATATATTGCTCATTTCTTAATCTACTTGCTATTACATCAGCAATTTTAAATTCATCTTCAACTATTAATATTCTCATATAAATCACCTTATATATATTACTTTTTATTCATTAAATGAATATTAAATTTATACAAAAATTTTAGATATTTTTTCAAATTGAATTTTCTATATCTCTTGATTTTTGCAAACTTTGAGGATATAATTTGTAAAGGTAAATTTAGAAAGGACAAGACTATGGATAAAATTATAAATAAAATAGCAGAAGAATTAAATGTAAAAAATACACAAGTAGAAAATGCTGTAAAATTAATTGATGAAGGAAATACAATTCCATTTATCGCACGTTACAGAAAAGAAGCTACAGGTGGGTTGAGTGATGAAATTTTAAGAGATTTAGGAGAAAGACTTACATATCTTAGAAACTTAGAAACAAGAAAAGGTGAAATTATAAAATCAATTGATGAACAAGGAAAATTGACTGATGAGTTAACTATTGCAATTGCATCAGCTGAAACACTTGCAGAAGTTGAAGATTTATACAGACCATTTAAACAAAAGAAAAAGACAAGAGCTACTGTTGCAAAAGCTAAAGGATTAGAACCATTAGCAGATATTATTATTGCACAAGAAGAGAAAAAAGATATTAATGAAATTGCTCAAGAATTTGTAAATATTGATAATTTATCTGATGAAGATAAAAATAATAAAGATAAAGTTGTTGCAACAGCTGAAGATGCAATTCAAGGTGCTTTAGATATTATCGCTGAAAATATTTCTGATAACGCAAAATATAGAAAATATATCAAAAAAATATGTTATCGTGAAGGTACTATTGTAACAAAAGCTGCAAAACCTGATGAAAAATCTAATTATGAAATGTATTACGAATTTGCAGAATTAGTACATAAACTTCCAAGTCATAGAATTTTAGCTATTAATAGAGGTGAAGCTGAAGATTTCCTAAAAGTATCTATTGAAAAACCTACAGATAAAATTTTATATTATATTCAAAAAGATATAATAAAAGGAAAAACTCAATTTACAGAAATGCTTACAAATACAATTGAAGATGCTTTTACAAGATTAATTGAACCATCTATTGATAGAGAAATTCGTTCAGATTTAACTGAAAAAGCTGAAGAAAAAGCAATTAAAGTATTTGGTCAAAATGCTAAACAATTATTATTAGGTGCTCCTATAAAAGGTAAAACTGTTATGGGATTTGACCCTGCTTATAGAACTGGTTGTAAAATAGCTGTAATTGATGAAACTGGAAAAGTTTTAGATATAGCTACAGTATATCCTACAGCACCACAAAATGATGTTGAAGGTGCAAAGAAAACTTTATTAGATTTAATAAATAAAGACCATGTTGATATGATTGCAATTGGAAATGGTACTGCATCTCGTGAATCTGAAATGTTTGTTTCAGATATGATTAAAGAAGTAAAACATGATATTTGTTATGTAATTGTCAGTGAAGCTGGTGCATCTGTATATTCTGCCTCAAAACTTGCAACAGAAGAATATCCTGATATAAATGTATCAATAAGAGGTGCTATTTCAATAGCTCGTAGATTACAAGATCCTCTTGCTGAATTAGTAAAAATTGACCCAAAAGCAATTGGTGTTGGTCAATATCAACATGATGTAAATCAAAAGAAATTATCAGAAAGCTTAACAGGTGTTGTAGAAGATAGTGTAAACAAAGTTGGTGTTGATGTAAATACTGCAACTCCTTCTCTACTTTCATATGTTTCTGGTATTAATAATACAATTGCAAAAAATATTGTAAAATATAGAGATGAAAATGGTAAATTAAAAGAAAGAAAAGAATTATTAAAAGTTCCAAAGCTTGGAAAAGTTGCTTATGAACAATGTGCCGGATTTATTAGAATTCCTGATGGAAAAAATCCATTAGAAAATACAGCTGTTCACCCAGAAAGTTATGAACAAACTGAAAAATTATTAGAGTTATTAGGATTTAAAATTGAAGATTTAAAAAATAAAGAAAATTTGAATTCTTTAAGAGAAAAATTAAAATCAGTAAATATTGAGGAAACTGCAAAAACACTTGATATTGGTGAAATGACATTAGCTGATATAATATCAGAATTATCAAAGCCTGGTCGTGACCCAAGAGAGGATATGCCAAAACCTGTTCTTCGTAGTGATGTTTTAAAATTTGAAGATTTAACTGAAGGAATGGTACTTACAGGTACTGTTCGTAATGTTATCGATTTTGGTGCATTTGTTGACATTGGTGTAAAATATGATGGACTTGTTCATATTTCTGAAATGAGTGATTCATATGTTAAATCACCTTCTGAAATTGTTTCTGTTGGAGATATTGTAAAAGTTAAAGTTATAAAAATTGATCAAGAACGTAAAAAAGTTGGTCTTTCTATGAAAATATCATAGTTTGCTCACAAAATGTAAAGTAAAAAACAGGGCTTAGAAAAATCTAAATCCTGTTTTTATTTTATTCACTAACATATTTATTTTGTATTTCTTGTATTTTTTCATAATTATTATTCAAAATCTCAAGAAAGGCTTCTGCTACTTGAGGATCAAATTGTGTCCCTTCACATCTTTTTATTTCATCTTTTACATGTTCAATATCAATTGGACCTCTATAACTTCTTCTACTTGTCATAGCATCAAATGTATCTGCAACAGCTGCAATTCTTGCTAAATATGGTATTTCTTCACCTTTTAACATTCCAGGATATCCTGTTCCATCATATTTTTCATGATGATGTTTTACTATTGGAATAATATCTTTAAAAATATCTGCAGAACCTAATATATGTGCCCCTATTGCTGGATGATTTTTTATTTGTGAATATTCATCATCTGAAAGTTTGCTTGGCTTTAATAATATACTATCAGGAATTCCGATTTTTCCAATATCATGGAATAATCCACCTATTCTTAAAGTTTTTATTTGATCTTCTGTTAATCCTAATTTTTGACCAATTAGAACTGAATATTCTGAAACTCTATCTGAATGACCTCTTGTATATGTATCTTTTGCTTCTACAGCAAATCTTAAAGTTTCAACCATTTCTAAATAAGCTTTTTCAAGTTTATCATTTGATTCTGAAAGTTTATCATTTATTCTTTTTATTTCTTCCATTTGTTTAACAGATTTTATACCAGATTCAACCAATAATTGTAATTGATCAAATTTATCGCTTTTTTCACAATACCCTTGAATATCAAGTCTCTTAATAGTCTCTAATGGTGGAGCCATATCTTTATGACCTGTTAATAATAATATATATAATTCTTTGTTAAATTTTCTTATTTCTTCTACAACTTCATCACCATGTAAAGGTGTCATCATAAAATCTAATAACATTAAATCAAAATGTTCTTTTTTTACTAATTCAATTGCCTCTACTGGGTCTTGTGCACCATAAAATTCATATTCAGAATTATCAAAAAGCACTGTTAAAGAATCAAGTATTCCTTCTTCATCATCTACTCCGATTATTCTATATCTTCTTTCACCACTCATTTGATTTTGTAATGCTTTTCTCATTTGCCCTATTCTCCTTTTTGTATAAAATTTTATCACTCTATTTGTGAGATATAGTCTGTCAGGCTATATCAACTAAAATTATTGTCTATTTATAGGTATTATAACATTAAATGTTGTACCTTTTCCATCTTCTGTTTTATATGTAATATCTCCACCAAAATGTGCTTTGATATTTGAATAAGACATATATAATCCAAGTCCTGTACCATTTTTTCCTTTTGTTGTAACCATTTCTTTGAATAATCTATTTTGTACTTCTTTTGGAAGTCCTCCTGCAAAATCTGTTACTGAAAATATGACATTTCCAGAATCTTTACTAATTTCTAATTGAATATTTTGATCATGTTTTCCATCATAGGCTTGTATTGCATTTGAAATCATGTTATTAACAACTTGTACAAGAACATTTACATTTCCATGAATTATTTGATTTTCATCTATTTTCATCAATACATTTAAATAAATATATGCATTCTTTAATTCATGTTTCATTAATATATTTACTCTTTTTATTAATTCCATTACAGTAAATTCTTCCGTATCATTTTCTGATAAAGATGCTACAGCTTGACCTTTTACTGTTGTAATAATGTCTGACATATATTCAAGATGTGCTCTTATTTTTGGTATCCATTCTTCCATATCTCTTGCGATATCATGATGGTCTTGTGAATTTACAAGTGGGTCGTCTATTGATTCATCATATTCTTTTATTAAATTTTCTAATCCTTGTGTTGCACCAGCTATAGACATAATAGGTGTTTTTAAGTTATGTGCTATTCCTCCTATTAATTGTCCTAGCCCTGCTAAACGTTCTCTTTCCATTAAGATATCTTGATTATTTTTTATTGTCTCCATATCTTCTTTATGTTGTGTTATATCTTTTAATAAAAATAATGTTCCTAATGAATTATTGTCCGAATTTATAGGTGTTATTTCTATTCTAAAATATTTTCTTATTTTTACAAATTGCTGTTCAAATGATACTGTTGTTTCTGTATCATTAGCTCTTTTTATCGATTGATTAATTTTAGAAATTGCTTGGCTTGATATATCTTTTTGTTGTAAAAATTTTATAAAATTTTTACTTCTTATATCTTCTGGACTTAGTTTAAATATATCTAAAAATGTTTTATTAAAATCTGTAATTGCATTATTTTCATCCAAAACTACATATCCATCAGATATTCTATCAACTATTTTTTGTAAAGCTATTGGCGTAATCTTTAAAAAGTTAAATTTCATTATGGCAAATGTATAGAAAATTACAGCTATTGAAAAACTTATTGGAGTTAAACAAACATTCATATTATATATTTTTAATGTTCCTAATACATTAACAACTATTGGAAACATTGTTCCTATAATTATTAACATTGTTTGTTTTGAAAAGGCTCCAGAATTTTTTAACGTTCCATATATCATTAGTCCTATACTAACAAATAATAATCCATATGTATATATTGTATGAATATAAAAATATGGTCCATATACCATTTCATTTAAATTTGTTGAATATACTTTATAAAATAAATGATGATATTTATTAGTATATAATACCGCTAATGTAAGTAACGGTATTATAAATAATAATAAATATTTTTTCTTAAACCTAATTTTTGTGTTTTTAAATATTATTGCTACAAAAAACAATGCAACCGGTAAAAAACATGTTCCTATATATATAAAGTTTTCAAAAATAATTGGTTCAACATTTCCAAATGTTGTGAAAACTAATTGCAAGATTACACCTATACTTATTATTAAAACTGTTCCTAAAACAGATGCAAATGCATGTTGTAATTGAGATAATGGTTTCCTTTTTATAATAGTATACATTAATACTAATATAGAAAGTGTAGATATAATAAGTAATATAAATTCTGTATTAATTAATTTCATTTGTTTTTTCTCCTTTAGTATTCTATAAATCCTATTCCTTTAAAGTAATTCATATATTTTAATATGTATTCTCTATCTATATTTTTCCAAGAAAAACCTATTTTTTCTAAATATTTTTCTGAAAAATCATATGAGACTCTTATGTTTGATGTATATATTAATCTCTTTTTTGAATCTATGTCATGTATTATACCAGATAAAATTTCTTTTTTAAAGTTATCATTTAAAATTTCTTTTAATTTTCTTGACATTGTTTCATCATCTACAGCTTCAATATTTATTCCCAATTCTTTCATTGTATTTACCAATAATTTTATTGGTAACAATTTAGAATTATAAATATGTAGAACATTACAATTACTATCATATTCTAATATTTTTATAACTGCTTCTGCACATAAATCAACTGGTCCAAGTTCAATAGCATGATCTAACAAATATTGGGGAAACATTCCAAGTTCAATAAAAGATTTTAGTCTTTTTGCAAAAGCATTTTCTTCAACATTTTGTTGGAAAACACCATCACTATATCTATTAGTAATATTTCCCATCCTTAATATTTGTGCATTTAATCCACTTTTTATAGCTTTTAATACTATTTTTTCCGCTTCAAACTTAGTTATAGTATATATTCCTGATATATTTTGTCCTATATATAAATCACTTTCTTTAAAGATTTTCTTACTATTTATATTTTCTGTTGTTTCTTCTACTGTTTCTTCTTTTTCTCCATTTCCTGATACACTAATAGTTGAAATATGTATTAATCTTTTATTTTCTTTTTTACAAAATTCAACTACATTTTCTGTTCCTTTTACATTTATATCATTAAATAATTTTGAAATTCCAAAATGTTTTACTAGTGCTCCTGCATTTATTACTGTTGTTATATTATTTTTTAGCATTTTATAATCTTTTGAATTAATTGCTAAATTTTCTTCAACTATATCCCCTTCGACAACTTGAATTCTATCTTTATTTTTTTCATAATAATCATTTCCAAAATAAAATGCAATTTTTTGTTGAAGTCTAATTAATGGTTCTTCATTATTTTTTCTCCTTACTAAACAATAGATTTTTCCATTTTCATATTTCAAATATTCATATAATATATGTATTCCTAAATATCCAGTTCCTCCGATAAGTAATACATCTTTTACATTATATTTTTGAATCTTTTTTAAATTTTCTAAATTATTTCTTTTTAATATTTTATTTATTTCTGAATAATCATATTTTTGGATATTATTATTCTTATTATATCTCTTTTTTGATGCCAATTCTTTAATTGTAGGATATTTGAATATATCTGCATACTCAAAATTGAAGTTATATTTTAGTGCTTCTATTTGCATTTTTATTGCAGAAATTGAATCTCCTCCTATATCAAAGAAATTATCATTTAAATTGATTTTATCTAAATGTAGTATATTTTTCCAGATTTGTAGTAATTTCAATTCATCATTATCATATTTATCTGGTTCTTCTTCTTTAAAATTCTCTTCCTCAATATTAGGCATAGGTAATGCTTTTCTATCTATTTTTCTATTAATTGTATATGGCATTTTTTCAAGATGTACTATATAACTTGGAACCATATATTGTGGTAAATATTTTTTTAAGTAACTTTTTATTTCTAATTCACTAATATTACTTGTACCATCTGTAACATAATATCCACATAATGAGTCTTTATCATTTATCGTTATTTTATTAACTATTGCTGCAGATACACCAGGATATTGTTCCATTTTATTTTCAATTTCTCCAAGTTCTATTCTTAATCCTCTTAATTTTATTTGATGATCAATTCTTCCCAAACATTGAATCTTTCCTTCAAATGTCCATCTTCCTATATCACCAGATTTATACATTCTTCCTTTTCCAAATTTATTTTGAAGAAATTTTTGATTTGTAAGTTCTTCTTTTCCTAAATATCCAACTCCAACCTGTATTCCAGATATATATATTTCACCAACTACACCAATTGGAACTCTATTCAAATTTTTATCTAATATATGTATTTGTGTATTCATTATTGGTGGGCCTGTTGTAATTTCTGGTTCTCCATTCAAATTTTGTACATTTGATAATACTGTTATTTCACTTGGTCCATATATATTAAATACTGTTATATCATCTGCTAAAGCTTTCAAATCTTTTACAAATTTTTCAGGCAATGGCTCTCCACCAAATACCATATTTTTTACTAATCTTAATGGTGAATTTTCACTTCTATTATCATATACTATTTTCATTAAACTTGGTGTAACTGTCATTACATCTGTATTATACTTTTCCATTAATTTTTCTAATAATTTTGGATTTCTATGTTCAGCATTATTTGCCATTACAATTCTTTGACCATGTGTTAATGAAACTATTATTTCATAAACAAATATATCAAAAGGTGTTGAAGTTACTGATAGCAATGTATGTACTTTTCCGTCATGTAAATAATCTAATGCTTTTGTCATTGCTTTTGCCATATTAGTTAAACCCACTTGATTTAACATTACTCCTTTGGGAACTCCTGTTGAACCTGATGTGTATATGATATATGATAAATCTTCCATTTTAATATTAACTTTAGGTCTATCTTTATTTTCTTGATAAATATTATTGTCTAAATCAATTTCAATACAATTTGGTATTTCTTTTACTCTATCTTTTAATTCTTTTTGCGTTAATACATATTGCGACCTACTACTCTCTATATAATATTTTGTCCTATCTACAGGATATGTAGGATCAACATTTAAGAATGCACCACCAGCTTTCAGTACTGCATACATTGCTACAATAGTTTCCAATGACCTATTTGTCATAATACATACTATGTCATTACTCTTTACACCAATTTTAATTAAATAATTTGCTAAAGAATTTGCCTTATCATCAAGTTGTTTATATGTTAAAACTTTATCTTCACATATAACAGCAATATTATTTGGATTTTCATCAACTTGTTTTTCAATAAGATATGCTGTTGTATCATTATTTATTTCTCCATCTGTTGCGTTAAATTTTTCAAGAAGTTTATTTTCTTTTGGAGTTATTATATCTATATCCTTTATTTTTGCGTCAACATTTTCTATAATATCTGTTAACATATATAAATAATGTTCAAATAAATTTTCAATTGTCTCTTTTTTAAATAATTTTGTACAATATTCAACATTTATTGTATGCATTTTAGGTTTTACTTCTATTGATAAATTAAATTTTGAAATATTATTATCTAATTCTAAAACATTTACACTTTTTCCACTTAATTGTACTGTATTTTCTTCTTTGTTTTGATATGTAAACATTACATCAAACATAGGATTTCTTGAATTATCAACTTTTATATTTAATTTTTTTATTAACATATCAAATGGATATGGTTGATTCGATATATCACTTAATATTTGTTCTTTCATCTTTTCAAAAAATTCATTAATTGTTTCATCTTCATTTAATTTACTTCTTATTACAATATTATTTACTAATACTCCCATCATTCTTTTAGTTTCTTTTTGGTTTCTATTAGCAACTGGACTACCTAAAATAATCTCATCTTGTCCAGTATATCTATGCAATAATATTAAAAATGTTGAAACAAATAGCATATATGAAGACATTCCTATTTTCTTTGCATATTTTTCTATTTTTCTAAATATTTTCTCATCAATAACATTTGTTATAGTGTTTCCTTCATAGCTTCTAATTGCTGACACTTTATAATCATAAGGTAAATTTAATGGTGGGAATTCACAATCTTCAAATTTATTTACCCAATATCTTTCATGTTCTAAAATTTCATTACTTTTATTATAATTATTTTCCCACATAGTATAATCTCTATATTGTATTGGCAAACGTTTTAAATCAGCACCATTATATAATCTATTAAATTCTATTATTAAATTGTTTAACGACATTCCATCCATTATAATATGATGTGAATCAACTAATAACATTGTTTTTTTATTATCAATATAATGTACTTCTACTCTTATCAAAACTTCATTTTCTAATTTAAATGGCTTTGAAAAGTTTTTTATAATTGAATCAATTTCTTTTTCTTGGTTAAAATATACTGGTATATTAAAGTTTATTTCTTTACATACTTTTTGAACAATTTCATCATTTTGTTGAATTAATATTGTTCTTAATATTTCATGTCTTTTAATTATTTTGTAAAATACTTCTTTTATTTTTTCAATATCTAAAACTTCATCAACAGTAATTCCACCAGGCATATTATAAACAATATTATCTTCACCAATCATTTTACAATTATAATATATTCTCTTTTGAGCAGATGATAATGGATAATAATCTTGTTCTTTGATTCTTTCTATCTTTACTTTTGATATATCTTTTGTTTGATTTTCTGCTATATAGTCTGACATATCTTTTATTGTATAATTTGACAATATATCTTTTATATTTAATTGTACATTAAATTTTGATAAAACCTTTGTTGTTAATGTAATTGCTGTTAAAGAATCTCCTCCAAGTTCTAATAAAGTATTATTAATTCCAACTTTATCAACTTGTAACATTTTTTCTATTATTTTTATTAATTCTTTATCAATTTCATTTCTAGGTTTTACAATTTCAAGTTCATTCTCATCAATAACAGGATCTGGCAAAGCTTTTCTATCAACTTTTCCATTTGGTGTATGTGGTAATTGTTCCATTTTTACAAAATATTGTGGAACCATATATTCTGGCAATTTTGAATATAAAACTGTTTTCAAAACTGTTTTAGATACATGACCTCTTTCCACATAATATGCACATAATGCGTCTTTTTCTTTTACAACTTTTTTTACAACAACACAATCATGAATATTATAAACAGATTGCATTCTTTTTTCAATTTCTTGTAGTTCTATTCTTAATCCTCTTATTTTTACTTGATTGTCGATTCTTCCATAACAAGTAATTTCTCCTTTATCATCAAAAGCACCTAAATCTCCTACTTTATACATAACTTTTCCATCTATAAATGGATTTATTATAAAGCTCGCATTTGTTTGTTGCTCTTTATTCATATATCCTTTTCCCACACCATCTCCTGAAATATATAATTCTCCTATTGTACCTTGTGGCATCACTTTTTTATTTTTATTTAGGATATATATTTGTGTATTATTAATAGGTCTTCCTATTGTAATTTCTTCTTGATTTGTTGCATTTCCTATTGTTGAAAATATTGTTGTTTCAGATGGTCCATATCCATTGTAAATTGTTACATTTGGAATTATTTGTTTAATTCTATCTACCAATGTTTTTGTTAAAGGCTCACCTGCTAACATTATATATTTCAAACTTTTTAAACTATTTTCATCATTCAAATTTTCCAAATGAAATTTCATTACAGATGGTGTTGTTTGCATTATTTCAACATTGCTGTCTTTTACAATTCTTTCTATTTTTGATGTCATTTTTTGACCATTTTCACTCGTTAAATATACTGTTAATCCTCTTGTTAATGACATTAATGTTTCAAATCCAAATATATCAAATGAAACTGTTGTAATTGAAAGGATTTTATGATTTTTTCCATCTTTTAAATATTCAATTATATTTTTCATTGAATTGTAAAAATTGCTTAAATTTTTTTGTTTCAACATTACCCCTTTTGGAGTACCTGTTGAACCTGATGTATATATTAAATATGATAAATCTTCTGGTTTAGAAATATTTTCTAAATTTTCTTTATGATTTTCATATATTCTCTCATCTTTTACATTAATAAGTTTTTTATCTGCTAAATTTCTTCTATTTTGACTTGTTAATATTATTGTTGCTTCACTATCTTCAAGCATATATTCTATTCTATCTTTTGGATAATCTGGTGCAATTGGAATATAACATCCTCCTGATTTTAATACTGCTAACATTGATATTAACATTTCAAATGAACGTTCTAATAATATACCTACAACAGTATTATTAGTTACTTCATTTTCTCTTAATTTATATGCTAAACTATTTGCTCTCTCATTTAATTCTCTATATGTCATTTCTTTATCTTCAAAAACAATTGCTATATCATCTGGTGTTTTTTCTACTTGTTTTTCAAAATATTTTATAAAAGGTATGTTTTCATCATATTTTAATTCTGTTTTATTAAATTCTACAAGTAATTTTTCCTTTTCTTCAGGTGTAACAATATCAATTTCACTAAGTTTTATCTCTTCTTTTGATACTACTTGTTTTATAATATTTAATATTCTTCTATGTATATTTTTAATATCTTCTACTTTATAAATACTTGTCTTATAATCATATGCTATATTCAAATTTCCAGTATCATTTAAGTCATAAATTTGAATATCTATATTATCTGCACAATATCCATTAAATGTCCATTCTGTTTCATATTCAATATTTCCTTCATTTTGCTTTGCATTTGTTATTTGATATGATAATAAAATATTATATAAATTTGGAATACTTTTATTTTCTTTTCTTAATTCTTCTAGCAAACATTGATATGAATATTTTTGATGTTTTAACATATCCATAGAATCTCTTGCTATGTTTTTTATGAATTGTTTAAATTCTATATCTTCATTAATATTAATTCTAAATGGAGCCATATTTATAAACATACCAGCTGCATTTTTTTCTTTATAATTTGTTCTGTTTAAAATAGGTGTACCTATAGTAAATTCATCTAAATTTGATACTTCTCCTATATATATTGCATAAATAGCCATAAAAAAATTATATAGTGATATTTTA
>ERZ772819.96-NODE-96-length-67999-cov-8.543109_pt1 | contig 67999 bp, 66 predicted proteins | sample MGYA00580860_ERZ772819 | MGnify/ENA primary metagenome ERZ772819 (study PRJEB29015, sample SAMEA2737683) | human gut metagenome | biome: human gut; feature: human-associated habitat; material: faeces | place: China | collected 2012 ...
GGTTGCAATTTTCAGGTTGCTGCCGATTATTGTTTCTATAAAAGAAAAAGAGACCAAACTCTAAAAAAATCTTTTGGGTCGCCCCCATAACGGGATAATGTGTAACTTGTCCAACTTTTTGGGGGTACTTCATTTTGAGACGGCCTCTTTGTTATTTAATATAAGAGTGTCTGTTTAAATTTGAAAGAATGGGAATAATTAAAGCAAATTACTAGCCAGTTCAGAGAGACGACTTCTTTCTCCTTTAATTAAGTTTACATGACCGAATAAAGCTTGTCCTTGCATCTTATCTATCATATAAACTAATCCGTTAGACTGAGAGTCTAAATAAGGTGAATCAATCTGTTGTATATCTCCGGTAAACACCATTTTTGTCCCTTCTCCGGCTCGAGTTATAATGGTTTTTATTTCATGAGGAGTTAAATTTTGAGCTTCATCGATAATACAAAATGTCTCGGAAAGGCTTCGACCTCGGATATAAGCCAGAGCCTCAATAACCAATGTGCCTTTTTCCTGCATATCTTGTAAAACTCTGTAATCGCTACTTTCAAGAGAAAATTGGTGTTTAATGACATTTAAATTATCGAATAGAGGTTGCATATAAGGGGCTATCTTTTGCTTTTCATCTCCGGGTAAGTATCCCAAATCTTTATTGGCCAAAGCTACGATAGGACGAGCTAATAAAATTTGTTTATACAATTTGTTTTGTCGTAAAGCTCCGGCTAAAGCTAATAGTGTTTTCCCAGTTCCGGCTTTCCCTGTTAAAGCAAGGAGTTTGACTTCAGGATCATTTAGTAAATCAAAAGCAAAGGTCTGTTCTGCATTACGCGGTTCTATGCCGAAATTCTTTTCTTTAATAACTTTCCGGACTTTACCCGTTTCGGAGACATAGCGGGCAAGGACAGAAGAAGTTCCACTTTCCAAAACAAAGCATTCGTTCGATTTAAACGGATCATTCGATATTTCTGTGGCCGGAATACCGTCTTTAGATTTATAAATGGCATCGATAATTTCTGGAGAGACATTGTCCAATACCCGATGTTCTGATTCGAAAATATCGATATTTTTGACTTTATCATTTATATAGTCTTCAGTTTCGATACCTATAGCTCGGGCTTTCATCCGTAAATTTATGTCTTTAGTTACCAGAATCGTTTTTCTGTCAGGATGATTTTCTCTTACTATTAATGTTGCCGCTAAAATAAGATGATCGGGTTTCTTTTCCGGAAATACCGATTTTACTTTTTCAGGATATGTACTATTGACAACAATGGATAATCGTCCTAAATCAGGTCCTAATAATGCACCTTCTGTAAACAAATGGTTATCTGTAATTTCGTCCAGCTCTCGAACAAATTCCCGAGCATTGAAGTTAATTTGGTCATTTCCTTTTTTGAATTTGTCTAATTCTTCTAAAACAACTATGGGAATGAAAATGTCATTATCTTGAAAATTAAACAAGCATTTGTAGTCGTGCAGAATAACATTCGTATCTAACACAAAATTCTTTTTGGCACTCATAATAGCATGTTTTAATAGTTAATATTTTAAATAAAGACATTTTGTCTTTTTCAAATATAATCATTCATTTAGAAAAAGATTTCTCTTTTAGATTAAAATAGCTTAACATTATTGTGAAATCTGCTTTTAGAACAGAAAATGTGAAATAAGGAAAAGTTTATGTATGTTTGCACCGAATTATATCGGAAAATATGAAAAGAATAGGATTATTGTCTGATACACATGCTTATTGGGATGAGAGATATATTAAATATTTTTCGGAATGTGATGAGATATGGCATGCCGGAGATATAGGGTCTATGGAAATTGTCGATAAGTTTCAATCATTTAAGCCATTCCGTGCGGTTTACGGTAATATTGACGGACAAGATATACGGGCTATATATTCGAAACATCTTCGTTTTACCGTAGAAGGCGCAGATATATGGATGACTCATATTGGGGGATATCCCGGGAAATATGACAGAGAAGTTATCCCCGAAATTTATAGAAATCCTCCAGATTTATTTATATCCGGACATTCTCACATACTAAAGGTTTTATATGATAAAACTTTAAAGCTTTTACATATAAATCCGGGAGCTGCCGGTAAATATGGTTTCCATAAGAAGAGAACATTGGTACGTTTTACGATTGATAATAAAATGTTTAGAGATTTGGAGGTGATAGAATTAGGAGAAAAATAATTTACTTTTTCGTATATGTCAGATAGATGAAGTCTATATCATAAGCAAATTCTTTTTCCCGGAGGAATTTGATTATAAATTTTTTGCAATATCTCTTGTATATTGATAGACGATAGTGCAAATTTATATTTACATTGTTTTGTATGCTTGTATTTTCACCGGTCTTCAAAATAAAATCCATCTCTTTGTTATATTTATCAAATGTATTGTTAAACGTATTACGTTCTTGTAAATAGGCACAATTTTTTTGAAGCCTAAGCCGAGAAATTTATTACTGTAACTTTGGTCGATTGTTACTTGTTCCGGATATTGCTGTTGATATGAAATGGAGAAATGTTTATTCATATATTAAGTTTCTGTGCATACTTTAGGAAAAAAACTGCAAAAAAGTTTTTCTAATTTATGTGAACACTTTTAATAATAACGCTGTTTTATGTTTTAAATTCAATAAATGAGTGTATTTTTGCCTAAATAACGGAGGGTGATATGGGATTAAAACGTTTCGGAGTTTCTTTGGATGAAAGTTTATTAGAGTCTCTTGATTTATTTGTCGTTAATAACGGTTTTACAAATAGATCTCAGGCAATCAGATTTTTGGTTGAAAAAAATATTGCAGAGACCAAATGGCTATGTAATCATGTCGTAGCCGGAACAATCATTATCATGTATGATCAGAGTAAGAAAGATATTTCCGTAAGAATTGAGGAAATACAGCAAGCATATCAGCAGGTTATTTTGTCATCTTCTCAATATTACCTCAATAGTAATTTTTGCCTTCATATTGCGACGGTAACCGGAGAAGCTTATAAGTTGACCGAACTTTCGGACAGACTGATTGCAATAAAAGGGATAAAACATGGAAAGCTTGTAATGAGTAGAGCAGATTAATTTTTTTTGAATTTATGGTAACACGATAATAGATAAACGTGTTACTTAAATAATAAAACTAAAAAGGATAAAAATGAAAAAAGTTATTCAACACATTTATTCAGGTGTATTTTTATTTTGTATCGTTTTTTCTGTTCATGCAGGACCATCGTTAAAAGATACGTTGGATATACAAGAAGTTGTTGTCACCGCGACAAAAACGAAAGTGAACAAAAATAATACTCCTTTGTCTATTTCTATAGTCACTCGTCAAGAGATTGAACGCAGTAGCGAGTCTGCTTTACTTCCGGTTTTGTCTCAAAGAGTACCCGGACTATTTGTTACTCAACGGGGAATTACCGGCTTTGGGGTATCTACCGGATCTGCCGGAACAGTAAATATAAGAGGCGTAGGAAGTGGTAACAAGGTGCTTATGTTATTTGACGGGCAACCTCAATGGGCAGGAATTTATGGACATAGTCTTCCCGATACTTATGTTGCATCTGATGTAGATAAAGTAGAGGTGATACGTGGGCCGGGATCGCTTCTATATGGATCTAATGCAATGGGAGGTGTTGTGAATATAATCACCCGAAGTCAACATGAAGAGGGAGTCAGTACTCATGCGAGAGCGATGTACGGCTCTTATAATACCCAGAAATACATGATCAATAATGGCGTGAGGTCGGGAAAATTTAATAGTTTTATTTCCCTGAATCATGATCGTACGGACGGACATCGTGATAATTCGAAATTTAATATTACGAACGGATTTGTAAAAATCGGTTATGATATTTCTTCTCATTATAGTGTTGTCGGAGATATTAGTGCCGCATATTACGATTTAAGGAATCCCGGAAAGGATACCGATCCGTTATTAGACGGTTGGATGCATATATGGCGTGGAATCGCATCTGTGGGAGTTGAAAATAAATATCAGAAATATTCCGGAGCAATAAGGGCTTTTTATAGTTGGGGAAATCATAAGATCAATGATGGACATGAAGCCGATGAAGCAGCAAAAGATTATTTGTTTCGTTCAACGGACTTCAATTACGGTGTACAGGCGTATGAATCATTTTTTATTATTCCGAACAATCAATTTACATTAGGGGTCGATTATAAGAATTGGGGTGGAAACGCGTGGAATGCCTTTTTTTCAGGAGAAAGAAAAGACATTATTACGGATAAAAGTGTGCATGAATTGGCCGGATATGCGATAATGCAACAAGAATTTTGGAATCAGTTCACTCTAAATGCAGGAGTCCGTTATGAACATAACAGTACATACGGCAGTGAGTGGGTGCCGCAAGCAGGATTTACATGGAGACCTTTTGGGGGAAATTCTATTAAAGCTTCTTTTTCGAAAGGGTTTCGTAGTCCTAATATGCGAGAACTTTATATTACATTCGGACCTGGAAATAAAGCGAATGCGGATTTGAATCCAGAGAGTATGTTGAATTACGAGGTGTCTATCGGACAATATTTTTGGAACAATCGGATACATGCAGAAGTAACGGCATTTTATATCGATGGTAAAAATATGATTCAAGTTGATCCACAGTCGGGACAGCTTGAGAATGTCGGAAAGTTTTATAATAAGGGTATTGAATTGGACGCAGATATTCAGGTTTTACGAAATTTACGCTTTTCTACAAATTATAGCTTTTTACATACCAATAAGGAAATTGTCGCTGCTCCTAAACATAAATGGTTTTTAGAAGGCTTATATACGTGGAAAAATTTAAGTATAACATTAAATATGCAGTCGATATTCGGTTTATATGTCAGTAATTTAATGAAGGGTGAAGATTATACTCTTCTGAATGGACGTATTGCCTATAAAATAGGAAATAAAAAACAGAATATTACGTTGTTTGTAAAAGGGGAAAATTTGACAAGTACGAAATATACCATTAATGAAGGATATCCGATGCCGGGTGCTATAGCAATGGGAGGATTTGATTTTAAATTTTAATTTTTTTACCGGAACTCAATATCGATGGCATGATAAGAATTTATTATCATGCCATTTTTAATTAATTGATTATTTTTGTACGTTTAAATGAATCTCTGAATAATGTACAGAATTATATTATCTATAATTGGCATTGGTCTTATTTTATGTGGATGCAGTAGTAATATCCCGAGCTCTTATGAATTGAACGGTGAAGTTTATAATTCTCGATTTAATGGAAAGACTATATATCTTTCTAAAGTGGACGGAGATGAGCTTACGAATATAGATAGTACCTTAGTCGAGGTGAATAAGTTCTGTTTAAAGGGCGTTCAAGATGTTCCGACAGTTTGTTATTTACGTTTTAGGGAAGATCACTTGTTACCGGAATATGTACCAGTAACGTTTATATTAGAAAACGGAACAATAAATGTTCAAATTACAAAATCAGATTCTAAAGCGACAGGAACGGTATTGAATGATTCTCTTTTTTCATTTCAAAAGTCTATGGATAAGTATGAAAAGCAGCTTACTCGTATAGAAGCTCGATATAAAAAGATGATAGCTGACAGTACGATAAATAAAGAGACCGAGAAACAAATATACGAAGAGTATAATTCTGAGGAAAAAGCAAATCTGGAGTTTATTAAGAAGGTTATAGGACAGAATCTGAATAATATATTAGGTGCTTATATTTTTAATTTAAATCGAAATAGATTAGCGGACAAGGATATTGAAATTATTTTGCAAAAAGCCGGATCTACATTTAAAAATCAACCGGATATAAGACTTATTTCCGAAAGAATCAGACGATTGAATAATATATCTGTAGGAAAAATGTTCAAAGATTTTGATTCTCAGGATATTCAAGGAAGAAAAAAATCTTTATCTGAATATGCTGGACGAGGAAAATTTTTGATTGTAGGTTTTTGGGCATCTATATCTCCTTCAAGCCGAATAGAAATGAAAAATCTAATAGAGATACACAAAAAATATAAATACAAGGGTATTGACATTATTAGTGTATCTTTAGATACGGATTCTTTATCTTGGATAGAAAATATAGAACGATATAATTTAACTTGTCCACATTTATCGGATTTTAAAGGATGGGAGAGTGATGCCGTCAAAGCTTATGAAATTAATAAAATACCTTATATCCTCCTATTAAACCCAGATGGAAGTATTGCAGCAAAAGAAACAGATACTAATTGCTTAAAAGAGAAATTGAAAGAATTATTTGATTGACAAAAGCCTCACAAATAATTCTTTAAGCAAATTCAAGCAGATTCTCTTATTCGAATTTAATCGATTTTGCCGGTCGTATGAGAGAGACCAAATAAGAAGGTCCGATAAGCATTAATAAAGAAATCACCAGACAACTGATATTCAAGATGAGTATATACCCGAAATTCAATTCGATAGGAACTGCCGGAATATAATACACATCAGGATCTAATTTGATAAGTTTAAAATGGGCTTGTAGCAGGCATAATAGTATTCCTATTATATTACCCCATATCATACCTTTTCCGACTAAGAAGATCGAAATATAAATAAAAATTTTGCGAATAGAGTAGTTGGTTGCCCCTAAGGCTTTTAATATGCCAATCATGTTGGTCCGTTCCAAAATAATAATTAATAAGCCCGAAATCATCGTAAAACCGGCAACAACGGCCATCAAAATAAGAATTACCCATACATTCATATCCAACAAATCCAGCCAATTAAATAACTGTGGATTCAATTCTCGGACAGAACGAACAAAATAATGTTCTCCATATCGGTCTGTACAATTCATTAAATCGAAATAGAGATTTTCTGTTACTTCGTCCAATTTTGAAAAATCTCGTAATTTCACTTCAATACCACTAAATTGATCAGTTCTCCATCTATTAAGTTTTTGAACATGACGAACATCTCCGATAATAAAGAGCTTATCGTATTCGGTAAAATTGGTCTGATATATTCCTGTAATCTCAAATTTTCTAGCTCTGATATTGTCATCTATAAAATAACAAAGTATTTGATCTCCGGCTTCTAAATGTAGTTTGTTTGCAATATAATGAGATATTAATATTTCATTTGAAATAACCGAATCGGAGAGGTGAGGAGGGACGCCTGCCAAAAGATTCTTTTCAAAAAAAGACCAATCATAATTTTTATCTACACCCTTAAGTGCTATTCCTAAAAATTCATTATCAGTCTTCAATATACCCGGTTTGGTGGCGAAATTTTCAATGTATAAAATTTCAGAATTTTGTCTTAATACCGTCTGTAAACTATCGGAAACACCGATAGGCAATGTTTCAAAAGATGAATTGTTTGAGAAACCGCTGATTTGGATATGTGAACTGAACCCTATTACTTTACCGCTGACCTCATGCTTAAATCCGACAACAATAGCTACGGATATAATCATTATAGCTAATCCCAAAGCTACTCCTAAGGTTGCGATACGAATAGCTGGAGGAGAAACTTTTTTTCTTCCGTCTTTATTGAAATGTATTTTTTTTGCTATAAATAGCTCTAAGTTCATATAGTTCTACCGGGGTAAGCTTCCAATGCTTTATTTAATACAATCAAAGCATTCGCTAAATCTTCTTTTTTTAGGACATATGCTAACCGAACCTCATTTTTACCTAATCCTGGAGTCGTATAAAATCCAGATCCAGGAGCCATAAACACGGTTTGCCCTTCATACTCGAAATGTTCAAGACACCAAGCACAAAATTTATCCGCATCATCGACCGGTAGCTTCGCCATTGTGTAAAATGCACCCATAGGAATCGGTGAATAACAGCCGGGAATACGATTAATTCCGTCTATAAGGAATTTACGACGTTCTACATATTCGTTATATGTATCCAACAAATAGTCTGACGGAGCACCGAGAGATGCTTCTGCAATTAATTGTCCGATAAGAGGCGGACTTAAACGTGCCTGACAAAATTTCATCACATTTTTTTTCAACTCTTTATGTTTTGTTATCAAAGCTCCAATACGAATTCCGCACTCACTATATCGTTTTGATACAGAGTCAATTAATACGACATGATCTTCTATTCCCTTTAAATGAAAAGCCGAAATGTAAGGAGCTCCGGTATAACAAAATTCTCTATATACTTCGTCAGAAAAGAGGAACAAATCATATTTTTTTACCAAATCCCTTATTTGGTTCATCTCTTTTTGGGTATATAGGTAACCTGTCGGATTATTAGGATTGCAAATCAGTATTCCACGGGTTCGTTCTGTAATCAAGGCTTCAAATTTATCTATTGCAGGTAATGCAAAACCTTCATTGATAGAAGAGGGGAGTGTCTTAATTGTTGCCCCTGCTGAAATTGCAAACGCCATATAATTTGCATATGCGGGTTCGGGAACGATTATTTCATCTCCCGGATCAAGGCATGCTAAAAAAGAAAACAAGACTGCTTCTGAACCTCCCGTAGTAATGATAATATCATCAGCATTTACCTGAATATTAAATTTGGCGTAGTATTCGACAAGTTTCTCACGAAAGCTTAGAATTCCTTCGCTTGGGCTATATTCTAAAATTTTGCGATCTAAATGCCGGGCAGCATCCAGTCCTATTTCCGGAGTCGGTAAATCCGGTTGTCCTATGTTCAAGTGATATACTTTTATTCCTTTTTGTTTAGCTTTATTTGCTAACGGGACTAATTTTCGAATTGGGGAAGCGGGCATTATTTCACCGCGGTTAGATATTTTCGGCATACTTTAGTAGTATAATCTCGTATATTCTATAACTTATCGTTTTAATCTCGCTACAAATTTATTATTCTTTGTGTTATTAAGCAAACAAAAGCGAAGGATAATGCGGCAAATTGACGTTTCACAATAAATCTTTCAAACAATTCAGCAATAAGTATTGGCATTATTATTATTTTTGTGTCCACTTAACGAAGAGGAAAAATAATGTTTAAGAATATCGTATCCAGTTTGTTCGCTTTAGTTGCTGCCCCTGGTAAGGCATGGCAGAGCATATCTTCAAAAGAAGAAAGTCAGGCAACGTTTTTAAACGGATATTTGTATCCGATTATGGGAATAACGGCTCTTTCGGTTTTTGTGAATTTGTTCAATGATCAGTTTACATTAGAGAAAGCATTAAAACTGATGACAATTGATTTTGTCAAATTTTTTGTAGGATTTTATATTGCATCTTTTTTAATAGATGAATTGCTACAAAAATTTTTTGATAGAGAAAAGAATCCCAAACAAGTACAGCTATTTGTCGGTTACACTCTAAGTGTATATATGTTGATAACGATTTTTCTCAATTTATTTATGGGAATGTTTTCTTTTTTACGATTTGCTCCTTTATACATCATCTATGTTATATGGGAGGGATCTAAATACTATATGGATATCAATGAGAATAAGCGTCTGATGTTTGTTGTTTTATCATCACTGATTCTTATATTTTCTCCGGATATTATTGAGCGTTTTATGTTTATTTTAATGCCGGGATTAGGAAATTAAATGTGTAAAAATATGAAATTACCACAGGTCAATATAAAAAATAAAAGAGCATCTTTTGATTATGAGCTGCTCGACACATATCAAGCAGGGATAGTTCTTACCGGGACAGAAATAAAATCGATTCGTCTTGGAAAAGCCAGTTTGGTAGATACGTTTTGTTTTTTCAATAACGGAGAGTTATGGGTTAAGAATATGTATATTGCAGAATATTTTTACGGAACTTATAACAATCATCAAGCGAGAAGGGACAGAAAGTTATTATTGACGAAAAAAGAACTGCAAAAGATACAACGTCTATCTAAAGAGTCGGGGTTTTCTGTAATTCCCACGAAAATATACATTAGTGATAAAGGTCTGGCAAAAATCATTATTGCCGTTGCGAAAGGTAAAAAAGTATATGATAAGCGAGAGTCGATAAAAGAAAGAGAAGATAAACGCCAAATGGATCGGGTATTTAAGCGTTAATAATTTTCTCACAAATAATAAAAATCTTTTTGTCTGGATATAACGTTGTAACGAATATATAGACGTTTCCTCCGTCTTTTATTTTTGACTTTTTTCGTAATTCATCTGTTGTCATTGGGAAATTTCGGACTGTAATGTTAGCTGAAGGATATTGCACGGAAAGTTTCTTTAAGACTTTGCCTGAAAAAGGTATAACTTCCTTTACAGTAAAAATACGACCGGGAAAGTCCGTTATAAGCTTGTTAGATGTATATAAGTGACTGTTTTTATGTATTTTAGATATAGAAAAAGAAATGGCTACCGATTTGAATGCCCCGGCTTTCAAAATAGAAGAATTAGGTTCATATAGGTAAGACTGAATCGAAGTTACAGATTGTAATAAAGGAAGATTTTTCTCATTTTCTAATGTGAAAATGTAATTTTCCGGTTGTTGTACAGGACTCAAGTTGACACAATTAATAGAGATCTCATCTTCTGAGAAATGGTTGTTAATGATAAAAAATAGTTCTTTACATTCATTTTTTACAGAGATAACATGTACCTCCTTAACAAATTTCAAATCTTGTATAGCTCGACTAATATCAATCATAGGAGATGCCTTCAATAAAATTACTGGAGCTTTTTTCAATAATATGCTCTGCAATTCTATTATGTCAGGTTCGCAGTCTCGCAAATCATATAATCGTTTGTTTTCCGAATTACGTCTAGCTGGATCAATATAAAACGCATCAAATTTCACATTGCACTCGAAAACAAATTTTAGACTATCTGAACAAATTACTCGGATATTGTTTTTTTGCAATACATTGAAGTTATATTTGGCCACATCACAATATAATGGATAACGTTCTATATAAGTAACTGTTTCTGCTGAATCAGCAAAATAATAGGAATCTATACCTAATCCGCCAGTCAAATCACATATTGTTTTATATTTTGATCCTATAATACACTGTTTATATTGGGCCGTAATTTCAGATGATGCTTGTTCTGCAGATAAAACAGATGGAAATAATAACTTTTTGTTTTGATTCCAAAGAGGTAATTTGTTTTTAATTTTTTGTCTGGATTCTATTTGATCAATAGCAAAAGAGAGATTAAAATTCAGATTTTCAAATCTCTTTAATCTAAGCTTCATCGGATTTTCTTGTGAATACTTTTCTATAAAGTCAAATAAGTTATTTACAATTTCCATGTATTTTTAAGCAACTAAATTTTTATCAAAGATATATTTTTGTCGCTTTAAATACAAATCTTCTCTTATTACATAATTAGATAATTATGATAAATATAGCACAAATAACAAAAAAATTATATTTCATTTCTTAACATCAGAAATAATAGGTGAGGGAATTTTTTCAATAGTAACACTAACACGAACAAACTCATTAACTTTCAAGTGAAAGTCATCACCAGGTAACAAAACAATAACTTATTTTTCCATATATAAATTATTTAATAAACTACTTATCACCTTTTCTCCATAACCAGCGGAATAGGGCAATAGGAATACCAATAAAAATTATAGCAAAAATAATAATTAAAATAAATGCTCCAATAAGATAAAAAATTTCCTCCATAATATACCTCTTTATCAATGCGATACAAACATAATAAAAAAATAGTATTTTTAGAATATTTCTCGCTCTTTTTCTCGCAAAAGTTTGTATTTTAATTCTTCTTCACATCTGACTATATTTATATCTTCAAATTCAGACATATTTATTGCAATATTACGCCTATTCAGACAATCAAGTATATACAACACATTATCTACTTCAACCTGTTCAAAATAAAGCATCTGATAACAATCACAGAAATCTTTCTTAATCTCATTGATCTGATCTTTAAATATACACAAGTCAGGATAAAAGTGCATGGGCAATTTAGGCAAAAAACAATACTTCTGCATCATACTTTCGTAAGCAGTAGTAAAAGGTACAAACTCTATATGATCAACAACATTAGAGGCTAACAACTTAGCGTAACAAAGTTGAAATTTCTGAAAACAATCTCTGATCTCTTTAGAGATAAGACGTGACCTGGAAGCAAATATCTTATCCTTAAAATAACGGGGGAGGGCAACAGTCATAGAAGCACCGGTATAAGGATCAGTAGCAGTAATAACCTTTTGAGTAGGATGTTTACGAAACCAATCGGTCATCTCTCGACAATATTGGACACCAAGACCTCCATTTTTACGGGACGACAAATAAAAAGGGGGAAACTTACCAGGAATATCTACACACTCCTTTCGCATATACTTAGCAACATAAGAAGTACATCCATACTTAACAGGGGCAACCATAACAAAACCATGTTTCCAAGTAGTACGGATCACATGATCTACATTATCCCAAGTAGGCAACCAGGGAAAATTATATAAAATAGCATGATAATGGGCACGCTTAGTCTTACTACCATACTCACCACAAATAAAGTAACGAAGACTAAAATTATAACCTTGACGAGTCAACGTTATGCGCAAACGTTTAAACCATTTCTGTACGTCTGACTTCGACAAACCTTTTTCAGGCTCTTTAGCATAAGTCAAAGTAATAAACAAAGGTGTAGACTTACTATACCTGGCTTCACAGAGACAACGAAAAGACCATTCTAAACGACGCTTTTCTTTACACAGCAAACATTTACCACAAGGTACTACAACATAAAGAGGGAAAAACTCACCATCAGAATTAACAAACATATACTTATCTACTTCATCCGGTGTAATACCTCTCTTTTTAGGATGCCAACGATTAACAGGAACATGATACATTCGATTAAAAATCTTTACTTCACTATAAGGAGTAATAATCTTATCACATGATCTATATAACTGTTCAAAATATGGATTTAAGATCACTTTAGGATCTTTACACTTAATAGTACTCATAACGCATAGCTAACTTTTAATGGCAAATCGCAACGTGCACACAAAGTGTGTCAGTTACGCATAGATAATCAAGTAGGGTAGAGCGTGGACTTTGTCCACTCCTTTGCTAAGCAAAAAAAGGGTTCAAAAGAACCCTTATTTAATCAAGAGACTGACGCTATCGATTATTATAAATATTGTTATTTGTAACACGCTGTGTAATAGGTGCTTTATTAAGAGATTTGCTAACAGATGCACCAAAAATCCGACCAGCTTGTCCAGTAACATAATCAACACCTCTTAAAATTTTAGCTGCAGGAGAATCAGAACGTTGCCACCAATTCATCTGCTCATCAGATTGTATCTCCAACTCACGTTTACGAACATCCTGCTCTGCTATTTCAACAGTCTTAGAAACATATTCATATTCTTTAGACTTAATATTATTTTCTGACTCAAGACCTGACTTAACAAGAGGAAAAACCTCAATAGCTTCTTTAAGTTTTTGAACATTTAAATCTCTCTCAGAACAAAGTTTCTTAATGGTAGCATCATTCACATCTAACAAAGACTTAGTCTCCAAATCACGACGATAATCTTCTTTTACACGCATTTTCTGTTGATGATCTAAATCTTTAATAAGAGCTCTATTTTTATCCGTTTCCGAAATTATACGATCTACATCTTTTTTCATATTTTCGATACCTTGAAAAATAGACTTTATCTCAGCGTCTGTCTTATCACCTAATAACTTTGTATTACGTATAGTAAAACCAAATAATTCAACATCACGACCTTCACGAGCCTGTGCAATAGCGGTTTCAACCTCGGTAGCATTAGTATCCGCCTCTTTTTTATTAGTATCTGCCTCTACATTCTTTATCTGTGCACGCTGCATTTCATTATTCAAAGTCTGTGTAACTACATCTCCAAAAGTTCGCATACCTCCTAACGCTGAATAATCCATAGGAGAGGCAGGAGCTCCAGAAGTCATCTCAGGAGAACTCATCGAATTACCAACTGTTCCATTACTATACATCAAATCGGGATTCAATCCTGCCTGACGTAAACGCTGCATCTGCTTTTCAGGCAAATTATACTGATTCTGTCTGTTCCACTGGGCAAGATTCTCCCGATTCTGATAACGGGCTAACATCATATTATACTCACGGGTTTTCTGATTCTCCGCTTTCTGAAAGGCTAACTGTCGCCTTATATTATTATTATTCTGTGCTGCACCTATGGCAGATCCAGCCATAGAGGAAAATAATCCTGCAGCTAATAACGGACCAAACATAACTAATCCTCTTTTTTAGGTTTATAAGAACGAAACTTGGATCGGGCTGCCTGCTGGGCTTCCCATACATCAGCTACATCAATACCTCGCTGATCAGTTAAAGGTATCTCAAAGGTACAATCCTTAGAACCGTCAAAAAACTTTGTAGCAGAATGTTCATTATTAATAGGTACTCCTCTTTTCCACTTATCAAACATTTCACCGGTAGTATAGGAAAGATTGGGTTGTGTTTTCAATTCATCTTCTCGAGACTTACAAGTAGAAAGTACTACTTTATTAAAATCTTTATTATCTATAAATCGTTTCATAATAATTTTTTTTAGTGTTTACGGGGGCGTACTTACTAACAACCGATAGACTGGTCAGTCAACAGAGCCGAACGAGAACAGTAATCCGTACGCAGCAGCACGCCCTTTTTAATACGCTTCGCTGTACAACTCAAACGCCGTTGTGGGCTTTAGTCCAACAATTATTCAAGTCGAGGAACTCCATAACGAGGAATAGGTCTCTTAACACTGACATCATAAACGATCTGTCCGAGTATCTTATCATCATTCTCCGTTGTAGAAGCAAACACTTCATTCAACTGCTTCGGATCAACCAAAAGGAAAGATTCAGACAAAACAGGCTTAACATCAAATTGTCGGGTCATCAAATAATTTCGCAACTGATTCCGAAACAAACCATGTACTTCATCAGTAGAGGCCAGGTAATCGTACCAAGCACGCTGATATCCAAACGTATCGTTCAAGGAATCAGGATTATCATTAAACGCTTGAACAGGACATACTTCATTATATTTAATGGGAACAAAGCCTATATGTCCGAATTCAGGTGAGAAATGATCCAATACATTACGCTTGATAAAATGCTTAGGTAACAACTGACTATAAGTTGGTACAGGAACAAAAGACAAAATACCGATTATATATCCGGGCTCGTCACAAAAATGTGTAATAGCATCACCTGAAGCACCAGCTAAAGAAGCCTGACCGGCATAACTACCTAAAGGACTACCTTGTACATCTGACGACGTCTGTGTAACGGAATAAACATTAACTCGGCGAGAAACACCTCCTATAAATTCTGGCATATCAAGTTCATCAAAGCGAACATCAACGTTAAAATGACCTTTTATCAAATCTTTAAAGGTCTGACCTTTACGCATATTGGTTTCTAACCAAACCTGTAAAGCATTAACATTACGAAAATCATTAATGGAAATACCAGAAGATACCATATCACCGAGAGCAAGCAAATTACCTTCGGGCATGGTAGGAGTCATAACCGTATAACTCTCTATCGTCTGACCGTCTTCTCCGACATTAGCCTTAGCTGTATAAACATTACCTGTTTCCTGATCCATGAAACGAACATCGCCACGAGTGGTAATACCTACAAGAGGAGCAACACCTTGCTGGGGAGATTGAACGGCTGTAGTCAAAAAATCCTGTTCCCAGTTCCGATAACGAAGAGAATAAGGAGTAGTATCAGGGCCTCCTGCATCTGTTGGAATCCATTTATTATACTCAGGCTGTCCATCGATCATCAACGGATTATTACGGGCATCACGATAAAAACAGTTATAAACAGACTCATATGCACGGAAAGGTTCAGCAGATATTTTAAGCTGCTTTTCTTTATTAGCAGAAGTGGAAGACCAATAAGGTGACGTATCCACATCTATATCACGAATAGCAGTACCGGAATAAGGTAAGCATGAAATTTTCAAGGCAAAATTAGGACGATGTCCGGCAGTCTGATAAATCAAATCATTATAAGGATTAGACCACGTAGAACCGCCAAAAGGAGCACCATTCGGTTGAACCATATAAATAGAAAAGTTAAGCTTATCAGAAGCAGAAAAATACCTATCAAAAGCCTCTGATGAAATGATATAATCAACCGTCATAGTCTTACCGTCTGCAGAGATAGAATAAGTAGAACTATCTTCAGGACGATTAGAACCTACAGAAGTTGTAAAAGCAAACATCTGTTCATGTCCTGTATTACCATTAAATACTATACCGAAAATAAAATTTCTACCTACATGATTAAAATCTAACTGCTCATCATTACGAGTAAAATCAAACCGAAAACGACAACCACTCTTAACCGAAGATAAAGCAAGAGGAAATGTAGAAAAATTCTCACACTCATAATAAACAGCAGAAAGATTACAACCGTTATCAACATTATTAACGTAATCAGCACTTATACCTTTAGTAAAGACAGAAGCGGAACTCTGTAAGAGAATACGCATATTCGACAAACTCGAGAAATAAGTTGAACTCGGTGTAGTAGATACAGAATTATTATCCTGATACAAAGTACCCATAAAGGTACGATTAGTAACATTAATTAATGACTGTCCAAAATCACCGAATAGGGTAGTAGGTAAACCGAAATAATCTCCCAACGAACCAGTCTTTGCCAAATTATCAAAATTAGTAGCAAAATCAAGGTAGGGAGGATCAAGATTCTCTTTTAACGCTCCAAAATAATCTTTATAATCTCTCCAAAGGTTACGACGACGAACATAAAAAAAATGTAAATGGGCATTAATACGCGTCTGAACAGGAAAGACCATAGGCATGAATTCAAAACCAAAAACAGGGTCTATTTTCCAACTATCACCAGAAAGAACCTCTTTACAAAACACAGGGTACAAAGCTCCAAACTTAAATGTACCGGAATACTTAAAACTCAAGTCAAAGGTATTTCTATTTACATCTCTGACTCTTTCATTTGACATAGAAAATACATTAGCCATATACAGGGAAAATTTCAAATCCTACAACATAATTACTATTACATTCTTGTAAATTAATACGAGTCTTTTCAACAGCAGATACCGTCTTAAAACCTCGCATCAAAAAAGCAAAAGAATCCTTACTATGATCACAAGGAGTAAAGACAAATCTAACGTCATACGTTAGTTTCGGGAACGCAGAACTCATAAGCCAAAGCAGTTAAATCTTTCGATAACTTAGCACACATGACATCTACATTGACATCTTTACGCATGGCATTTTTCTCAACAACCAACACAGCGACTACACTATCGTCTGTTTCATGCACAGTTACAGCACTGTCAGGTACAAAACTCTTAAAAAACTTTTTTAAACTCATAACTTTTTAATTTTAGGTAGTTTAACTTTAATTGATTTTATATGAACCTCTGCAGAGGATTTCACTTCTTTCAGAAATACGGGAGCATTTTTATCATGCTCATAATTATCAAAAGCATTTAATAAAACTTTCATTTCAATAAAAATTAAATAAAAAACAAATCTTCTCTTGTTACATAATTTGTATTATGTTAAATAGAAAATTATATTTTACTTCTACACTTTTGCACGATCTTAAAAAATTATACTACAGTTATTAGGCAAATCCTCTCCTTTAATCGAAAAAATATTAGATTGTCTAAATCTATATTAATTTAAGAGTTTGCATTTCCTGACATTTTTTCAATAATATAAACGAGTAAAAAACCCGCAATCATAAGAATTACAGCCTGCCAGACATACACATCCGGTAAAATATTCTGCTCGATTAAGGGTTTAATAGTACCATGACTATCTACAAATGTTTCTAATGTTTTTTTCCACGGCCAGACTTTATTTAACGATCCCAGCATAAAACCAGTCAAAGTGGCAATTGTTATGTCATGAAATTTATGTAACAAATAAGATAAAATATTGGAAAACAGTACTAATCCTATGGCAGCACCACAAGCAAAGACAATGATAATTGTAATATCTAATGATTTTACGGCATTCATGATAAACTCATATTTACCTAATAACAATAGAATAAAACTACCCGAAATTCCTGGTAATATCATTGCACATATAGCAATAGCTCCACATAAAAATATAAATGACAGATTTTCTGGTGTTTGAGATGGTGTTGCGATTGTTATATAGTAGGCGATCCCTGCTCCTATAATAAAAGAGAACCAACGTTTCCAGTTCCAAACTTGAACTCTTTTAGAAACAAAATATGTAGATGCAATAACTAACCCGAAAAAGAAAGCCCATACCAATACAGGATAGTCATTCAATAAAAAAGTAATGAGTTTGGCTAATGAAAAGACGCTTATAAGAATACCTGATATTATTGAAAGTAAGAAATTCCCGTTGATATTATTCCAAAAACTTTTCAATTTAAATGTAAAGAGAAGCTTTAAAGTTCTGAGATCAATATTTTTTATAGAATTAATTAACTCTTCGTATATTCCCACAATAAAAGCTATAGTTCCACCAGACACTCCAGGAACAACATCTGCAGCTCCCATTCCCATTCCTTTTAAAGTCAGTATCATATAATCTTTAATATTTCTTTTCATTTTTGTTATAAGTTATAAGTCTTCGTTTAAACCTTCTTTTAGAATCTTTTTTAATTTATCGATTATTTCCTTCGTTTGTTCCAGTTCCTTACGGTTTTCTTCAGATATATCTTCAATGTTATCGATTTGTAATGTTGTTTCATCTAATTGCCTGATCATATTTACTGCCTTTTCTTGATCACCTGAATTAAAATGAGCAAGAATCAACTTAAAAGTTAATTTTATATTATAAATATCAGTAGATAAAGCTTGTTCATAATACGATATCGCTGTATTATAGTCAGAATTTTGAGAGGCTAAATCTCCTAAAAGAACAAGTGTATCTTGATTTCCCGGATTCAATTTCGCTGATTGTTCTAAAAATTTTTTACCTTCTGTAAACTCTTTTATTTCGACATATATTTCTCCGAGAAAAGCTAATACATCAGCATTTTCAGGCTCTAATTCAATACTTTTTCGTAAACATTGAATTGCTTTAGAAATATCGCCTAAATCATAATAATTAGATGCCTGTTGATAGTACAGATTAGCATTATCAGGAGCGTATGATAACGCTTTATCCAAGTATTGGATAGCATCTTCATTTTTTTCTAATTTAGTGTAACATTCGGCAATTAATTCATAAGTCATAGACTTGTCTTCAATTACGTCTAATAAGTCTTTAAAAACATCAATTGCCTGAGCATAATTTTCATTGTCATATAAGCAATATCCTTTAAAGGAAAGAATGGTTTCATCCCCTTCTTTGGCCGTCAGTGCAAAATCACAAGCATCAACAGCTTTATCATAATCTTTTTTTAAGGCATGTATTTTGGCTGTATTGAACCAATCTACATAAGAATAAGGATCTCTATCGAGCAAAATGTCATATATGGATAATGCTAATTCATATTCTTGGCGATCTTCATAAATGAGAGCTAGTTCTCTTAACACTTCACTCCCATTTGGCAGTACTTTATCTGCAGCAAAAATAAAATCTTTCAGTTCATCTATGTACCCGAAATCTAAATACATATCTATAATGTCAAAACAAAGGTCAACAGATATTTCATCCGAAGACAACAATCCATTCAACAGAGAAATAGCTTTTTCTCCGTCTGCCTGAATAAAGTTCAATTCTGCACAAATCAATACAGCATCTACCGAATCGTGAGGTATAGAATAAATTTGTTTTTCGGCTTCTTCTACACAATCAAGGCACAGAAGATATTTTGCTCTTTTTATTCCTAAACTCATACTACCCGGATGTATAGATAAGCCACGCTCGATTACTTCTAATGCTTTTTTATAAAGATCCCGTATTTCATACTGATATGCTATTTCTTCCAAATCATCTGCATCAAAATAGTAATTGGCATGATCTTTTATCATCTGTTCATACCGGATCAATAATTCAGAACGTTTATCTTCGTGCATGTATTTATTTCTAAAAATCAGGCTGTTGAATTTCTTTTATCAGATATTCAACAGCCTCAGTATATATTATTTTTATATTACTTCCCTTTTATTTTTTCCCAACTGTCTTTTAACGATACAGTACGGTTAAAAATTAACTTACCCGGTTCAGAATCTTTATCTACACAAAAATATCCTGTACGTTGAAATTGGAATCTGTCTCCCGGTTTTGCATTTTCAAATAAGTAAGGCTCTATCCGGCAATTATTCAAGATTTTTAAAGATTCAGGATTTAGCAATTCTCTGAAATCTTTTTCTTTCTCTTCTGACGGATTTTCTACACAAAACAAACGATCGTAAAGTCTTATTTCAGCAGACTTACTATGTTCTACAGAAACCCAATGTAAAGTACCTTTGACTTTTCGTCCGCTTTCGGGCATTCCGCTTTTTGTCAATGGATCATATTCACAATACACCTCTTCAATTTCCCCATTTTCATCTTTTTTGCAGCCTGTGCATTTTACAATGTAGGCCGATTTTAACCTAACTTCTTGTCCTGGCGTCATGCGGAAAAATTTTTTCGGAGGATTTTCCATAAAGTCATCTCGTTCAATATATAATTCACGAGTAAACGGAATTTCATGAAAACCTGCAGATTCATCTTCCGGATTATTCTCCGCCTTCATGTATTCTACCTGATTCTCCGGATAATTGGTAATGATGAGTTTTACCGGATTTAAAACAGCAGATACACGATTAGCCGTTTTATTTAAATCTTCGCGGATACTATGTTCAAGCAAAGAAACACTTATAAGTCCATCGTATTTGGTATATCCTATTCTATCGATGAAATTCCGTATCGATCGAGGGGTATATCCACGACGACGTAATCCACAAATGGTCGGCATACGGGGATCATCCCATCCCGATACAAGTTTTTCTTGTACTAATTGTAACAATTTACGTTTACTCATTACCGTATAGGTCAAATTAAGCCGATTAAATTCCATTTGTCTGGGACGATATGTCTCATCGGCCAATTGATCTACAAACCAATCATATAACGGTCTGTGAACCTCAAATTCCAATGTACAGATAGAGTGCGTCACACCTTCGAAATAATCTGATTGACCATGAGCAAAATCATACATCGGATATGCATTCCAAGTATTTCCTGTACGATGATGCGGGTGTTTAATGATCCTGTACATAATGGGGTCTCTCATGTGCATATTGGGCGAGGCCATATCTATTTTTGCCCGTAACACCATAGCGCCTTCCTCAAATTCGCCTCTATTCATTCGTTCAAACAAATCTATATTTTCCTCAATAGGACGGTTTCTGTAAGGGCTTGGAGTCCCTGGTTGTGTAGGAGTCCCTTTTTGTTTCGCTATTTCTTCGGCAGATTGTTCATCGACATAAGCCTTTCCTTCCTTAATCAGGCGAAGTGCCAAATCCCATAATTTCGGGAAATAATCTGATGCGTAATAAAGTCGATCCCCCCAATCAAATCCTAACCAATGTATATCTTCTTTGATTGAATCTACATATTCAACATCTTCTTTGACGGGATTAGTGTCATCAAAACGAAGATTGCAAGTTCCCCCAAATTTTTCAGCGACACCAAAGTCCATACAAATGGCTTTTGCATGACCTATATGCAAATAGCCATTAGGCTCCGGTGGAAAACGAGTATTTAGTCGTCCCCCATTTTTCCCTGCCGCCAAGTCTGCTTCAATAGCAGCTTCAATAAAATTCAGGTTTTTCTTTTCCTCCTCATTATTTTCTATCTGTGTCATATTCTTACTAAATTACTGAATATTGCCGTATTTGACCTACATAAAATCTTAAACAGGATTTTATAAAATGCAAATATAATTAATTAAGTGTAATAATATCTGTCATTATTGATTTTTCTATAAATATATTTGATTATCGAATGTGTAAATATTTATGTGTTTGTAGGCTCAATCTCCATTCTGGATTTTTTTTGATATATTCGATAACTTCTTTTGTGTTTTTCATAGAACAAGGTTGCAACATTTTATATTTGCATGAATATTGTTGATAAACGTTCATATCTTGATTTAAATAAACAACTTTTAGTTCATCCATTTGTTTCCGGACACAATCTTTTTTAGGACTGCAAGTGATCCAATCACACCAACGTGTAACAGCATCGAATCCTTTGGTCAAAGTTCCGTTTGTTTCTATTTGTAAATAAAATCCTTGAGCTTTTAAAAGTGAAAGGAAACGGTCATCTAATTGCATTGATGGCTCTCCACCTGTTAAAACAATATGCTTTGCAGGAAACTTTCGTATAGTATCGATAATTTCTTCATCAGACATGATCTTGCCCAAGGAATGATCAGTATCACAAAATTCACAATTTAAATTACATCCGGAAAACCGAATAAAAATAGCCGGAACTCCCGTATAGTATCCTTCCCCTTGAATACTGTAAAATATTTCATTAATCTTTTTCATAAATAGCAATATTTCCTTCAGATTCTTGTACCTCTACCCGAAAGCAAAAAGGAATTTGATCACATACCCAACGAGCAATATTCTCGGCAGTAGGATTAAATGGTAAAATTTCATTCAGATTTTTATGGTCTAATTTTTCGTGTATGAGTTTTTTGATTAGCGAAAAATCCGTAACCATTCCATCTTGGTTCAATGTTTCTGCACGACAGAAAATCGAAATTATCCAATTATGTCCATGTAAAGAAGAACATTTACTTTCATAAGACAGATTTAAATGATGAGATGCCGATACTTCTAATGTTTTTTTGACTATATACATAGTTTTCTTTTTCAAAGTTTCTTTTTCTAAAATCCGTGCCAAAAATAACAGATAAATCGGAAATATAAAAACCTTGAAAAATTAAAAAAGCCCAGCTTAATATTGGGCTTAAATAAATATCAAAATAGTCTGTATTTTTAGTCTTAAAGATTCAGAACCATTAATTACGGTAGATTCCAATTTTTTTCATTATAATAACGCATTAGGTGATTGATGGCTTCTTGTAAGTCTTCACGTAATTGATGATTCATTTCATGTATATGAATGCGTTTATGTTCATTCATTTTTTGTAACAAGTATTTTGAAAAAAGTTGCTCCATATTATTTTCCTCCAATTTATCGTTAAATCCTATAGTTATACTGTCTGTGTGTTTGATTACATAACCGAACAATATATCCTCAGACCGTTCCGGATTTATTGACCGAACTTCATAGTACTCAGGATTATCCATTGTTTCAGTGCAGGGAGGAACTGTAGATTTTAATAATTGTCGTGCTGTGCTGAATGCGTCATTTACAACTTCCATAATTATCGATTTTTATTTCATATTTATTATAATACAGTCCAACACGCTTTTTGTTCAATAATTACTCATTTTATAATCCCGAGCATATTTTATATCTTTGCAAGGCTACTAATTTTAATGAAATTTTCAAGTGATATATCCACATAATTTTGAGCAAAAAATAGGATTCGACAAGATCCGCCAACATATAGAAAACAAATGCTTAAGTACGCTCGGTATAGATCGTGCAAAAAAAATGGTATTTATAAGTGATTATGATACTATTGCCAGAAAACTTCACGAAACTGAAGAGTTTGTTCATATTCTCCAAGAAGAAGACGAATTTCCTGCAAATTATTTTTTTGATGTACGTCCGGCGCTTAAAAGAATACGGGTGGAAGGAACTTTTTTGGATGAATCCGAGTTATTCGATTTACGTCGATCACTTGAGACTATAAAGGGGATTGTTTATTTTTTTCTGAACAAAGAAACTGAAGAAAATACACCTTATCCATATCTTCAGAAATTGGCGGGAGATGTAACGGTTTTCCCGCAAATTATCATAAAAACCGATCAGATATTGGATAAATTCGGACATATAAAAGATAATGCTTCCCCTGACCTACAACGTATTCGTCGTGAGATAACGGCAACTTTATCCGGAATATCTAAAAGTCTTAATTCTATTTTGAGGATCGCTCAAAGCGAAGGTGTAGTCGATAAAGATGTAACACCAACAATGAGGGACGGACGACTGGTTATTCCTGTTATTCCTGCCTATAAAAGAAAGATTAAAGGTATTGTCCATGATGAATCAGCAAGCGGAAAGACAGTATTTATAGAGCCAGCAGAAGTGGTTGAGGCAAATAATCGCATTCGTGAACTTGAAAGTGATGAACGGAGAGAAATCATTCGCATTTTAACCTCCTTTGCCGATGAATTACGTCCTTACACTGAAGAGATATTTCATTCTTACGAATTTCTTGCTGATATTGATTTTATTCGGGCGAAGGCATTATTCTCAATTCAAATCAACGGATTATTACCTACATTTGAAGATTGTCAGCAGATAGACTGGTATCATGCTATACATCCTTTATTATTTTTGTCACTTCAAAAGCAACAAAAACAAGTTGTTCCATTAGATATAACTCTAGATCATAAAAATAAAATTCTCTTGATCTCAGGACCTAACGCTGGAGGAAAGTCGGTCTGTTTAAAAACTGTGGGATTACTGCAGTATATGTTACAATGCGGTCTTCTGATTCCGGTTTATGAAAATTCACGAACAGGAATCTTTGATAGTATATTTATTGATATTGGGGATGAACAATCGATAGAGAATGATTTAAGTACTTATAGTTCTCATTTGACAAATATGAAATTTTTTGTTCGAAATTGTGATAACCGTACAATATTGTTGATTGACGAATTTGGGGGCGGTACAGAGCCTCAAATCGGAGGCGCAATAGCAGAAGCCCTGTTAGATCGATTCAACAAGAAAAATTCATTCGGTGTTATTACGACTCATTATCAGAACTTGAAGCATTTTGCTGAAGATACTCCAGGTATAATAAATGGAGCTATGCTTTATGATCGGCATTTAATGCAACCGCTATTTAAGTTGTCAATAGGAAATCCCGGAAGTTCTTTTGCTGTAGAAATTGCTCGGAAAATCGGATTACCGGAAGATGTAATTACTGATGCATCCTCTAAAGTCGGTTCTGATTATATTAATATGGACAAGTATCTGCAAGATATAGTTCGAGATAAACGGTACTGGGAAAATAAAAGACAAAATATTCGGTTACAAGAGAAGCGTCTAGAAGAAATTACTTCTCGTTATGAGAATGATATAAAGGCTATCGAAAAGCAAAGAAAAGACATATTAGCCGAGGCAAGAAAAAATGCAGAGAATATTTTATCCGAAGCAAATGCACGTATTGAAAACACAATACGTTCTATCAAAGAAGTTCAGGCAGAAAAGGAGAGAACAAAAAATATCAGGAAAGATTTGGAAAAATTCAAAGAATCTATAACGACAGAGGCGATAATAGATGATAAAATCAGTCGAAAAATACAAAAAATAAAAGAAAAAGAAAAGCATAAAAGAAATAAAATATTTACTAATAGTGAAAATATTGCTTTCGATACCAATGTTATAACAGTCGGAGATGCGGTCAAAGTAAAAGGTCAAGCTTCTATTGGTGAGGTAATGGAGATTCAGGGAAAAAATGTAATTATTGCATTCGGAATGTTGAAATCGGCTGTTAAGATCGATCAACTCGAAAAAGTAAGTAAAAATCAGATAAAAAGGGAGAAAAATATAAAAGCGACGTTTGTCAGTGAACAGACCGCAGATGATATGCGGGAGAAAAAATTAAATTTTAAACAAGATATAGACATTCGAGGATTACGTGGCGATGAGGCGATACAAGCGGTTACCTATTTTATCGATGATGCTATTCTTGTCGGGTGTTCCAAGGTCAGAATTTTGCATGGTACAGGCACAGGAATATTGCGTCAACTTGTACGTCAATATCTTAAAACTGTTCCGGGGGTGAAACATTTCCAAGACGAACATGTACAATTCGGCGGTGCAGGAATAACGGTTGTCGATCTGGAATAAAACCAGATGACAACCGATTTATTAGGGAATTAATAAATGCCTTCGTCTTTCACAAAAACATATAACGTAGATCTGGATACTCCATATTTTTCAGCTATTTTTCTGACAGATATCCCTTGAGCTCTCAGATCGACAATTTCATCCCTTTTGTGTTTCAATAATTTCATTTTGGGAGAACATCCTTGTCTGCGTCCTAGCACAACACCTTCTGATTTCCGTAACGCTAAAGCCTCTCTCGTTCGAGCAGAAATCAAATTATGCTCTATTTCTGCAACAAGACCAAATGCAAAACCCAACACTTTGCTATTGATATTATTATCAAAAGCATAACCATCTTTTACACTATAAACAACAACTTCTTTGCGAATACATTGATTTAAGATAGACATGATCTCCAGCAGAGTCCGGCTAAGCCGTGATAACTCCGTGACGATCAAGATATCACCTTTGGTTAACCGTCTTAATAAGACCCCTAATTTTCGATCACTGCCTTTTTTTTTCCCACTAGCGACCTCTGTATACCATTTGTCTACCGACAAATTCTTTTTTATGGCGTATTTCTTAATTTCTTCGCATTGATTTTTCAGATGTTGTTTTCCGGTACTAACTCGTAAATATGCCACTACCATTTTTCTATACTTTTCACTATACGCACTTTAAAATAAGCTATAAACATGTGTGATTTAGAGATAATATGTTCTATCTGTAGAATAAAGACCAACAAATTGTCGGTCATATTTCACAAAAATAGTATTTATTTGACGAAAACATGAGAAAGTGCTCAAAATATTACAAGATTTTTCACATATGAATACTTTTTGCCAAAATAAAAACTTTCCGTATGTTTGTATAAACAAGAAAAATAAAATTTGATTTATGCGCAAGTTCACGCCGTTTAGAATAGCTTGTATTATTTTATTATGGATATACCTTTGTTATTTATTAATCAAGGGATATGGAGAAATCAATTTACGAGTTTTTTTAGTTATCATCGCTTCAGGGATTATTATTTTTGTTCCTATATATAAACGCAATCGGAAATAATTGCAAAAGCAGACCTTAAGAATCCCTGAGAAATATTATCGTTTCATCTAATAAAAAGCTACATTTGCAACTGCAAAAGTTTATTTAAATATGGCGATCATAAAAGAGCAATTACTCTCAACAATATATAATCCGGATGACTTACGGAAACTTTCTCCCGAGCAACTACCGCAGATCTGTACAGAATTAAGACAATTTCTTATAGACGAACTATCTTGTAACCCGGGACATTTTGCTTCGAGTTTAGGTACTGTAGAACTGACTGTTGCATTACATTATGTGTTTAAGACTCCCTATGATCGAATTGTATGGGATGTTGGTCATCAGGCCTATAGTCATAAAATTCTTACTGAACGTAGAGACAAATTTTTTACCAACAGAAAATTTAAGGGATTAAGCGGATTCCCCTCTCCTTTTGAAAGCAAATATGATACTTTTACGGCTGGACACGCGTCCAATTCAATATCTGCAGCTTTGGGAATGTCTGTCGCGGCTAATCTAAAAGGTGAAAACGATAGAAAAGTCATCGCAGTTATCGGAGATGCAGCAATATCCGGAGGATTAGCTTTCGAAGGATTGAATAACGCATCTATTAATCCGAATAATTTATTGATTATATTGAACGATAATGATATGGCGATAGATCATAACGTCGGTGCATTAAATCAATATTTGGTAAATATAACAACTTCTCCAAGTTATAATAAACTACGGTATGATATATATCGCACATTAGTGAAACTTAAACTTATTTCGGCAGAACATCGGGGCGCGATTTTACGTTTTAATAACAGTATCAAGGCTTTGATCAGTAAACACCAAAATATTTTTGAAGGGCTGAATATCCGTTATTTCGGACCGATCGATGGACATGATGTAAATTATATCATTCGTATATTGAATGATATAAAAGAAATGTCAGGGCCTAAACTATTGCATCTGAAAACTATTAAAGGAAAAGGATATGCTCCTGCAGAAAAAGCTGCAACGGTATGGCACGCTCCAGGCAAATTTAATAAAATAACGGGTGAAAGACTTATTGTTAAAGATAATAATCTGCCTCCTCTTTTTCAAGAAGTCTTCGGACGTACATTGGTAGAATTAGCAAAAGAAAATAAAAAAATTGTCGGTATTACTCCTGCTATGCCCACAGGGTGTTCTATGACTTATATGATGTCAGAATTTCCTGACCGCACTTTTGATGTGGGTATAGCTGAAGAACATGCAGTTACTTTTTCCGGAGGTTTGGCTAAAGAAGGTTTGATTCCTTTTTGTAACATCTATTCTACTTTTATGCAACGTGCTTTTGATGAAATAATACATGATGTTGCAATTCAAAATCTTCACGTAATTTTTTGTCTTGATAGAGCCGGGCTTGTAGGAGAAGACGGTGTGACACATCATGGAGCTTTTGACTTATCCTATTTAAGGTGTATTCCTAATATGACTATTGCATCTCCTATGAATGAGCATTACCTCAGACATTTAATGTACACGGCTCAGGCTAAAGAAACAGGAGCTTTTGCTATCCGTTACCCTCGAGGGCGGGGATCTCTCGTAAATTGGCACTGTACACCAGTGATACTGGAGATAGGAAAAGGACGAAAAATTTCTGATGGAGAGGATATTGCCCTTATCAGTATAGGTCCTATAGGAGTATCGGCACAGAAAGCTATAGCAAGGGCAAAACAACAAGGAGTTTCTGTAGCCCATTACGACATGATATTTTTAAAACCGATAGATGAAGAATTATTGCATGAGATCGGGAAAAAATATTCACGGATCGTTACAGTAGAAGATGGAAGTATAAAAGGCGGGCTGGGCATGGCAGTTATAGAGTTTATGGCTGATAACGGATACGTTCCCAGAATAAAACGAATAGGTATTCCCGATCAGTTTATTGAGCATGGTAGTATTCCTGAACTTTATAAATTGTGCGGTATGGATGAAGATAACATCGTTTCTCTTTTGACTTCAGTATGGTAAGAAACAGAGAATCGTAAAATTAAAATATACTTTTTATTAATAAAATATAAAGACTTAATATTCTCTATGAAAATAATAATTGCGGGTGCAGGTGAAGTCGGTACTCATTTAGCAAAGTTGCTTTCTAAAGAAGAACAAGATATTATTTTGATTGATGCAGATATAGAAAAGCTACAATGGATCGATTCTAATTATAATTTGATGACTGTTGCCGGGTCTCCGACTTCATTCAAGGTTTTAAAAAAAGCCGGAGTCAATAAAGCAGATTTATTCATTGCCGTTATGCCATTCGAATCTCGAAATATCACGGCATGCACATTGGCAACTAAATTAGGAGCAAAAAAAACGGTTGCCCGTATTGATAATTACGAATACCTGTTACCTGAAAACAGAGCTTTTTTTCGGGAGTTAGGAGTCGACGAACTCATATATCCCGAAATGTTGGCAGCAGAGGAAATTGTTACGGCATTGAAAAGAACTTGGGTAAGAAATTGGTTTGAATTATGCAAAGGGGAACTTATTTTGATAGGTGTTAAATTACGGGAAAAAGCACAAATACTCAATCACAAATTATGTGATCTTACCCGACAGAACAATTACTACCATATCGCTGCCATAAAAAGGAATGAAGAAACTATTATTCCACGAGGTAATGATGAGTTGCAACTTAATGACATTGTTTATTTTACTACAACTCCAGATCATATTCAAGATATTCGTGAACTGACAGGAAAAACTGAAGTAGATGTACGAAAAGTAATGATTATGGGGGGCAGCCGTATAGCAATACGGCTTATCCATATTGCTCCAGAATATATAAAAATGAAACTAATTGAATGTGACCGGGAAAAAAGTTTCAAGTTAGTAGAAAAAATGCATGATACCGTTATTATTCATGGAGATGCAAGGGACATCGATTTGTTGAAAGAAGAAGGCATAAGAGATACCGATGCTTTTATTGCTCTTACAGACAGCTCCGAAACAAATATTTTGGCTTGTTTAACAGCTAAAAGACTGGGCGTAGCAAAAACCATAGCAGAAGTAGAAAACATTCCGTTTATTTCTACCGCAGAAGGATTAAATATCGGTTCGATTATAAATAAAAAATTGATTGCTGCCAGTAGGATTTTTCAGCTATTACTTGATTCGGATTCCTCGAATGTGAAATGTTTGGCTTTAGCTGATGCCGAAGTCGCCGAATTAGTTGCAAAAGAAGGGTCAAAAATAACAAAAGCACCAGTCAAAGACCTTACGTTACCTAAAGATCTCACATTGGGAGGATTAATCAGGGATGGAAAGGGTATTATTGTGAATGGGAATACGCAAATTCAGGCAAATGATCATGTTGTCGTATTTTGCCTGGATACAGCTATCCGTAAAATAGAAAAGCTTTTCAATTAATAGTTTTAATATGTCAGAAATAAATTTTCGAATAGTAGCACGAGTAATAGGCATACTATTATGTTTTGAAGCACTTTTTATGCTATTGCCGTTAAGCGTTGCAATATATTATAATGAAAGTGATATATATGCATTCTTACTGACTATCGGCATCACGGCGGTTGTCGGACTATGCTCTACATTTATTTTTAAAAGACATAGCAAGCAAATGGGTAAAAGAGAGGGGTTCTTAATTGTTTCTACTTCTTGGGTTTTCTTTTCTTTATTTGGAATGTTACCGTTTCTTATTCATGGAGATATTGATAATATTACGGATGCTTTTTTTGAAACTATGTCCGGATGTACGACTACCGGTGCCACGATACTGGATGATATAGAAAGTTTACCGCATGGGATTTTGTTTTGGAGAAGCTTAATGCAATGGCTCGGAGGTATGGGTATTATATTATTTACATTAGCTGTTCTTCCTATGTTAAATTCTGGAGGAGGAATTCAACTATTTAATGCAGAAGTTCCGGGTATAACTCATGATAAACTTAGACCGAGAATCAGCGAAACGGCAAAACGTTTGTGGATAGTATATTTAAGTATTACGGTTTTATTGATCGTTTTGCTGGTATTAGGGCCAATGAATTTCTTTGATGCGGTATGTCATGCCTTGACAACTACTGCAACCGGTGGATATTCGACAAAACAGAATAGTATCGCCTATTGGGATTCTGCATATATCGAATATGTCATTATCATATTCATGTTGATCTCAGGAATAAATTTTTCGTTAGTTTATCACGCTGCTCTGGGTGATTATAAAAAGTTATTGCAAGATGAAGAAACCAAATGGTTTTTATTTGTTGTTTTATTAGCCACAGCTGCTATTGCTGCAGGATTATTTATTAGCGGACAAATATACGGGAACGCCGAAAAAACAATTCGTACAGCACTTTTTCAGGTATCGACATGTATTACGACTACGGGATTTGCTACAGCCGATTTTGCTAAGTGGGGACCGTTTTTTAATGTCGTTATATTTTGTATTATGTTTTTTGGAGCTTGTGCTGGATCTACAAGTGGTGGAGCTAAAACTATACGAATGGTCGTTGTGCTGAAAAATACGGCAAATGAATTTTATCGACACCTCCATCCTAACGCAGTTGTTCCTGTTCGAATCAACCGGCGAGTTATATCTTATGATCTTGTGTCTAAAATATTGGCATTTCTTTTCGTGTATGTGCTGATTATGGCAATAAGCGCCCTTATATTATCGTCTTTAGGACTGACATTTGAAGAATCTTTTGGATGTACACTTTCTTGTCTTAGTAATGTCGGTCCTGGATTCGGACGAATGAGTTCAGACTTTTCTTTTGAAATCATCCCTACGTTTGGGAAATGGGTACTGTCTTTTGATATGTTGATCGGACGATTAGAATTATTTACGGTATTGATTCTTTTCAGTCCGTATTTTTGGAAAAAATCATAAACGCTAACGAGGAAATATAATTAAAACTTTTTCGTATTTTTGTCTGAGATAAATACACGTTGATAAAAAGCATGATTAAGAAAAAAACAGAAAAAGTATCTTCTAACAAGGAAGATTCTATTTCAAAAAAAATATCGGTCTTCCTAAAAAGTGAAAGGACTCATTTTGTGATAGGTATTCTCTGTGTAATGTTCGGGGTATATCTGTTTATTGCCTTTCTTTCATTTTTCTATACCGGAAATGCCGATCAAAGTAAATTAGAGAATTTACCATTAAACGAATTGAGCAGTATAAAGAATGAGATACGTAATTGGACAGGAGCTTTTGGTGCATATTTATCAGACTTGCTTATTAACCGATGGGTCGGAATATCCGCATTCTTTATTTCTTTTTTTATTGCTAAAGTCGGCTTAAAGCTGATGAAAGTGAAAGATTTTTCAATTACAAAATCATTAGTTTATACTTGTTCTCTTATTATCTTAGGCTCTTTGATTTGCGGGTTCTTTTTTATTGATAACTATAAAGACTCATATCTTTTTTTAGGGGGCTATCATGGTTATTACATGACACTGTTATTACAGGCAAATATCGGATGGACAGGAACTTTATTATTCATTCTTACAGGTATATTGATATTTTTGGTCGCAATAAGTGCCAAAACCGTACCATTTTTACGTAAAATATTTTTGTTAGATATTAAACGAAAAAAGAATATTGAAGTTTCAGAATCAGAGGATAATAAAATCTATCAAACATCTCTTGAGAATAAAGATTTAGTAAATAAACCGATTCCAATTTCTGAAGTATTAAACTCTGATATTGAAGATGAAACTGATATGGCCGAATCTGAGGGTTGTACCGACAAAACAGATCATCATGAAGAAAACTTTTTTGAGATTGTTCCAAAACAAGAAGAGACATTAGTTAAAGAAGATACAATCCAGGAAGATAGATCGGGAGAACCGGAGTTTGTAATAGAGGAAAATATTCAAGAGGAGGAAGAAACATCGAACAGTGAAGAATTAGGAGAATACGACCCTACTTTAGACCTTTCACGTTATAAAGCCCCATCTTTCGATCTTTTAAATAAGTATGAAGGAAGTGATCGTCAGATCGATATGGATGAACAAAACGCGAATAAAAACCGAATTATCGAGACCCTTGAAAATTATGGAATTCGCATTAGTTCGATTAAAGCGACAGTCGGTCCGACTATTACACTTTATGAAATTGTTCCAGAGCCAGGTGTCCGGATTTCAAAAATACGAAATTTGGAAGATGATATAGCTTTAAGCCTGGCAGCTTTAGGTATTCGAATTATCGCTCCTATTCCGGGAAAAGGAACTATTGGTATTGAAGTGCCCAATAAGGATCCTCAAATAGTTTCGATGTATTCTGTTATTGCCTCTAAAAAATTTCAAGAATGTAGATTTGATCTTCCTGTAGCTTTAGGAAAGACCATTACCAATGAGATTTTTATGGTAGATCTTGCCAAAATGCCTCATATTCTTGTTGCTGGTGCTACGGGACAGGGTAAATCTGTGGGGTTAAATGCTATTATTACATCCTTGCTATACAAAAAACATCCTGCACAACTAAAGTTTGTATTGATAGACCCTAAAAAAGTAGAATTCAATATCTATGCAAACATAGAAAGACATTTTCTGGCAAAATTACCAGATGGTGACGAGGCTATTATCACGGATGTGACAAAGGTCGTTCAAACATTGAATTCTATTACAAAAGAAATGGATGACCGATACGATCTATTGAAAAAGGCCCATACCCGTAACATAAAAGAGTATAACTCTAAATTTATAGCACGGAGATTAAACCCCAATAACGGACATCGGTATATGCCTTATATTGTAGTAATTGTTGATGAGTTTGGGGATTTGATAATGACAGCGGGAAAAGAGGTTGAACTCCCGATCGCCCGTATAGCACAATTGGCACGAGCCGTCGGTATTCACATGATTATTGCGACTCAGCGCCCTTCAACTAATATTATTACGGGAGTGATTAAAGCAAATTTCCCGGCTCGTATAGCATTTAAAGTTTCTTCTATGATCGATTCGAGAACGATTCTCGATTGTCCCGGGGCAAACCAGTTAATCGGGCGTGGAGACTTATTGTTTTCACAAGGCAGTGATCTGATTCGTGTACAATCTGCATTTGTCGATACTCCGGAAGTAGAAAAAATTTGTGAATATATAGGAGATCAAGAATCATATCCCACAGCTTATTTGTTACCTGAATATGTGGGGGAAAATGGAGAATCCGGATTAACAGATGTCAATTTGAAAGACCGAGATCCTATGTTTGAAGAAGCTGCCCGACTTATTGTGGCTAATCAACAAGGGTCAACATCGCTAATTCAAAGAAAATTCTCTATCGGATATAATCGTGCAGGACGTATTATGGACCAATTGGAGGCTGCGGGAATCGTTGGGCCGTTTGAGGGTAGTAAGGCCCGGCAAGTTCTGGTTATAGACGATATTCACTTAGAACAAATATTTGAATCTTTAAAATAAATAAAGATAATATGAAAAGATTACTTCTTCTTTTTATTTGTTTACCAATCTACAATATCTCTTTTGCTCAAAATAAAGCCGGTATATTATTGGATAAAGTTGTAGCTCAATACAAGAGTTCTAAAGGGATATCGGTAAACTTTCATGTTGAAAATAAAGACCAGAATCAAAGAACAATAGATAAAACGAGCGGAGAAATGAAACTTATGAATAATAAATTTCAAATCATTACTCCGGAAATAATAACTTGGTTCGATGGTAAAAATCAGTGGTCATATGTAAAGTCGACACAAGAAGTGAACCTTAGCAATCCAGATGAATCAGAATTACAAAGTATAAATCCTTATCAGATATTGTCGAATTATAAAAAGGAATTTAAGTATAGTTATAAAGGTAAACAATCGGGAAATGATATTGTCGAGCTATCTCCTATCGGGACAGAATCTGATATAAAAAAAATAAGTTTATCAATTCAAGCTGATAAGTTTTACCCTACCGAAATAATAATTTATAATAAGAATAAAACAATTACATCTGTTATTTTGTCTAAGTATCAGACAGGAATGAACTATCAAAACTCGCTCTTTGTTTTTGATAAGAAAAAATATCCCCAAGCCGAGCTGATAGACTTGAGATAAAGATCAAATCAATCAAATAGTTAAATATGGAAACAAACGAAAGAGTACGTTGCCTCATTATTGGATCTGGCCCGGCCGGATATACGGCTGCCGTTTATGCCGGAAGGGCAAATCTTGCCCCGGTACTTTATGAAGGGATACAACCCGGAGGACAATTGACAACCACAACTGATATAGAAAATTTTCCGGGATATCCCGAAGGTATCTCAGGAACGGAGATGATGGAAGATTTGAAAAAACAAGCATCCCGTTTTGGCGCGGATATTAGGTACGGAACAGTTACAGCCGTTGATTTCAACAAAACTCCATATCAGTTGACGATAGATGGTTCAAATAAAATAGAAGCTGATACCATTATCATTGCAACCGGAGCTTCTGCAAAATATTTAGGACTTCCGGATGAGACAAAATATGCGGGTTTAGGAGTATCGGCTTGTGCTACATGTGATGGTTTTTTTTACCGTAAAAAGGTTGTCGCTGTCGTTGGAGGAGGCGATACCGCATGTGAAGAAGCTGTATATTTGGCACATTTGGCCAATAAAGTATATTTAATTGTCCGGAAAGATTATCTGAGAGCATCTAAGATTATGCAAAAACGGGTAATGGACACTCCCAATATAGATGTCCTTTTCGAGACTCAAACAATCGGATTATTCGGTGAAAATAATTTGGAAGGAGCGCATCTTGTCAAAGCAAAAGGTACAGACAGAGAAGAATATATAGATATTGCTATAGACGGATTTTTCTTAGCAATAGGGCACAAACCTAATACCGATATATTTCTTCCTGCTCTTCACGTGGATGAAAACGGGTACATAAAAACTATAGAAAATACAACTGCAACGAATATTCCGGGAGTATTTGCGGCCGGAGATGTGGCTGATCCTCGTTACAGACAAGCTGTTACAGCTGCAGCATCTGGTTGTAAGGCTGCAATTGATGCTGAAAAATATCTAACAGAAAATGAATTATAATATTTCTACAAAATAGAGGAAAAGATTACAGATATACAGAAAATGTAATTTTTTCCTTTTTTTTCTTTTGAAATTTTACTCGCACCAAAATTGTCAAAACAAACTATTTTTTTGCCATTTTTTTCAGATTTAAAGACACCTTTTTATTTTTTTTATTTACATTTGTGCTATACAACAGTGTTATTCAGCAAATATGGTCAAAAAAAGCACAATAGAGTCGATTATCCGTGAAGATATGGCCGATATGTGGGCATTGCTTAATCCGGATGAAAAACGTATTATAACCGATAACTTTCATATTCAGACATTTAAAAAAAACGAGATGATTTATAGTGAGGGTGAAAAAGCCACTCAGTTGATGTGTCTCATTAAAGGAAAAGTGAAAATATTCAAGGAAGGTGTCGGAGGCAGAAGCCAGATAATTCGTTTAATACGTCCTGTTCAGTATTTTGGATATAGAGCTTATTTTGCCGGAGAAAATTATGTTACTGCCGCATCAGCATTCGAAACAGCAACAATCGGTTTTTTACCGATGAATATCATTGAAACTCAGATTAGAAAAAATAATCAATTAGCTTATTTCTTCATAAAGGAATTGGCAATGGATTTAGGCATATCAGATACGAGAACCGTAAATTTGACACAAAAGCATATTCGGGGAAGATTGGCGGAATCTTTACTCATGTTGAAAGATAACTACGGACTTGAAGAGGACGGAGCAACGCTTAGTATTTACATGGCAAGAGAAGACTTAGCAAATTTATCCAATATGACGACCTCTAATGCAATAAGAACTTTGTCTTGTTTTTCCAATGAAAAAATCATTATAGTGGATGGACGGAAAATAAAGATCATAGATGAAGCAAAATTGCGTAAGATAAGCAGATTCGGATAAAATTCAGCACATTTTATTTTTGGAAAGATAAAAAATGGGGGTATATCAAAACTAAAATGTCCACTCCAAAAAGTTACAGATTGTAACTATAACACTTAAAAGGGACGTATCAAACTCTGTATTGAGTAATGATATGTCCCTTTCTTTAGTCTTTTAGGATACTCAAATTTCAAATTATAAGTTCATATTTTCAAAAATTGAAATTTGATACACATAGAAAGTTTTATACAAGCCCTATAATTTCCTGTACAGAATTATAATTGTGCCGTTTAAGATAGTCATTAATACCATCGATAACTTTAATTGTAATTTGCGGATCAATGAAATTTGCAGTTCCGATCTGTACGGCAGTTGCGCCAGCTAATAAAAATTCAACAGCATCTGTCGCATTCATAATACCACCCAATCCGATTATCGGAACTTTGACAGCTTTTGCTACTTGCCATACCATTCGCAAAGCAATAGGCTTCACACAAGCCCCGGATAATCCTCCAGTAACAGTCGATAAAATAGGCTTACGTCGTTCTGCATCAATTGCCATTCCTAACAATGTATTGATGAGAGACACGCTATCAGCACCTTCAGCTTCAACGGCTCTAGCAATCTCCGCAATATCAGTTACATTGGGAGACAACTTGACAATCAAAGTTCCCGGATAGACCTGCCGGACTGCTTTCACTACATTTCCAGCGCTTTTACACGAAGTTCCGAACGCCATACCCCCTTCTTTAACATTCGGACAAGAAATATTCAATTCTATAGCCGGTATCTTTTCTAACATCGCTATCTTGGCAGATGTCGCTACATAATCGTCAATTGTAGAACCAGAAACATTTACGATCATATTTGTATCGATATTTTTTATTTCAGGATAAATTTTCTGAATGAAATATTCGACACCTTTATTTTGCAAACCGACAGCATTTAGCATACCCGAAGAAGTTTCGGCCATTCTGGGATACGGATTTCCTTCTCTATGGTGTAAAGTCGTTCCTTTTACTATTATAGCACCTAGGCGAGACAGGTCTATGAAATCAGCAAATTCTAAACCGTAGCCGAAAGTACCAGAGGCAGTCATGACAGGATTTTTCAACGTCAGTGAGCCTATTTTTACATTTAAATCTGCCATAAGAGTTTATTTATATTAAATATAGGACCTTCTTTACACACGCATATATGACCTTCTGTCGTGTTTTCTACACAACATAAACATGCACCTATTCCGCATGCCATATTGTTCTCTAAAGATACCTCACAATCTATATTATGTGTTTTTGCATATTTTGCAATTGCCATCATCATGGGCTTTGGTCCACATGTATATATTTTATCAAATTCATTTTTTATCAAGACAGAATGCTGCGTTACATATCCTCTTTCTCCTAAAGTCCCGTCTTCTGTCGTTATAAAAACATCACCCAATGTCTCGAACTCTTTTAATTGTAAAACATCTATAGCAGAGCGAGCTCCCAATAGAAAAGAAGGATTATATCCTTGTTGTTTCAGCACATACCCTAAATAAAGCATTGGAGCTGTTCCGACTCCACCTCCTATAAGTATTAATCGTGAAGCCTTATCTTCAGGGATAGTAAAAGTATTCCCTAATGGTAAAACCATATTGATTATTTGTCCGGGAGAAACGGTCGATAATTTTCTTGTTCCGTCCCCAACCAATTGAATTAATAACCAAAGTTCGTTAGTATCCATATCAATGTAATTTATTGATATGGGACGTCTCAAAAATGTAGTAGGAGATCCGTCAACCCGAACTTCGACAAACTGTCCAGGAAACATTGGTGGAAGAAGAGATCCGTCAGTTGTCGTGAATTTTAACAAAACATAATTTGTGTGTAATCTCAAATTCTCAGTTACTTTCAGATCCAAAATATATTTTTTCATCCGATAGTTGTTTTTCATTGTTTATGCAAAGATATAACAGTTACTTGAGATAGTAAAATTATTACTTATTTGAAAAAATCAGAAGAAAATGTTTCAAATGTATTATCCGAATAAAAAACCATAATTTTTACAACTTTCCTGCTATCTTGAACTTTTTGAAGTTCTACATCTGAAGTCAACTTTTTCTCTTTATCCAATTCATTATCAATACTATCAGATATATTATTCAATTCATTTGACCGAAAATCCTTTACATATTCATTATCTTCGGTATAATTTTCTGTTTTTGTCCAAATTTCGTCAAATAAAGATGCCGAAGTTTTAAGTTTTTCTTTTATATAAGGTTCTCCTTCTCCAAACATTAGCCAGTTTACCGATACTTGAGGATATGCATTATGTATTTTCAATATAATATCTTTACTTACATCATTGCGACCACTTAAACAATGAGACAATGTGGCACGTTTTATTCCTGTACGGTCAGCAAACTCAGCGTCAGTCAATCCTTCATGTTCAATAATTTGTTTTATGCGAGTATTCATCAATAATGCTATTATTAAATAATTTACAAACCTAAACTCTTATATTTTACAAATGTAATTATTAATAGTCACTTTTGCAAATCACGTTTATAAACCGATTAGTATATAATTGTATATCCTTTTTTGCAACTAATTATACAAATGAAAAAAAACATATAAAGAATCACTTTAATAATATAAATTATATACTTGATTATTAATATAATAATGTTTAATAAAATTGCGATTTAAATGCTTACAAAAAGCATTAAAGAAAGAAGTCACCCACATCTAAATCAATACTTCATATCATAACATACTATTATTTGATTATCAACACTTTAAATATATAAATTTTTTACTGATTAAATCTTGTTGCATATTGATATACAAATGTAACACTTAGATCATATATATCAATATATCATTGTGTATTTATATATATAATTACAATAATATATATACAAATACTATAATATCTAAATACATTTATACAAGAAATACATTTGTGAATAGAAATTGTAATAGATAATTACGATAAAAAAAACTTTGATTACTTATATGCCAGTAATCAAAGCTAAAGAAAAAGAAAAGTAAAACTTTATATTTAATGAAGAATCTTATAAGCAAGTTCTTTAAGTAAAGAAGCTTCAGATGTTCCAGATGCATTCTCTACTCCCTTAGAACGGGCATCGTATTCTCGTATATAAGATATTATATCCATACATTTATATGCATTATAATTCTTCATCGCGGTTAAATAGTCTCTTGCCTGAAAAACATTCCGCAACTTCAATTCAGCCATAATATTAGATTCTGATTTGTCTTGTACGAAATATAAAATCATTAGATTAGCATAGAAATTAAATAAAACGCTTATTGTCACGATTAATGGATTGGATTTGGGATTTTTCTCAAAATATGCAATAATCTGATTAACTTTGTATATATTCTTGTTAATAAAAGCATTGAGCAACTCAAAATTATTAAAGTCTTTACTTATCCCAATGTTATGTTCTATTAATGCTGCTGTTATTCGGGTATTTCCTTGTAGAACTATTGATAGTTTATCTAATTCTCCTGTTAATCGGCTTAAGTCATTACCAATAGCATCTCCAAGCATAGCGACAGCTTTTGGTTCAATGGTAAACCCTTTATCTGTTACATAAGTATTTATAAAAGGTGGTAATTGATAATCATATAACTTTTTCGATTCATAAACGATACCTACTGAATTTAGTTCGGCAAGAAGTTTCTTATTTTTCAAACTTCCGTTTTTATAATTAAAAACCAAAATCGTACTTGTCAACGGCTTCTGCAAATAAAACTGTAAATCATCCAATCCTTTCAGCATTTGAGCTTCTTTTACAACGACCAATTGTCTGGGAGCCATCATCGGATAACGTTTTGCAGCATTGATTACAGTCGAAGCCTCTACATCAGCCCCATAAACTATCGTCTGGTTAAAATCTCTATCTGCGTCATCTAAAGCATTGTCTATAATACTGTCTGTAATAAGATCGATATAATATGGCTCGTCTCCCATTAAGAAATAGACAGGTTTGAAGTTCTTTTTCTTTATATCCGATATTATCTGCAAATGTATATTTTGCTCTTTTTTTGCCATAGCCTAAAAAGTTTTTACTCTTCCTCGAATCGGAGGTGCTTTACTGTCGTGCGTTTATCGATAAGCATCTTTAATGATTCAAATCCGATCATTACATGTTCATCTACAAAGTTTTGTGTTACCTGTTTATCACTTTCTTCAGTTTTTACACCTGTGGAGATCATCGGCTGATCTGTTACTAACAAGAGAGCTCCTGTCGGAATTTGATTTGCGAACCCTACTGTAAATAAAGTTGCTGTTTCCATATCGATAGCCATACTGCGGGTTTTTCTCAGATATTCTTTAAATGAATCATCATATTCCCAAACTCTTCTGTTTGTCGTATATACCGTCCCTGTCCAGTAATCTTTACCATGATTTCGAACAGTCGTAGATACAGCCCGTTGCAGACTGAAAGCCGGCAAAGCCGGGACTTCCGGGGGAAAATAATCATTTGATGCACCTTCTCCTCGTATTGCCGCTATCGGAAGAATAAAATCTCCTAATTTATTCACTTTTTTCAGACCTCCACATTTTCCAAGGAATAAAACAGCTTTTGGAGCTACGGCACTCAATAAATCCATAACTGTTGCTGCATTGGCACTTCCCATTCCGAAATTGATGATTGTAACACCTTCTGCCGATGCATTGGGCATATTTCCGTCCTCTCCTAAGATAGGAACATTAAAATGGTTGGCAAATATTTCAACATACTTTGAGAAATTCGTCAATAAAATATGCTTAGTAAATTCTTCTACATTGCGCTTCGTATAACGTGGTAGCCAATTTTGGACAATCTCTTGTTTTGTCTTCATTTTTCTGTAATTTTGAAGTAAAAATACAGAATAATAATTTTCGGAACAAATAATCTTTCTTATGATAACTCTAAATTTGCCAACTTTTGAGTATAAATTAAAAGAGGATAACGGCAGATATCTTATTTTCGACATTTTGAGAAAAAGGTATATTGCACTTACTCCGGAAGAGTGGGTTCGGCAACATTTCGTGAATTATCTCATCACATATAAAGGATATCCGGGAGGAAGAATCGGAAATGAAATATCGCTTGATTTAAACGGCCGAAAACGCAGATGTGATACCGTGATATATCGTCAAAACGGAACACCCTTCGTAATTATTGAATATAAAGCTCCACATATTCCTATTACGCAAGCAGTTTTTGATCAAATCGTCAGATATAATATCGCATTAAAAGTAGAATATTTAATAGTATCGAATGGAAAAATGCATTATTGCTGTCATGTAAACTATAAAGACCAGTCTTATTTATTTCTAGAAGATATTCCTGATTATGACTCTATATTATCATATACAAATGAGGAGAATTGACGAAATAAAAAGAATGCTAGCAAAGAAAGCAACAGTTTTTTCGAGCGGAAGCTTCAGAGCGACAAACTCTGATACAGAATGTTGAAGAGGACGAGCATATCTATATAAAAAAGGCAAGGCTATTCCAGCTGATAACGATAGAGAACCAATGTTGCCTCTACTTCAGATTATTCTCTTAAAAGGGTGACTTACGTCCCTATAACTCTTTAAAGTACCTTACGCTTTATCCTATTTACCTTTTCCATAATCATTCCGTATCGGTTTAATTAAGGTTTATTGTTCTACAAATTTTTATTGCACTCTGCCTTCTTTTATTTTCTTTTTTTCATTCAGCTTCTTAAATTTGGATGATTCTATCCTTACAGACTTCTTTTCGTCCGCAGGTCTTGCATGGTTTGCCCATCCATACCTCGTCAAACTGGGTGATAGCAGCCTCAACCAGTTCCCTTTCATCGGTAAATATCCCGGCCTCAAAATTCCGGTTGTTTTTGCTCTTCATGCCGAATGCCGCTCCTGTCAGGTTGGCCGAGCCGATGTAAGCACGCTCTAAGTCGAACAGCATTAGTTTGAAGTGGATGCGTGGGCACAAGGCGCGTTCCTGCCTCTCCCACAACAAAGGATATTTATCAAAGTCGTTCCGAAAGTTCTTTCCCGGCTCTTTGGCATGGAGCAACCTAATGGAAACACCTTGCCTGATTTTCTTCTCCAGCAAGGCGAGGAAAGGTATGGCAGACCGTCCTTGCTTGACATACAGGTCCTTCAAGTCGGCAGTACCTATCCAAAAAGTGTGCCTCACTTTGCTTATTTCATCCATCAGCAAAACATAATGCTGTTCATTTTGAACGTATTGTATCATAATGGTTATCTTTTTAAGCTGTCTTCGTATGCTTCATCGCAATATTATTTTTCATTGTAAATTTCCGGTGAGGCAAAGAAATGTCAATGGCATCTTTCGAATCAGTATATGTGACTTAACCTATTCTAATAGCTATCGGTGGCAAAGTTCTGCCATATTATATTCATAATAGAACACATGTCCGCAAGAGGGTATTTGGCCATTCCTGACTGCATGGTAAGAAAACTTTTATTAAACCCTGTATATTTTATCCATTTCATAACAAATGACTGATTAACTATGGCATTATAAACTCATATCTTCTTATAATCAAAAAAGCCGCCACTCAATATGCTATCGTGGTCCTTTATGTCAAAACTTCCCAATTCCAGGATTCTTGTAACACAACTTTTGCTGTCTATCGAATCAAAAGGAATGATTATAAGCTTAAATTTTTTACTAATTACAATGGAATAAGTTATGAACGAATTACTAGAAAAGGCCCTGAGAATAGCCGTAGAAGCACATACCGGACAAGTTGGATAAGGCAGAAAACCTTACATTTTCCATCCCTTACGTGTATGTTGTAGATGTTTTACGGATAAAAGATCGTAGCATTAAAAAGCCAGATAATTTCAAAAAATTGTCTGGCCTTATACTTGTCGAATCAACTTTATTCATTAACTCCTGCTAATTCCGGATCTATCATAATGCGCCCGCAATATTCACAAACGATGATTTTTTTCCGGAGTTTAATATCAAGTTGTCTTTGTGGCGGAATCTTATTGAAACAACCGCCGCAAGCGTCACGTTGAATATAAACAACAGCCAATCCATTTCTCGCATTTTTTCGGATTCTCTTAAATGCGGCTAATAAACGGGGCTCTATATGCTGTTCGAGCTTTTTCGCTTTTTCACGCAACTTTTCCTCGTCTTGTCTTGTCTCTGCAACAATTTCATCCAATTCGCCTTTCTTTTCTTGTAAATCGGCTTTTCTTTCTTCAAGAGTAACCTGACAGTTTTCTACTTCTTCCTTTTTTGCTTTTTCCTGTGCTGAAAACTCTTTGATACGTTTTTCGCAAAGTTCGATTTCCAAGGTCTGGAATTCAATTTCTTTAGTTAAAAAATCAAACTCTCGATTGTTTCTTACATTGTTCTGTTGTGCAGTATATTTATCAATTAAGGTCTGCGCATTCTGTATTTCTACTTTTTTCGCAGCAATAGCAGATTGTAACTCTCCTATTTCTGTATAAAAGTTCTGAACACGAGTTTCGAGACCTGCAATCTCATCTTCAAGATCTTGTACCTCCAAAGGAAGCTCTCCTCTTAAAGTTTTGATTCTATCAATCTCCGAAAGCATTGTTTGCAATTCGTACAGTGCTTTCAATCGATCTTCCACTGTATATTCTTTTTCAACTTTTGTCTTATCAGTAGCCATATGCTTACAAATAATTTATCGGATTTGTTTCTACCTTTGTATAATGAACTGCAAAGTTAGGGAATTTTTTTGTAATAATATCACAAAATATATCTTTTGTGTATTGTTCGGTTTCGTAATGTCCTACTTCTGTCAATAATATATGTTCGTCATACCCAAAATAGTCATGATATCTAATTTCTCCAGTAATAAATACATCTGCATCTGATACTATTGCTTGAGGAATCAAAAAAGCGCCAGCACCTCCACACAATGCAACCCTTCGAATTCTTCGATTTCGAAGATTGGAATACTTTATACATCCGGCGTGAAACACGGTCTTTGTACGTTGTAAAAAATCCATTTCATCCATAGGACATAAAAGTTCTCCTACAACTCCAGATCCGGCTTTAGTCCATTGATTTTCAATCCTTATAAAATCAAATACAGGTTCTTCATAAGGATGGGCTTTCAAAAGCGTCTGAGTCGCCATCTCTTTCAAGTATTCAGGGAGAACTGTTTCGATCCGAATTTCTTCTTCTTGATGTAGATTCCCGATAGATCCACAATAAGGATGTGAATCTAATCCTGCTCGAAAAGTGCCGAATCCATTGCTATTGTAACTGCACAAATCATAATCACCGACATTTCCACATCCTGCAGTAAACAAAGCATTTCGTACAATATCGGCATGAGAGACCGGAACATAAGTAACAAGCTTAAGTAACTTTCCACCTTGAGGCATCAAAATAGAAAGGTTAGTCAATCCGAGCTTCTCTGCCATTTTAAAATTGACTCCAGACCAAGCATTGTCCAAATTGGTATGTGAAGCATAAATAGATATATTATGTTGTATTGCTTTTATAGCCGTTCTTTCCACATAATTCTTGCCTGTAAGCGACTTTACGCCTTTGAAAAGTAAAGGATGGTGCGATATAATTAAATTAACACCCAGAGCTACAGCTTCATCAACGACTTCTTCAGTGACATCTATGCACAATAGTGCCCCCGTAGCGTCAGAATACTTATCTCCCACCTGCCAACCGGCATTATCATAATCCTCTTGCAAAGACAAGGGAGCTATTTCTTCTATACACATTGCTATATCACTGACTTTCATATATACAATTATTTGTCGTGAATATCTAATTTTAATTGCAATTCCTCTAATTGAGATTCATCCAATACAGACGGAGCTCCACTCATAGTATCACGCCCAGAATTATTCTTAGGGAAAGCTATACAATCCCGAATAGAATCTAAGCCGGCAAATAAGGAGACTAACCGGTCCAAACCAAATGCCAATCCTCCGTGAGGTGGAGCACCATACTTAAAGGCATTTATTAAAAATCCAAATTGATATTGAGCCTTCTCTTCGGTAAATCCGAGGACTTTAAACATTTTATCCTGTAATTCACTATCATGTATCCGGATTGACCCTCCACCTAACTCGACTCCATTAAAAACCATGTCATAGGCATTGGCCCTTACTTTCCCAGGATCGGTATCCAATAAAGCAATATCTTCAGGTTTTGGCGAAGTGAACGGGTGATGCATTGCATAATAACGTTGAGTTTCCTCGTCCCATTCCAATAACGGGAAATCGATAACCCATAACGGTGCAAATTTATCTTTGTTGCGAAGGCCTAATCGGTTGCCCATTTCAAGACGTAATTCACAAAGAGCCTTCTGTGTCTTTATTCTATCACCAGCAAGAATTAAAATCAAGTCTCCAGGTTTAGCATTAAATCTCTCTGCCCATTTCAGAAGATCTTCTGTACTATAAAATTTATCCACAGAAGATTTAAATGCTCCGTTTTCATCATAACGGACATATACCAACCCTTTAGCCCCGATCTGAGGTCGTTTAACAAATTCCGTTAGTTCATCCAATTGTTTTCTTGTATATGTCGCACATCCTTCAGCGCAGATTCCAGCAACATATTCAGCATTGTCGAATACTCCGAAGTCTTTCCCGATAGTCAAATCTTTTAATTCGACAAAACGCATTCCAAAACGTAAATCGGGTTTGTCACTACCATAATATTTCATTGCGTCAGCCCACGTCATTCTGGGAAATGGCTCAGTAAAGTCAATCTTTTTTATTTCTTTAAAAAGATGCTTTATCATTCCCTCAAAAGTATTTAAGACATCTTCTTGTTCAACAAAAGACATTTCACAGTCGATTTGGGTAAATTCAGGTTGACGGTCTGCCCGCAAGTCTTCATCTCTAAAACATTTTACAACTTGAAAATAACGGTCAAAACCAGAGACCATTAATAATTGTTTAAACGTTTGTGGTGATTGAGGAAGTGCATAAAACTCTCCGGGATTCATTCTCGACGGTACGACAAAGTCTCTAGCTCCCTCCGGAGTAGATTTAATCAACATTGGGGTTTCTATTTCAAGAAAATTTTGCTGATCAAGATATCTACGAACTTCAAATGTCATTTTATGACGTAGCTCTAAGTTTTTCCGAACACAATTCCGCCTTAAATCTAAATAACGATATTGCATCCGCAGATCGTCACCTCCATCACTGTCGTCTTCAATTGTAAAAGGAGGAACATCAGATGCATGTAATATTGCTAAATTAGATACGATAAGTTCGATATCACCTGTTGATATATTTTTGTTTTTATTTGATCTTTCTTTAACGATCCCTGAAACTTGAATCACAAATTCACGACCTAATTTGTTTGCTTGATCACAAAGTTCCGGATTATTTTCATGATTAAATACTAATTGAGTAATCCCGTAACGGTCACGAATGTCAATAAACGTCATTCCTCCCATTTTCCGCGTTCGTTGTACCCAACCAGCCAATGTAACATTCTTGTCTGTATCGGATAATCGCAACTCTCCACATGTATGCGTTCTGTACATATTTATAGATTTTTAATTTATAACCTATCTCTTTTCGGCAGCTATATGCCAAAAAATATTTATGCAAAATTACGACAAAACATTGTTTGTGCAAGTAAAGGTGAGGGAAAGTTTTATTGTTATTACCGAATCTTATATCAGTTCTTTTAATTGTTTCTTCAACGATATTTTTATATTATGAATCTGACTTTTTACCGTACCGAGAGGAATATCCAATTTTTCAGCAATTTCGTCGTATTGATAACTTGATAAATATAAACCAAAAATTATACGGTTTTTCTTACTCATCCCTGCAATAACCTTATTTATCCATTCTAAGTCGTAATTTGCATCTGTTCCATCGATCATACAAGGTTCTGACTTCAAATCATCTATACGACAAACCGACTCATGTGCTAATAAAAGTTTTCGATAATCATTAATGAAGGTATTTTTCATAATAGCACACATCCACGCTCTTAAATTAGTATCTTCAATGAACTTTTCCCTGTTTTCTAATGTTTTAAGTAAAGTCTCTTGCAATAAATCTTTTGCCGCTTCATGATTCTTGGTTAGGGAATAAGCAAATCGGTATAAGAATGGCTGTAATCTGGTTAACTCGTCAACGAAATTTACAAATTTCATAATAGATCATTCGATATTTATGTAAAAAGCCTCCGCTGACAAAAAGTGATCTCACCTACTTTTTTGGAAAAACACGATATGACGTGTTCAGCGGAGGCTTATAATGCTTCTACTGCACGCCATTCGATATTTCCATTTTGTAAGTGAGATGCGCAAAAATAAGGATAATTTTTAATAATTCATGATTTCTCGTAAAATATTACTTTCAAAAAAGGGAATAATAGTTCAAATAATAAAAGAGTCCGCTTGCGGTTAACAAGCGGACTCTAATACACTATTCAAGTCTTTCTTATTTCTTAAAATAACGATTGTATAAACCTTCAAAACCTTTACCATGACGTGCTTCATCTTTGCACATTTCATGAACTGTATCATGAATTGCATCTAAGTTTTGTTGTTTTGCCAGAGTTGCAATTCGTTTTTTATCTTCACAAGCCCCAGCTTCAGCTTCCATCCGTTTTTTCAAATTTGTCTTAGTATCCCAAACTACATCGCCAAGCAATTCTGCAAACTTAGCCGCATGTTCAGCTTCTTCCCATGCATAACGTTTAAATGCTTCCGCTACTTCAGGATAGCCTTCACGGTCAGCCTGACGGCTCATTGCCAAGTACATTCCAACTTCAGTGCACTCTCCCATAAAATGAGCATTCAATCCTTCCAAAATTTCCGGATCAACGCCTTTTGCAATACCTAATACATGCTCATCAACAAATTGCAATGCACCTTCAGTTTCTACAAGTTCTTTGAATTTACTTTTCGGTTGTTTACATTGAGGACAAAATTCCGGAGCTTCTTCTCCTTCATGAACATAACCGCATACTGTACAAATAAATTTCTTTTTCATAATGTAAGAATTTGAATTTAAACAACTTATATGTTTTTTATTTCTATATCCTTTAGGCATTGGGTACAATAACCCTTACAATATAATTGAACCTCGGTAATTTTTATTTTTTCCGAACCTTCTTTGAATATAATATTTTCTTTTATCGGTAAATCTTTTATACAACCACATTTACTACATCTAAAATGAGCATGAGGAGTTATGTCTGCATCATATCTGCTGTTTTTATCATCGATTGTCAGCATTTGTACCGCACCCTGCTCTACAAGTATTTTCAATGTATTATATACAGTTGTACGGGATAATGTCGGAATATCAGGATATAAATCGCTAAATATCATATCTGCAGTCGGATGAATTCTATTCTCTATCAAATAATCCATAATAGCAATTCTTTGAAGAGAAGGTTTTATCCCATGAGAAACTAATCTTGTATATCCTTTTTCTTGACTCATTTTATATTTGTAATAATTACAAATTTTAATTTGATGCAAATATAAAATAGATTTTTAATTTCATGATTACATTTACAAAGATTAACATAAAAGAAAATATAAGAGATATTCAATTTTTTACTATTTGTTCTGATTATAATTAAACTAAAATCAGCTTATTAACTTTTCATTTTTTAACAACTTGAAATTTCATGGTAACCAATGACCAATCATCTCGATTCAAATCTTTTCTCAAACCCTACGGATACACTGACCATGATATTTTTTCTGCAATCCTTTTCGGACAGATACGGCAGACCGACTCATACTGTGGTTGCAGATTCCGGCTATGAGTTCTAAGGAAAATTTCCGCTTCATGTCAGAAAACAATGTGGAAGCTTGCGTCAAATACAACTGCTTCCACATGGAACAGCGACCGAGATTTAAGCCGAATCCGTTCAAGGCAAAAAACTTTTTCTTTAATGAAGAACATGACTATTAAAAGAAACAGGACGATAGAACTAAACTATCAACTCTGGAAATGCAGACAAAAAGCCGGGAAAATGCTCTGTTCAGAAAAGGATCTGAAACATAGGGAGCGAAGGTATATAGAACCGAAAGAGGTGTTCGGACAGATAAAATACAACATGAACTACAAACGTTCCCGGCATTTGAAAAAGGATAAGATTCTTATGGGCTTTTTCTTCCTGGCCATTGCCTTCAATATAAAAACAATATGTGCAAAAATGAGAAAAAAGAAGATATAGACTGGCTGATTAAACTGTCTTATGACCCTTGCAGCCGCTTTTTTAGATGATTGGAGCGCATTAATAAAAGAAATCTTCAAAAGATCGCAACTTGAAGAATGTTTACAGATTTGTGTAGACGATGATGAACAAAGAAGGTGCATCGTTCATTACGACACACCTTCATAATCAATATTGCATTTATGAGCTAAATCAACTATTCTACATCTGACATCAATTTTTCAAAAAATTCATCCAATTCTTTATCCATCTTATCTAAAAAATCATCTTCTAAATAAATCATATCTTTGTCGTATGTCACTAATTCGCATATTTGCTCAAAATTATCGTCAATCAATATTACAGAAAACGGACCGACAAAATCAAGGGATTCAAATTTTTGTTTAATACTATCAGTATTCAGAACATATTTCAAAGAATCAATTACGGCCTCTTCAAAATTTTCAGAATTCTCTTTCAAATCATCCCAACCATCAATGGTTTCCTGAAGAAGGATATTTTCGGAATCATCATAAATCACAACCAGTAAGTCATCATATTTTACACATACATACATATCTGTCAATGTGCAATCATCCTTTGTTCTTACCGTTTCTATAGCATTGGCAAATACTGATGAAATGTCACTATAAAGCTTTTCTTTTGTAGCTTCCATTGTTTATCCTCCCATATTTGAATTCAAAGATACATAAAAATAAAGAATCAGAGACCAAAGCCCACTTATTTCTTACATTATTTCTAAAATTTCACAATCTAAACGGTATTAGGCCTCTATATAATGTTGATATCGATTGAAAAATTTTATAAATCCGGGAATTTTCATCAGACCTTTTTCAAAAATAAAGATTCCTAATAATGCACATGTAATACCAAGTAGTACGTCAATAATATAATGATGAGAAGAATAAACCGCAGTAAACCAAATACCACACATAAGAACTGCAAAAATCGTGATAATAGCCGGATGACATTTTTTTACTAATGCATAATAAAAAGCTACCACCATATATGCAGCATGTAAAGATGGTATTGCTGCAAAAACATTCGAATTGCGGCTATACAGCGAATCGAAAATCGGCAATCCGACCAATTCATCAAAGCGACCAAGTGCCGCAGTATTACCCGGTGTATTAAGTATTGCTTCAAAACCGTAATTTATTGCATACCAAGGAGGTGCTGCTGGGTGAATATAATAGCCCGCAAATCCTATTAGATTTACCAATAAAAAGACCATTGAAAACCGAAGATACAAACGCCTGTCTTTTTTCAGATATAGCCAAAGACCGAAAGCGATAGGAACAGGAACCCAACATAAATAAAAAAAGCCGGCAAGAATATCCGCTATTACAGAATGATGCAAAGCAAAATATTCACAAGGAATGAGTAAAGATCCATTTTCTTCTATTCCAAACAAAGACTTTTCAAAATCATATAAATTCTGTACATCAATAGGATTAACTTCATAGTTAGGGTATACACGCATCCAATCATATGAAATTCCAAAAATAAAAAACGGCAATAATCCTACAGCTAACTTTCTTGTTGATTTTTTGGCAAAAAACAGAATTAAGAAAATAAATACCATTAATAAATGCTCTGGGCGCAATCCAACAAAAACAGAAGTTATTACAATAAATATAATTGCAATACCAATTACAGTCAAAATCTCGTTTCTTGGAGGTAGGGAGTTTAACATTTTCATAGCTTTACAAGTTCATTACTTTGCGGCAATGGGCTAAACGGGCAAATGCCGTAATATTAGAAAAGACAGCAATAATAAGCAGTGCTGCGTCAAATATGTAAATAGGATTTAACACAGATTCTTCATGTATAAAACAAGAAGACACTCCACATCCCAATGCACCGATAGCAGTTAATACAACCCGCTCGGGACGTTGCATAAATCCAACTTTGCATTCTATGCCTAGACCTTCTGCTCTAGCCCTAACATAACTGACCATCAATGATCCGACTAATGCAATAAATGCAATTATAAACCCGACAACATAACCTTTTGCCATCATATAGGAACAGATCCCTAAAAACACGATCAATTCACTATACCTGTCAAGTACCGAATCGTATAGTGCCCCAAAAGAAGAACTCATTTTTCCAATACGTGCAACTTGTCCGTCCAACATATCGAATAATCCGGCAAATAAAATAACCCCGCCAGCCCAACCTATATAAGAGAAATCATTTTTTTCTCCATATATTCCTCCATAAATTAAAATGACGGCTGATACAATATTAAAAAATAGCCCTGTGGTAGTTACAATATTAGGAGTTATCCCAACCTTTACTAACTTATGTACCACTGGATCAATGATTCTATAGATTATCTGCTGAGCCCAATCTCTGAATTTCATTCTTATGTACTTTAAATTTAATTTCTACGTTTAAAAAAAAATTTCAGTTCGTGATTTCTATAAACAAAAATACGCTGCATATTATAATTCCAAAAAAAAGCGACAGCTAAAGAAACCAGTATTTTAGAAAATATAAACAGATTGTCTAAATAATGACCAAAAATATTCTGAATATATATCACTTTAGTAATAGCTTCCGTTATAAGAAATGTTCCCCCGACATTGAGAAAAAGGCTTCCACACCAAACCAGAATATATTTAATCACAATATTTATCTTTTTACAATTTTCTGGCCGGAATGTCCACTTATAATTAACGATACAATTAACAATTCCTCCGAAAAAAGAACCCGCAAAAGTTGCGTAGACATAATAAACGCTAAACAACTTTGCGAGTCCTATAGTAATAATGAAATCTATTATTGTCGCTAATTGAGAGGACAATTGTGCTCTCAAAAACATAAAGAAACCGTCTCTTTCCGAAACTATTTTTGCATATTTTTTTATCCGATCAACCATCTTACTCCCATCAGCAAAAGAAAACTGTATATTCCGGCTAAAATATCATCTGCCATTACACCGATTCCTCCTTCCAACTGTTCCATTTTACGAATACCCAGTGGCTTAAAGATATCAAAAAAGCGAAATAATAAAAAAGCAAACAAAATATACCAGACATTCCCTACCGGTACAGCAAGTAGAGCAATCCAAACTCCCACCATTTCATCAACAACCACTTTTGACGGATCTTTTCCCCACTCTGATTCTAACTTATCGGCCGACCAAATTCCGGCCGCAGTAAAAAGAACTATAAGCAAACTTGTTACGACTAATAAGACATTAAACGGTATTACATAGAATAATACCGTCCAAATAATAACAGCAACAAGAGCTCCTGCCGTTCCGGGAGCAAATGGAGAAAATCCTGATCCGAAACCGGATGCGATAATTATATGGAATAATTTAGCTCTCTTCATAAATCGATCCGACAAAATTATGCGATAGTTGCACTAATTAATCCAAATAACTTGGAGCAGTCTCTCCTACCATATTTCGAAGAGTTTCTTTTACCATTCGCCATTGTTGGAACAGGTCATGCACCGGTTGATGTTCGAAATCATGCATCGGGCTTTTACAGAAGAATGACAACCATGTTTGGATACCACACATTCCTGCACGCATCGCAAGATCACTGAAAATAACCAAATCAAGAGCTATAGGTGCTGCAAGAATAGAGTCCCGACAAAGGAAGTTGACTTTGATTTCCATAGGGTATCCCATCCAGCCGAAAATATCGATATTATCCCAAGCTTCTTTATTATCTTTACGTGGAGGATAATAATTGATACGAACTTTATGATATACATCACCATACAAATCAGGGAATTTTTCAGGCTCAAAAATATTATCAATAACAGATAATTTGCTGACTTCCTTTGTTTTGAAATTTTCAGGCTGATCAAGGACTTCTCCGTCTCTATTTCCTAAAATATTTGTAGAGAACCACCCACTAACACCTAACATTCGAGTCTTGAACATCGGAGCAAGAACCGTCTTCATCAATGTCTGACCACTTTTAAAATCCTTACCTGCAATAGGAACATTTTGTTTTTTCGAGAATTCCCACATGGCCGGAATATCTACACACAAATTCGGAGCTCCCATAATAAACGGAGCACCTTCTGCAATAGCTGCATAGGCATAACACATGCTTGGAGATATAACTTCCGTATTATTGTCTTTCATTGCTTTTTCCAATGAAGCAAGAGACTTATGTTCCTCACTCATTGGAATATAAATTTCGGTACTTGCAGCCCATAATACAACGATACGATCACAATTATTTGCAACTTTAAAGCTACGAATATCTTCACGTAACTGTTCTACCATATCCCAACGTGTAGTGGCATTTTTAATGTGAGTACCATTCAATCGTTTTGCAAAATTATGGTCGAACGCGGCAGGCATTGGTTTAATTGCCTGCAATTCATCTTTTACGAGATTCAAATCCTTTTCTTTCAAAACCTCTGCATATAAGGCTGCATCGTATGTATTATCCGGGAAAATATCCCAACCTCCAAATACGATATCGTTCAGGTCAACCAAAGGAACAATATCCTTGATAAGTTTCTCGTTACCGTCTTGCATTCGCATTGTAGCCATCTGTGTGATTGAGCCGATAGCTTTTGCCAATCCTTTACGGGCAGCTAATGTTCCTGTAATCATTGTAGTTGAGACAGCACCACCTACTCCCACAACCAAGACTCCCAAACGACCGTTTGCCGGCTTAATTTCCTGTTTCATTTCTTCCAAGTTTATAAAATTATGCGAATTTTCCAAGATTTTCTCTGAATATCCGCCAGTTTAGTATTTTATCAGTTAATTAATATTCTATTTATACACACTCTTAAATCTCCTTAGAAATCAATAAATAACAAAATCACCCATTAGTTATAAATTACAATTCCCAAGGAGAAATTCAAACCCATAAATAAGATTATACAAAAATCAGGGAAAAGCCTCTTTTTTACTGTCCCTACCCTAAATTCGTCCAATCAAAATTGACTACGAAGGTACGGATTCTACAATGTATAAAAAAAGGTCTATTTGGTAGAAAAAATGTTCTAAAAAGAACATTGTTTTTACCTCATATCAACCTGACATATTAAATCAATGAGCATTTTCGGATAGCAAATAAAAATATTTTTATCCATAATGCAAAAAAAAGACAAAAATATTTTGATTGAAAAAACAAATCATTACTTTTGTAGCCATAAAAATAACATAGTTGCATGATGAACACTTTTAGTTTTACATATTTTTATTTCTATTTTTACTTTAAAAAAAAGTAAAACGGGATTTTTATTATAAAACAAAAATAATACAATATATTGAGAATCCCGTTCGAATGAGCGGGATTCTCTAATTTTAGAATAATTGATTATGAAAACTTTTCAACGATTTTACTTTTATTATTTTTATTACTTTATGAGCACATAAGGTGGGATTTTACATGTCCGATATACAATAAAATAAAGTATCCCACCTTTCATTGAAAGTGTGGGATTTTTTTAATCAGAAAATTCTTATAAATGAAAAAAGTTGCTATACAAGGAATACCGGGTTGTTATCACGAAATGGCTGCCCGATCATATTTTACTAATGAAGAAATAGAGGTTGAACCCTGTTTGACATTTCCTAATTTATTTGAGAAAATGAGCAAAGATGATTCTCTTCTCGGAATAATGGCAATAGAAAACACAATTGCCGGATCTTTATTACAAAATCACGAGCTATTACGCAAAAGCGATTTGAGTATCATCGGAGAATATAAGTTGAGAATTTCTCATGTGCTCGCTGCCCTTCCTGGTGAAACTCTCGAAAATATATCTGAAATAAATTCTCATCCGATTGCTTTAATGCAATGCGAAGAATTTCTGAATCAATTACCTAATATTAAAATTGTAGAAAAAGACGATACTGCAGCCAGTGCCCGTGAAATACAAGAAAAAGGTCTTAAAGGCCATGCTGCAATTTGCAGCCGTCTGGCAGCAGAAATGTACGGGCTTAATATATTAGAGTCCGGTATAGAGACAAATAAACGTAATTTTACCCGTTTTTTGGTATTAGCAGACAGTTGGCAACGAGATGATCTTATTAATCGTCAAAGTATAAACAAAGCATCTCTTATTTTTACTCTCCCTCACACCAACGGAAGTTTGTCAAAAGTCTTGACAATATTATCGTTCTATGATATAAATCTTACAAAAATACAATCTCTTCCAATAATCGGGAGAGAGTGGGAATACAGATTCTATGTCGATATAACGTTTTCTGATTATACTCGGTACAAACAATCGTTAGAAGCAATCAAACCATTAACTAAAGATTTTAAAATACAAGGAGAATATGCAGAATTTACAGAAGCACTCTGATATATGCCCGGCTAACAGAGTAAGCCAAATTAAAGAATACTACTTCTCAAAGAAGTTAAAAGAAGTGGCTGATATGAATGCAAAAGGGTTAAATATTATTAGTCTTGGAATTGGTAGTCCTGACCGTCCGCCTCATATCCGAACAATAGACGCACTATGTGAAGATAGCCGAAGGGAAGATGCTCACGGATATCAACCTTATATCGGTATTCCGGCTTTACGAGAAGCTTTTTCTGATTGGTATAAACGTTGGTACGGTGTAGAATTAAACCCTAAGACCGAGATACAGCCTCTTATTGGTTCTAAAGAAGGAATTTTACACATATCATTGGCCTTTTTAAATCCTGGAGACGGAGTTTTAGTTCCTAATCCCGGATATCCGACATATACCTCTGTCAGTAAATTGGCCGAGGCACATATTATCAATTATGAATTGACTGAAAAAAACGGATGGTTACCTGATTTTGAAGCGATCGAGAAGAATGATTTGTCGAATGTGAAACTGATGTGGGTAAACTATCCGCATATGCCGACAGGAACTCCTGCATCTATAAATTTGTTTGAAAGGTTAGTAGCATTCGGGAAAAAGCATAATATCATTATTGTAAATGATAATCCTTATAGTTTCATACTTAATGAAAAGCCTTTAAGCATTCTTTCTGTCCCCGGAGCTAAAGATATTTGCATAGAAATGAATTCGATGAGTAAAGCTCATAATATGCCGGGATGGCGTATCGGAATGTTAGCATCGAATTCCCAATTCGTTGAATGGATTCTCCGTGTAAAAAGCAATATCGATTCCGGAACATTTCGACCTATGCAAAAGGCAGCGGTTATGGCTTTGTCTTCCGGTCCGGAATGGTATGAAAGTATGAACGCAATATACAGAAAACGCCGAAAGATTGCAGAAAAGATTGTAGAAGAATTAGGCTGTTCTTTCGACTCGAAACAAACAGGAATGTTCCTTTGGGCAAAAATTCCCGATCATATAAACAGCAGTACAGAACTTGCAGATAAAGTATTATATGAAGCCCAAGTTTTTATAACACCGGGAATCGTTTTCGGGAGTTTGGGAGACCGATACATACGACTCTCGCTTTGTGCTAATGAAGCGGCCCTATTAGAAGCTCTCGGCAGAATCAAAAATCGTCTTAATAAATAAAATCAATAATAAAAACACAATCATGACAGAAACATTAAACTTCGAATCAATTTTATTACCCGGCATAGAAGCTAAACGTCCGCTTATAATGGCAGGACCCTGTAGTGCCGAAACAGAAGAACAGGTATTAGAAACTGCAAAAGGTCTGGCAGCTCAAGGAATCAAGATATTTCGAGCCGGAATATGGAAACCTCGGACAAAACCGGGAGGTTTTGAAGGTGTCGGGACAGAAGGACTGGCCTGGTTAAAGAAGGTAAAAGAAACTACCGGAATGTACACAGCAACCGAAGTTGCCAATCAGCATCATGTATTTGAAGCTTTGAAACATGGCATTGATATCCTTTGGATCGGTGCACGTACCACGGCAAATCCTTTTGCAGTACAAGAAATTGCCGATGCTCTTAAAGGCGTAGATATTCCTATTTTAATTAAAAATCCTGTCAATCCAGACCTCGAACTTTGGATTGGGGCAATAGAAAGAATTTATAATGCCGGGCTTCATCGAATCGGCGCAATACATCGCGGATTCAGTTCTTATGATAAGAGACTCTACCGAAATCTGCCACAGTGGCATATTCCTATTGAACTCCGTCGACGTCTTCCGAATTTACCGATAGTTTGCGATCCGAGTCATATAGGGGGAAAACGCGATCTCGTTGCGCCCTTATGCCAGCAAGCCATGGATATGGGATTTGACGGGTTAATTATAGAATCTCATTGTAATCCCGATTGTGCATGGAGTGATAAAAACCAGCAGGTAACACCGGATGTCCTCAATTTTATTTTAAATATGTTAGTCATCCGGGAAACGACCCAAACCACAGAAAATTTATCGGAACTTAGAAGACAGATCGACGAATTGGATAATCAATTATTGGAACTATTGGCTAAACGGATGCGTATATCTCGAGAAATCGGACAATATAAAAAAGAACACGATATGACAGTCTTACAGCCGACCCGTTATGATGAGATTTTAAGTAAACGGATCAACCAGGCAATAGACCTGGATATGGACGGAGAATTTATGAAATCGGTTTTACAAGCAATTCACGAAGAATCGGTAAGACAACAAATGAATATCTTGAATAAATAAAGCGATGAAAATACTTATTCTCGGAGCTGGGAAAATGGGCTCTTTTTTTGCAGATATACTGAGTTTTCAACATGAAGTAGCACTTTTTGACACTGACCCCAAACGGTTGAGATTTGTGTTCAATACTTACCGAATGACAACATTGGAGGAGGTAAAAGAGTTTCAACCGGAATTGGTCATTAATGCAGCAACCGTAAAATACACAATCGCTGCATTCGAAATGATATTACCTCATATCCCCGCTAATTGCATTATATCCGACATTGCCTCTGTAAAAACCGGACTTCCGGAATTTTACCAAAAAGCCGGACATCCGTTTGTCTCGACTCATCCGATGTTCGGGCCTACATTTGCAAACCTCAGTGATTTAAGTACTCAAAATACGATTATCATTTCCGAGTCCGACCACTTAGGTAAAGTTTTTTTTAAAGACCTATACAGCAATTTAAGGTTAAGAATATTCGAATACTCATTTAAAGAGCATGATGAAACAATTGCCTATTCGTTGTCGATTCCATTTGCATCTACTCTTGTTTTTGCTGCCGTAATGAAACCTCAGGACGCTCCGGGTACAACATTCAAAAAGCATATGGATATTGCTCACGGACTTCTTTCCGAAGATGATTATCTCCTCACGGAGATTCTGTTTAATCCGCACACGCCCGAACAGGTGTCGCAAATTCAAAAACAACTGGATATACTGCTCGACATTATAAAACGTAAGGATACTGATAAAATGAAAGCATATTTAACTCGCTTACGGGAAAATATCCGGTAAAAAGACGCAGTTTTATACTGCGTCTTTTTACCGGATATTTAAATTTTATCGGGTCAGCTTTGGGCATTTCTTTCGAAAATGTTTTTCTGTTTTTACTCGTCAAATAGCGATACCCTCTTTGTAAAAATAGAAAAACAATCCGGAAGAAAACGCAAAAAAAATTTCCATCAGGGAATTTTGACAAGCTCTTACATTTTCAAATAAAAGTCCTTAGTTAAAGCTATATATTCCGGTGTATATGTCAAAGGTGCCGTCTCTATAACAAGTTCTTCTTCTATATAATTTACGGGAGACTTCCCCCACTCTATTAAAACTCTTTTAGGTGAGACATTCGGACGCCCTTTTACCCAAACTTTCCGAGACACCCACAATTTGTTGGAGACTGCTATACTGGTCAATCGTCTGTCTTGATCTGCAGGGTATATAACAGAAATATAACCTTCGGGCTTTAATAACCGCACCGCATTGGATACGAGCTCTTCATAAGTCAATGACGCTGTATGCCGTGCCATTTGTCTGGAGATACTTTGTGGTGGCAAAGTATTATCAAAATAAGGTGGATTAGCCACAATATGATCATAAAGTATTCCGGATGTTTCTGCATACTCTTGTAAAGAACAATTAATTGCATGTATTCTATCGCTCCATGGAGAAGCCGATATGTTTTCTTTGGCTTGCAAATATGCATCACTATCTATTTCGATTGCATCGATCGACACTTGAAAAAGCGAAGATCTTTGCGCAGCCATTAATGCTATTATTCCCGTTCCTGTTCCTACATCCAATATATTTCCATTTCTTGGAATATTACACCAAGATCCGAGCAGCACGCCATCTGTACCCACTTTCATTGCACAGCGGTCATGGTATATGGTAAATTGTTTAAACTGAAAATAATGTGCTCCCATAAATAAAAATTTTAGAATACAAATAAACAAAAAATAATAACAATTTTACAGATGTCTAAGTGTTGTTTATTTTTTGGCACGCTCATTGTACTATAATATAGCATTGATTTTTCAGGAGTGCTGACAATGTATTTAACCCTAATTACTGACAAAATGACAATTAACATATGAAAAAATTTTTTTCTGATAATAATCCGCTTGATGATGCTAATGACAATGCCACTACAATTATGCCGATTTTCGCTGAAGTAGAGGGCAATCCGGATATAGAATGTCCGGGGGTGTCAGAAGTCGATCTGCCTATCCTGCCATTACGCAATATGGTAATGTATCCAGGAGTAGCTCTTCCTGTATCGGTCGGAAGAGCCAAATCCCTTCAACTTATTAAAGAGGCATACGCTCAAAAACAATATATCGGTGTAACATGTCAAAAAGATATGTACGTGGATGAACCGGAATACAAAGATTTGTATGAAATAGGCACTATTGCTGAGATCGTAAAAATACTGGAAATGCCAGACGGAAGCACCACCGTTATATTGCAAGGTAAACGCCGTTTTCATTTAGATAACCTGACAACATTCACTCCTTATTTAAGAGGTAATATCTCTTTATTGGAAGAAAAGATGCCCAAATCAAATGACAAAGAATTTGAAGCACTCATATCTGCAATAAAAGACATGACATTCAATATTCTGAAAACTTTGGGCGAACCTTCACGAGAACTGATGTTTGCATTAAGGAATATTGAAAATTCTCACTATCTGATTAATTTTTTATGTTCCAATATTCCTTTAAATACCCAACAAAAACAGGATCTGCTTAATATCGACTCGGTCAAGCAACGAGCATTCAGTTTATATACGGCACTAAGTAAGGAAGCTCAACTTATTGAGATAAAAGCAAGCATTCAATCTCGTACGAGAGAAGACTTGAACCAACAACAAAGAGAGCACTTTTTGCAACAACAGATAAAGACCATACAAGATGAATTGGGAGGAAGCGTTCAAGAACAAGATATCCAGGAACTGAAAGAGAAAGCTTCTAAAAAGAAGTGGGATGCTTCAGTAGCTGCCATATTTGAAAAAGAATTACGTAAACTAGAACGTCTTTATCCTCAATCTCCGGACTTTTCGGTGCAATATAATTATTTGGAAACGTTGACCGATTTACCTTGGAATGAATTCACAAAGGATAATTTTAACCTGAAACATGCACAAAAGCAATTAGATAAAGACCATTACGGGCTTGAAAAAGTAAAAGACCGTATTTTGGAACATCTGGCGGTATTAAAACTAAGGGGAGATTTAAAATCTCCGATTATATGTCTTTACGGGCCTCCGGGTGTCGGCAAAACATCTTTAGGAAAATCAATAGCTGAAGCTCTGAAAAGGAAATATGTACGTATTTCTTTAGGAGGATTGCATGATGAAGCGGAGATCAGAGGTCACCGACGTACCTACATCGGAGCAATGCCCGGTCGTATTATACAAGGTTTATTGAAAGCCGGTTCGTCTAATCCTGTGTTCGTTTTGGATGAAATAGATAAAATCGGGAATGATTTTAAAGGAGATCCGGCATCGGCTTTGTTAGAGGTTCTCGATCCGGAACAGAATAACGCTTTTCATGATAATTATCTGGACATCGACTACGATTTATCAAATATTCTATTTATAGCGACGGCCAATAATCTGAATACGATCTCCCAACCTTTATTAGACCGAATGGAACTTATCGATATAACCGGATATATTCTGGAAGAAAAGGTTGAGATCGGACGAAGACATCTTGTCCCGAAACAAATCGAGAATCATGGGCTCGTAAAAGGAGATGTAGACATTCCTAAAAAAACGATGGAGGTTATAGTCGACTCTTATACCCGGGAGTCGGGTGTTCGGGAGCTGGATAAAAAAATAGCCAAAATTATGCGGAAAATCGCCCGAAAAAAAGCATTGGAAGAAGAATATCCACATACGATTACGATAAATGATTTGCATGAATATTTAGGAATAAAAGAGTATTCACGAGACAAATACGAAGGGAATGAATATGCCGGTGTCGTTACAGGTTTGGCATGGACAGCCGTAGGTGGAGAAATATTATTCGTAGAATCAAGCCTGAGTAAAAGTAAAGGCGAAAAACTGACATTAACGGGAAATTTGGGTGACGTCATGAAAGAGTCGGCAATAATAGCCATGCAATACATAAAAGCCCATGCTGAAATGTTAAATATCAGTGATGACGTATTCGATAAATGGAATGTACATATTCATGTACCAGAAGGTGCGATACCAAAAGATGGTCCCTCTGCAGGTATCACGATGGTAACTTCTATTGCATCCTCATTTACCCAACGCAAAGTACGTCCGAACCTAGCTATGACCGGAGAAATTACATTAAGAGGACGTGTACTTCCTGTCGGAGGTATAAAAGAAAAAATATTGGCTGCAAAACGTGCTAATATAAAAGATATTATCTTATCGGAGGAAAATAAAAAGGACATAGAGGAGATTAAAGAAAATTATATTAAGGGGCTTACATTCCACTATGTACAGAACATTAAAGAAGTTCTCGATTTTGCATTATTGAATGAAAAGGTAGAACACCCTATACAATTATAGAAATAATAATAGGTAGATAACAATAAAATAAGGCGGAAATTCTTCAATAAATTTCCGCCTTATTTTATATGTTATCTACTTAACAGATTTTAATTTGATTTTTACAACAAAATATTCAAAAGTATTGTTTCTTCATTACTACTACTCTAATAAATAGTCGGACAACATACTTGAAGATATCATTATTCAAGAAAATGTCCGGCTATTTTAATATCCATTAGATTTATTGACACACAATTAGTATCTTTGTAGTCTGAAAATAGTAAATAATGAGTGAAAATACTTTATTAGACAAATTAGAAGGCCTTTCAATCCGTTTCGAAGAAGTCGGGACTCTTATCACCGACCCGGCTGTTATATCTGATATGAAGCGTTTTGTTAAACTTACCAAAGAGTATAGTGATCTCGAGAAAATTGTAAAAGCTAAAAATCAATATGAGAAATTGCTAAACAATATCTCTGAAGCACGATCAATATTAGAATCGGAAAACGACCTGGAAATAAGGGAAATGGCAAAAGACGAATTGGACGAGTCTCAAGAAAAACTTCCGGCATTGGAAGAAGAAATAAAATTATTGCTCATTCCTACCGATCCTCAAGACAGTAAAAATGCCATAGTAGAGATCCGAGGAGGTACAGGAGGCGATGAGGCTGCTATTTTTGCCGGTGATCTGTTTCGCATGTATTCCAAATACTGTGAGACCAAAGGATGGCAATTAAGTGTATCCAGTTACAGTGAAGGCTCTTCGGGAGGATATAAAGAAATTATTTTTACAGTAAGCGGAGAAAATGTTTACGGTACATTAAAATACGAATCCGGTGTACATCGGGTGCAACGTGTCCCGGCAACCGAAACACAAGGTAGAGTACACACTTCGGCTGCATCTGTAGCAGTTCTTCCAGAAGCAGAAGAATTCGATGTTGAAATTAATGAAGGTGAAATCAAATGGGATACGTTCCGGTCTGGTGGCGCTGGAGGACAGAATGTCAATAAAGTAGAATCAGGAGTCCGGCTCAGGTACATGTGGAAAAATCCCAATACCGGAGTTTCTGAAGAAATTCTTATCGAATGTACCGAGACACGGGATCAACCGAAAAATAAAGAACGGGCACTTACTCGCTTGCGATCTTTTATTTATGATAAAGAACATCAAAAATACCTTGACGATATTGCAGCCAAGAGAAAAACAATGGTTTCTACAGGAGACCGTTCGGCCAAAATACGTACATACAATTATCCTCAAGGACGCATTACCGACCATAGAATCAATTATACTATATATAACCTTTCGGCATTCATGGATGGAGACATACAAGACTGTATAGATCATCTAATTATTGCTGAAAATGCTGAAAGAATGAAAGAAAGCGAATTATAAAAAATTTTTGCACGTATCTTATGAACAAACAACAACTTTTCGAGAACATAAAACGTAAAAAATCATTTCTTTGCGTAGGTTTAGATACAGATATAAAAAAGATTCCGAGTCATCTTCTTGATGAAGAAGATCCTATTTTTGCATTTAACAGAGTTATTGTCGATTCAACGGCAGATCTTTGTGTTGCTTATAAACCCAATCTTGCCTTTTATGAAAGTTTAGGCATCAAGGGGTGGAATGCTTTTGAAAAAACCGTACGATATATAAAAGAAAATTATCCGGATCAATTTATTATTGCCGATGCAAAACGTGGAGATATAGGAAATACCTCAGAAATGTACGCTCGCAGCTTCTTCGAACATCTTGACATCGATTCGGTAACAGTTGCTCCTTATATGGGAGAAGACAGCGTAAAACCTTTTCTCGTATATCCAGGCAAATGGGTCATTGTTTTGGGATTAACGTCTAATAAAGGATCTCAAGATTTTCAATTTACGGCAGATGCTTCAGGAGAACGGCTCTTTGAAAAAGTAATGCGTATTTCCCAAACTTGGGCAACTGATGATCAAATGATGTTTGTTGTAGGGGCAACCCAAGGAAAATTATTTACGGACGTACGCAAAATAGCACCAAATCACTTTTTATTAGTTCCGGGAGTAGGCGCTCAAGGCGGGAGCTTACAAGATGTCGCTAAATATGGAATGAATAAACAATGCGGTCTTTTAGTAAATTCCTCACGAGGAATTATATATGCCGACAAGAGTAAGAATTTTGGAATTGCAGCACGTACCGAATCAAAGAAAATTCAGGAACAAATGGAAGCCCTTTTGCAAGAAAGATCTCTAATTTGAATTTTTCTTGGAATCATATAATATAAGCATAAATATTTACTGTAAACTCTCGCATTTTATAAAAAATATACCGATTTATTTTGTAAATTTGCAGACAGACAGAAAACAAATACATGTTTTAAAATTATTGTAATATGCAAACACTTGACAATTTCAATTTTGCCGGTAAAAAGGCATTTGTACGTGTTGATTTCAACGTACCTTTGGATGAAAATCTGAATATTACAGACGACACTCGTATGCGCGCAGCGTTGCCTACTTTGAAAAAAATTATAGCTGACGGCGGGAGCGTAATTATCGGGTCGCATCTAGGTCGTCCTAAAAAAGGTCCGGAAGACAAATTCTCATTGAAGCATGTAGTTGCACATTTGTCTGAATTGTTAGGACAACCTGTAAAATTTGTTGATGACTCGATAGGTGAAAAAGTAAAAGCTGCTGTTGCAGAATTGAAACCGGGAGAAGTGCTTGTTCTTGAAAATCTTCGTTTTTATGCTGAAGAGGAAGGTAAACCCAGAGGACTTGCTGAAGATGCCAGCGATGAAGAAAAAGCTGCTGCAAAAAAGGCAGTCAAAGCCAGTCAAAAAGAATTCACAAAGGAATTGGCAAGTCTTGCTGATGTTTATGTAAATGATGCATTTGGTACAGCTCACCGTGCACATGCTTCTACCGCTTTAATTGCTGACTATTTTACTCCGGAGAACAAAATGTTCGGTTACCTGATGGAAAAAGAGGTAAAAGCTGTAGAAAAGGTAATGAAAGATATTAATCGTCCTTTTACAGCAATTATGGGCGGATCTAAAGTTTCCTCAAAAATTGAAATTATTGAAAATCTGCTTAACAAAGTGGATAATCTGATCATTACAGGAGGTATGACTTATACTTTTACAAAAGCTCAAGGCGGTAAAATCGGTAATTCTATTTGTGAAGATGACAAATTGGATTTAGCTCTTGATCTGATGAAAAAAGCAAAAGAAAAAGGTGTAAATTTAGTATTAGCTGTAGATGCTAAAATTGCAGATGCATTCAGTAATGATGCAAATACTAAAATAGTTCCTGTAAATCAAATTCCTGATGGTTGGGAAGGTTTGGATATCGGCCCGGAATCTGAGAAAATATTCGCAGATGTTATCAAAAAATCTAAAACAATTCTTTGGAACGGTCCTACGGGTGTATTTGAATTTGAAAACTTTACCCATGGTTCACGCTCTGTAGGGGAAGCTATTGTGGAAGCTACCAAAAACGGAGCATTCTCTCTTGTTGGTGGAGGAGATTCTGTTGCTTGTGTTAATAAATTTGGTTTAGCAAACGGAGTATCGTATGTATCTACAGGTGGCGGTGCGTTACTTGAAGCAATCGAAGGAAAAATTCTTCCGGGTATTAAAGCGATCCAAGGATAAACAATAATTAAAAATTCTTCTATTATAGAAAGCCTGTTTAAGAAAAAATTTAAACAGGCTTTTCTTATTAATATCAATATACTTTTTATTGTAATTTGCACAAATGATAAAAAAGGATATGCAAAATACTGTAACCCCATTTGATTTTCTCTCCCTCCTATTCCACTAAAGATAAAAAATAAATTAAAGACTCTGGCATGAAAATAGAATGAATAAAAATTTCAGAAAGCCATTTGCCTATTTTCCTGAATACGGACATTCAACTGTTGTTGGTATTCCAAAAGATATTCTATATAATTAGAATATTTCTCAGGAGATTCCAAAAATATATTTAAAGATTTTTTTACCCAGTCCAATGCAGAATCATATCGATCGTTAAGTTCTTCATATAATGCCATATTAGCAGCTGCTTTAGCTTTCCGCCCCATTTTCTCCGTATTTTCGTAAACATACTCCCATAAATAAGAAGCTTCTTCATAATTTCCTCTATTCCAGTAAGAATTTGCTTCTTTCATCAAAGGGTACGGGGTAACAAAATAAAAACGATCTGCATTATCAATATATGGATAAAACTTTTTACTGACCTGATAACCGGAATGATTTGTCGCATCAATCAAACAATTTTGAAAAGATGGAAACCTGTCTAAAGTTCGATTTTCTGTTTCTCCATACGATTGCCACGATATAGTATCTTTACAGGAAAAAACGCTCGGTAAATATTTTTCTCCCATATAAAGTTTGAGATCAGCATAAACAGCAATATCCAAATCTCCGAAAAATAGAGCCTCGTCTACCTGAGTCAAATGAATAGACGGAATAACAGACAATCTATCTAAAGACAAAATGGCATCTGCATTTAGACTATCTTTGATAAGTCGTACCTTGTCTTCTGACAAGGAATATTCTGTCATAGGATCATTCTGCATCGAAACTACAGATAGGGTCTTACCAGAAGCTTGCTTTAAAGAAGATGATACGCTTTTTACAAAATGCGGAATAAGATTTCCTCTTTTTATCTGCAACCGTTGACGCTCATTATAAGCGTCAATAATTTCACCTTCATCCTCTACCAGTGTACGTTCAGGAGTATTGATTACTATGGCTAATGTTCGAAGAGAGTCAGGCAATATCGTTTCCGATGGACGTAATATTTCGAGTGGGACATAAACGGCTGTCGCACATGAAGTAAACAATAAAATAAAAAGTAAACTTATAGTATTTAACCAATAATGCATAAATATCAAGGTTTATGAATAGCTATTCTACAAACATACAAATTTATTTCATGTGAGGAATATTCATTTCTTATAAAAAAACTAAGAGTCTTTTCGAGCCTGATTAAATTTTATAAAAATATCTCATCAGATTATCCTATTTTATTGTATTGTGAATAAAGTATTTAATACATCTTTGCTTACCGAAAGAAAAGCTAAAGAAAAAATACGATTAATAAAAAATCGAGGGTGTATCAAAATTGAGAAGATTTGATACATCCTCTTTTTCCCTTTGTTAAG
>ERZ772819.112-NODE-112-length-64769-cov-6.684133_pt1 | contig 64769 bp, 44 predicted proteins | sample MGYA00580860_ERZ772819 | MGnify/ENA primary metagenome ERZ772819 (study PRJEB29015, sample SAMEA2737683) | human gut metagenome | biome: human gut; feature: human-associated habitat; material: faeces | place: China | collected 2012 ...
GTTTACACCAACATGCTCGGGTTAAGGTACTTTTGAATTGTTCAGCAGGCATTAAATAACAATACAGGACTGTTTTAAGTAAACTGGCAAGCCCTTTCCTTCATATATTTTTATTATGAAGGAAAGGGTGTGTCAGTTTTGTTTTTCAGTCTGTTAATGAAGATTGCCTCAGCCGTTTATTATTTTGCGCTGCACGTTAAGGGCGCGGGGGCTTTTCCGCCGCCGCTCTCCGCCGAGCGCGAGACGGAGCTGCTTGAAAAAAGCCGGAACGGCGACGACGGCGCGCGCAACGAGCTTATAGAGCACAATTTGCGGCTGGTGGCGCACATAGTAAAAAAATATTACAACACCGGCGCCGACCAGGACGATATGATTTCAATAGGCACAATAGGGCTTATAAAGGCGGTATCTACCTTTAATACCGATAAGGGCATACACCTTGCCACATACGCCTCGCGCTGTATTGAAAACGAAATACTTATGTTCTTCCGCAACCAGAAAAAAACCGCGCAGGATGTTTTTATAAGCGACCCGATTGATACCGATAAGGACGGCAACACGCTGACGCTTATAGACGTTATTGCCGATAAAAGCGATATTGCCGATGAAATTGATACAAAAATAAAGGTGGAAAAGCTGCGGGTAATACTGCCTGTTTGCCTGACCGAGCGTGAGCGGCTTATAATAGAAATGCGCTACGGGCTTTGCGGCAGAGAGGAGCTTACTCAAAGGGAAATTGCCAAAAAGCTGAATATTTCAAGAAGCTATGTTTCCCGCATTGAAAAATCCGCGCTTGAAAAATTAAGAAAACAATTTTAAAATATAAACATACATCCATCTGCCGTTAAACATAAAATTAAATTTCCCTGCGGCGTAAACGCCGCATTCTCGTTTTTCCGCTGACATGTGCGGCGGAAAAACTCCTTGTAAGCGAAAAATAGCTTTTTAAGCTATTTTTCAAGGGCACTGGGGTGGTATTGGCGGGGATAGAGTGCAGTCAAAAATCTGTGATTTTTGCGAACGGCATTCCCGTCCAAAAGCGTGTCGAAAAATTCGACACGCGCAAATGTAACCTGTGGTTAAAATTTCCTGTCTTTAAAGATGAGGGGGAAGAAAAATGGAAGATAGCAGAATTACCGAGCTTTTCACCCTGCGGGATGAAAGCGCAGTAACCGAGACGGAAAGCAAATACGGCGGGTATTGCCACGCGCTGGCATTTAATATACTTGGGGACCCCAACGACGCAGAGGAAACGGTAAGCGACGCGCTGTTTCAGCTGTGGCAGGCAATACCGCCGGAAAAGCCGAAAAGCCTTGGGGCTTATTTTGCAAAAATCACGCGTAATATAGCTCTTAACCGAATTGAACGCAGCAGCGCCAAAAAGCGCGGCAGCGGCGAGCTTCCCCTCGTTTTGGACGAGCTTGATTACTGTGTGCCCTCATCTCACAGCACCGAGGCGGCGGTTGACGCGCGTATGCTTTCGGCTGTTATCAACCGTTTTCTTTCCTCGCAAAAGGAGACTGCGCGCGCAATATTTTTAAAGCGCTACTGGTATATGCGCCCGATAAGCGAAATAGCCGCCGAAACCGGCTTTTCCGAAAGCAAGGTAAAGGTAACGCTTATGCGAACGCGCAACGCGCTGAGAGAGTATCTCGGCAGGGAGGATTTTAACGTATGACGAACAGGGATATTTTAAACGCCTTAGGCGATATTGACGAAAGCTACATTACCGAGGCAAACGGCAGAATAAAAAGCAAAAAGGGCATTATTATAAGGTATTCGGCTATGGCGGCGTGCCTTTTAATAGTCGCCGCGGGGGCGTTTGCCGCAGTGAAGATGATACCGCGCGGCAAAATAAAAAACAGCGCCATCCCCAATAAATCATATGAAGAATATGACGGCAATGTTGCAGACTATGATGGCGATTACAGCACAATTGAAAAAAGCGACGGCACTAATACAAACGGAGCCGCCAAGGGAAACAGCGCGACATCATCGGAAAATGAAACTGCTTATGTTAAAAGATGGGACGAAAAAACAAACACCGAAAAATTCCCCACAGTAAAAATAAACGGTACAGAGTACAGTGTGGCAAACTGCCAGATTCCGTCCGATAAAATAGGAAACAGCATAACAAGGCTTACGGTGTTAGGCAGAGATGAATACACAAACAGCGAATACGCCGCAAATGTTGAAATATACGAAATAAAGGGTATTTCGACAGAGTGCGCCGCGGCGGTAAAATACGATGCGGGCGGAAAATATTACGTCTGCCGCAACTCGCACTACAAGCCCGAAACGCTGGGGCAATTTATGAATGATTTAAGTCTTAAAGAAAACCTTACCTTTGTTTTCTTTGGCGGCACGCAAATGAAAAACGGTAAAGCTGTTTGCGACGTTGAATATACAAATGTGGATAAAGCGAAGGTGTGGGAGCTTTTATTCTCGGACGCCGCAGCCAAAGCGGTAAAGGACTATGACTCTATGAATTTTGAAAGGGCAGCGGATATAGCCATTGATTTAAAGCTTTTGGGCTATGAAAATATATCGCTCGCCGTTACCCGCGACGGATATTTAACCACCAATATATTAGATACCGGGAAGGCGTTTTATATAGGTAAGCCCGCGGCGGAGAAATTTTTAAACTACCTTGAAAAGGACTGCAAAACAACTATAAAGCATAAATATAATTATTCAGAGCCTGCAGACGGCGGAAGCTCGGGTAATTCCGCAAGCTACAGCGTAAGTCACTCGGTGGGAAGTAATTGAAATGTTGGAGCGGAAATTGCGCAAAGCGGCGGTAATTACGGCTGTGTTTATACTGATTTTATTTCTTATTCCCGTGAAAATCAACTATAATGACGGCGGCACGGTGCAATATAAGGCGGCGCTTTATACGGTGGTAAAATGGAATCGCATTTCAGACATTGAAGATGAAAATTATCAAAACACCTCGGTTTATTTGTTTCCCGGCAGCTTAAAGGGCATAGATGAGCTTTGGAAAATCGAACAGAAAAAGAAAGGGGTATGATTTATGAGCAACACTAAAAATTCGGCGATAAAGAACATTACCGCAGCGCTGCTTTGCGTGGCGCTTGCAATCGGCGCGGGCTGTATGATAAAAATACACAGGGATAAAAAAACAGCCGTAAATTTAAAAAGCGCGGAAACCTACGACGAGGTTTACAACAAAATAAACAGCCTGAAGCTTAAAACCAATATCCTTTACGGCTTAAAAGACGGTATGGCAAAGGGCAGCAGCCGTAATGAAAAAGCAGAATATATTGAAGACAGCAACACGTCAGCCGCAACAAACGGTGCGTCGGAAACCGCCAAAGCCGATTACAGCAAAACCACAACGCAGGTAGAAGGCGTTGATGAGGCGGATATTGTAAAGACCGACGGGAAATATATTTATATTCTTTCAAGCGATTACACATTTTACACCTATGTGAAAATAATCGATTCGGGCAGCGGTAATCCCAAACAGTTAAACGATATAAAGCTTGAAAATTTCAACACAAGCGAAATGTTTTTAAGCGATAACCGTCTTGTGCTTTTGGGACGCGCGCCGAACAGCGATAAAACAGCGGCGGTAATTTACGATGTTACAGACCCCGAAAAGCCGAAAAAGGTAAACGAATGTAAGCAAAGCGGCGGCTATGCCGATTCGCGGCTTATAAACGGTAAGCTTTATATTGTATCAAGCTACGGGGTAAACGCCGAGAATATTAAAAAAGACGATATTTCAACCTATGTGCCGTATGTCGGCTGCGGCGAAAAGACCGAAAAAATAGCGGAGGACTGCATTTATATGTATGATAAATGTATGGAATCAAGCTATACCGTGGTGTGCGGCTACGATATAAAGGACGGCGCGAATATATCGGCAAAAACTGTTTTCGGGGGACTCAGCCGCATTTATGCGTCGACCGATAATATAATTGCGACCTCTGCTTATTATGACGAAAAGACCCAAATAGCGCGTTTTGAAATAAGCGATGGTAAGGTTGAACTTAAAGCGACGGGCGAAATAAAGGGGTACCTTTTAAATCAGTTTTCAATAGACGAATATAAGGGGCATTTCCGCTTTGTGCTGACAGAAACATCAGCCAACGGCGGCACCCAAAACTCGCTTGTTATACTCGACGGCAATTTAAAGGAGACCGGCAAGATAGAGAATATAGCGAAAAACGAAAGAGTATATTCGGTACGGTTTATGGGTAATACGGCTTACTTTGTCACCTTCCGTCAGGTTGACCCGCTTTTCAGCGTGGATGTAAGCGACCCGACTTCTCCCAAAATAATAGGCAGCCTTAAAATACCGGGCTTTTCCGATTATCTTTTCCCCTACGGCGAGGGCAAATTGCTCGGCGTGGGCAGAAGCGCCGATGAAACCACGGGCGCAGTAACCGGAATGAAATTATCACTTTTTGATATTTCAAACCCCGCAAACGTTACCGAGAGCTTTAAAACGGCGGTAGGCAATACCTACTCAGAGGCGCTTACAAATCACAAAGCGACACTTGCCGACGCTGAGAAAAACCTTATCGCATTCCCCTATAATGATGAAAAGGGCACGAAATACCTTATATACTCGCTTGAAAGCACGGGCTTTGCGCTTAAAGCGGAAATTCCGCTGGGCGGCGACGGCAGCACCTGGGGCACCTGCCGCGGGCTGTATATAGGCAAGCTCTTTTACGCCGTGACCGATAAGGAAATAGCGGTAATAGATATGCAAACCTTCCAAAAAACAGCAGAGCTTAAAATTAAATAGCCGCACGATTGACAAAGCCGGGCACAAGTGATATTATAGATACAGCACAAATTTTACAAGGAGTACTACCATGACTGCAAAGATATTTAAACCCTTTGTTTGCGCTTTCATCATAATTTCACTTTTGCTCGGCGTTTGCTTTACAGCCTCCGCCGCAGACGGAAACGACGGACATATCACGGTTGACACGGTTACCGCCGTTAACGGAGATACGGTGGTAGTAAAGCTTACCATGTCCGAAAATCCGGGAATTATGGCAATGACGATTTCGGTTACATATGACAGCAGCGTTTTGACCTATGAAAAGTTTTACAGGGGCTATCTGCGCGACTATACGGTGGCTGACCACCCCGATGAAAATTTAATTCGTTTTGTAAATTGCGAAAACGGCAATGCGCGGAATAACGCCGTAATAGTCAGCTTTCAGTTCAAGGTGAAGGACAGCGCCGCCTTCGGCTTTTACCCCATAAATATAGAATACAAGCAGGGGGATTTCTGCAACTGGAAGCTTGAAAAGCTGATGCCGAAAATAACCTCCGGCGGGGTAAACATCAAGTTTAACGGAAAAAACTGCAAGCATAAAAAATACGGCGAGTGGAAAACCGCCGCGTCTGCGGGCTGCACAGAGCCCGGAATCGAGCAGCGCGCCTGCCTTAAATGCGGGCACAACGAAATGAGGGAAACCGCACCCGCGGGTCATGATTTTTCAGAGGAATGGACGGTTGACGAGCCTGCCACGAAGGAGAAATCGGGTAAAATGTCACGCCACTGTAAAAGATGCGACGCAACTACGGATCTTCTCACCTTTTCGCTTGAGGACGCCGATAAAAACGGAATCGGCAACAATGCGGATTCCGCAGTAAAGCCGTCCGATTTTACCGACAGGCTGAAGAACGAACAGCTGCCGGACAGCGGCGCGGATTCATCGGGCAATTCTTCAGGCGGCGGAACGGATAAAACCGATAAAAACGGCGGCGGAAAGCCGTCTGAGCTGATACCCGTGAAAAGCGGCAGTGCGCTTGATAAGATAATAAACGCTCTGCCGGTCGGAATTAAAAGGTTGAAATGGGTTTTTATCGTATCATTTTTCGTGATTGCAAGAAGTGTTTTGTTCTTATAAGGCTGCGGGTTGGGAAATCAGGAGCTCAATGAAGGGAAAAATTGCATACGGGCAAGCTGTATCTGCCCGGGGATAAGGAAATAACCGAAAGGCAGATAAAATGCCTCGATAAGCTTTACGTTTTTAATATGACCCGCCCCACCGAGCTTGAAAAGTGCGAGAAAATGCTTAAAGAGATGTTTGCGGAAATTGGCGAGGGCTGCTATATAGAGCCGCCGTTTTTATCGGAGACTTACAAGATATGCGCAGTTCATGTATTCCCCGGAGTTTTCGGAATGGCACATAACAAGAATGCGTATATTCACCGCAATAGCAGGCTTGGTGCTGTCGTTTTTTAAAAAATTCTGAATTGCAGACAAAAACAGGGTCTATCCGAAAGGATAAGCCCTGTTTTTTATAACTTATTTTTTATTCAGCTTTCCGAGCTGGCTTATTGCGGAGGAAATGGTCTTTTCAAAGGCTTCCTTGCCGTATTTGTCAACCTCGGCTTTGTTTTTGTCCCCGTGGGTCAGGCATCCTGCACCGCCTATGCAGCCGCCTACGCATGCCATGCCCTCAATAAAGTTGGTGTCTCCGATTTTTTTACGCGCCTTCATAAGCGCAATCTTGCAGGCTTCAATGCCGTCGCAGGAAACGCCCTTAAGCTCGAAATCGGTAATATCCTGCTCCTTAAGAGCCTCTGCCACCGCGTCGGAAAGACCGCCGCTGCGGGCAAATATTCTGCCGAAGTAGGAGGCGTTGTCAAGCACATCCTCCGCCATTTCGGTTATTTCAAGGTCGCGGCTGTCAAACAGCGCCTGCAATTCCTCGAAGGTTAAAACGCAGTCGATATACGGGCGAACCTCATCCTTTTGGAATTCCATTTTTTTAGCGGTGCACGGCCCTATAAATATAACCTTTGCGCCCTCGTCATGCTCCTTAATATATTTTGCGATGGTTGCGGCGGGGGAGAGATTGTGTGAAATATGCTCGGCAAGATCGGGGAACTGACCCTTAATATAGCTTACGAACGCCGGGCAGCAGGAGCTTGTTAAAAAGCCCTTTTCGGCAAGCTCGTGTGCTTCCGCATAGGCCACCATATCGGCGCCGAGAGCTGCCTCGACTACCGTGTGAAAGCCGAGCGCCTTGATTCCGGAAATTACCTGGCCGATTTTGGCGTATGTAAACTGGCTTGAAATGGAGGGAGCCACAACGGCGTAAACCTTGTTATCTTTATTTTTAAGCATGCTTATGGCGTCAATTATAAAGGATTTATCGGTAATCGCGCCGAACGGACACTGATAAACGCATGCGCCGCAGGAAATGCATTTTTCGTTATCTACGCAGGCAGCTTTGGTTTCGGTCATTGAAATCGCGTTCACCTTGCAGGCGCTCATGCAGGGACGCTTGAAGTTGATTATTGCGCTGTAGGGGCAGACCTTTGCGCACTGACCGCACTCAACGCATTTTGTCTTATCGATATGCGCCTTTTGCTGGCTGTCAAAGGTGATCGCGCCTCTGCGGCATACATCCTCGCAGCGGTGGGCAAGACAGCCGCGGCATGCCTCGGTAACATCGTAGCCGCCCATCGGACATTCATCGCAGGCAATTTCGATAACCTCAATAACATTGGGATTTTCCTCATCCCCGCCCATTGCAATCTTAATGCGTTCTTCGAGTATAGCGCGCTCCTTGTAAACGCAGCAGCGCATTGTCGGCTCATTGCCGGGAACGATCTTTTTCGGAATATCGAGCATATGCTCCTTAAGCGTTCCGTTCCATTCCTCGCGCGCAACCTCGCGCAAAACCTTATACTTTAAATGCTGAACCTTTGTGTCAAACTTTCTCAATTTCAATTTTGGGTCTCCTTATCTTTTACCGCTTTTAAACGGAGAAATATAAACTAAAAGTAGCTTACTTTTATGCGTTTGCCCATTTTTTTAAGGCAATCGGACAGCTCTGTTACAAGCTGCATTTTAATATTGAAGTTTATCGGCAAATCGGGGTTTTGGTGCGCCGGGTTTATCGCCCTGCCGACGAAGAAGTTAATATCTGTCGCTTCCTCAAAAAGCAGGCGGCAGATAAGCGAAGCGCCGTCCTTTTTAACGCCCCACTGCGAATAGCTTTCGTTATCCTTTAAATAGTCCCTTGCGTAGGAAAGCACCTTGTTTATGGTTATAACGCCCTCGGTCACAAGGTCTACGCCCTCAAGCTCGGCTATCGGCGGTACGTCCTTATCAATAAATTCAAGCTTTGGCTTTAAGGGCTTGCCGAGATATTTTGCCGCAATCGAAGAGGTTGTTCCTCCGCAGATTATGTGCTTGCCTTCCTTCGAGAAGAAGAGGGTCATCATTCTGTCGCAGTCGTCTCTGTTTGAGGGCGGACCGAACAGTAAATTCATAGGCTCGCGTTTTCTTATTTTCACTACGCAGGCGGTGGCGTCATCACCCGGCTTTTCGCCGTAGAGGCGGTTGCACTCGTCAATCAGAATGGTAGAAAGGGTCTTCGCGGTGTATCCGACGGGGTAGAAGGTCTTCATAAATTCGACTATGTCCTTGCGCTCCCAGCCGAAATTATACTCTGTGCCTATTCCCGCATGGGGGCAGCCGTCGCTCATAAGCACGAACATATCGCCCTCCTGCAGCCTTATTTTTGATTGGTAAATTTTTTTACCCTCAATATTAAGCTCGGTTTTGGGGTAATCGTACTCCTCGCCGTCACGCAGAAGTATTGCAACCGGGTTATCGTACTGAATAAGCTCCGCCTCATTGCTGCCGACAATGCGCAGAATCGTAAAGGTGGAGTATGCCACCTTGCGCACCGAGCAGACGGGCAGTGTGGCGGCAATGGTCTGCACGCAGTCTTCAAGAGACAGCCCCGCCGCTATCATAGTGGAAATTATTTTTGAGGTAAGTGTGGAAAGAATACTTGCCTTAACGCCGCTGCCGAGTCCGTCGGCAAGAACTACGACCATTGAGCCGTCATCCTGCTCTATCACATCGATATGGTCGCCGCAAAGCTCTTCGCCGTCATGGTAAATACTGCGGTAGCCGATATCCGCGCATAGATTATTCATCGGTCATCGACTCCTTAAGCTTTGTAAGCGCAATTTTGGTTTCAGCTGCGGTTTCACCGAGCAGCGACGCTATTTCCTGAACTATGCGCATCTGCTTATCCACGACCTTATCGGCGGTTTCGACCGTCTGGCGGCTCAGCTCTTCCTTGCGCTGCTTTTGCTGCTCTTCATCCGAAACATCGCGCATAATGCATATAAGCGCCTTGTATTCCTTATCAAGTACGATCGTCTGCTCAATATATTTATCGTATTCGGCAAGGTAGACCTTTTCATCCCTTACCGTTCTGCCCGTGCGCTGCACGTCCATAAACGGCTTGGGGTCTAAAATGCGTATTATCGGCTCGCCCATAACGTCCGATTCGCGCGGAATATTCATAAGTTTCAGAGCCGCGCGGTTTATCTGCTGCACCTCGTATTTATCGTTAAGCACCACAATGCCGTTCGGTGTGTTGTTTATAATATTATCCGAGAAGTTCTCGGCGCGCTCCTTTAAGAAGGGCAGACACATTGAAACCTCTGCCTTGCCCTGAATTATGGCGACCGCTTTCTCGCGGCAGGTGTTGTAGCCGCAGGAGCCGCAGTTAAGCTCGTCCTCCGGTCTTAATTTACCCATTCGGCGCAGCGCCTCGCGTATCTCGCTTTCCGACGGATATGGCAGCTTTCTGCCTATGTACTCCATTTCCTTGCGTAGGGTAAAGGCATCGGGCTGCGAAACGATAAAATCCTTTTTGCCGGCATAATGCGATACGGCGTAATAATCTCTTACGGGCATTCTGTGGTATTTTTCCATAACCGGGCCGCCTATGCAGCTGCCCGCACACGCCGACATTTCTATAAAGCAACGCTCAAGGTTGCCCTCTTCAATATCATGCAGCGCCGCCATGCAGTTTTCCACGCCGTCTACCGCCAAATATGTATAATCGGGGCGCATATTTTTTTGCATTGTTTTAAGAATACCGCCGGTGGTGGGGAAAAACCGTGCCAGGCTTTCTTCTGTTTTATCCAGCTTTTTCTCGGGAACAATACCCGCCGCCCCAAACCATTCGGTCAGCTCCTCATAGGTCAGCACCGCGTCTGTTATGCCGGTGTAGTAGTCGGCTTCGTCCTTTTTTGCAACGCAGGGTCCTATAAACACGGTTTTGGCATCGGGGTATCTTCGCTTAATGTCCTTGCAGTGCGCCTGCATTGGGGAGAGCACGTCGGCAAGGTAGGGAAGACATGACGGATAATACTTCTGAATCAGCAGGTTAACAGAGTGACAGCAGGAGGAAATTAAAATATTGCGCTCATCCTCGTTCAGCAGTCTTTCATATTCGCGCTTTACTATGGTAGCCCCAACGGCGGTCTCCTCTGCATCGGCAAAGCCGAGCTTTTGAAGCGCGGCCTTTAATTCCTCAAAGCCAACGCCGTCATAGTTTGCTATAAACGATGGGGCAACGCTTGCGATTACGGGAGCGCCCGAATCGATAAGCACCTTTACGCGCTCGGTCTCATCGGCTATCTCCTTTGCGTTCTGCGGACATACCACAAAACACTGACCGCACAGAATACACTCGTTTCCGACAATATTCGCCTGATTTCCCGAAAATCTGATGGATTTCACCGGACAGTGCCGAATACATTTATAACAGTTTTTGCAGTTGGATTTTTTCAGCTTTAAAAATTCCGACATAGCGAAAGGTCAGTCCTTTCTTATTTTAATATGTATTCTTCAAAAAAGGATTTTGCGGTTTCCGGGGATACCGAGTAAAGCTCACCGTCCACCGTAACGCAAACTCCCTGCTGGCAATTGCCCATGCAGAAGGTTCCGCCGAGCTCTACTCTGTCGCTCAGTTTATTTTCGGCTATAAGGCGCTGAAACTCCTCAACAACCTGCCTTGAGCCTTTTAGATGACATGAGCTCCCGATACATACTGTTACTTTCATTTTCTGTTTTCCTCCGTTTTATATTTTGACCGTATTCCGGAAGCGGAAAACTCCCGGAATACGGGCTGGTTACTGATAATCGACCACTCCCGCCCACGAGAGCAGCATTTCGCGTTCCTCGGAGTTCCCCTTGAGCGACTGCGAGGCGGCGACGATAGGCAGCCATTTTTCGATATACTGCCGTGAAACTCCGCTTTTTTTGCAGAAAAGCTTTATATATTTTTCGGCGGCATCATCCTTTTTTTCAAGACGGAAAAGAAGATATGTCCTTGCCGCGTCGGCTGACGCATTGCCCCGTGTCGCGTGCGCCCAGTCTATAATATACGGCTTTCCGCTGTCGGTTATTATAACATTCGAGGGGTTAAAGTCCCCGTGGCAGACCTTGTCATGCCGCGGCATGCCCTCAAGCCGTGTGTGCAGGTCGTAGCGGGTGGCGGCGTCGATATCCGCCATATCGATCTTACGGTTCATTTTATCCTTAAGCTTTGTGAGCAGGGGGGATTTTTTAGAGTGAATTTCCACCTGAATATCCACAAAGCGTTCAAGGTATTCGTCTGCTTTATCGGGGCTTTCTTCCATCAGCTGCGAAAGTGTTTTGCCGCTTATATACTCGCTGATAATTGCCCATTTGCCGTCCTCGGTAGTGACACCGAGAATTTTCGGTATATTAAGCCCTGTTTCCTCAATTCGCGCTTGGTTAAGTGCTTCGTTTAATATATCTGCCTTGGAATAGCCGTTTTCAAACACCTTTATAACACGTCCGCCGTCCTTATATACCGTTTTACCGGTGCGAACCGCGATTATTTTATCAAGCTTCATATTTCCGTCCCCTTTCCTGTTATATTTTTTCGTGTGTGCCGTAATAGGCGTTCAAATACATCTGCTTTATTTCACTCATAAGCGGGTAGCGCGGGTTAGCTCCCGTGCACTGGTCGTCAAACGCCTGTTCGGTCATGCTGTCAAGCCTGTTTAAAAAGTCTTCTTCATCAGGCACATAGTCGCGTATGGTTTTCTTTATGCCGATTTTTTCCTTAAGAGCGTCCAGTGCCGTAATAAGACTTTCAACCTTTTCGTCGTCGGTTTTGCCGCTGAGGTTCAAATAATCGGCAATCTCGGCATAACGCGCCTTGGTGTGCGGGTAAGCGTATTGCGGGAAGGTTCCCATTTTTGCGGGACTGTCCGCAGAGTTAAAACGGATGACCTCATTCAACATAAGCGCGTTTGCAATGCCGTGGGGCAAATGATGAAAAGAACCCAATTTGTGCGCCATTGAATGGCACACGCCCAAAAACGCATTGGCAAAAGCCATGCCCGCCATTGTGGCGGCGTTTGCCGTTTTTTCGCGCGCCTCTAAATCGTCCTCGCCGTTTTCATATGCGCGGGGCAGATATTCAAACATCATTTTAAGGCTGCGCAGCGCTAAAGAATCGGTATAATCGGTAGCGAGCATTGAAGCGAACGCTTCAAGCGCGTGTGATACCGCGTCAATTCCCGAAGCGGCGGTAAGTCCTTTCGGCGCGGACATTTGCAGGTCTGCGTCCACTATTGCCATATCCGGCATAAGCCCATAATCGGCAAGCGGGTATTTAATGCCCGTGTCGCTGTCGGTAATAACCGCAAAGGGAGTCACCTCCGAGCCTGTTCCGGCAGAGGTCGGCACGGCTATGAAATAAGTCTTTTCTCCTATTTTCGGGAAGGTGTAGATGCGCTTTCTTATATCCGAAAAACGCATTGCCATATCTGTAAAGTCGGCGTCCGGGTGTTCATAAAGCACCCACATGATTTTCGCCGCGTCCATTGCGGAGCCGCCGCCTACCGCTATTATAACATCCGGCGCGAAGTTTGTCATTTGTTCTGCGCCTTTTTTTGCGATATTCAGTGTCGGATCGGGCTCGACCTCGGAAAATACCGTATAGCTTATTCCGATTTTGTTCAGCTTGTCGGTTATGGGCTTTGTATAGCCGTTGCCATACAAAAAGCGGTCGGTAACTATAAATGCCCTTTTGCGCGGATTTACCGCCTTAAGCTCATCAAGCGCTTCGGGCAGGCAGCCCCTTTTAATATAAATCTTTTCGGGCGAGCGGAACCAAAGCATATTTTCTCTCCTCTCGGCAACGGTTTTAATATTAAGCAGGTGCTTTACTCCCACATTTTCGGAAACCGAGTTTCCGCCCCACGAGCCGCAGCCGAGGGTGAGGGAGGGGGAGAGCTTAAAGTTATAAATGTCTCCGATGCCGCCGAGGGACGACGGCGTGTTGACGAGTATGCGGCAGGTTTTCATGCGTCTTGCAAATTCGGCAAGCTTTTCTTTTTCGGTAATCGGGTTTAAATATATTGATGAGGTGTGTCCGTAGCCGCCGTCGGCAATTAAGCGCTCCGCCTTTGAAAAAGCGTCCTCTGTATCCTTCGCCTTATACATCGCAAGCACGGGGGAAAGCTTTTCGTGGGCAAATTCCTCTGTCGGCTCCACGCTTTCAACCTCGCCTATCAGTATTTTTGTGCCGTCCGGCACATGAACGCCCGCAAGTTCGGCAATGGTTTTCGCCGTCTGACCCACTATTTTAGCGTTCAGCGCGCCGTTTATAATAACGGTTTTGCGCACCTTGTTTGTTTCGTCACGGTCAAGAAAATAACAGCCGCGTTCGGCAAATTCCTTTTTGACTTTTTTGTAGACCTTATCAAGCACTATTACCGATTGCTCCGACGCGCATATCATACCGTTATCAAAGGTTTTGGAATGAATTATAGAGTTTACCGCAAGGGTAATGTCCGCCGAGGTATCAATTACGGCGGGCGTGTTTCCCGCGCCCACGCCTATTGCGGGCTTGCCGCTTGAATATGCCGCACGCACCATGCCCGGGCCTCCCGTGGCGAGGATCATATCCGCCTCCTTCATGATGAAATTCGTCATTTCAAGGGAGGGCTTATCTATCCAGACTATGATATCCTCGGGAGCGCCCGCCGCTACCGCCGCCTCAAGCACGGTTTTTGCCGCTTCGGCGGTAGAGCCCTTTGCACGCGGGTGGGGACTTATTATAATTCCGTTGCGCGTTTTAAGTGCGAGCAGTGTTTTAAAAATTGCCGTGGAGGTCGGGTTGGTGGTCGGAATTACCGCCGCTATAACGCCGATCGGCTCGGCAATTTCGGTTATGCCGTATTGCTTGTCCTCCTCAATAACGCCGCAGGTCTTGGTGTCCCTGTAGGCGTTGTAAATATATTCCGCGGCGTAGTGGTTTTTAATCACCTTATCCTCAACCACGCCCATACCGGTTTCTTCAACCGCGAGGCGGGCTAACGGAATACGCTGACGGTCGGCGGCTGCTGCCGCCGCTTTAAAGATACCGTCCACCTGACTTTGTGAATACTCCGCAAATTTTTTTTGAGCTGCTCTGACTCGTTCAAGAGCTTTTTCGAGAGCCTCCGCACTGTCAATTACAGGATATATCTTTTTCATGGCATTTTCTCCTTCGATAAGATTGTTAATATTTTAACATACTTTCATGCGGATATGAAATGCCTTTAAGCTGATGAGAACCGAACCGCATACGCCTTGCACACGAAAATTCCCGGTTATATCTTGCCTTGTTTTTTAACGAAAAGCTTTCTGCCTGTAAGATTCCGCAAAGTTTCTGCCGCTGCATTTTTTTGATCGGCGCAGCACGAATTTGCAGGAATACGCGGTATTTCAAAAATCAGTGCAAGACAGGCGGGGAATGCGGGGAGCGAAACCGTATGGAGTTCGGCTCTGCTCAGCTTAATACATACCGCTATATATTAAAGAATATATATCAGTATTGTCATTATATATTTTTTTATGCGAAAAATCAAGGCTATTTGCGGTATTATTTTGTTTTTAAACGCGAAAAAACGATTCCGAAGCTTTTGTCCGGCATATTTTTCCGATATTCGGAATATTATTTACTAAATAATGCACGGAGAGAGGAAATAAGGATGGAAGAAAGAATAATTAAAACGAGCGTTTTTTTTAACGATACTTTATTCAACGAAACCGCAGAGCAGCCGATAGATGTTGACCTTACCCTGCCCGATTACTGCCCGGATATTTCAAAAATTTTCAAATGCCGAGCCTTTGCGGGTGTTTCCGCGAAGTCCTTAAACGGACGGAATATAACGGTTGACGGCAGCGTTTGCATAACCGTGCTGTATTCTGACGATGAGGGAAGGCTGTGCTCCTACGAATACCAGTATCCGTTCAGCAAAAACCTTGAAATGAAGGAGGAATGCACGGGCGGAAGCCTTTCGGTGCGGGCAAGGTGCGAGTATGTAAACTGCCGCGCCGTCACAGGCAGAAAGGTTGATATTCACGGAGCGGTCGGCATTACCGTAAGGGTCTTCAAGCGCAGATCGACGGATATAATATCCGACGCGGACATAAGCGGAATCGAGCAGAAGTGTGAGAGTGCCCCCGCGACCGTACCGATGGGCTGCTCGGAAAAATACCTGATGATTGAGGAGGATATTCCGATAGGGCAGGGTCAGCCGTCCGTATGCAGGGTGCTGCGCTACGATGCATGCCCGTGCGTGAAGGAAAGCAAGATAATAAGCGGAAAGATTGTTGTAAAGGGCGATATGTCGGTAAAAATTCTGTACTGCACAGATGAGGGAACGCCGCAGACCGTTAAAACCGTTATTCCGTTCAGTCAGATTGTGGATATGGAGGGCGTGGGGGATTCCTGCGAGTGCGATACCCGCGCGGATACGGCGTTTCTTGAAATAAAGCCGCGTTTGTCAGAAGGGGAAACAAAGAGCTTTGCGCTCACCGCAAAGCTGCTGCTGACCTGCAGCGCCTACTGCGGAAACGATATCGCGGTGATAACCGACGCATTTTCGCGGAAATACCGCATGAGCATGAAAAAGGAAAGCATATGCTTTGAAAAGATATGCGATACCGTAAGAGAAAATTACAACTGCAAAAAGAGCATTGAGCTTGACGGGCCGACCGCAAAGGTTTACGATATCTGGTGCGATCTGCAGTCGGTAAGCACAAAATTCGAGACCGAAAGCATGGTGATATGCGGAACGGCGGTAATATGCCTTATAACGGGAGATGAGGAGGACAGAGCTTCATATTTTGAAAAGGCGGTGGATTTTGAATACAGCTATCCGCTGAACCGCAGCTGCGAGAACCTCAAAAGCGACCCTGAGCTTGAAGTGCTTTCCTGCGGCTACACCCTGACAGGGGCAGAGAGCATGGAGATACGAATAGATATAGGAATAAACGCCTCGATATACGAATGCAGGAAAATGTCGCTTATAACCGATATGGAAACAGATGAAAACGCCCCTGCGGAGCAGACAGCGAAATGCGCTATGACAATATATTTTACCGGCGACGGTGAATGTGTGTGGGACATAGCAAAGCACTACAACGCGAGCGTCAAGGAAATAATGAAAATAAATGAACTGGAGGGCGAGTGTCTGCCCGCAGGAAAAATGCTCCTGATACCTGCGCTTTAACAAAAACACCCCTGCGGAATTTATGTTCGCAGGGGTGTTTTTATGCCTTAAATACAGCATATTTTACGGTAATTGCTCCTGCGTTTCGGTATAAATATAAAAATTGTTAAATATTTGTCGAAAAAGTATTTGCAAATGTCTGAATATGTGTTATACTACATAGGTATATGTTTATTATCATATGTGATAATTACATACAATTAATCGAAGGAGGATTCGTTTAATGCAAAAAAAGATCAGTAAGCTTCCCTTTAAGGGAACAGCTGAACAGGAAAAAAAGCTGCGCGAAATAATTGACGCCAACAAGCACGATAAAAGTCTTTTGATGGCAGTTATGCAGCAGGCGCAGGACGTTTACGGCTACCTGCCTATGGAGGTTCAGGAAATGATAGCCGAGGGAATGGATGTACCGCTTGAAAAGGTTTACGGTGTTTCCACCTTCTATGCGCAGTTTTCGCTGTCACCCAAGGGTGAGTACAACATATCCGTATGTCTTGGCACCGCGTGCTATGTTAAAGGCTCGGGAGATATTTTCAACAAGCTGAGCGAAAGACTCGGAATCGGCGCGGACGAATGCACCGAGGACGGCAGATTTTCGCTTACCGCCTGCCGCTGTATAGGCGCTTGCGGCTTGGCGCCGGTGCTTACTGTTAATGACGAGGTTTACGGCAGACTTACCGTAGACGATGTTGACGGCATACTTGAAAAATACGGCTTCGGTAAATAAATCCCGAAAGGACATTCCGCATATGAAGATCGGTACTATAAAAGATTTGCTGGGCGCACAGGTCATCTGCTGCGAGGACGGGCTTTCACGCCATGTTTATTCTGCCTGCGGCAGCGATATGATGAGCGATGTGCTGGCGTATGTAAAGGATCAGGCGGTACTGCTTACGGGGCTTGTTAATTTGCAGGTCGTAAGAACCGCCGAAATGATGGATATGAACTGCATAGTGTTTGTGCGCTCCAAAATGCCCACTGCCGAAATGATTGAGCTGGCAAAGGATTGCGGTATGGTGATTCTTGCTACCGATAAAAGAATGTACGAGGCCTGCGGTATTCTTTACAGCAACGGTCTTGTAGGGAACAGGGTTAAAAATGCCTGAGGCTTTGAAATTCCACTTTGACGTTGACGGTGAGGATTTTACATCGGCAGGTAAGGCCTCGGTTCAGGTCAAGAAGAATTTAAGGCAATTAGGGCTGCCGCCCGAAATAATACGCAGGGTCTCCATTGCAATGTACGAGGGCGAAATTAATATGGTAATTCACGCAGGCGGCGGCGAAGCCGACGTCACCGTGAGTGAGGACTGTATTGAAATATTCCTGCATGACAAAGGACCGGGAATTAAGGATATTGAGCGGGCTATGCAGGAGGGGTACTCCACAGCGTCCGACCAGATACGTTCCTTAGGCTTCGGCGCGGGAATGGGGCTGCCCAATATGAAACGCTATACCGACAGTATGGAGATAAACTCCACGGTGGGCGTGGGTACGGACATTACAATGAAGGTCATGCTTTGAAAAAATATTTTCGGCAGGTGCTCAAATGAACAGATATGAACATTCGGTTTACCTTGACGAAAAAAAGTGCAGCGGCTGCACCGCGTGCTTAAAGCATTGCCCCACAGAGGCAATAAGAATACGCGGCGGTCACGCCTCAATTGACCCCGACCGCTGCATTGACTGCGGCGAATGTATAAGGGTATGCCCGCATAACGCAAAAAAGGCGGTTTGCGAAAAGCTTTCGGCAATGGATAAATTCAAGTGGAAAATCGCATTGCCCGCGCCCTCGCTATACGGTCAGTTCGATAATTTAGAGGACGTTGACTATGTGCTTGACGGTCTTATAAAAATCGGGTTTGACGATGTGTTTGAGGTTTCCGCCGCGGCGGAACTCGTCAGCGCGTACACAAGGCTTTACCTTAAAACCGAGGGGGTTAAAAAACCCGCTATAAGCTCGGCATGCCCCGTGGTAATAAGGCTTATAGGTTTGCGCTTTCCGTCCCTTACCGATAATATTATACATATGTTGCCGCCGATGGAAGTTGCGGCAATGCTTGCCCGCAAAAGGGCAAAGCGGGAACACCCCGAGCTATCGGATGAGGAAATAGGCGTTTGCTTTATTTCGCCCTGTCCCGCAAAGGTAAGCTATGTAAAAAACGGGTTTGCGGGCTATAAAAGCCAGGTAGATACGGTGGTTTCGATTAACGATATTTACTTTCAACTTATAGCCAAAATGCAGCCGAAGGCGGATATAAAGTCGCTTTCAAACTCGGGTATGATTGGCATTGGCTGGGCAAGCACAGGGGGAGAGGCTACCGCAATATTCAATGAAAGCTATTTAGCGGCGGACGGAATTGAAAATGTGATACGGGTGCTCGATCAGGTGGAAAACGGCAATATACCGCCGCTTGAATTTATTGAGCTTAACGCGTGTTCGGGCGGCTGCGTAGGCGGGGTTATGACAATGCAAAACCCATTTATAGCAAAAGCACGGCTGCAGACGTTAAGAAGATATTTGCCCGTTTCGCAAAACTTTCTTTCAAAGGAAGAAAGCTATATTCCCGAAAGCTACATTTTCAACGAAATACCAACTTATCATCCGATTTCCAGACTCAGCGACAGTATGGCTGAATCAATGCGGATGATGGCGGATATTCAAAAGCTGCGCGATACCTTACCCGGTATTGACTGCGGCGCGTGCGGGGCGCCAAACTGCCGCGCGTTTGCAGAGGACACGGTAAGAAATAAATCCTGCGGGGCAATATGTCCCTTATACAAGGAGGGCGACGGTAAATGACGGTAGACAGTCTTTTAAAAAACGGATTCGGCGCGGTTGCAACCCCCGAAACGGACAGAGAAATAACCGGCGTTTATATAGGCGACCTTTTAAGCTGGGTAATGGGCAGGGCACAATCGGGCGACGCGTGGATAACCATAATGTCCAACGCCAATATTGTGGCGGTAGCAGCCCTTGCGGACACTGCCTGCATAATAGCGGCGGAGGGTGTGGAAATACCCGCGGATGTTTGTAAAACGGCGGCAGAAAAAGGCGTTAATATACTTTCCTTTCCCGGCTCTGCATATGAGGCGGCGGTAACGCTTCACTCGCTTTTATGAGGTATTATTACGATCTGCACATTCATTCCTGCTTATCGCCCTGCGGGGATAACGATATGACGCCCGACAGCATTGCGGGAATGGGGGAGCTGAACGGACTCGATATTATGGCGCTTACCGACCATAATACCTTAAAAAACTGCCCTGCGTTTTTTAAAGCGGCTTACAGGCACGGAATAATTCCCGTGGCGGGAACAGAACTTACAACGGCTGAAGATATTCACGCGGTTTGTCTGTTCGCCACACTTTCGGGCGCTATGGAATTTGAAAAGGTGCTTGAAGAAAGAAGAATAAAAATCAAAAACCGCCCCGATATTTTCGGGGAACAGCGTATTACCGATGAAAACGATAATATCACGGGTTATGACGATTATCTGCTTATAAACGCTACTTCTTTTTCGCTTGAAGAAGTGCCGCAGGCGGTGGAAAAATACGGCGGCGTGTGCTTTCCGGCACATATCGACAGGCAGTCAAACGGCTTGCCTGCAGTGCTTGGGTTCTTCCCCGAAAAACCGTACTTTCCGTTTGCGGAGGTAAACGACGGGGAAAAGGCAGCGGAATATGCCGAGAAATACGGCAAAAAAATTATAACAAGCTCCGACGCTCACTATTTATGGAATATAAATGAGCGCGGCGCTTACATAGAGCTTGACTGCGGCAGGGAAAACGCCGCACAGGCGCTTATAAACTATTTGCGGGGTGCGGTATGAAAGAAATATCGCTTAATATACTTGATATAGCCGAAAATTCGGTGAAGGCTAGGGCAACGCTTACGGAAATTACCGTGAACGAAACCGACGATACGCTGACGCTTAAAATTTCGGATAACGGCTGCGGAATGACGGCGGAAACGCTGAAAGCCGTAACCGACCCGTTTTACACCACGCGCACCACGCGCAAGGTGGGAATGGGGCTGCCGCTTTTAAAAATGGAGGCGGAGCAGACGGGCGGCACTTTCGGTATTTCATCAAAAGCCGAAAGCGAATACCCCGAAGACCACGGAACCGAAGTCACGGCGGTTTTCAATAAAAAGCATATTGATTATACGCCGCTCGGAGACGTTGTTTCAAGTATTGTGACCTTAATACAGGGTCACCCCGATACCGATTTTCTGTTTACGCACACCTATGGGGACAAAAGCGTGACCCTTGATACAAGGGAGCTGCGCGCGGTTCTTGAGGAAGTGCCGCTTAACAGTTATGAGGTGCTAAAATTCATAGAAGAAACCTTAAGAAAGGAAGAAAACATATGAAATCATTGGCTGAATTACAGGCAATAAAGGAAAAAATGCGCGATAAGGTCATTCTTCGCGAGGGCGTTAACAGCGTTCGCGTAGTTGTGGGAATGGCTACCTGCGGTATTGCGGCAGGCGCGCGCCCCGTTTTGAACGCTTTGGTTGAGGGCGTAAACAAAGAGGGGCTTACGGAAAAGGTGACCGTTTCACAGACAGGCTGCATAGGCATTTGCCAGTTAGAGCCTATTGTAGAGGTCTTTGAGCCGGGCAAAGAAAAAATAACCTATGTTAAAATGACTCCCGAAAAGGCAGCGCGCGTAATTGAGGAGCATCTTAAAAACGGTAACGTCGTAAACGAATATACGATAGCCGCTCATAAGTAATAATTTGGAGGTAAAAAAATGATTCGTGCACATGTGTTGATCTGCGGCGGTACCGGCTGTACCTCTTCGGGAAGCCACGATATTCAAAAGGCGTTTGCCGAGAATATTGAAAGCTGCGGACTTGCGGACGAGGTAAAGCTCGTACAGACAGGCTGCTTCGGTCTCTGCGCTTTAGGACCGGTTGTTATCGTTTATCCTGACGGTACTTTTTACAGCAGAGTAACCCCCGAGGACGTTAAGGAAATTGTTGAGGAACACCTGCTTAAAGGCCGTATTGTTGAGCGCTTGGTTTATAACGATACAGGTAACGTAGCTGATGAAATTGAGGGTAACGTATCCCTCGGTGATACCGCTTTCTATAAATCGCAGAACCGCGTGGTTCTTCGTAACTGCGGCGTTATAAACCCCGAAAATATTGACGAATACATAGCTATGGACGGCTACGCCGCTCTCGGTAAGGTCTTGACCGAAATGACCCCCGAGGACGTTATTAAGTGCGTTACCGATTCGGGTCTTCGCGGCAGAGGCGGCGGCGGCTTCCCCACGGGCAGAAAGTGGGCTTTGTGCGCGCCGAATAAGGCTCCGCAGAAGTATGTTGTATGTAATGCGGACGAGGGCGATCCCGGCGCGTTTATGGACCGCTCGGTATTAGAGGGCGACCCGCACTCGGTAATTGAGGCTATGGCTATTGCAGGCTACGCAATAGGCGCTACAGAAGGGTATGTTTACGTTCGCGCAGAGTACCCGATAGCCGTTCACCGTTTACAGATAGCTATCGATCAGGCGCGTGAATACGGTCTTTTGGGTAAGGATATTTTCGGCTCTGGCTTTGATTTTGATTTGCATATCCGCCTTGGTGCCGGCGCGTTCGTTTGCGGCGAGGAAACTGCGCTTATGACCTCAATCGAGGGTAACCGCGGCGAGCCGAGACCCCGCCCGCCGTATCCTGCGGTTAAGGGTCTTTACAATTCACCCACGGTTGAAAACAACGTTGAAACCTTTGCTAACATTCCGCAGATTATTCTTCGCGGCGCCGAGTGGTTTGCTTCAATGGGAACAGAGCGCTCAAAGGGTACAAAGGTATTCGCTTTAGGCGGTAAGATCAAGCACACGGGACTTGTTGAAATTCCTATGGGTACGACTCTTCGCCACATAATTGAAGATATAGGCGGCGGTATTCCGAACGGCAAGAAATTCAAAGCCGCGCAGACAGGCGGACCTTCGGGCGGTTGTATTCCCGCAAGCCTTATTGATACCGAGGTTGATTACGATAACTTAACCGCTATCGGCTGTATGATGGGCTCGGGCGGACTTATTGTTATGGACGAAGACACCTGTATGGTTGATATGGCTAAATTCTTCCTTGAATTTACGGTTGATGAGTCCTGCGGTAAGTGCACACCCTGCCGCGTAGGTACAAAGAGACTGCTTGAACTCCTTGATAAAATCACCAAGGGCAACGGCACGCTTGAAGACCTTGACAGAATGGAAGAGCTTTGCCACTACATTAAGCAAAACTCCCTTTGCGGGCTTGGTCAGACTGCGCCTAACCCCGTGCTTGCAACCCTTAAATTCTTCCGTGACGAATATGTGGCTCACGTTACCGATAAGGTATGTCCTGCCGGTGTATGTAAGGATCTTGTTTCTTACTCGATTATTGCCGATAAATGTAAGGGCTGCACAAAGTGCGCCCGTAACTGCCCTGTGGGCGCTATCAGCGGAACTATTAAAAATCCGCACGAAATCAATCAGACCGCCTGTATCAAGTGCGGCGCTTGTATTGCTAACTGCCCGTTCGGTGCAATAATTAAAAAGTAAGAAAGGAGCCTTAAATAATGGATATGTTAAATGTTAAAATAAACGGTATTTCGGTAAGCGTAGAAAAAGGCTCTACCATATTGGACGCCGCGCGAGCTGCGGGCGTTGAAATTCCCACACTTTGCTTTATGAAGGAGAAAAACGAGATAGGCGCTTGCCGTATCTGCGTTGTTGAGGCTAACGAGGGCAGGGGTTTCCGCATTGTTACCGCCTGCGTTTACCCCGTAAGCGAGGGTATGGAGGTTCTTACCAACACCGAAAAAATTCAGAAAGCAAGAAGGACTACTTTGGAGCTTATTCTTTCAACTCATGAGAAGAAGTGTCTTTCCTGCGTTCGCTCCACAAACTGCGAGCTGCAAAAGCTCTGCCGAGACTACGGTGTAGAGGAGTCCGCTTTTGAGGGCTTTAAGCCGACCTATGAGCTTGATACCTCAACACCCCACCTTGTAAGGGATAACAATAAATGCGTGCTTTGCCGCCGCTGCGTTGCAGCCTGCAACGAGCAGTATGTCGGCGTTATAGGCGCTAACAACCGCGGTATTGATACGGCAATAGGCACTCCGTTTGAGGTGGGTCTTTCAAATGTTCCGTGTATCTCCTGCGGTCAGTGCACCGTTGTATGTCCTACCGGCGCATTGGTTGAAAAGGACGATACCGATAAAATTTGGGCGGCGCTTGCCGACCCCGATAAGCATGTTGTGGTTCAGACCGCTCCGTCTATCCGCGCCACCTTGGGCGAATGCTTCGGTATGCCGATAGGCACTAATGTTGAGGGCAAAATGGTTGCGGCTCTTCGCCGTCTCGGTTTCGATAAAATTTTCGATACTGATTTTGCCGCCGACCTTACAATAGTGGAAGAGGCAAACGAGCTTGTCGAACGCATTAAAAACGGCGGCACACTCCCGATGATAACCTCCTGCTCGCCCGGTTGGGTAAAGTTCTGCGAGTATTATTATCCCGATATGCTGGCGCATCTTTCCACCTGTAAATCGCCGCAGCAAATGGCGGGTGCGGTTATTAAAACCTACTATGCCGATAAAATGGGTATTGACCCGAAGGACATAGTTTCCGTTTCGGTAATGCCCTGCACGGCTAAGAAATTTGAAATAGGCAGGGAAGACCAGAGTGCGGCGGGCGTACCCGATGTGGATATTGCGATTACCACCCGCGAGCTTTCGCGTATGATAATGCGCGCAGGTATCAACTTTGCGTATCTGCCCGATGAGGAATTTGACTCTCCGCTCGGTGAAGATACGGGCGCGGCGGTTATATTCGGTGCTACGGGCGGCGTTATGGAGGCGGCGCTCAGAACCGCTAACGACTGGCTTACCGGCAAGGATAACACCGATATCGACTTTACAGCGGTGCGCGGCACACAGGGTCTTAAACAGGCGACCGTTAACATTAACGGCAGCGATATAAAGGTTGCCGTAGCCTCGGGCGCGGCGGCTGCCAAGTGCGTTATGGACAGAATGAAGAACGGCAACCCCGACGGCTGGGCGTTTGTTGAAATAATGGGCTGCCCCGGCGGCTGCGTAAACGGCGGCGGTCAGCCGATACAGCCGCAGTATGTAAGAGATACTGTTGACTTAAAGGCTGTAAGAGCTAAAGCGCTTTACGATCAGGACGCTTCAATGGCGCTGCGTAAATCGCACGAATCCCCCGTTGTAAAGGCGCTTTACAGCGAGTGGTACGACGGCTTCGGCGGTCATAAAGCCCACCACGACCTTCACACAAGCTACGTTCCGAGAAAAAAATATTCAAAATAATCCGTTTTTTGATTTACAATAACGGAAAAGCGGCAGCCGTAAAATTTGCGGCTGCCGCAGTTTGTCAATAAACTCAAAATTTGTTTTTGCGGCGATATCGCCGCATTTTTCGTTTTTCCCCATGCCTGTGCGGCGGAAAAACACCTTGTGAGCGAAAAACCGCTGAATAAGCGGTTTTAGGAGGACACCAGGGTCAAAGAAAATTCGCGCTCCAAGCGATTATTCTCGTTTGCCTAGGGGAGCATGTCGATTTTTTGACTGAAATATTTGTTAAATTATTTATATGAAAAATGCGCAGAATAATTCGGGGAAGTGATTTACTTGAAAATTTTGCGTATTTTTTTTAAGTGCGTTTTTATACTCGCTCTGCTGCTCGATACTGCGGTATTCGGCGCTGTCATATATCTGAACGGGAGCATAAGCGACAATTACAAAATAAAAAAAGGGGACGGACTCACCTTTAATACCGCCGTTCCGATTACAGCCGAGTACGAGGGCTTAAAGCTTTCGCAAACCGGTAAGACCGAGCAGATAGGTGAGGAATTCGATGTTAAGCTTAAGGCGTTCGGAATAATACCCTTTTCCACCGTTAATGTTGAGGTGGTGGACGAGCTGCATGTTTCGGTTTTGGGTACGCCGTTCGGCATGAAGCTTTATACCGACGGCGTTTTGGTAATTGATATTACAACGGTTGAAACAGTTTCGGGCAGCATTTCTCCGGGGGAAGACGCCGGGGTTAAAAAGGGGGATTATATCCTCTCTGCAGACGGCAAGCAGGTGCTTACAAACGAGGAATTAAGCGCTGCTGTTGCAGCGTCGGGCGGCAACAGGATAAAGCTTGTAATAAAGCGCGGCGGCGCGCAGAAGACCGTGTATGTAACGCCTGCGCTCTCAAAAGAAACAAACAGCTACAGAATAGGGCTTTGGGTGAGGGACAGCTCCGCCGGAATCGGCACGCTCACATTTTACAGCCCTGCCACGGGAATCGTCTGCGGGCTGGGTCACGGCGTGTGCGATGAGGACACAGGCGACCTTTTGGAGCTTAAAAACGGCGAAATCGTATCTGCCGAGATAGTATCGGTGGAAAAGGGGAGCAGCGGCAGTCCCGGGCAGTTAAAGGGGAGATTTACCTACGGAACGATAGGTAAGATCGACTGCAACTCCGAAAAGGGAGTTTACAGTGTTTTAAAGGGCAAGCTCGGCTTCTCCCGACTTACCGAAACCGCTTTGAAGCAGGAGGTAAAGGACGGAGACGCTCAAATTCTCTGCACCGTTGACGGCAGGGAGCCGCAGCTTTATTCCTGCCGCATAAAAAAGCGCAGCTCTGCGTATCTTTCGGCAACTCAAAATATGACCGTGACCGTAACTGACCCGGAGCTTTTAAAGCTCACAGGCGGTATTGTGCAGGGCATGAGCGGAAGCCCTATTTTGCAAAATGGAAAGCTGATAGGCGCGGTGACTCATGTTTTGATTGACGATCCGACGACCGGCTATGCCATTTTCGCCGAGAATATGCTTAAGGAGGCGGAAAGCACTGCGGGAAACGCAAAGGTAAGGAAAGCCTCGTAATTTAAAAATATTATGCCCCGCATGCCGTTTCGTGCAGCATGCAGGGGCTGTGAATACTTTTAGCTTTAAAGTTTTATTTCTATACTTTCATTCGGCGTTAGGCCGTATTTTTTACCGTCCCACAAAAGCGTGCCGCCGGTAACATCCGATTTAACGCACAGCTTTTCTTTTGACAGGTAAATATACACCTTTCCGTTTCTTACGGGCAGCGTTCCCTCAATAAACCCAAATCTACCGAGTTGCGGGCGTATTTCAAAGGTTTCATAGCCTGCCGATGTCCCCGTAACGCCCAAAAAGTATTTTCCGAGCAGATATATAGGCGACGCGCCCCATGCGTGACAGAGGGATTTCTGATATTTGCCGCCGTACATTGCGTAATGCTCCGCGCCCGACATGGAGGGATCGAATTCCTCCCAAACCGTGGTGGCGCCGAGGTCAAGCATGCCTTTCCAGTATGAGGTTATCATATTGTATATGTAGTCGGTATCGCCCGTTTTACCCATTATGTCAAGCTCATATCCCTCAAAATACGGGGTGGTTATTTTGGTTACGGCGTCGTTATACAAAACGTTTTTGATTATTGATTTTCTTTGGAGTTCATCCGCAATGTCATACATTATCGCGAATATATTCGCGTGCCTTGTAACGTTGTTTTTGCCTGACGAAAAGCTGTCGATATAAGCGCCCTTTTCCTCATTCCAGAAATAAGCGTTTACCTTATCTTTAAGCCCGGCAGCCTTTTTGCCGTATGCCGAGCCGTCTTTCCCCGCAATTTCGGAAAGTCGGCTCATGGCGCCGTTTGCGGCTATATAGAGCATTTGCTCGGCGCAAAGCGCGCCCTCTTTGTCCATATCCGACCAGTCTATAAAAATCCAGTCGCCGTATTTGGCGGTTATAAAGCCGTTTTCATCCTCACGCCCGCGGCAGAAGTCCATAAGCGTTACCGCGCGCGGATATATTGTGCGGATAAATCCGGCGTCGCCGTAGTTTTCGTAATATTCGAGAAGCCCTATTACCCAGTAAAGACTGTAATCGGTTATGGTGTTGATATGCTCGCAAAACGGCTCCTTGCCGCGCAGACCTATAATACTGCGGCGGGCGGTGCCGGCGTCATCGCACATATATTTAATAAATTTAAACGCCTGATATGCGTCGCCGCCCCAAAGCCAGCGGTCGCGCTTTACCGCCTCGGTTAAAACCTCGCGCATATTAAGCCTTAAGGTATATACGCACATATCCCAGATTTTATTTACATCCTCATTATCGCACTTAAAGCTCGCAATGTTTCCAAGCTTCTGATATTCAAGCTCCGCGCGAAGATTTTCGGGTTTGCCGCCCGTAATGAAAATGTACCTGAAAGCGCGCTGCCTTAATTTGTAATCCCGTGCGCCCGAAACATCCTCCCGCACCACGGTAAACCATGTATCTAGCGCTTCCTCGCGGGATTCGCCGTAGCTTACATGCAGTTGATTTTCGGGGGCAACCCCCTCAATATACAAAAATCCGAAAATTTCTTTTCCGAAATCGTAAAGCGCGCCGCCGTTTATTTCCTCTGCCGAAACAGGGGAAACGGCTTTGTATGAAAAGGGGAAAATTTCGGGGTTTGACTGCGGCGAGGTATACCTTTCGTCAAAGCCCGCAGGTATTTTTTCTCTACGTTCGTTAAGGGTGAACCAATCCCCGTCGGTAGATAATACGTCGCTTTCAATGTACGCCGCGGGAAGCCCCGTAAGATTCATAACATGTATCTGAAAAGTGTGTTTTCCCTTTGTTACGGGAATTTCTTTTTCGCTTGGGTACATTCTGCTCTCTATTTTCAAATATCCCTTGCCGTGTAAATGTAGCTTTAAAAATCCGTCCGACGGAATATCTTTTTCCGCAAACAGCACAATGTTTTTGTCAACATCATACATTCTCCAGTCCGTCGGAATATCCATGTCGTACTGCTCACGGCGCGAGTTCGAAATGTTTGTGTGAAAAATTTCCCAATCTCCGAAATTCCATATCCAATAGCTTTTCATAACCGGCCTCCCTAATATTAATTACAATTATAATTATACTGCACAAAAAGAAAAAGTACATACACAAAATCAATCGTTTTGCATGCGAATTTTATATTTTTGTGAATAATATAAGATAGCCTTATATTAAATTTCCACCTTTAATTTTCGGCTGATATTCTGCCTGCCGATAAAGGAAGCCACGCGGGTTTAATTCAGCTTTTCCTACGGTATTCTGAGGGCGTTACGCCGCATATTCTTTTGAAAGCGGTTGAAAAACAGTTTGAATTGTCAAACCCGCAGACAAGCGCGATTTCAGTAACCGAAAGCGACGAGGTATTAAGCAGTTTTTTAGACTGCTCGATTCTCAGATTTAATATATAAGGCAGCAGTGACAGCATGTGCAGCAGGGGATTGATTATGATTTTAAGCTTGTCAACATCTTCATATTCATGCTTTAAGCCGTTTTCACATATTGCCGAAAGCTCCTCAAGGTTAAGGCAGTATTTTTGCGAAAGCGCGCGTATTCTTTCAAAGGCTTTTTCTTTATTTATACCGTATCTTACAAAAGAGCCGCTGTTGACGAAAAACACATATTCCTCTATGCCCGCGTGGCACATTCCGAAAAAAATGTCTTCGCCGCTTTTTTTGCAAACCTTTTGCCGGCAGTTCATGCGGTATTCCCGGGCGGCTGAATTTGTTTTTACAAATGAACAAAACGGGTTGTTGTGAACATTATGCTCCGGCAGCCCGGCGATTCGCTTTCCGTGCAGCGGTTGAAGACCGACAGATCATAAAACTGCGTTGTATCCTCAATGTGTATCTGCGGATGGTTTTTCTCCGAATCGTTGCGGATAAAATACCCTCGTGATTATCCTCAAACGGTACTAAATGCAGCTTATGATTCGGGAATGACGCATTCGTCTTTTTCATAACTGCGGTGGGCGAAATGAAAAGCTTGTCTGCCGCTTTTGTAAAGCTGCCGCAATCTGATACAGCCAAAAATGTATCAAGCAACTGATTATACTTAACGCTCCTCTTCAAACTTTTGGTTTATGCCATGATAACATATCGGCTATTCCGTGTAAATGCCTTTAGGGTTTATAACAAAGGCATGAAAGACGGGTTTAATATGTCAAAAGCACTTATTGCTTTTTATTCAAGAGCGGATGAAAATTATGTTAACGGTACTCTTAAAATGCTGACGGTCGGAAATACCGATGTGCCTTCCTAATTACTGGAGCACAATGCCCAAGGCGGTGTTTACCTTTTTGGAGCATTTTGATTTCACGGGTATAACAATAAAACCGTTCTGTACCCATGAGGGCAGCTGACAAATTTTGTTTGTATAGCCGATAACTGACAAAGAATATAATAAATTTGGGGAATAAAAAAATGTCAGGTATTTTTTCTTATTGCAAATTCTTTGCTTTTAAGCTCTGCTTCGTGCGTACCGTCTTCAAAGGTAAAGCCCTCGGGCAAAAGAATTTTTCCGTGCAGCTTTTCAGCCGCGGTTATTTTTAAAATAAACGAATTTTCATCGGTACGCTCCCAATTGATTGCAATTTTGCCGTTCGGCGTATCGTAATGCGCACAGACACTGTTCAGCTTTTCTGGGAAAAGCGGCGCAATATCAATATTCGTCACATCCCTGCCCGTCGGGTTTATTTTTATGCCCGCAAGGTATGTATAGAACCATGCCGAAATATCGCCCCAAAAATGGTGATTGAGCGATAACACTCTGCCGCCCTCGGGGTAAAAGCCCTCCCAAAGCGTGGTAGCGCCCCGCTTTATCCAGTTGCCGTAGGACGGATAATCGGGTCTTACTATCATATTATAGGCTAAATCAATATATCCGCTTTCGGCAAGCACACGGTAAATCACCCTGCCGCCCAGCACGCCCGTGTAAAAATGCCCGTCTTCATCGGCTATATATTTAATGAGCAGTTTAAGTGCCTTCGGCTTTTCTTCGACTGTCAGCATACCGTAATATATCGCCATAGCCTGACCCGTTTGAGTGCCGCCTTTAATCTCGCCCGTTTCTTTGTTTAAAAGCTTTTCTCTGAATGCAGTCTTTACCCTTTCGGCAAGCGCCAGCGCAAATTGTCTTTGCGGCTGCTGCCCTAATACCTCATACACAAATGCGGATTTTACCGCTATATCGTAGGTCAGGATAGTATCGGTCACGGCAAGCGGAGTTTTAAATTCATCCTCTTTAACCCCCGGAGGACACCAGTCGCCCAGCCCTATCTCCATAATTCCGTCTTTGCCGAGCCTTGAAAACAGGTAGTTCAAATAGCGCATTAACGGAGTTGACAGTTCTTCCAATATTTCTTTATCGCCACGGTATATATAGGTGAAATACGGCAGGTTTATTATGACATTGTCCCATGCAGGGCCGTTGCCCCAATGATACCCCCAGCCGCCGGTCGGAATAATGCCGGGCAGCTGACCGTTATCGTTCAGCGCTTTGTAAATGCTGCGCATCCACTCTTTATAGCATTTTTCGGGGAACAAATTCAAAAGCATTTGCTCTGCTGAAAGGGAAGCGTCTGCTGTCCAGCCGTTCTTTTCCCTTTGCGGGCAGTCGGTCGGGAAATAATTGAAGTTTGAAATATCCGAACGGACTGCGGCTTCCTGTATTTTGTTTATAACCTCATCAGAGCAGGCGAATTCCCCCGCGCAATCCGGCAGCGAGCTTATTTTAAGGTAGGTAAGCAGGTCTGCGTTCGCCTGCTCCTCGGTTATACCCTCTGCCAGCACATAGCGGAAACCGTTATATATAAAGCTCGGTGTATGGATCTGATTCCCGTCCTTGCAGATATACTCGCTTTTTTGAACAAAATCCTTTTGTAAATCGCTTTGCTGCGCAAAACGGATATTATCGAGACATAAGCTTCCGCCATTCAGCCATTCGCCATAGCGCAGAGTAATTTTCTGCCCCGCTTTTGCGTTTACCGAAAGCCTGCAAACGCCGGTATTATTCTCCCCGAAATCGTAAAGCCAGCCGTTTTCACAGCGTTTAACGGAAACAGGCTTTAACTCCCCGTAAATACGAACGGGGTCGGCGGTGCAAAGTCTTTTTTCTCCGCGTGGTGCAGAGGTATTTACCGCGTTCTTAAAGCCTGAATCGTCAAAATTCGCAGTATGAAAATCCGAAATTTCAAGCCTCGCGTCATAATATTCGCCGCAGCGGTAATCATCAAATAATATGGGAGAATCGCAGACCTTAAAGCTTTCATCGCTTTCGATTGCCGTTGTATTTCCATCCGAATCGGTCATATTAAGCCGTAGGGCAAAGCTCGGCGCACCGCGCCACGGGGCTTTATCAAAATCCCAAATTGCCCCGCCGGGGTTGTTTTGAAATCCGTTGCCCAAAAGCACGGCGATTATATTTTCGCCCTCGTTTATAAGACCGCTTACATCATAGCGGTCATAATAAATAATATCGTCCGGGTTGCTGATATACGGTGCCAGAAAGCCCTTTGTAATATCCTTACCGTTAAGAAACAGCCTGTAAAACCCCGCCGCACCTATTATAATTTCGGCGGTTTCTGTTTTACCGGCAGTAAATTTTTTTCTGAAAAAGGGCGCGGGTACAAAGTGCTCTATATCCGCGTATTCTGCTCCTGCGGATATAAATGCTTGCGGAAAATCCATTGAAAAGTCTCCTTTTATGCTGTAATAGCTTTCGTTTTTTTGATTTGTAAACAATTTTCATGACCGCCTTATCGCAATCGGAAAAATATTTGCGCGGAATTATAAATTCATCCTCAAAAAAGCTGTAGATCTAGTTGCTGTCGGGTGTAAGTCAATTCCTTTCGGATACCTTTCTTCCGATTATATATACCTCTGCTTCCGTTTTGCCTGTGCTTTGCAGGATACCCTTTTCAGTAAACGGCGGAAGTATCCTTTTGAATATCAAAGGTAAGAACGGTTTCATCGGCATCCGCTGCGGTCGATAGGGTTAAGCAGTCGTTATGGATGCCGTTTTCAAAGCGGTTTTCGGCAATGAAATGCCTGCCGTTATTTTTATAATAAACGCTTTCGGTATCTATTTCAAGCTTTTTTTATTGCCGAGATCGTTGTACCGTAGTAAAAAATCTGACCGTTGTGAAAGCCACCGCCGTCATTTTGCCGGCAGTTCACGCGGTATTCCCGGGCGGCTGAATTTGTTTTTACAAATAAACAAAACGGGTTGTTGTGAACATTATGCTCCGGCAGCCCGGCGATTCGCTTTTCGCGCACGGTTACATAATAGTCCATTGAAGTAAGAAACGGAATATAATTGTTTATATCCGTTATAAGTGATTCTTTCATTTCTGTCACACTAAGGTTATAAAGAAAAATGTAAGCGATTTGCGGTTTTACAAACTTTTCTTGCGGGATTTTGAGGATTATGTTTGCTTGCCAAAACCCCGTCTCACATATTTTTATGCGCCCGATAATCGTTAGGCGTAACGCCGGTGTGTTTTTTAAAAAGCCGCGAAAAATAAGAATAATTTGAAAAGCCTAAAAATTCGGAAATCTGAGCGTTTGTATAGTTGCTGAAAAGGAGCAATTCCTCCGCCTTTTTAATACGCATGTCTATTGCGTACTGCGCCGGAGTTTTGCCCGTGCTCTTTTTAAACTCCCTTATAAGGTAATTTGTTGAAATGGAAAACTTCTTCGCCAATTCGTTAATAATAACCGGGTTTTGCATTGAGGTGTAAAATTCGCTGATGATTTGCTCAATCAGCTCGTTTTTTTCTTTTCTTTGCTTTATTTCGGAATGGAATATCGAGCGGCTTATAAGCCCGAGTATGGATATAAGCAGTCCCGAACAGATCTGCTCATAGCACGGCTCCTGCCTAGTGTATTCGTGACACAGGCGGTACAGCATCTGTTCAATGTCGAGCGTATCGATATTCAGCCTTAAAATATTAATCGAGTTAAGGCGGAGAGCTTTTATTATCGGCGTGCATTGCGTACCGTTGAAATGCACCCAGTAGTTAACGGTATTGTCCTTTTTTTCAAAGCGGTATCTTTGATGCTCGTACGGGTGTAAAATAAATGCCTGCTTTTCATATACGGTATATTCCTTATTCGCTATTGTTATATAACCGATTCCGCGCGCTATATACAAAAGCAAATAATCCGAGCGCCCGTCGGGTCGGTCTATTATATAGTCCTGGTCGGTAAGCAGCAGCGTTCCGCAGTTGTTAACGTGCATAAACGCGGTGGTAGGAATATCTGATGAAAACGAAAGTGGTAAGTATGCCATAATAATATCCCCTTGCTTTCACAAAAATATAATATTTGTGCAGTAATTGGTTGATTTTGTGTATGTACTTTTTCCTTTTGCGTAGTATAATTATAGTGTAAAGAAAAATATTTGTCAATATTTAATATAATTCAGGAGGAGCTGATTATAATGGAAAACATCAATTTAATTCCGCCGTCAGAGGTAGGAAAAGGCTCAAAAATCAAGCTGAATGTCTGCGAGCATGAGGTGGATATGTACTGGAAGGTCGCTATTGAGGTGCTGGAGGTCATAGCCGAAAACAACAAAAAGGGCGAGCCGACGGTTATGATAGTGCCTTACGGCCCGTTAGGCCCCTATGCGAGAATAGCCGAGCTTGTAAACAAATACCGAGTATCGCTTAAAAACTGTGTGTTTATCAATATGGATGAGTACCTTAAAGACGAGAAGACCTATATTGATAAGGACGACCCGCTTTCTTTCCGCGGCGGTATGGAAAGAACATTTTACAGCAAGGTAGACCCGGAGCTTAATGTTCTGCCAGAAAACAGATTTTTCCCCGAGCCGGGCAACGAGGGCAAAATAATGGAAATAATAGATAAATACGGCAAGCTGGATATGGTGTTCGGCGGAGTGGGGATTAACGGACATTACGCCTTTAACGAGCCGCCCGAGCCCGGCGAGAACGTTACGCCCGAGGAATTTGCAGAGCGCCGCACCCGCGTTTTGAAAATAACAAGAGAAACCAAAACGATAAACGCATATATGAACTGCGGCGCAAACCTTGACGCTATACCCAATTGGTGCATAACCGTAGGAATGAAAGAAATTTTCAGGGCGAAAAAGGTGCGCATGTGTATGCCGAGAGACTGGAACGCGGCGGCGCTCAGAAAGGTGCTGCACGGACCTGTAACCGCAAGCGTACCCTGTTCGCTTTTCCAGAACCACCCCGACGCCATGCTTTATGCCGCGGCGGTAGCGCTGCAGTGCCCTGTATCGGAAATCAGAATTTACAATAAATAATGAAAAACCTGCTTATAAAAAACGCGGCGGTCGTTTTTCCGGACAGTATTAAACATTCATGCAATGTTTTAACCCTAAACGGCAAAATATCCGACTGCGATTTTAGGGGCGATCCACCCGAAAATACCGAAATAATAAATGCCGAGGGAAATTATCTTTTGCCGGGATTTATTGATATACATATTCACGGCGGCGGCGGAGCAGACTTTATGGACGCCACTCCCGAAGCGTTTGAAACGGCGGTAAAGTCCCATTTGCAGCACGGAACAACAACGCTTGTTCCCACCGCAATGTCGGCTTCGGAAAAGGATCTCACGGCGTTTTTAAAAACCTTTAAGAGCTTTCGGAAAAACAGCAAATACGGTGCTCTGACTCCGGGTGTTCATTTAGAGGGGCCGTATTTTTCGGGAGCTTCGGCTAAAAGCGGCGGCGCGCAGCCGATGAATATATTGCGGCTGCCCGATATGAACGAGGTTGAAAGGCTTTTGAAAACAGCCGACGGCGATATTCTCCGCTGGGACGCTGCCCCTGAATTACAGGGAGCAGATGAATTTGCGCGCTGTATGACCGATAACGGAATACTTTGCGCAATAGCCCATTCAAATGCCGATTCCGAAGAGGCGCAGCGGGGAATTGACTGCGGATTTTCGCATGTGACCCACTTTTATAACGCCGTTACGACCTACCATAAAGAAGGGCAGACGGTATACGGCGGTATTGTGGAGGCGGCATACCTTAATTCGGGCGTGACGGTCGAGCTGATATGCGACGGTAAGCACATTCCGCGAGATATTTTAAGGCTGGCGCTTAAAATTAAAGGCGTAAATTCCGTTGCGGCAATAACCGACGCCATGCGGATTTCCGGAACGGATATGAAGTTTGGCAAGCTCGGAGGTCTTAAAAACGGCACTGACGTTATTGTGGACAGCGGAGTTGCAAAGCTGCCCGATATGTCCTCATTTGCGGGGAGCATTGCCACAATGGACAGGTGCTTAAAGGTTCTCTGCCTTGATTACGGAATATCCCTTACCGACGCGTCGGTAATGCTTTCGGGTACGCCCGCAAGGCTTTCGCGGCTCGGAAACACAAAGGGCAGAATACAAAACGGTATGGACGCGGATATGGTGCTTGTAAACCGTGAAATGGCGGTCATGTGCGTTATATCAAACGGAAAGGCTAATTAAGAGGCGGCTGAGCTTTTAATATACTGTACGGGGCTTATTGATTTAATGCTTTTGAAAACGCGCGAGAAATACGCGGGATTTGAAAACCCGCATTTTTCCGAAAGCTCGGTTACCGATATTTCCTTACCGTAAATATCAATAAGCTTGCAGGCGTGAGAAATTCTTACAGAGTTGGCAAATTCAACGGGCGTTTTTTACCAAAGCGGCGTAATGCGAGAAATCTATCTTTTGTGCAAGCATATCTATATTTAATTATAGCGTTTTGTATAAAAATCGCTTATAACCTTTTTTAGAAACTGCATGTCATGCCAAAGCGAATTCGGTTTCGCTTTTGCATAAAAACGTGCGGGGAAAGAAAAGACATTCATATTTTATTGTGATAAAACACTATTACTCAGAGGTGATTAAATGTATACCGGTTCAAAAAAATCCATTATTGCCATGGCTTTAACGGTTTCTATTTTGACCTTGCTTTTTTCGGGCTGCGGCAGCGCGGAAAAATCCGAAAACAAAACGGTAAGCATTTCGGCGCTTACCGAACGCGAAGCCGAAACCGGAAAAAGCGACAGCTACGAAGCATATCTTACGGGCTGCGGCAAAACCGAAACGGACGGAACCGATGAATTGGAGTTTAACGCGGACAGCGCACAAAAGAACGGTGCGGTATTCCGATGGGAAACAAACGCCTCTGCGGCAGGTATTTATTATATTAGGGTAAGGTATTTACCTAAGCCCGCAAATGATGAAAGCGGAACACAGATATGCGTAAGGCTGAACGGCAAAATTCCGTATAAAGAGCTTGACTCGGTTGTACTGCCGGATGAATACCGCGATGTATTGCCGCTTGTGCAGGATAAATTCGGTAACGATTTACGACCCGACCAGACAGCGGCGAAGCGCGTGACCGAAAATTATCTGTTTGACAGCTCGCTTACATACACGCAGCCGCTGGGCGTTTATCTTGACGTCGGCAAATCGGTGCTTGAAACGGAAATTCTCAGCGGCAACGCCGAAATACAGGCGGTAATACTTGAACCGTCTGCCGCAGTAAAATCCTACGCCGATGTGAAAAACGAATATTCCGAAAACGGATATTCTGAAATAAAAGGGGATATAAAGCTCTATCAGGGTGAAAACGCGGCTTATAAATCATCCACAATGTTTTATCCCGTATCCGACAGAAGCTCGGCGCTCAACACACCGAGATCCGACGGGCTGGTTAAGCTCAACAGCATAGGCGGCACACAGTGGAATACGCCGGGGGATTACATAGCCTGGATGGTTGACGCCCCCGAGGACGGCCTTTACAAAATTCATATGCGCGCCAAGCAGAATTATTCTATCGGTCTTTCCTCTTCAAGGGCGATATACATAAACGGCAGGCTGCCGTTTAAAGAGGCGCAAAGCATTGTGATGCCGTACAGCGCCGACTGGCAGACGGTTACTTTGGGCAGCGACGGAGAGGATTTCCTGTTCCACCTGAAAAAGGGCGAAAACGAAATACGCATGGTTGTTACCCTCGGAAAAATGGATACGGTAATCCGACTTACCGAGAATACAGCCGACGCGCTTAATAACATTTACCGCAGATTTTTAATTATTATGGGCGCGGAGCCCGATCTTTTACGCGATTACCGCCTGGGCGTTTTGTGCCCCGACGAGATAGCCGAGCTTAAAGTGCAAGCGGAAACCCTTTCGCTTTGCGCCGATTGGCTTGAGGCCAACAGCGGCAGAGGAAACACAACCGTCGCTTTAATGCGGACGCTTGTGCGGCAAATGACCGACATGAATAAGGACCCCGACATCATTCCGTCCGAATTTTCCTACTTCAAAACAAACATAGGCTCTTTAAGCTCGCAATGCAGCACAATGAAGCAGCAACCCCTGCTTATAGACGTTATAGGAGTGGGCGGCGATTTGGGCGACATGCCTGCGGCGGACGGCGGATTTTTCTTAAAGCTTGGGTTCGGTATAAACAAGCTGCTTTACTCTTTCTCGGCTGATTATCAGAATATGGGCGACCTCGGCAATAACGATGAAAATTCAAGACCTATAACCGTTTGGATAGGCGGCGGCAGAGAGCAGGCGCAGATAGTCCGCAATATGACGGCAAATTCCTTTACCGCAAACACCGGCATTATAGTACGCGTTCAGCTGGTTCAGGCTTCGCTTATAAGCGCGGCGGTTGCGGGCGTGGGGCCCGATGCGGTTATAAACAGCACGCCCGATGTATTTAACTTTGCAATGCGCAACGCCGCTGTTCCGCTTTCGGATTTTTCCGACTACGGCGAAATAAAAACGCGGTTTAACGAGTCACTCAGTATTCCGTTTACATATCTCGGAAAGGTGTACGCGCTGCCCGAAACAATATCTTTCCCGGTGCTTTATTACCGCACCGACGTTTTTGGAGAGCTGGGCGCAAAGGTTCCGCGGACATGGGACGATGTAATAGCGCTTTCGTATACGCTGAGCAAAAACAATATGGAGTTCGGCATACCGACAGACCCCGGCAACATGACCACCTCAAACACATCGGTTTTAAACCTTGTGGGTATGTATATGTCGATCTACAAGCAGCGCGGGCTTGAAATATACGCTAACGACGGCGAGTACTGTCTGCTTGACAGTGTGGAGTCTATCGACGCTTTCAGGTTCTTTACAAACCTTTATTCAAACTACGGCTTCCCGCTTACTTATAATTTCATGAACAGATTCCGCACGGGTGAAATGCCGATAGGCATTTCGGGGCTTTCGTTCTACAATGAGATTGCCGTTTCCGCACCCGAAATTGACGGTCTTTGGGATATAGCTCAGATTCCCGGAACCGTAAAGTCGGACGGAACGGTTGACCACACAGCGATTTCGAGCGCCTCGGGAGCGATGATCTTAGCGTCATCAAAGCATAAAAACGAGGCGTGGGACTTCCTTAAGTGGTGGACCTCCGCCGAAATACAGCAGGAGTTTGCAAACGAAATAGAGGGGCTTCTGGGTCCGTCGGGACGTTACAGCTCGGCAAATTCCGAGGCGTTCAGGTACAGCTCGTGGCCTAAAAAGAGCAAGGAATTATTCAGCAAACAAATGCAGAATCTGACCGCGGTTGAAAACGTACCCGGCAGCTACTTCTTAAGCCGAAATATAACCAACGCTTTCAGGGCGGTTGTATATAAGGATACAGACCCGACCGATGCTTTATACGATTACACCGATAAGATAAACCGAGAGCTTACTCAAAAGAGAAAAGAGTTCGGTCTTGAGTAAATTTATGAAAGGAGATGCGACCCTTGAAAATGCAGACGGGTGAGAAAAAAGCAAGGAGCTTTAACAGCGACAAATGGTTTTCATTCTTCTATTTGGCTCCGTTTTTGGTGATATTCTTTATTTTCACATTGCTGCCGGTAGTTCTTTCTTTCATACTGTCGTTTACAGATTTTAACGGTCTTGAAATTCCGCGGTTCATATTTTTTGAAAATTATTTACAGCTGTTTTTAAGCGACGATGAGTTCCTTTTAGCGCTTAAAAACACGCTGATAATCGCTTTGATTACGGGCCCCGGCGGTTATTTTGCCTCGCTGGTGTTGGCATGGTTTATCAACGAGCTTAATCCTAAACTCAGGGCGATTATGGTTCTGGTATTTTACGCGCCCTCGATTTCCGGCGGAGCGTATATGATATGGCAGTTACTCTTCAGCAGCGACGCCTACGGCTATGTTAACGCGCTTTTAATGCGCTTTAACCTTATAACCGAGCCTATTCAATGGTTTACGGATACTAAGTATATGCTGCCGCTTGTTATCGTAGTAAGTCTTTGGATGAGCCTCGGAACGGGATTCCTTTCCCTTGTGGCAGGTCTTCAGGGCGTGGATAAATCCCTTTATGAGGCGGGCTATGTTGACGGAATACGCAACCGCTGGCAGGAACTTTGGTACATAACCCTGCCGAGCCTCGGGCCGCAGCTGCTTTTCAGCGCTGTTATGAGTATTTCCTCGGCGTTCGGCGTGGGTGCAGTTTCTACCGCGCTTTGCGGATTCCCCAGTACCGACTACGCCGCGCATACAATAATGAATCATTTGGAAGACTACGGCAACATCCGTTTTGAAATGGGTTACGCCAGCGCGATTGCCACCATACTGTTCGCAATGATGCTGCTTTCAAAGGTTTTCGTTCAGAAACTCATTAAAAATGTCGGTCGGTAAATCCGGCGATAACATGAAACAAGAAAAGGAGGGTTCACTATGAAAATCCGCATATTCAAAAGTAAAACCGGGCGTTCGTTTTGGGGCGACCTATTAAACTTCCTTTTTCTTGGAATATTGGGAATAATTATGCTGATTCCCGTTGTGTTCTCTGTTTCCAATGCGTTCAAGCCGCTTGACGAATTATTTGTGTTCCCGCCACGGTTTTTTGTAAGACATCCCACTTTTGCCAATTTCAGAATTCTTCCGTCGCTGTTTTCCGATTCGCTTGTTCCTTTATCAAGGTACATACTAAACACCTTGTTCATAACCGTTGCGGGAACGGCGGGCTCAATTGTTATAGCCTCTATGGCGGCGTATGTGCTTGAAAAGAAAAAATTCAGAATGCGCGAGGGAATTTTCAAGCTGGTTGTAAACACCCTTATGTTTACACCCGCCGTCACAGCAATTCCGAGCTTCCTTATAATGTCAAAGCTCGGGTTTATAAACAGCTATGCGGCAATACTTATACCGACCGTAGGCTCCTCGCTCAATGTTTTCCTTATGAAACAGTTTATGGTGGGGGTTCCGAATACTATTTTAGAGGCTGCCCGTATTGACGGCTCGGGCGAACAGCGGATATTCTGGAGTATCGTTATGCCGTCTGTAAAGCCTGCGTGGATGACCCTTATTATCTTCTGTATTCAGAACCTTTGGGGCGCCACGGGCGGCAACTATATTTATAACGAAGAGCTTAAAACGCTGCCTTACGCACTGTCGCAGGTTATGTCGGCGGGACTTGTACGCGCGGGAGCGAGCGCGGCTATTACAACGCTTATGATGATTGTTCCGATGTGCGTTTTTGTTATAACGCAGAGCAACATTATGGAAACCATGATGTCTTCGGGAATTAAGGAATGATATGCTTGATAAGAAAGGCGGTTCTGACCGTGGGCAGACTTAAAAATTTGATACCTGTATTCCTGATCGTGGCGGCTGTACTGTCTGTCAATGTATCAGCCGCCGTGACGGATACATATATATACGATAAAAACGGGGATACGGAGCCCGCGCCCGAGCCGGCTTCGGCGGTGCAGAGTATTCGCGGCGGCGATCTCGGAATAGGCGCCTTTTCGGAGCCGCAGGATCTGTGCTTCTCAAATTCGGGCGTTCTTTACATAGCCGATACGGGGAACAACCGCATTGTTGTAATAAAGAATGTGGGTATGTCCTCACAATGCACGGAAATTATCGACAGCTTTTTAAACGGCGGAACAACCGATACCTTTAACAGCCCCGCCGGAGTATTTGCCGACAGCGACGGAAACCTGTTTATATCCGATACGGAAAACGCGCGTATTGTAAAGCTATCCGAAAGCGGCGAGCTTTTGCAGATAATATGCGCGCCCGAAGATAAAGCGCTTCAAAGCGATTTTGCGTTCAAGCCCACAAAGCTCGCGGTTGATAAATACCGTCAGCTTTATGTAATATCGAGCGGGTACAACGCGGGACTCATGGAGTTTGAGCCGGGCGGCACCTACACGCAGTCAATGGGCGCTCCGCAGGTTACAAAATCAATTTTGGATCAGCTGTGGCAGCGCTTTCAGACCAAGGCGCAGCGCGAGCGCACACAGTCGTATGTTCCTACGGAATACTCAAACGTAACAATAGATGAAGACGGCTTTTTGTTCGTTACAACCTCGGCTTACGACGATTCCGCGGGGGACAGCGCCCCTAAGCCTTTGCGCAAACTTAACGCAAAGGGATTGGATGTTCTTAACCGTGTGGGCGACCCCGTAGGCGACGAGATTAAAAACGGCGAAACCTATAAAGGATATTCGGTATTTTCGGATGTCTGCATGCTGGGATACGGCGATTTTGCCCTGCTTGACCATAATCGCGGCCGTGTTTTTGCTTACAACAGCGTAGGCGAGCTTTTATATGAATTCGGCGGTCCGGGGGATGTTTCGGGGGCTATACGCAACGGAACGGCAATAGGGTTTTACAACGACCGTTTTTATATTCTGGATACCGCGAAAACTCAGGTTACGGTTTTTGAACTGACAGAGTACGGCAAGCTGTTTGGCGGAGTTGCCAAAGCACGCCAGGAAATAGATTTTGAAACCGAAAAGAGCCTGTGGAACCAAATCCTTTCCCGAAACGCAAACTTCACCCTTGCAATGCGGGGGCTAGGCAACGCTGCGTATAAGGCTAAAGATATGAAGCTGGCAATGAAATATTACAAGCTGGCGGGTGACAGAGATGACTATTCAAAAGCCTACGCCTTTGTGCGCAGAAACCGGATTGAAAACAATGTATGGATAATTGTTCCCTGTATAGCGGTTATCGCCGCGGTTTCGGTTGTGTGCGTGCGCTCAAAGAAACGTGTTTCGGCATTTGTATCGCGCAGGCCTACGCTGCGCGCGGTAATGTACGCGGGTCATTGCTGTACTCACCCGATGGACGGCTTTTGGGATTTGAAACGCGAAAAGCGCGGAACGGTGCTTTCGGCAACGATTCTTTTGCTCATCTGCATGGCGGTAAACGCGATTTCAAGCCTCGGCACGGGATTTATCTTCAATAAAACCGAGCTTGAATCCTACAGCATTTTCAGCGTGCTTTATATTGCGCTTGCCGTTGCACTGTGGACAATATGCCTGTGGTGCGTAACCACGCTTATGAACGGCGAGGGAACATTTAAGGATATTTATATCGCGACCTGTTACGCAACGCTACCGTACAGCATTATAAATGTAATTGCGGTATTATTGAGCAGAGTTCTGCTTTCGGCCGAGGGCGATTTCTACTACGTTCTCGTATCGTTTTCAATGATTTGGCTGGCGTTTCTGCTTGTCTGCTCCGTTAAGCAGGTGCACGATTTCTTTGCGGGCAAAACCGTCGCCGCAATTTTGATTGTAATAATCGTAATTTTGTTGATTATCTTTATCAGTATGCTTGTTTTGGCATTATCGCAGCAGTTCTTTGACTTTATCGGAGATTTGATTTCGGAAATAGCCTTGACTGTATAGCATTGACTTATCGCAATAAAAGGCAGGCGGAGCGGATCAAACGCCGAAACGCCGACTACGGAAGGAGGAACTGTGCGTGAAACGAAAATTAAAGGCTGCTCTTGCGTTTTCCCTTGTTGTTTTGATTTTGGCGGGCATTGTTGCCGTTTCATTAATGTCCGGCGCGCAGAAAATAGATGAAACTCTTGATAACGGTAAGGTGCTGAGCGCAGGCAGCGCTGGCAATAATATAAACGGGAAAGAATATACCCTATTGTTGGAAAATGAATATTTGCAGTTCTATATGAACAACGATACCACCGAATTTAAGGTGGTAAATAAAATCAACGGCTCGGAGTGGTATTCCTCCGGCACCGACAGTGCGGACGCTGCGGCGCCCATAGCCCTTACCTACCTTAATTCACAGGGAAGCCTTGCCGATATGAACGTTATGGACGACTCGGTAAAGGACGGTAAATATGCGATTGATAAAGACGGCGACCGCGTTACGGTACGTTACAGCGCGGGTGATTTTTCTGAGCTTTCCCTCGTTCCGTACGCACTGACGGAAGAGCGTTTTCAGAAGATAATAAGCAGTCTTGACGATGAATTCGAGCAGATGAAGCTGACCGACCTTTATTATCTTACCGATATAAATATTATAGAGGACGCAGAACAGAAAAAGGAAAGACTTGCCGAATACCCGCAGCTTGCAAAGCAAAAACTTTATATCATACGCGACAGCACACGCGACGACGCGCTTGCCAAAAAGGATATCGCGAAAATATTTACAGAGGCGGGCTACACCGAGGCGGACTATAAAGCCGACTCAAAATATTTCAGCGCGGGCGATACGGCAAAGAAAGCCCCCGGCTTTAACATAAGGGTTGAGTACACGCTTGACGGCAGAAGACTTAAGGTTTCAATACCGCATGACGGAATAGAAATGTATAACGATTTCCCGATGACCTCGCTCACATTCGCCCCTTACTTCGGCTCTCCCGCAAAGGGAACTGAAGGGTGGTATCTTTTACCGGACGGCAGCGGTTCGCTTATGAACTTCTATAACGGGAATACAAACGGAAAAATTTACAGAACAACGGTTTACGGCGCCGAGCTTACGGCGGCGGGACGTGAAGATGTAAGCAGCGACCCCGGAGCGTCACTGCCCGCTTTCGGCGTCAGGCGTAACGGCTGCGGCGTGCTTTGCGAAATTACCGGCGGCGACGCAATCTCGGAAATTGAGGCATACCCCGGCGACGACACGGAGCTGCCCTACGCTCACGCTGTCTTCAATATACGCTCTACCTATAAAACTACGGCCTCAACCGGCAAAAAAGAGTCCTACATAATTATTCAGAAAGGACGATATACAGGCGACATTGCGCTTGATTATCACTTTATAGACTCGAAAAACGTCGGACTGTCGGATATGGCGGAGATAATGCGCGAGAGCATATTCGGCGGCGCGGAAGAAAAGGCCTCGGATACCTTGCCTGTCAGACTTACGCTTATAGGGCTTATTACGCGCCGCAATCAGATTTTGGGCGTTGCGTATAACCAAAAGGTTCGCCTTACCGACTTTAAGCAGGCGCTTAATGCGGCAAACACGTTTTCGGACGGCGGAGCCGATAATCTTTCGGTTGTAATGACTGGCTGGTTCGGAGACGGGGTAGACCACAAATATTTGTCGTGCAAGGCATCGCCCTTGGGTCTTTTGGGCGGAAAGAGCGATTTTACCGCGCTTACCGCGGGGCTTGAAAGCAAAAATATTCCGCTTTATTTGGACGCGGACGTTCAGTACACGGCTAAAACCTCGCTGTTCGACGGTTTCGGCAAAAGCAGGGATACCTCAACAATGCTTGACCAATCAACCGGCAGGGTTACGGAATACGACCCCGCGAGCTTTATAAGAAAAACAGGCGGCACTAAGTATATAAACAGCTTCGGCGCGCTGAAAAGGGCGCTGGAAAACCTTAAAAAATCTGCCGACTCTTACGGCGTTAAGGGGCTTTCGCTGCGGACGTTAGGCTCACAGCTTTCGGCGGATTACGGCAACCCCGCGGTTGACCGCCAGGCGACAGCCGATAAAATCGCGGCGGAGCTTAAAAAGCTGTCCGATTCGGGCTGCAATTTAACCGCCGAGGGCGCTGGCGCGTATATTCTGCCATATATAGGCAGCGCGGCAAACGTTCCCGTAGTTTCGGGCGGGTCGGATACAACGGATATGTCGGTTCCGTTTTTACAAATGGTTCTGAGCGGATATATTGATTATTACGCTCCCACCGTAAACCTTTCGGGCGATACGCAGACCTCTCTGCTCAGGGCAGTTTCCGCGGGCGCGGGTATTTCCTGCACATTAACCGCGCAAAACGGCGATAAGCTGGCGGGGAGCGAGCAAAGCGCTTTCTATTCAACCGGCCTTGATTATTGGAAAGACAGTTTGCCGAAACAGATAGCGGATATTCAGAAACGGCTGAAACCCGTTGCGGGTCAGCGCATTGTAGGATATGAGGAATTGGCGACGGGCGTTTATAAAACGGTTTATAAAAACGGCGCCGAGGTTATAGTGAATTATAATCCGCTACCGTTTACATACGGCGACATTACGGTTAATTCAAAGGATTTCGGCGTAAAGGAGGGGCGCTCATGAGTGCAAAGGTTAAAAACGGAAAACTGGAGCGCCGCAGAGGGCGCTGGGGCTATTTCTTCGCGCTGCCGTTTATTATAGGCTCGCTGCTCGGAATAGTTTATCCCGTGGTTTTATCGCTTGTGTACAGCTTCGGTAATCTTGTTCCGCAGGATATAGGCTACAAAATAGACCTTGTGGGCATTGAAAACTATAAAACACTGTTTACGGTTGACCCCGATTTTACGCGGCAGCTGGTGGAAACGCTGCAAAATACCATTTTAAAGGTACCGGTGGCAATTATTTTCAGCTTCTTTTTAGCGTGTATTTTAAACAGCGAGTTTCCCGGCCGCGGACTTGCGAGAACTGTTTTGTTTCTGCCTATGATAGTTTTTTCAAAGCCGGTTATGCTGCTTCTCAATCAGGATATTGTTTCTGCCGAGATGTCGAGCAAGGGCTCGGAAGAAACGGTTATGATCTCGGGCAAATTCATAGAATCGCTTGAGGCGATGAATATAGGCGAGGGACTTACAAATTTTCTTACTTCCTCGGTTGACGATATAACGAACCTGCTTTATATGTCGGTTATACCTACCGTTATTATTTTAGCGGGGCTGCAATCGGTAAGCCGCTCGATTTACGAGGCTTCCTATGTTGAGGGAGCGACCGCATGGGAAGTTTTATGGAAAATAAGTCTTCCTATGGTAAGCCCGCTGCTTTTGGTTTCTTTGCTTTACTGCGTTATAGATTCCTTTACGGGCGTGGGCAATACCATAATCAGCCGCGTAAGCTACGAGTGCTTTACCGCTTTCAATTTCGGAATAGGCAGCGCTATGGCGTGGTCGTACCTTATAGTCGTGCTTTTAATAGTGGCGGTTGTGTTTTTAATCGCAAACCGCTTTGTATCGTATGACGCTTAATTTTGCTTTAATGGATGAAGGGAGGAAAGAGTAGCATATGCGTAATTCAATTAACAGGGCAAAAGCGGTGAAATACGGAGCGGGCATTGCGGTAAACGCGGCTCGCTGGGCGTTTTTCCTCCTCATTGCCTTTGTTGTGCTTTATCCGCTGTTTACGCAAATAGTATCGGTATTTATGTCCGCCGATGATATTTATAATATGTCGGTTCGCTATATACCGCGGAATTTCACCTTTAAAAACCTTATAAACGCATGGGACAGAATAGGGCTTGAAAAGGTATACCCCACAACGATTCAGTATACCGTTACTGTGGTTTTGCTCGAGGTGGCAAGCTGCACAATGGTGGGGTACAGCCTTGCGAGATTCAAATTCGCGCTTAACAAGCCCCTTACGGTTCTTTGTATTATAGGGCTGGCGCTTCCGCCCGATCTTTTGCAGATTCCGCTTTACAACCTTTTCAGAAATTTCAATCTGTTCGGTCTTATTCCGCTTATAAATAACGGTGAGCCGCTTAACTTTATAGATACGCAGATTCCGGGAATCGTTCTCGGCGCTCTGGCGGTAGGGCTCAGATGCGGGCTTTACATTCTTATAATGCGGCAGTTTTTCGGCGGCATGCCCAAGGAAATGGAAGAGGCGGCTTCAATAGACGGATGCGGACCTATCGGGGTATTTCTGAAAATAATGCTCCCCGGCGCGCGCACCATGATGATCACCATAGGCCTGTTCGCGTTCGTATGGACATGGACCGACTGCAATTTCAACTATAACTTTATGCGTTTATCGGATATATTGGCTGTGGTTCTGCGCGACTTCAACGGCAACGCCGCCGACAGTATGATTGCCGATCAGGTTACAATGAATTTACAGTCCTACGCGGCGATTTTATATCTTGTTATTCCGCTGATAATTCTTTATATGTTCACCCAGCGCTTTTTCGTTGAGAGCGTTGAGCGCAGCGGGTTGGTTGCATAAATTAAAAGGAGGAAATCAAATGCGAAACTACACTAAAAGGCTGATCACGTTTTTTATGGCATTCGCCGTACTGATAAGCTCGATGAATGTAATAATATCCGTATTGGCAACAGGCGCGGATATAAGATTCGAGCTTAACGGCGGGCAATTGGCAGGTTCTTCCTCGGGCTTTGCCGCGGGAGACGCATTGCCGGACTGCGAAAAGGTTACAAGGGACGGCGCCGTTTTCGGCGGCTGGTATACCGACGCAGATTTTAACGGAGAACGCGTATTTACGGTCCCCGCAGGCGTTACGGGGCAAACCGTTTACTACGCGCGGTGGATAAACCATGATGCGAATTGTGAAAGCTTTGAGTCATACGTTACGAATGACGAATTAAATGCAAAATGGTTGAACTGGGCAGAAAATAACGCTTCGTTTTCTCTTAATACCGATTCTGCTCACGCTAACAGCGGCAAATCAGTTAAAATTGATTTTGCGAAGGCAAATGCCAATTCTAATCTTGCATTTCAAGATATTTCCTACTCAAAAACCGGCAATGGCGTAGCTTTTTGGACTGAATCGAAAAACGGTGCAACGGTTAAATTTATACTCAACGGTAACATATCATCTGCCGTAAGAACTTTCCCGGGCGGCAAACATATGGTAACTATTCCGTGGACTGAGCTTAAAGGCGCTTTGGATGCACCGTATTTGTGGAAAATTCAATTAGTTGTTAAAGTTCCGAATGCCGGTGAATCGGTTTATATTGACGATATAGGAACATATACCGATATTTCCGAGGGCAAGCTCATCTTTAACACAAACGGCGGCGCTTGGGCGAAAGGCTTTAACCCGCCCGAAAATTATAAGTCGGGAACAGTTTTGCCCGGCGTTAATGACATAAGCAGAGCCGGCGCCGTTTTCGGCGGCTGGTATACCGACGCCGATTTTTCCGGCGCACAGATTTTTACGGTTCCCGCCGACGCGACAGGGGAAATCGTTTATTATGCGCGTTGGATAATATGCAGCGCCGATTACGATAATTTCGAGTCATACGCAACCGACGCCGACCTGCTCAAAAAATGGTCGGATTGGAAGTGGCCCGCACAGAATGCGGCTACAACGCTTAATACCAACCCTGCCCACGCACACAGCGGTAAATCCATGAAGAACCGACCGAACGAAGCAAACAAAAACGACGAAACAGTTTTGCAGGCAAGCTTTTCAAGATCGGGCAACGGAATTTCCTTTTGGATAGAATCGGATGGCGCAACCGTTCAGGTTTTATTCAATCACATGGGTGCTAAGAGTATTCCGTCTCCGAAAATAAATGTTCCGTCGGGCAAATATATCGTTGCAATTCCGTGGTCGAAAATAGAGGGAGCCTTGCAGGCAAGCGATTTATGGCAGTTATCGTTGCTTATAAATGTTCCCGAAAGCAGCGGTGAGGTATATATAGACGATGTAGGCACATATACCGATTACACCGAGGGTAAACTTACCTTTGATACAAGCGGCGGCACCTGGGCGGACGGCTTTACTCCGACCGAAAAATATACGCCCGGAACTGTTCTGCCGGTTATTGATAACATAAGCCGAGCGGGCTATGCCTTTGCGGGCTGGTTTGATAATACGGGCTTTACGGGATCGCGCGCTTATACCGTTCCCGATACGGCTTCGGGCGATATTACCTACTACGCCCGCTGGATAAAGATTGACCCTTGCTTTTCGGACTTTGAAAAATATACCGATACAAGCGTTATAACAACGGTGCTTACTTCAGACGGCAAGAATTCCGAAAACGATAAAGCAAACGGGTTTATTACTGAAGAAGACGGCAAGGGCGGCTTCTATTTCTGGAGCGGCGTGCAGGGTACGACGGTACAGCTTAACGCAAGCGGGAAAAATGTAAGCAGCGGTTCTAAATCCGCCAAGCTCGTGCTTAAGGTTAAGGACTCCGCGTCGCCTTATAATTCCACGCATTTCGGCTCTGACAGGGTGTTCTTCCCGAATGAAAAGGATCTCGGTGAGGGCGTATCATTCTGGATCAGCACAGATAAGGAAATCAAGCTGAGACTTCGCCTGAACAACAACACAGACTCTGCCAAAATTACGGTTCCCGCAGGAAAGCACTATATCACCGTTCCGTGGAAAGAGCTGCAAAATAAGAGAGCGCCCTGGATAACCCTTATCTGTTTTGATAACCCGAGCGAAGAAGCAACGGTTTATATTGACGATATAGGCACATATACCGTGGCGGTTGATAATAAGGTTATGTTTAATCTGAACGGCGGCGAATGCATTGAGGGCTATATTCTGCCTGTCGGCTATAACCGCACAAGCGGGATTACCTTGCCCGATTGCAATCAGGTAATAAATAACGGTCTTACTTTGGCGGGCTGGTATGATAATGCAGAGCTTAAAGGCACTCCCGTATATTCCATACCGCCCCAATCCGAGGGAGATAAGGAATACTGGGCTAAGTGGATACTGCATGACGTGAATTTCGATAACTTTGAGTCATACGATACCGACGAGGACCTTTTGAACGATAACCACTGGTCCGACTGGAAATGGCCCGCACAGAAAGCCGAAACAAGCCTTAACACCGACGCAGCGCACACGCACAACGGAACTAAATCCATGAAAGTCTCCGTAAAAGAGGCAAATAAAGAGGATCAGCTTGTGGTTTCAAGGCAGAATTTCCGAAAGAGCGGCGACGGCGTGGCTTTTTGGATCGAGTCCGCACGCGGCGCTGCTGTCAGAATCCAGTTTAACGGCAGCAAGACTATTATATCCGCCGCGAAAAGCATTCCCGCGGGAAGACTTTTGGTTACAATCCCGTGGTCGGAAATTCCGGGGGCAGAGTCGGCGGCAGTTTTGTGGCAGACCTCGCTTCGCGTATCCGTTCCGAATGCGGAAGATACGGTTTACATTGATGAAATCGGCACATATAAAGAAAACGCCGCGGGGGCTGATACGGTTTCGTATTATTTGCTCGGCGGCAGCCGGTACGGCAGCTATACCGCGCCGACAAAGTATTCATCGGGGGGCATAAAACTCCCTACATATGAAAATGTTGTAAAACAGGGTTATACTTTCGCGGGGTGGTACGATAATAAGGATTATAACGGAAACCCGATAACCGTAACGCCCGAATCGGGCAGCGTTAAGCTTTATGCAAAGTGGATAAAGCACACCGCCGGTTTTGATGATTTTGAAAGCTACACCGATTCTATCGGTTGGGAAGCGCGGAGCAACTCCGCTTCGCCCTCGCTCAATACCGACGCGGCAAATGCCTACGACGGCTCAAAATCGCTGAAGCTCGGCGTGGCAGGCAAGGATACGCATAAAGAAAATTATGCTGCAATTTGCAAAAATAAGGTCTTTTATAAGGCGGGCGACGGCGTTTCTTTCAGTGTGAAATCTCAAATTGCGGCAACGCTTTTGGTAGCCTTTAACGATCAGAACAAGTATTATGAGGTTGCGATTCCCGCGGGCAAGAGCATTGTTACCGTTCCGTGGGAGAAATTCACGAGTATTGCCGAGGGCAGCGATTGGTGGTGCATGTTCTTACTCGTAAAAACAGCGGATAAGAGCATTGCGAACACGGTTTATATCGACAGTATAGGAACATATTCCGACAGCACCGACCGCATTCTCACCTATAACCTGAACGGCGGCGAATTTGTTGCGGGCGCCTCGGTTGCGGATGAGCTTGACGGCGAAAAGACCACCGTTTTACCGACGGACAAGGATGTGCAAAAGGAAGGCTTCTTCTTTGCGGGCTGGTATGCAAACGCGTCTCTTACGGGAACGCCGATATTCGGGCTTGAACCCGATAATACCGCCAACAGAGAATTCTGGGCAAAGTGGGTTGAGCAGGTAAATATCAACCACGATTTTGAGAATTTCGATAATGACGAGGCCGTGGCAAAGGCGCTGTGGGAGGAAACCACACCGTATGAAAACTGGAGAGAGAGCGGCTCTGTATATCTTTATCTCGAAAAGGATTCAAAGAATCTCGCGCCCGGTTCGACAAAGGGCTTGCGCGCCGAATACGAGGTTTTGGACGGCGAGTATATCAAGGGCGGCTCAAGACCGTCGGCGTGCTTCAGAAATTACTCATGGAGTACCACCTTCGGCAAACGCGGAACCGACCGCGAGGGCGACGGCTTCAAATTCTGGATTAAAACCGACCGCACCATAACTATAAGGGTAAGCTTCCTTATAGGCGGCGACCCCAAAAAGAGCACAACAGCCGAGGATATTGTAATTCCCGCAAATGAAAGCGGTGTTACGGTTTATCTTCCGTGGTCTTATATTAAGGAAACCGACGCCAAAACCCTTGCGAGCATGGGTATATCGATTTATGACAGCGTAGGCACAAAGGGAACGGTTTGGATTGACGAGCTCGGCATATACTACAACGAAAAAATGGTTGACTTTGTTGCCGAAAACGACGATAAAGACATAAAGATTACCGGATACAACAACCACATACCCAAGGGAACAAAGGTAGAAATTAAAAAGTACCGGGTAAATAAACTTACCTCTTTGGGCGGCGAACTGCCCACGGGTGTAAATATGGCTTACCTTGCCGATTATAAACTTTTAAACGACGCAGGCGGCTCCGCCGATATATACGGTCCCGCATGGGTCAGCTTTAAGCGGCCGAAAGGCGCCGACGTAAGCAAGATAGGCGTATACGAGGTATTCCTTGACGGCTCGCTTGATTCGGTCAACTACACGGTTGAGGGCGATTGGATCACCGTTTACTCCCTTAACCCGACCGCCATGCTGCTTGTAACCACTAACGATACCAACTGGTCGGCAAAGGGAATAACGATAGATAAAAACGTTATTCAAAAGCTGACCGCTACCATTACGGTGGTAAAACAGAAAGAAAATCCGCAGGACAGCACAGACGGCACGGCGGACGGCGACAACGGCGGTACCGACATAGGAACCGATACCGATAACAACACAAACGCCGCGATCGGTATCAAGCGCGGACCGAAACGCGGACCCAAGACAAACAACAGCAAAAAAACCGATGATGACGGCGGTTCGTCCGCATGGATAATAATTCTTATATCCGTAGGTGCGGCGGCAGTGGCTTGCGCAGGTATTATAATTCCTGTGGCAATTAAACGTAAACGCGGCAAAAATAACGGAGGTGCGAAATAATGAACAGAACCGTAATTCTTAAAATCTGCTCTTTGCTGCTTGTAATGACAATATGCCTTACCGTAACCGCGTGCAAAAATAAGGGCGGTTCAAATACAGTGTCGGGGAGCAGCAGTAGGGGTGCATCAAGCACCGACTCTCAAAGCACGGATTCTTCAGGCTCCGAAAGCACGGATTCCCAAAATCCCGACTCCGAAAGCTCCGATACCGTTGTTTCCCGCACCTCTTCAGAATCGTCGGGCGGCGGAACAATTACCGTAACCGAGACCAAAAACGCACCTTACGACGCGTCTAAAAATCCGCTGCAGCGCGGAGTCAACTTTTCCAATTTTGAGTATGACGATATAGAAATCGGCTACGATAACTGGATATTCCAAAGCAAATATTACGACGCGGTGCGTGAAAAGGGCTTCGATCATATCCGACTGCCCGTCAATTTTTTCTGCCATATGGGCGGCGCGCCTGATTATAAAATAGACGAAGAGTTTTTGCGCAAGATCGATACAATAATCAATATCGCCATAAGCTCCAACCTTAAAATAGTGCTTGATTTCCACCACTTCGGTGAATTGCAGACAAACGTAAGCGGAAACAAGCAAAAATACTATAAGATGTGGCAGCAGCTGGCGGAGCATTATCAGAGTTACCCATCGGGTTTGGTTTTTGAGCTGTTCAACGAGCCGGGCAACGCCGACGCAATAAGCAAGGGCGGACCCGATATAGTTACTCCCGAAAAACTTATTGAAATTCAGGAAGAGGCTATAAAAATCATCCGCAAAACCAATCCCACAAGGCTTATTGTTCACGCTACATGCTGGAACGACGGCGCGGCTCAGCTTATGACTACCGAGCCGCTGCTGCCGGATGACGATAACCTCATTATGTCGGTTCATTCCTACGAACCTATGGCGTTCACGCATCAGGGCGCGGATTGGAACAATACCGGCAATCCCAGACCGTCAACCGATTTTACCGAGGATATGAAATATGAAATTCAGCTTATATTCGAAATGGTAAAAAATTATCGTGAAAAATACGGCAGACCCGTGTGGATAGGCGAATTCGGCACGCTGAAATCCAAAGCGCCCGAGGGCGCGCGTGCGAAATACGCCGATTTCATAGTGGAAACCATGAAAGACGCGGGCTGCGGCTGGTGCTGGTGGGAGTTCCAGTCGGGCTTTGGGCTTTACAACACCTCGCGGGATGAATGGATCGACGACGCACTTATGGCTGCATTGATGAAATAATGCCGCATATCGGCGGTGCAGATTAAAGTTTGAAAGGAACGAGCCCTATGGTAACAAACAAAAAGTTATTGTCGCTCCTATTGGTATTCGTTATTCTTTTAAGCTCCGCAAATGCGGCTTTAGCGGTCAGCGCGGCTGGGCACTCGGTAAACCTTGAGCTATTCGGCGGCACGCTTACCGATTACACGCAGGGGAGTACGTTACCGACCTATGAACAGATTTCAAAAGACGGCTTTTCCTTTGCGGGCTGGTATGCAAACGCCGATTTCAAGGGCGAGCGGGTTTTCACCCTGCCCGCCGGCGGTGCAGACGGCGCAACCTACTATGCGCGCTGGATTGTTTTAAATGCGGATTCGGACGATTTCGACTCCTATTCCGCTACCGAAGAGCTGCTTGGCAGCTGGTCGGATTGGCGGCACCCCGCAGTAAGCAGCGAAACAACGCTTAACACCGCCGAAAGTCACGCGTACAGCGGCAATTCCGTAAAGGTTTGCCCAAACGAGGCAAATAAAAGCACCGAAATTGTATTACAGAAAAATATCAATAAAAAAGGCGACGGCTTTTCATTTTGGATCGAGTCGGAAAACGGCGTTAAGGTGCGCGTTCTGTTCAACCACATAAAGGATAAAAGTTTACAGTCGCCCGTGTATGATATACCAGCGGGCAGGCATATTCTCGCAATACCGTGGTCGGATATAAACGGCGCGGCGGCAGCCGAGTATTTGTGGCAGTTATCTTTTACGGTTTCTGTGCCGAACGCGGCGGACGAGGTTTATATTGACTCGGCGGGTACTTACTACACGGAAAATAAAATAAGCTTCAATACCGACGGCGGCGTATGGATAGAGGGTTACGCCCCGCCCGAAAAATACATTCCCGAAACGGCGCTGCCGAATGCGGAAAAGATAAAAAGAGACGGCTTTACGCTTGTTGGGTGGCGCGCCGAGAACGATACCTCGGGCGAGTGTTATACCGTTATTCCCGAAACCGCCGCAGGCGATATTTCCTACCGTGCGCGCTGGGTGGTTATGACCGAAAATTACGATAATTTTGAGTCCTACAATTCGGGCGCGGAGCTTTTAAACAGCTGGTCGGACTGGAAGACCCCCGCTGCAGAGAGCGATATGTCGCTGAACACGGATTCGGATAATTCATATAGCGGCAATTCGGTTAAAATTTGCCCGAACGAGGCGGAAAAAGCCGCACAGATTACCGTTTCGGGCAGCTTTATGAAAAACGGCGACGGCATAGCCTTTTGGATCAAATCACCGCACGGCGCCGACGTTCAGGTAAAGTTTAATAACAACACAAGGCTTGTGTCACAGGCGGTGAATATTCCCGCAGACAGGCATATTGTCACAATTCCGTGGTCGGATATAAGCGGCGCGGCGGATACAGAGAATTTGCAGAGACTGGCGCTTCTCATTTCGGTGCCGAACGCGGCTGACGCGGTTTATATTGACTCGTTGGGAACCTATTACACCGAAAACGGTATAAGGTTTAATACTGACGGCGGAGTATGGACAGGGGGCTATACTCCACCTGAAAAATATGTTCCCGAAACGGCGCTGCCCGACTGCGGCAATATAAAAAAAGACGGCTTTAATTTTGCGGGCTGGTGCGAATCGGGTGATATTTCGGGAAAAAGCCATTATGCTATTCCGGCAGATGTTACGGGTGATGTCACCTACTGCGCTAAGTGGATAACAGCCGACCCGAACGGAGAATTTGACGATTTTGAGTCCTACGGCACAAACGATGAGCTTTTGAAAAGCTGGGCTGAATGGAAATGGCCCGCGGAAAACAGCGAAATAACGCTTAATACCGACCCGAACCACGCAAACGGCGGCAATTCCTTAAAGGTAAGCCCTAATGCGGCAAACAAAAACAGCGAGGTTGTTTTACAGAAAAACCTCACAAGAACGGGCGAGGGTATAGCGTTTTGGATAGAATCCGAAAACGGCGCGGCGGTGCGTATTTTGCTAAATCACATAGTAGTAAACGGCGTGCATAAAAGCCTGCCGTCGCCTGTAATGAACGTTTCGGCGGGTAAACGGATTGTAGCAATACCGTGGGTGGATATTGAGGGCGCGGCTGCAGCCGAATATCTGTGGCAGTTATCGATTTTGGTTTCGGTGCCGAACGCGGCGGACGCGGTTTATATTGACTCTGTTGGTACATATTACGCCGACAGTTTAAGGTTCAATACAAACGGAGGCAGCTGGGCGGACGGATATACTCCGCCGAAAAATAATATTCCGGGAACGGTACTGCCCGCAATGGGCGACACCGAAAAAAGCGGCTTTACCTTTGGCGGGTGGTATGCCGATAAGGATTTTTCGGGGGATATGTATTCGGTTGTTCCCGATACTGCAGCTGGCGATATTACCTACCATGCGCGCTGGGTGGCAAAGGGTGCGGGGTTTGATAATTTCGACTCCTACGGCACAAACGAAGCCCTTTTGAAAAGCTGGGCTGACTGGAAGTGGCCTGCGGAAAACAGTGAAATTTCGCTTAATACCGACCCGAGCCACGCATACGGCGGCAATTCCTTAAGGGTAAGCCCGAATGCGGCGAACAAAAACAGCGAGATAGTTCTGCAAAGGAATTTTGAGCTGACGGGCGACGGCGTTTCGTTTTGGATAGAATCGGAAAACGGCGCTACGGTGCGGATATTGTTTAATCATATCAAACTGCAGAACGGCACCTATAAAAGTCTTTCGTCCCCCGTACTTAATATCCCGGGGGTTAAGCAGATTGTCGCAATACCGTGGACGGATATTGAGGGCGCAACCTCAGCCGATTATCTGTGGCAGTTATCAATTTTGGTTTCGGTGCCGAACGCAGCGGACGCGGTTTACATTGACGAAGTAGGCACTTATACCGAGCCTGAATATGAAAAAGTACATTCAAACTGGGGAAAAGGCTTTTCGGATTTTTATGATGAAGACGGTAAAACCGTTTGGAGCTATTCGGGCTCAACCGCGGTGGGCGGCGAATTTGTAGGCTTTGTAACGGATTTCCTGACCGAAAAGAATAAAAAGTACGTTATAGCCTTTGACTATAAATATCTTACAGACGGTAAGCTCGCATGGTCGCTTGAGCCGCAAAGCGCAGGCAATATATTTGAAGAGAGCTTACTTTACAGGCAGACCGACGAAAGCCGTGAAACCCTGAACAGCCAAAACCGCAATACCGACTGGCAGGTAAGAAAAACCGCTTTCGCTGCCGAAAATGATAATAAATACCTCGCTTTCTTCGCCAAAACGGCGGCGGGCGCCGCGTATGATATAAGCATAAAGAATATTCGTCTTTACGATTTGGGCGACGTTGATTTTAGCGGCAAAATTGACGCGTCGGATCTGGCGGCTTTGAAAAAAGAGCTGCTCGGGGCTGAATCAGCGGCGGAATTTACAGATGTCAACAATGACGGATACTGGGATGTGAGAGATTTGATCACACTTAAAAAAATGCTGACGAATACTAAGCAGACCGATACCGAAGAGGAATTTTCAAACAATCCTCTGCACCGCGGGGTTAACTTCTCCGGTTTTGAATTTAAGGAAGAAATAGGCTACGACAGTTGGATTTTCGACGGAAAATACTATGATATTGTGCGTGAAAAGGGATTTGACCATATAAGATTGCCGGTAGATTTCTTCCCGCGCATGGGCACCTCGCCCGATTACACTATCGACAGCGAATTTTTACGCAAGATAGATACGCTTATCGACACCGCCCTGAACTCGGGTCTTAAAATTGTTTTGGATTTCCACCATTTCGGGGAATTGCAGACAAACGTTAAGGGCAATAAGCAAAAGTATTATAAAATGTGGGAGCAATTATCAGAGCATTATAAGGATTACCCGCCCGCGCTTGTTTTCGAGCTGCTTAACGAGCCGGGGAACGCAAGCGCTATAAGCGGCGGCGGACCCGATGTATTCACCCCCGCAAAGATACTTGAAATTCAGGAAGAGGCTATAAAAATTATTCGCAGAACCAATCCTACACGGCTTATAGTTCACGCTACAAGCTGGAACGACGGAGCCGCGCAGCTTATGAGCACCGAGCCGCTTTTGCCGGATGATGAAAACATTATAATGTCCATTCATTCCTACGAGCCGCTTACCTTTACTCATCAGGGCGCCGATTGGGACGGAGACGGAATCTACTGGCCCGCCTCGGATTTCACCGATGACATGAAAGGCGAAATTCTCGATGTTTTCAAACTGGTTAAAGAGTATCACAAAAAGTATAACAGACCCGTGTGGGTTGGGGAATTCGGGGTATTCAACCGCATAACGCCCGACGGTGCGCGCGCAAAATATGCCGATTTTATTGTGGATGTTATGAAGGACGCCGATTGCGGCTGGTGCTGGTGGGAGTTTCAAATGGGCTTCAGGCTTTACAGCACAAAATATGACGAATGGGTAGACGACGCGCTCATGGCGGCTTTACTTAAATAGGGGCCGAGGAAAGGATTACACAGTATATGGATATTAAAATCAAACAGGTTTCTTCCTTAGAAACAATTTTCAGCTACGAAACGGCGGCAAACATAGAAAAAGCAGCCGTTTTCGGCGGCGAACGCTATTCTTATCAGGTAGTTGTTTTACCCGAAAACAGCTTTCGCTACCAAATTGACGTTAAAGCGCCGGGGCTCGGCAGCGCGGTTACTCTTTATAAACTGAAAGATGCCGTAATGGATCTGCCCATTTCAAGCACTGATGAATTTTCCGTTTTGCTTACAAGGGAGCCGGGGCTTATGCCCGATATTCTGGTTCCCGCGGATGATGAAAACAACCGTTTGGTGCTTAAAAAGAACGACAGGCAAATTTTGTGGGTGCGTATTGACGTGCCGCATGATATTCCGGCGGGCACTTACCCGATAACGCTTGAATTTCTCCCCCTTAAGGGTCACTGCTGGGAGCCTGTGGCGGAAAACCCCTCATACACAACCTTCAATATTGAGGTGCTGCCTTACGCGCTGCCCGAGCAAACGCTTAAATACACCCAGTGGTTTTATGCCGATTGCATTGCCGATTATTACGAAGTACCCGTGTACTCCGAGCGCCATTGGGAGCTGATTGACGCTTACCTGCGCGTCGCGGCTGATACGGGCATAAACGTTATTTTAACCCCCGTAATTACACCCCCGCTTGATACCGCCTCGGGGCTTTACCGCACCAACGTGCAGCTTGTTGATATTAAGGTTGACGGTGAAAAATACATCTTTAACTTCGACAAACTTGACCGCTGGATAGATATTTGCCATAAGCACGGTATAAAGTATTTTGAAATATCGCAGCTTTTCTCGCAGTGGGGGCTTAAATTTACCCCGGGAATAACCGCCGAGGTGAACGGCAGGCAGGAGTATATTTTCGGTTGGCACATGTATGCCTGCGACCAAAGATACGCCGACTTTTTAAAGCAGTTTATACCCGCGCTTGTAGCGGAGCTGAAGAAAAAAGGCGTTTACGAAGACTCTATATTCCACATTTCCGACGAACCGCACGATTACTGCCTTGAAGCGTATAAATACGCGCACGATCTTTTAAGGCCGATGCTCAGCGACGCTAAGTTTATGGACGCGCTTTCGGATTACACGTTCTTTGAGCAGGGGCTTGTCGATATACCCGCAACCTACACCGCCGCAATGGATGATTTCATAGGCAAGGACGTTAAGGAGCAGTGGGTATATTACGCCGAGGACAGATCGGGCATAAGCATACGCCTTATGGCGGCGCCGCCCTACCGCAACAGGTCACTCGGTATTCAGCTTTATAAGTATGATATAAAGGGATTTCTGCACTGGGGCTTCAATTTCTACAATACCAGTCTTTCGTTTCATAAAATAAATCCCTATCTCACCACGTCGGCGGGAAAAACCATGGCGTCGGGCGGCAATTTCAGCGTTTACCCGGGCGCCGACGGCGCTCTGCTTTCTCCCCGTGCTTTAGTGTTTTACGAGGGTCTTCAGGATCTTGCCGCATGCAGGCTGCTTGAAAAATATGTCGGCAGGGAAGAAGCAATAAGGATTATTGAGGAAGAGGCTGGAATGGAAATTACATTTACAAGCTATCCTCAAAATTCCGATTTTCTGCCTAAGCTCCGCCTGCGCATAGCTAAGGAAATTGCCAAGGCTGCGGCGCGGAAGAATTAATTACGATAGATAACAACCGACCGGATTTCGCAGATTAACCTGCGGAATATGCGGAGTTCGGCCGACTGTCTCTATATTTTCCCGAAATAAAGGAATTTTTATTGCCTCGGGTTTCCTTTATTTCAGGAGTATTTCGACATTTACCTGAGGCTGCTATTATTGAAAAAGGAGTTGTTAAAATGAAACAAATCAGGTGGAAAACCCTCTTGTGCGCTTTGGTGTGCGTAGCCTTAATGATTACGCCGCTCGGCTGTACCAAAGGAAAAACGGATTCTTCCGAGCCTGCCTCTGCGGATAATCAGGAGTACGGTGATCCCGCCAAATGCACCCTCTGCCCCGATAAGAACCGCTGCTGCTTCTGCTATGAATACGGCGATTGCGTTTGCGCCCAAAACGGCCAGAACAGTAAAACGGACAGTTCCGCGTCAGGTACGCAGTCGGGCTCGGGTACCACAACCCGCCGTCCGTCTTCAAACGCTTCAAGCGGCAGTACAACCGCAAGCGGAAAGTATGACCCCAAAAATCTCAAGGGTAAAACCATAACCATTATGAGAATGTGGGATCCCTATACCAGCGGCAACAATACCGCGCACGATAACTGGAACAAGCGCGTTGCCGAGCTTGAAAAGAAGTATGACTTCGACATTGTGGAAAAGAAGTGGAGTGCCACGCTCGACCAAGAGGTTCTGGCAGGTGTTAAGCCTTCGGGTCAGCTTTATCAGGTAAACGGCGACTGGGTAGCAAACTACGCCCGCCAGGGCTTTATAGCCCCGTGGGACGACGCCATGAAGAAGACGGGAATTGATATGACGTCCGACGTTTATTTTAATTTCAGCGTTCAGCTTTGCAACTACAACGACAAGCAGTATGCTATCGGCGTTGAAGAGGGGAAGCTCATGTGCCAGGTGGTTTACAATAAAAAGCTCACCTCGCAATTTGCCGATATTGAAAAGCTGATGGATTCAAAAAAGTGGACGTGGGAAGCCATGACCGATATTGCCAAAAAGGTCAAGGCAAAATACCCCGATAAATGGGGCATGGGTCTTGACAGACTCCTCGGCGTTTACGGTATGGTAGGAAGTAACGGCAGTCAGTTGGTATCCGTAGCAAAGGACGGCACCCTCGGATCTAACCTGAACGATAAAAAGGTGCGCCAGGCGCTTGAACAGATGTACAACTGGATACATGTTGATAAGGTTGCAACCGTTAACACAACCACCACCGCGTGGGATTACATGCTTAAAGAGCTTATTAAGGGCAACATTGCCTTTACGTTCAACGAGGAAGCCTGCTACGATGTTCTTAAAGCGGGCATGAACGGTGATGACTACGGCATAGCCTATATGCCTATGGGTCCGAGCGCCAATCAGTACTATGCTATAATGGAAACCTCATGGCCCTATGTTATGCCCAAGGCTTACGCCGATCAGGCTGACGATCTTCTCTTTGTGGTTGACGCGCTTTATCAGCTGCAGCCCGGTTATACAAAGGATACGCAGCTCAGAGACCTTTACATCCGTAAATTCTCAAGCAATACCACATATAACCGCGTAAAGAGCATGCACCGCAACCTTAAATGCGCGCCGATAATAGAAATTCAGTTGGCTTCCACCACTGCCTGGTCAAACGCAATGACCGATCTCTTTAAGGGCACAACCACCGTAGGCGCGCTTATCGATGCACGTCAGAACGAATTTGAAGCCTACATGAAGGATACCTGGAAAAACCTGAAATTTACAGGTAAAATAAGCTGATAAAAAACAATTTGAAAGGAAAGAACTTTAATGCGAATCTACACAAAAAAGTTATTGACATTCTTACTGGTACTTGCACTACTTCTAAGCTCAATGAATATTATTTTGTCGGTCTTCGCAGCCGAAACCGGTGTTAATCTTCAACTCAACGGCGGCACTCTCCAAGGTTCTTCTGAAGTTTATTCCGCAGGGGACGCCCTGCCCGACAGCGCAATGATCACAAGGGCAGGCGCCGCCTTCGGCGGTTGGTACACCGACGCCGAATTCACCGGCGACAGAATTTTCACCGTTCCGTCAGATGCAGCCGCGGGAACAACATACTATGCGCGGTGGATATATTACAGTTTCGATTTTGTTAATTTTGATTCATATGATACCGATTCAGATATGACGGCTGTTTGGCTGAATTGGGGGACGGATGTGGCGGATTATTCACTTAACAGCGATTCATCTCATGCCGCTTCCGGCAAATCAATGAAAATCGACATTAAGCAAGCAAATACAAATGCGGACATTGTAACCCAAACATACAATAATACAAAAAGCGGCGACGGTATTGCTTTTTGGGTTGAATCTGCAAACGGTATAACCGTTAAATTCAGATTTAACGGAAAAAGTCAGTACATTTCACAGATAAAAACTGTTCCCGCCGGTAAACATTTCGTTATGATTCCGTGGTCTGAATTGGGTGAATCATTAACAGCGTCTTATTTGTGGCAGGCAGAATTTTTCATTAAAGTTCCGAATGCCGATGAAACGGTTTATCTTGACGATATAGGAACATATGTTGATTATTCTACAAATATAACCTATAATCTTAACGGCGGCAGCTGGGCAGAGGGCTATACTCCCGACGAAGTATATAATAAGGACGAAGGTCTGACCCTGCCGGTTATGAGCAACGTTAATAAAGACGGTTTTGCTTTCGCGGGTTGGTATGATAATGAAGAGCTTGCCGGCAATGCTGTATATTCAATACCCGCAGGAACCCTTGGCAATAAAAAATATTGGGCTAAGTGGATATACCACCTTGCGAATTGTGAAAACTTTGAATCATACGGCACGAATGACGAATTAAATGCAAAATGGCTGAACTGGGCGGATACTAACGCTTCATTTTCTCTTAATACCGATTCTGCTCATGCAAACAGCGGTAAATCAATGAAAATTGATTTTGTAAATGCAAACGCTAACTCTAATATTGCATTACAAGATATTTCTTTCTCAAGAACAGGTGACGGCGTAGCTTTCTGGATAGAATCTGAAAACGGTGCAACGGTTAAATTTACATTCAACACTAAATTCTCGTCCGGTGAAAAAATTATTCCCGGCGGCAAGCATATTGTCACTATTCCTTGGACTGAATTCGGCGATATATCTTCAATTTCGGAATTTTGGCGTACACAGTTGCTCTTTAAAGTTGCAAATGTCGGCGATACCGTTTATGTTGACGATATAGGAGTATATTCCGAACATAATAACTTAACATTCAATACAAACGGCGGCAGCTGGTCTGACGGCTATACCCCGGCTGATGGATATGGACCTTTCGGCATTACCCTGCCGGATTCGGGCGATATTAAGAAAGTCGGACTTGCTTTTGCGGGATGGTATGATAATAAAGAATTAAGCGGCAATGCCGTGTATTCAATTGCCGCAGGAACACTTGGCAATAAAGAATATTGGGCTAAGTGGATATGCAACAGTGCAAATTTTGATAGCTTTGAATCTTACAATACCAACGCAGATATGCTGAATGCCGATCATTGGGACGATTTCCATTGGCCGGCGCAAAACTCCGTTACTTCGCTTAATACCGACCCGGCACATGCCAATAACAGCGAAAAATCTTTGAAAGTATCCCCGAATGCGGCAAATACGTTTGCTCAACTTGTTGTTCAAAGAGTTAATTTTCCGCAAAACGGAGACGGCATAGCTTTCTGGATTGAGTCTGATAACGGTGCAACTGTCAAGGTCAGACTGAGAAATACAACATATGAATCGCAGGAAAGAACCGTTCCCGGCGGTAAGCATATTGTCACTATTCCCTGGTCTGAAATGAACGGTGCATATGACGCCGATTGGTTGTCTCCAACTAAAATCTTTGTTTCTGTTCCAAATGGAAGCGATGCCGTTTACATTGACGATATAGGAACATACGCTGTTCCGAACGGCATTACGGCAAACTGGGAAAACGGTTTCACACATTCGTATGATGAAAACGGAAAAACCGTATGGAATTACTCAAAAACAGCCGATGACAGCTCATATATAGGCTTTGCGACGGATTATGTGCTTGAAAAGGGCAAGAATTACGTTATAGCCTTTGAGTATAAATATCTTAAAGACGGCAATCTGGCTTGGTCGCTTGAGCCGCAGGCAGTAGGCAGCGCTTTTGATGAAAGCGAAATAATGCAGCAGACCGACGAAAGTAAGCAGACGCTTAACAGCAAAGACCGCAATTCGGACTGGGCAACAAAGAAGATTGTTTTTGCCGCCGACGGTGAAAACAAATATCTCGGTTTCTTCGGTAAAACGGAAGCGGGCGCAGAGTATGATATAAGCATAAAGAACATACGTCTGTATGCGTTGGGCGACGTTGATTTCAACGGTAATATTGACACCTCTGATTTGGCATCTCTTAAAAAGAGCCTGCTCGGCGCTGAAAGCATTATCGAATTTGCCGATGTAAATAATGACGGAAAAACAGATATACTGGATTTGATTTCCCTTAAAAAGATGTTGGCAAAATAAGCTGCAATTAAATATTATTCGCAAATTGCAATAGCAAGTTGAAACAAAATTAAAATAGCAGTGACTTTATGGTAGAGGACTTTGGATTTACGAAGAGAGGGGCGTAGCCCCGAACGGAGGAAATCCAAAGTGGCGCGATATTAGGCAGCGTAGATTTTATCTAATTCCTGCTCAAACAGCTCTTCTGGGGTGCGGTATCCGAGAATTTTCCTCGGTAATCCGTTTATACAATCGGCAAAATAGCAAATATCTTCGGCTGTATAAGAACTGATAGG
>ERZ772819.123-NODE-123-length-62818-cov-9.243710_pt1 | contig 62818 bp, 47 predicted proteins | sample MGYA00580860_ERZ772819 | MGnify/ENA primary metagenome ERZ772819 (study PRJEB29015, sample SAMEA2737683) | human gut metagenome | biome: human gut; feature: human-associated habitat; material: faeces | place: China | collected 2012 ...
GTATTATGCAAAATTTTGTTTCGTAGGCGCGACAGGTTCGAGTCCTGTCACACTATCTGCGCAGAGAGGGTATCATTCTTCCGAGCGCCGAAAGTATATATTTATAATTTACCGCCGCCACCGCAATTACTCCGAGCACCTGAACGGGAATCCAGAACGGAAGCTCGAAAACAATAAAAGCGGTTTGCACAAGGGTTATTGCGGTATTTGCGGCAACGCTGCCGCCGTAAAGCTTAAAGCGGATATATTTTCTTGAATTTGCGGCGCGGATCAAAAACACCGCGAAATAGCTTATAAACGTGGCTATTGCCGCGCCCTGAACACCGAGGGGAGAGGGTATAAGCAGAAAATTAAGCGCGATATTTATTGCAGCGCCCGCCATTGCGGTTAAAAACGATATTCCGCTCTGCTTGGTAACAACATACACCGTGCCGAGAAAAGAGGTGAATGCAGTAAACACCATTGAAAGCGCCAAAACGGGCACATATTTCCACGCTTCATAATACTCTGCGGCGGAGAGAATTTTTATAGCGGGCTTTGCAAGGGCTATTATTCCCGAGCCTGCCAAAAACATAACCGCTTGAAACGAGCGCCAAACGCCGCCGAAAAACTCGGCGTGCTCCCTTTCGTCCCCGTGCGACTCAACAACGGCGGAAAATTGCCACGCCTGCATAAATACGCTTGATACTATGGTTAAAATGGTCGGAATCTTATACGAAACCGCATAAATACCGTTTGCCGTGTTGCCGATATAGCCGTTTACCATATAGCGGTCAGAAACACTGGTTATCCACCAAAAAACCGTTGTGGGGATAAGCGGAATACTGTATTTAAGCATTTTGGCAAATGCTTTTTTGCGCGGGTGCGGGGTGAACTGCAGCCACAGCTTTTCCTTTATAAACATGAAGACCGTGCAGAGAAAATCCGCCAACACGACTGAAAGCACATAGCCCGTAAGCCCGATTTTCATAACTGCCAAGAATATTATATTAAGCGCAATAACAAGAGATGTGTTAATTATTCCCTGCACCGCAAAAAGCGCGGTATTCCCCCGCGCTCTTATAAACTGCGCGCAAAGCGAATGGTAGCAGGAGGAAAGCGTGTATATGACAATAAGCCATATATGCCCGCGAAACTCCTTAACTATGCCGAGCAGCGGAACTATGGGAATAAACATAAGCGCGCCGAGAGTTATAACAATAAAGCCCGCCGTGAAAATACTTCGCCTGCCGCGCTCATTATCAAGCGCAAAGCGGAAAACACCGTCGGTAATGCCGAGCGAGATTACGGGGAAAAGCAGATTTGCGGTTTGGGTTATCAGGTCCGCCGTGCCGTAATCCGAAGGCGACATATACCCGGTGTAAAACCGCACCATGAAAAAAACAAGTATTTTCGAGCCGAATGTACCTATGCTTATAAGCAGTGTGTTTGAAAACAGAGTTTTATATTTATTAGCCAAGCGGGAAGCTTCACCCCTTTACGATAAGCAAGGCAGACATATCCGCCCTTAAAATCGAATTTAAGCCCTATTATCTTACCACATTTATCCGCTGTTTACAAGTTTTTTTAAAATAGTGCTTGACAAATACATATGAATGATGTATCATATGAACAGAAATTCAAATGAATGAATATTCATATGAATGGGGGTTGAAATATGGAAAAGCATATGCACGACCACGCCGAGATGCTTAAAGCGGTGCGGCACGAGCTGCCGAAGGATGAAATGCTTTGCGATTTAGCCGATTTGTTCAAGCTTTTCGGCGATACAACGCGTATGCGCATTTTGTTCTCGCTTTTTGAATCGGAAATGTGCGTTTGCGCCATTGCGGAGCTGCTGGGTATGACCCAGTCGGCAATTTCGCACCAGTTAAAGGTTCTAAAGCAGAGCAATTTAATTGCCTGTCGCAGAGAGGGCAAAACAATCTATTATTTCCTTGCAGATGATCATGTGCGAACGATTATAGGTCAGGGATTTAATCATTTAACAGAAGAAAGGAAAATGAAAAATGAGAAAAACATTTGAACTTGAGGATCTCGATTGCGCAAACTGCGCCGCTAAAATGGCGGAGGAAATAAGAAAAATTGATGGCGTTACCTTTGCGGACGTTAATTTCCTTACCCAGAAAATGACCGTTGAGGCGGACGATAGTGAGTTTGACAGCATTATGAAAAAGGCGGTTAAGGTTTGCCGCAGGGTTGAGCCCGATTGCCGCATAATACTTAAATAAAGCAAAAAGGGGAGCTTTTTATGAGCCGCAGACATAAAAAAAGGCTTATCCGCATAATTGCGGCGGCGGTGCTGCTGATAGCGGCGGCGCTTGTTCCGGTTGACGGGTGGCTTAAAGCCGTTATATTCCTTATTCCTTACTTCACCGTAGGGTACGATGTGCTTTGGGGCGCTGTAAGAAACATTGCCCACGGTCAGGTTTTTGACGAGCAGTTTTTAATGTCTATTGCAACTATAGGCGCTTATGCCTCGGGCGAGTACCTTGAGGCGGTTGCGGTTATGCTGCTTTACCAGGTGGGTGAGCTTTTCCAAGGCATTGCCGTGGGTAAAAGCCGCAAGAGCATTTCAAGCCTTATGGATATCAGACCCGACAGCGCCACGGTGCTGCGCGACGGCGCGGAAGTAAAGGTATCTCCCGAGGAAGTATCCAAAGGGGAGACAATTATTGTAAAGCCGGGCGAGAAAATTCCGCTTGACGGCACTGTGCTTACAGGCGAGACTTCTGTTAATACCGCCGCGCTTACGGGCGAGAGTATGCCGCGCGATATTAAGGAGGGCGATAAGGTAGTGAGCGGCTCTGTAAACCTTACGGGCGTTATAACCGTAAAAACCGAAAGCGTTTACAGCGAAAGTACGGTTGCGAAGATTCTTGACCTTGTGGAGAATTCGTCCTCTAAAAAGGCTAAGGCTGAAAACTTTATTACCCGCTTTGCAAAATACTACACCCCCGCGGTGGTTATAGCGGCGGTGGTGTTGGCTGTTTTGCCGCCCCTTATTATCGGCGGCGGCTGGAGCGATTGGCTGCAGCGTGCGCTTAACTTCTTGGTTGTTTCCTGCCCCTGTGCGCTTGTAATTTCGGTTCCGCTCTCATTCTTCAGCGGCATAGGCGGCGCGTCAAAGCGCGGCGTGCTTATTAAAGGCTCAAATTATCTTGAAGTGCTTTCAAAGGTTGAAACCGTGGTTTTCGATAAGACCGGAACGCTTACAAAGGGCTGCTTTACCGTCAGCGCCATTCACCCCGAAAAATCGGACGAGGCTGAGCTTTTGGACGTTGCGGCAGCGGCGGAAAGCTACTCAAACCACCCTATAGCCGAATCTATAATCGCGGCGCATAAGGGTCACATTGACCCATCGCGCATAGGCGAGGTAAAGGAACACGCCGGAATGGGAATTGAGGCGGTAATAGACGGCAGAACGATTTTCGCCGGCAACAGCAGGCTTATGGATAAGGTGGGCGCTAAATGGCACAACTGCCATATAAACGGCACGGTTATTCATATTTCCGAAGGCTCTGATTATTTGGGACACATAGTTATTACCGATGAAGTAAAGCCCGATTCAAAGGACGCGATAGCCGCCCTTAAAAAGCTCGGCATTACCAAAACCGTAATGCTCACGGGCGACCGCAGGGAAATAGGCGAGGCGGTAGGCAAGGAGCTGGGACTTGACGAAATTCACGCAGAGCTTATGCCGGCGGATAAGGTTACGGCGGTTGAAAAGCTGATAAGCGAAAACAAGACCCTTGCCTTTGTGGGCGACGGCATAAACGACGCGCCCGTACTTGCGCGCGCCGATGTGGGCATAGCAATGGGCGCTATGGGCAGCGACGCGGCTATTGAGGCGGCGGATATAGTGCTTATGGACGATAAGCCCTCAAAACTGGCGGATGCGGTTAAAATTGCGAGAAAAACTATGGCAATAGTACGGCAGAATATAATCTTCGCGCTGGCGATAAAGGCGGCGGTGCTGCTGCTGAGCGCCGTAGGTCTTGCGAATATGTGGATAGCAATTTTCGCTGATGTCGGCGTTACGATAATAGCGATATTAAACGCTATGCGTGCAATGAAGTAAAACATTCGTATCCTGACAAAAAGCCCCTCACACTTTAAAGTGCGAGGGGCTCAATCTGTCACTTAAAAATTTGCTTTTGCGGCGGCGACTCCGCATATTTCGCTTTTTACGCACCGCACATTTTCATTACAAGGCTGTGCGGCAAAAGCTTTGCAAGCACACGGTAGAATTTGTAAAAGAGCAGATTGGTGTAAACTCCCTTTTTGCAGGCGGAAGCCGCAAGCGATTTTTCCGCCATGACTGTGGGGTTAACGCGCGGCAGGGTGTCAAAGGTGTGGCTTGAGCCCGGCGCAATCCCCGCAAGGGGCAGAAACTCTGTGTCCATAGGCCCGGGGCAGACAGCCAAAACATTAATCCCCCGCGGGCGAAGCTCCGAGCGCAGCGCTTTTGAAAGACTTAAAACATACGCCTTGGTAGAGCAGTATACCGCCATTCGGGTATTCGGCGCAAAGGCGGCTATGGAGCAGGTGTTGACGATCTCACCGCCGTTTTTCATATACGGCAGCGACACTGAGGTCATAACCGTCAGCGCTTCGCAGTTAAGGCGCACCATCCCGCCGTTATCCTCATATGAAAGCTTATCGAAATCCCCGAGTTTGCCGAAGCCCGCATTGTTTATAAGCAGAGCAATTTCGGGTTTTTCCTCTTCAAGCATGGAGATATAGGTCTTAACGCTTTCCTCATTGGTGATATCAAGAGGTATTATTCTTACCCTTTTGCTTATCTGCTCTGCAGTTTGGCGGAGGTTTTCCTCTCTTCTGGCGATCAGCCACAGTTCGTCTATATCGGCGTATCTCCGTGCGGCGGCAAAGGCATATTCGCGCCCGAGCCCTGAAGAGGCGCCGGTTATTACTGCAATTTTCAAAGTTAACACATCCTTTACAGATTATTATATATCAGATAAAGGCGTATTGCAAGCACTTATTAATCGCCGATACAGGTATGTGATTTAACGGAATGAGGTGATTTTAAAACCGGGTTTATTTTATTTTGAAATAGGCTTTTTTATCAGTCCACCAGTTTGTTTCGTATTCGATCTCAATCTTCTGCGCGTTTTTCGGAACCTCAAAGTAAATATAGCCCTGTATGTTCCTCCCGCTTGAAACATTTCCGAAATTAAGGGTATCTTCGCCGTAATAGCTTTTCTCCATTTTTGAATCGTCGGCATAGCAGGTAAAATCAAATGAACCGAGATAACGGTCTGTCTTGTTCGTATTTTTCATAATAAAGTATGCGCGTATAAATTTGTATCCGTCTTTGGGACTGACAAACATATTATCGCTGTTCCAGTCACTTACTTCGTCAAGCGTAATTTGAAGACCGTTGGCATTTAATGTTTCGCCTATATTGAGGCGTATAGTCTCTTCATCTGTTGTTATTCGGGAAACTCCGTCGGTCGGAACCGATGATTGCGCGGAAGACAGTGAATCAACGCTTTCGGAATCATCGCCGAAAGTCCCTGCTAATACTGAAACAATTCCTATCACAATAAAAAAGATTGCTACACACGCTATTATTTTTTTGGTGCTGCGCGGTCTGCGGGTCATGCAATTGGGACAGACGGTTTGTGCCGAGGTATAAACAGTTCCGCATTTTTTGCAAATTATCGGTTTTGACATGAAAATTCCCCCAAAAATAAAATCTGCACTCATATTATAGCGAATTTCTCGCTAAAAGTCAATAGCGAGAAATTTTCTACATAAAATATTTCCGGAGGGTGATATTTTATGCCGTACTATAAACGGATACGCGATTTAAGGGAGGACAGGGATCTTACCCAAACCGATATGGGTAAGGTGCTCTCCTGCAGCCAACGGGTTTACAGCAACTATGAACGCGGGGATATTGATATTCCCACGGCAACTTTAATTAAAATAGCTGACTTTCACAATGTATCTGTCGATTTTCTGTTGGGTCGTACCGATAATCCGAAGCTTAATAAGTAAGAATTATTCCGCCGCCCCGTACATATCATTAAAAAAGGGGGGCGGCGAAATGGAATTTTTTAAATACGGCGGAATAGCCCTGGCGGCGCTGTGCGGCTTGGTGCTGCTTATCCTTGCGTTTAAAAGCGGAAAGCCCGTAAGAATACTTTTGCTGAACGCGTTTTTGGGAATTTCGGTGTTGATTCTTATAAACCTTACAACCCGTTTTACCGGGGTGCATATACCGATAAATCGGTGGACGGCAGGCTTCTCGGCAGGTTTCGGAATTCCCGCGGTAGGTCTGTTTGTGATGCTGCCGTTAATATTCAATGCTTAAATTTTGCTTAAAATTGGCATTCAAATGTTAAATATATAAAAAATTAAGAAAACTCTTGAATAATATGTCATTTTATGTTATAATAATGAAAAACTTGGGAGGAAACATAGAATGAAGTATGATTTTAGAGTACGAAGCGATGAAATCTGTACGGAGGAGGGAGAACGGATAACCGTATACGGTGTTGATGTTATAAGCGAAGGCGCTGCCGTGAAAACGCTTAAGGATGTATTCTGTAACAGGAACGACGCGGAAGCATTTGTGCGTTTTTGCTCTGACGGGGCGATACCGCCCGAAGAGCTTGAAAACGCAGCAGCCGATGCCGTTGATAAGCTCGGCTGCTGCAGTGCGCCATTTATCTGATTCGGCGGTGAATGCTGTTTATCTGCAGCCCGCATGCACCTTGCGAGAAAGCCGATTTGGGAGGATAGGCTTTCTCGCAAGGTGCTTATAGGAATAAAAAAGACCGTAAACCGATGTGACTCCAAAAAGTCAGACTTTTTGTAGCGTAGTAGTTTTGACGACTGCTACGCTGTTTTTATGCGGCTAAGACGTTGAGCTGATATTGAACCGGACTCATCCACGCAAGCGTGGCTTTTATCAACAGTGTTATCGGGCTTCTTTTCCGAAGGCGAGGCACTCGGCTTTGTTGACGGAGTGTTTGCATTAAAGCTTCATGGATTTGATCTGTTTGTGGGTGCAATCACAACCGCCTGTGAACCGAGTCCTAAATATGCTCTTGTAACAATATCTTTACCATAATATATTATCGCTTGTCTTTGCGAATCGTTAAATATGTAATTTTTATCGTCATATCCGACAAGCACCAAGCAATGCTCCGGAGCTATCCACTGTATATAGCTGTTACCGTAAGGAATTTTGCGCCCGTTGAACGGCGTCTGCATATCTGTTGTTGCCCACAAAATAACAGGTATATTTTTATCGATATACTGTGAGCACAAATATTCCAGCGTCTGTCCCTGCACCGTTGTCGCCGATAATTTCGCACCTGTTTTGCTAACATACTTATTAACGGCCTTTGTTATTACCGGAGCATAGCAGCCCATACCGCTTCCGCAAGGATCTCCGCCGAAACAAACATTCGGGTCAAAGCTTTCGTAAGAGCCTTTATCCAAATAATTATTGATAAAAGTTTCGGGGCTTATGTTTTGATTATAATATTGCAGCGCCATTACCGCACTGAGGCTTTCACAGGCTGTTTTATAATTGTCTGACTGGTAAATAAACGGCACATTGATAATTTTCTTTTCACCGTTATTTGTAACCTTTGTTGTAAACCCGTTTTCTTCAAATACTCTTATTTCAATGGCACTGCCGTCTGATTTTCCGGCATAAGCAGAATTAGTATCTGAAACTCCGGTAAATCCATGTTTAATTAGAATGTTTCCGAGTATAATAACTAAGCACAATGCAAAAATTAAAGATTTATTGAGTAATCGTTTTACCTTCATTTTTTCTCCTTATTATTTTTAAAAAAATATATTGCGGCAATATTGCAACCCTCCTTTAAAGGCGCAAATATCCTCTTAAAAACACAACAAACGAAGAGATTATTTAGGTTACAAATTTTTTAAAAATAACATTTTGAAAAATTTGTAACCTGTTTTTTTTGGATTGTTGTAATGTCATGGGAGTAATAATTTTATTGTTTTTTGAAAGGAGGCAAAAAAATAACACGGAAGGTCTTATATGTGTTTCGGTAAAACAGGTTTCCCTCGATTCGGCAGTATAAAAAGTTTTTTCCACTCCGCCGAAAGGCCTGTTTAAAATAATCAAAAGGAAACCGCCGGACATTCTGTAATTAAAAAGCTGCAGTTAAAATAACAATTTGAAAGGATAGAAATAATGAATAAACAAATTAAAAGATTTTTAGCCTGCGTCCTTATTGTAAGCTTATCGATAATATCTTTAATGCCGGTATCTGCCGCAAAAGCGTTTTCCGGAACAGTTGCCACGTTTTATAATAATGTTGCTTCTGCCACGGCGTCTATAAATATAAACAGCAGCGGCAAGCTCACAATCGGATACAAATATTCCGGTTACTCTTCGGTCACAACCAAAGCTGTTATTACGACTTATATTGAGAAAAAGATATTGGGTCTGTTTTGGGAAAGAGTCGATATCGGAATAACCAACAATAAATGGAAGGATACCGTTAATGATTACAGATATTCGGGAATCAGAACATATCAGTTGTCTTCGCCGGGTACATATCGCGTAACCGTAATTTATAATATTTACGGTTCGGGCGGCAGCGCCGATGAAATCAAATGTCAGGCAAAGGATTCTTATTGATAATTAAAACAAAACACGGTGCCGCATAACAGGCACCGTGTCGAGACTTCTTTAGATATTGTCTACTCACAGTCATGTAAAGGGTAAAATGAACGGCTGCCGCGGCAGCCGCCCTTGACATGCCTTGCTCTTTTTGCTATTATGCAAATATGGCGTGCAAGCCGATTTCCGTCTCACACGCCATTTATCACTTTGCTTTTTTATACCGTATTTTGGACTCTACACATAATTTGAAGAAGAACCGAAGCTCTTATGAGCTTCGTGTGCATTTTTATCTATTCTATGGATTCTATCATCTCAATTAAAGTATCTGTTTCAATATTGCCATAAGATATTATTTGGAAACAGTATCCTTGGTCAGTCCAAAACATATAAGTGTCGCTTTCAAAATAATAAATATGAATTTCTTTATCTTCGACTTGCTTTATGGCTTGACTGACTTTTTGATTGTCAATATTCAATTCCGCATTTTGTGTCGCAGATTGGGTGAATACAATTATGTTCCCTTCCGAACTTTCAAAAGTGACATTTCGTCCCGCATCATTCTCCACAACCTGCGTTTGTTTAAATCCTACCGGCAATTTTGTAATAGAATATACCTTTTCTATTTTTTCAGCAGTTTCACCTTCAAAAAAGTATTTTGTAAAACTTTCATAAACCTCAATTATAAAATTAATCACAGGCTCCCTAATTGCCTTTACACTCATAGAAGCTGCAAACAATGTTATGATTGCAACAAACAGAATTGCTACTCGTTTACCAACAGTATTTATAAAAATGTAATATGATTTTCTTTGTGATTTAATGAGTTTTTCCATTTTCTTATTGAATTTTTCGGAAAATGTAAAATCAATACTGCTTTCATCTGTAGGTATGTGAGCAAATTCCGAAGAAACAACCTCACGAAAAGCAGCTTTAAATTCTTCTCTGCTCATTGACAACTTTCTCATCTCCCGTCATATCAAGCAAGCCTAAAAGCATTTTCTTTCCGCGGACCAACTGTTGCTTTGTTGCCGACACGGATTGGTTAAGTGCTTTTGCGGTTTCGTGTACTGTTATTTCCATAATAAAGTGACAGTATAAAACATCTCTGTATTTTTCACTCAAAGAGCCGATTGCGTGAAGCACTTTTTCATAATCAAACTTGGTGCATACCGTATCAAGAAAACTGTTATCCGTAAGATTATCAATACCGCTTATATCAAACTCTATTACGGTATCCAAAGATACATTATCCTTTTTTGTTGCTTTTATTTTGTTCAGGGCAGTATTTTTTGTTGCTTTGAGAAGATAATTACGAAGATCTGTATTGTTTTTAATTTGTTTAACGGTATCCCAATTCTTTTGGGCTATCCGCAAAAACACATCGCCGACTGCGTCTTGAGCGTCGTCCTCGCTTCCTAAAATGGTTATCGCCAAAATAACCATTTGCTTTCTGTGCGAAAGATATATCTCTTCAAATAATTTTTTATCATTCTCATCATCAAGGTAAGCTAAATATAAAGCCAGCATACAAAAAATCCTCACAAATCCCTGCCACCGTATATACAACAATTCAAACGGGGCAATAGTATACAATAAATTTTATCCCTTTATTTCCCAAGTACTTTATTTACGGCGATTGTATAATTTTTCCGGTTCTGAGTTTCCTGTTGCAAATACTCAAGACCGGAAAAAAACTTTTCGTTTACAGGATACCATACCGTATATTATGGTACATAAAATTCCCGTTGTCAAATTTTTCTTTTAATTGTTGTATATTTATGCAATTGGCAGCGGGCGGAGGAAATCCGGAAAAGTGTTAATTACAACAGATGTATTGTCGACAGGTATAACCGAAAAACCATAGGCAGCAGGGAGCTTTTGCCCATGTATGTTTTAAGCCGATTTGTCGGCCTTACGGACCTTTAATGCAACTCGAACAGCTTTCTGTTCCTAATATTTCTTTTTGCCTTCTTCACTCTCAAAAAAGGTCTGAATCGGCTTTTTAAATTTTATACTTCAAAGGTTTATGTGCTTTTGGAACAGGAAGAAACCAAGCTACAGCAGGTACGACTACAAAAACAAAGAGGGCGCAAACAGCCGGAACGGACATAGCATAAAGACTGTTAAAACAAGCGCGGGCGAAGTTGAAATAGCCGTTCCGCGAGACAGGAAAGCCGAATTTGAACCGCAGATAATCAGGAAAAACGAAACATCAATAAGTTGAGATATTGAAGAAAAGATCATTTCAATGTACGCTGTGAGGTCAGAATTGTAAAAAAAGCCGTATACATAGCAATCGGTATAAATATGGACGTGAAGAAAGATGTTCTCGGTATGTATGTCGGGGAGAATGAAAGCGCAAGGTATTGGCTTTCAATACTTAACGGACTTCGCAACAGAGGTGTCGAGGATATTTTTATTGCCTGCACAGACAACCTGAACGGCTTTTCCGATGCCATTGCCACCGTATATCCGAAAACCGACATTCAGAACTGTATCATTCATCAGCTGAAAAATTCAAGCAAGTATGTTTCCTACAAAGATTTAAAAGCGCTTATGGCTGATCTAAAGGCGGTATACGCTGCACCGGACGAAGCTTCCGCTCTTGCTGCATTAGAGTTTTTCTCCGGCAAATGGGATAAAAAATATCCCAAGATTTCACAGTCCCGGCAGTCCAATTGGGCAAATTTAAGCACCTATTTCAAATTTCCGGCAGAACTGCGAAAACTGATTTATACCGCAAATGCCATAGAAGGCTTTAACTGTCAGCTGAGAAAGGTCACAAAATCCAAATCTGTGTTCCCGACCGACGACAGTCTTTTCAAAATGCTGTATTCGGCAATGACAGACATTACAAAAAAGTGGACGGGCAGACGGCAGGATTGGAGTCAAATTCACGCGCAATTGTCGGTTTTCTATGCTGACCGTATGCCGGTTCAGCACATCACGTCCGGTAAGTAAAGGGTAAATGCACGGCTTCGCCGCCCTTGACTTACCGGACGTTTCTGTGCTATATTGTTAATATGGCGACAGCGGATTCACCGCTGCCGCCGGTAAAATATTTATTTCTGTTTTTACCGCACTTCTGCGTTTATACAAAATTGGGGATAGAGCCGTTAAATACAGAATAGCATCTATATGTTCCGCTTGGTTTTTAATGTGTCCGGGATTCTGGGTACATGTCACTTCTTTGTCTAACAAAATGGGTTCACTTCATTTTATAGACGGCGGTAATTTTAGTTATCAAAGCTTATATTTTCAACATTTATATTATAATGTTATCGCTCAAGCGGTATTCTCCGGGTGTGATTCCGACCGTTTTTTTAAACGCCTTATTAAAATTAGCCGTGTTATTAAATCCGCACTTTGACGCAATTTCAATTATATTAAGGTTGCTTTCATTTTTCAAAAGCTGCATAGCTGCCTCGATCCGACGGGAATTTATATAGTCCCAAAGCTTTATACCGCTTACCTTACTGAAAAGCGATGAAAAGTAATTCGGCGTAAGTCCCGATAGCCCCGCTAAAGTTTCAAGCGTTAAATTTTCCTGAAAATGCATATCAATATATTCGGTCGCCTTGCGGATAATGCGGTTTTTATCCGTTGGTGCCGACAATGCACCGTCAAAATATCCGAAATCACGAATAAGAGCAACAATAATCATATTAAGTAAACTTTTAATTTGCAGGGCGTATTCAGGCCCTTTTTTTGAAAATTCTTCGGCAGCAGACGTAAAAAGCCCGCGAATTTGCCGCGCACGGTCGGCGGGAATGCAGTTTTCAAAATTCGGGCTGTGCTGAAAGCAGAAATTGGTATTTACGTTACTCAGTCTGTCAAAGCTTCTCCCCCAGAGATAGCGCGGCTCAAAATGCAGGTTTATCATTTTAAGACCGTCTTTTCCCACCTCGGTCACACAGTGCTGTTCGTTGCTTGCAAATACAAAAATTTCATACGGCTTTATCGTGTATTTCTTATCGCCTACCGTGTAAATTCCGGAGCCTGCCGTTATAAGTGTAATTTCAAAGCGTATATGGCTGTGCCTTACCAAGGGGCGGCTGCCGCTTTGTACGATTACCTCCCACATTTTTAAAAGCACGCCGCCCGATGTGCTTATCTCGCCCAGTTCATTTATCAATTTAATTCCCCAAATCGTAATATAGTTTGCAAATATAATAATATAGTTGATGAAAATTTTACGCGAAATGTTATAATACAATTAGATTTTAACTTTTGTGTGGTTAAAAGTCAATCGTATTTTTTCGGAGGTTAAAATGATAAATACATACTCAAACCCGACAGACCTTAAAATTACAGATATGCGCTTTGTGGATATAGACGGCGCGCCCAAGCGCTGCACTATACTTAAAATAATGACCAATCAGGGTATTACGGGCTACGGCGAGGTGCGCGACGCTTCCTCAAAAACCTATGCGCTTATGCTTAAAAGCCGCATTTTGGGCGAAAACCCCTGCAATGTGGACAGAATTTTCCGCAAAATAAAGCAGTTCGGCGGTCCTTCCCGTCAGGGCGGCGGCGTTTCGGGCATAGAAATTGCGCTGTGGGATTTAGCGGGCAAGGCTTACGGCGTGCCGATGTATCAGCTTTTGGGCGGCAAATTCCGCGATAAGGTGAGGGTCTACTGCGATACCGACGTTGACGGAAAGCACACAGGTCACGATATGGGGCTTGCCTTAAAAAAGCGTATGGAAATGGGCTTTACATTTCTTAAAATGGATTTAGGTATGGGGCTTTTATTGGATGAACCCGGAACCATAAACGCGCCGCTCGGCTTTATAGACGATATGAAAAAATATGCCCCGCATATTTTAAACGTTCAGGGCGGCTCTGTCACGGCGGATATGGTAAGGGCGCAGAAAAGCTACTCAATAGTAACGACCGCGCACCCGTTTACGGGTATTCACCTTACCGAAAAGGGACTTGATTACCTTGAGAACTATGTCAAGGAGGTAAGAGAGGTTATAGGCTACGAGGTGCCGCTGGCAATAGACCATTTCGGTCACGTTTGCGTTGAGGACTGCATAAGATTTGCAAAGCGTATGGAGCCTTACAAGCTTGCATGGCTTGAGGATATGGTGCCGTGGATGTATACCGACCAGTATGTACGCCTTAAAAACAGCACGACTATCCCGATTGCAACGGGCGAGGATATATACTTAAAGGAGGGCTTTGAAACCCTTATTAAAGCGGGCGGAGTGTCTATTATTCACCCCGATATTTTAACCTGCGGCGGTGCTTTGGAGCTTAAAAAGATTGCGGATATTGCGGATGAAAACGGCGTGGCGGTTGCCGTGCATATGGCGGAAAGCCCCGTTGCCTGCTTAGCGGCGGTGCATACTGCGGCGGCAATGCACAATGTGCTGGCGCTTGAGTTCCACTCGGTAGATGTTCCGTGGTGGGCGGATATGGTAACGGGCATTAACAACCCGATATTTGAAAACGGCTTTATTAAAGTTCCCGAAAAGCCCGGCATAGGCTTTGACGAGCTGAACGAAGAAGTAATAAAGGAACATATAAACCCGCAAATACCCGGTTACTTTGAGCCTACTGACGAATGGAATAAAGAATTTTCAAACGACAGAATCTGGAGTTGATTTAATATGAAATATAAAGCAATTTGCCCGCCGGAATGGCTCAGCCGTTCGGCAGTTTACCAAATAAACCCGAGAACATTTTCCCGAGAGGGGACAATAAAAGCAGTTACCGATGAGCTGCCAAAGCTTAAAGATTTAGGCTTCAGGGTTATGTATCTTTGCCCTATTTTTGAGGAGGACGACTCTGAGAACAGAGAGTTTTGGAGTACCCGTCAGAAAAAATCGGAGACAAATAACCCCAAAAACCCGTACCGTATGAACAATTATTTTAAAATCGACAGCGAATACGGGACGGAAAACGATCTGCGCGAGTTTATCGAAGAGGCGCACAGGCTCGGTATGAGGGTACTGCTTGATTTGGTTTACCTGCATATAGGGCCGAACGCGCCGATACTTAAAAGGCACCCTGAATTTGCAAGGCAGGACAGGGACGGAAATATTATTTGCACGGAATGGAATTTCCCGTATCTTGATTATACTTCGGACGGACTTCGCGAGTATCTTTGGTGCAATATGATATATTACATAGGCGAGATGGACGCGGACGGTTTCCGCTGCGATGTCGGCGACGGCGTACCTCTTGATTTTTGGGTAGAGGCGCGGCGCAGAATGAAGGCGGTAAAGCCTGATTCGGTTTTAATAAATGAGGGTGCGAATTGGAACTATTTGCTTAAGGGCTTTGATTCCTCTTACTGCTTTGAGTGGCACGATAAGCTTTACGGGGCGTTTGCGGGCAAGGCATCGGCGGCGGAATTAAGAAAATTCAGAGAAAAGCTTGAAAAAGAAATTCCGGTTGGCGCAAAACTCATACAGGATATTGATAATCACGATACAGCGACCGATTGGCCGGCGCGCACCGAAACCGTTGCGGGGCACGACGGTATGGAGCAGATAGAGGTTATCAATTATCTGCTTGACGGCATACCTATGGTATACTGCGGGAACGAGCTTGCGGATTCCGCCAATCACAGTATGTTTGCAAACCGTTTTCATATGGGTAAATATGAGGTGACCGACCGCAGAGGGTTGGAAAAGCTTGATTACAGTATTCGCCGACAGGAAATTATGAAAAGGCTTAATGCCTTAAAGCTTGAAAGCGATATACTCTGTTATGGAAGTACGGTATGGGTTGATAATTCTGCGCCCGAAAAGGTGTTCTCATTTTCGAGGGAATACGGCGGCAAAAAAATAGTGTTTATAGGGAATATAAGCTGTGAAAAGGCAGCTTTCAGGTTTAATACGGAGCCGGGCGGCAGGGCTCTTTTCACAAACGGTGCGGAAAAAATATCCGATGGCACTATAGAGCTTGAACCGCGCGGATATATCGTGCTTGAAAAATAAGCGGGGGGTTTAATTAAAGTGAATCTGTTTTCCGAAAGAAAATTTATATCCGCAAAAACCGGCAAAGGGCTTAAATATTTATACTATTCCCCGAATACCGACGGTAACCTACCGCTTATTATTTATCTGCACGGCGCGGGCAGCAGGGGAACTGAGCTTTCGCAGCTGTCGCACGCGGGACCGATAGGCGAGCTTGAAAAGGGCAGAAATATACCGGCGAGAATGGTTGCCCCTCAGTGCTGCGGCGACACGTGGTTTGAGCTTTTTGAAACACTTATAGATTTTGCCGAGAATACGGCGAATGAAAGCGGCGTTGATAAAAGCAGAATATATCTTACCGGGGTAAGTATGGGGGCATATGCCGTGTGGCAGCTCGCAATGACAAAGCCCGATATGTTCGCGGCGCTTGTTCCTGTTTGCGGCGGCGGAATGTACTGGAATGCCGCACGGCTTAAGAACATCCCTATTCGGGCATTTCACGGTGCTCTTGATACAACCGTCCTGCCGGAGGAAAGCGTTCATATGGTTGCGGCAGTAAACAACAGCGGTGGTAAAGCAGAGCTTACCGTATATCCCGATATGGCGCATAACTCGTGGGAAAGAGCGTTTGCAGACGACGAAATGTGGAAATGGATGCTTTCACAGAAAAGAGGATAAAAATGAGTAATCTTGAAGAATGCATTATTAAAGCGCATGAAGACGGGCTGGCTGATCATATTGCGGTACGGGTTGGCAAGGGTGAACAAATACTGAATGATTGCTTTTATTCCGTAGATTACGCAATTGATTCAAAAACGCTTTTTGATATGGCGTCGGTAACAAAGATAATGGTTACTACAATGCTTACGCTAATTGCGGCAGACAGAAAACTATTAAATTTTGACGATAAGGTAAATCGGTTTTTTCCGTGTCCGAATGATAAATCGGAGCTTACAATAAAGCATTTACTGACGCATACAATGGGCTACGGGCATCGCTCGCTCTGCGAAAAAGGCAACACATATGATAATATTCAAAATTATATATTGTCATTGCCGTGTGATTTCCCTGTAGGGACTAAAGTTGATTATAGCTGTCCGGGATTTATTCTGCTTGGAAAGATTTTAGAAAAGGTATTCGGCGACAGGCTTGACCGCCTTTTTATCAGCCTGATTGCCGCTCCGCTCGGAATGGAATCAAGCGGCTATTGTCTGAATTGTAAGGACGCGGTAAACAGTAATCTGTCGGAAGCGGAAAGAGGACTGGTTAACGATTATAACTGCCGTTTTTTAGGCGGCGTTGCAGGAAACGCGGGGCTGTTTTCTAATATAGACGATATTACAAAATATATGCTGATGCTCCAAAAACACGGCGAACCTTTGGTATCAAGGGGAACGTTTGATCAGGCAATAATGAATCATACGGAAAAAATGTCTCAATCCAGAGGACTCGGCTTTCTTTATGTTGACAGTAAATATTCACAAACCGGTCGGTTGTTTCCGAAAGGGTCGATAGGTCATTGCGGACATACCGGTCAATCGGTATTTATTGATTTAAAATCAAATGTTTATGTTATTATCTTATCGGACGCTACGGTTACGGTTGAGAAAAGATACGGTTATAACTATGAAAAGGTAAAGCTTCTCAGGGAAAAATTACATAATGCTGTTGATAAAGATATTCGGGGTACTTAACAAGAATAATTCATAAGATGAAAAAATGAATTTTAACAACAGAACGCATATGCTTTAAAAACCGAAGATTGCACAAAGCTTAGATTTAAGCCGGTTAATATCCGTATTTTCGGTTTTGCACTGTGAAGAAGCCAACAAGGCAATAATCACGGCAGGAAAGATAAGTAAGCTTAGGGAGATGCCAATTTAAAAATGGGCTTATCAACGGTGAAATTCCGAAAAACACTAAAATCGTACCTTTTCATAACATTAGGCTCAATTCTAATGTCTGTAGGGATTTATTTCTTTAAATTTCCCAATAATTTTTCAACAGGCGGAGTCAGCGCTTTGTCTTTAATACTGTCTTCGTTAATGCCAAAGATTACACCCGGCGAATATATGCTTGTTACAAATATTATCCTGCTTTTTGCGGGGGTGCTGGTATTCGGGAAAAAATTCGCTTTCAAAACAATTTATTGCAGTATGATCCTATCGCTGTTTACATTGCTGTTTGAAAAAATCATACCGCTGACGCATACCGTAACAAACGAAAAAATGCTTGAACTGATTTTTGCTATCGGATTAACGGCGGTAGGAAGCGCAATTATATTCAACGAATATGCAAGCTCGGGCGGTACTGATATAATCGCGATGATTTTAAAAAAATATACGAATTTAAATATCGGTAAAGCCTTGTTTTGCGCGGATTTTGTTTTAGCGGGCGCAAGCATATTTGTTTTTAATATCGAAACCGGATTATATTCGCTTTTAGGGCTTTTACTCAAAGCGTTTGTTGTGGACGCGGTGATTGACGGCATCAACTTAAATAAGTGCTTCATTATAGTTACAAGTAAAAACAAAGAGGTCTGCGACTTTATAAATACCGTTCTCAAAAGAGGCGCAACAATTTCGGAATGTAAGGGTTCGTTTACGGATGCTAACAAGACTATGATTGTTACGGTTTTAAAGCGAAATCAGGCAAAGCTTTTAAAGCAATACATAAAGGAAATAGATATGCATGCTTTTACTCTAATACTTAATTCAAGCGACATTTTAGGCAAGGGCTTCAGGAGCGTTTTGTGAAATTAAAATTGAAATATAAGCGAGAGATGAAAATGAACTTTAACGACAGGGAAAAAATAGTAGAGTTAACGCCTTTATGGAAAGGTGAAAGACTGCCCGACGGCAGACCCAAGGTAGAGGATAAATACCTTGACGCACTTTACGGAATGACATTGGAAGAAGTATGGAAGCCGATTTTCGTATTGGGCTACGAGCACCAGTTTGTAGGCGGCGGGGAAAACCCGCTTAACACCCTGCACGACGACGGCAGAAAGTTAGTCGGCAGAGCCGTTACCTGCACCTACTGCCCGACCCGTCCCGATTTACACGATGTGCAGTTTGCCAGAGGTGATGAGGACGGCTTGCAGGGAAACTATAACCAGTGGGTAATAGATCACCTTTATGAACGCGATGTTGTAGTTTGCGATATGTATGATAAAATATACAAGGGCACGTTTTTGGGCGGCAACCTTACAACCGCGCTGCATAACCGCACCAAAACGGGCGGCGCGGTAATATGGGGCGGCATAAGGGATGTTGAGCAGATGAAAAAAGTGCCCGACGTTCAGGTTTATTACAGGGGAATTGACCCCACGCCAATACGCGAATTTGTTATGAAGGACTGGAACGATATAACCAATTTCGGCGGGGCGGTATGCCTGCCGGGCGATATTGTCTTCGGTGCGGGCGGCGGCGTGCTTTTTATACCCGCGCACCTTGTGGCGGACGTTGTTGAGGGAGCGGCTAAGACCCATGTTAAGGATGATTTCGGCTTTGAAATGATTTGTCAGGGCAAATTCACAACCGCCCAGATAGATAAAAACACCTGGACGGAAGAAATGCTTGATATGCTGCTCGACTGGATAAAAACCGACCCGCGCGGCGAGGAATACCGTGACCTTGACTGGTCGAAGGAGTACGATTTAGCCCGCAACGGCGACCCGAACGATACCCAGACAGCGTTGTAATTGAGGTGAAAATTATGTCAAACAGAAAACGCGTGCTTGTAACAGGCTCGTCAAGAGGCATTGGCAGAGCAATAGCAATAAGGCTTGCGAAGGACGGCTATGAGGTGATAGTCCACTGCGCGGGAAACACCGAAAAGGCAGAGGAAACAAAGCGGATAATCGAAGAAAACGGCGGCAAAGCCGAGGTTATTAAGGCTAACCTTTGCGACACGGCAGAAACCGCGCTTTTAGCCGAAAAAATGGGCGATATTGACGTGCTTGTGCTTAACGCCTCGCTCCAGTACAGAAATCACTGGGAGGAAATACCGCTCAGTGAGGTTTATGAACAGTTAAACTGCAATTTTGTGTCATCCTTAATGCTTATACAGGCGGCAGTGCCTAATATGAAGAAAAAGGGCTGTGGCAGAATTGTAACCGTCGGTTCGGTACAGGAGGCAAAGCCCCACCCCGATATGCTTATATACTCCGCAAGCAAGGCGGCGCAGACCAATATGGTAAAATCGCTGTCGCTCCAGTTAGCACCGTTCGGTATAACGGTCAACAATATGGCGCCCGGCGTTATTTATACCGACCGCAATGTTGAGGCGCTATCGGATCCCGAATACGCCAAAAAGGTGACCGACAGTATTCCCGTAGGCTTTTACGGCGAGCCCGATGACTGCGCGGGCACGGTAAGCCTTTTATGCTCGGACGAGGGACGGTATATAACGGGGCAGAGCATTTATGTTGACGGGGGAAAAAGCGTGCAATGAAAACGGTTTTTGGGGCAAAGCGGATATGTTTTAAAAAGCGGCAATACCGAAATTATAACATACCCAATCATTACGATATGTTTCTGTCCAACTCCGAAGATCCGCTTTTGTTTTCAAAAAATATTAAGGGGGCTTGTTATAGAGTTTAAAAAAGAGTATCTGTTTTTATAACATTTGTGATGTCAAAAGCTTAAAATACCGTTTGTAACCGTTTTGTTTGAAAATCACAAAGTATAGCTGATAAAAAGCGTCAATCAGAGCCGTTATAATGTATCAGTCTTCAAAAAAGGTGCATTTATTCGGTGCAATATTACTAAAATATATGCACTTTTATTTTCAAATAATGTGTTATAATTATTAAGTAGTTTCTATAACAATCCAATCTTTAAGGCTTATAAAAGTTAGGAGTATGATTATGAATAAGAAAATTATCAGATTATTGTCGCTTATACTTGCGGTATTCCTGTGCTTATCCGCAGTCGGCTGCGACAAAGGCAAAGAAGTTGACAATACAGCCTCCGACAACGGCGGGGAGCTTGATATGGCAGATCTCGACGATATTGACATTTCCCTTGACGGTACGGTTTCCGACGACGGAACATCAGGCGGCTCCGGCGGCAGCAAAAATCCGGTGAAAGAAATTAACGCAAAGGACAGACTTTCGGTATTTGGTAACATACCTAAAAAGCTGAGGGGAACAAGCGTCACCTTCGCGCATTGGGGCGATGAAGGCGGCGAGGAATATGTTAAGGTTGCAAAGGAATTCACAAAGCTTACCGGCATTAACGTTAAGTGGGAGCTTTACAACGAACGTAAATACGCCGCAGACATTGCAATTAAGATTGCTTCCAATAAGGGACCTGACATTATAGTGCTCTGCGATTCGATTCCTCAAATATTTAAGGTTGCTCAGCCTCTTACCTCAATATTTGATATAAATGACGGCTTCTGGGATCCCAGAGTAACCAAGGCGACCTCCTTTAACGGCAAGGCTTATTTCGTAAATTCCTATTATTCGCCTTATGCGCCTACAACTCCGATTGTAGTTTACAACAAAAAGATATTCAACGATAACGGACTTACGTCACCTGTTGATTATATAAATCAGAATAACTGGACATGGGAAACCTTTAAGCAATGTATGCTTGACGCTAAAAAGCTTGGCTTCTACGGCGGCGTTTTGGATCCGAGAGATATGGCGCTTACTATGGGACCTGTATTTATGACCTATAATTCCGCAACGAGCCGTGTTGAAAGAGTGAAAAACAACGACGCTATCCTTAAATCCATGAAATTCTTTGCAGAATGCAAAGCAGAGGGTCTTGTAGGCAACTACTATATAGCACAGTGGCCGGCAGGCAATATTGCAATGCTTACAACCGACCACTATGCGCTTAAACGAAACGGTTACTTAAAGGATATGAAAGCAAGCGATTACGGCGCAGTAAAAATGCCTACCTCATACGGCGGTGTACCCTGCAACTATTCAGGCTCCTCTTGCCGTGCATACGGTATTGCACAGAAGGCAAAGAATGTTGAGGGAGCATATTACTTCCTGCGTTACTTCCTTGATGTTGATAACTGCAACAATGCAACAAATATCTTCGGAAACAAAGAAATGCAGAAGTTCTATACACAGGAAGTTTTAGCGAATTACAAAAATCAAAATTATAATATGAGTATTTTAAAGGGTCCGCTTTTACTCGTAAATCATGAATGGCCGCACACCGACAGCTTTAAGGAGCTGTACAGCTCTTCCTCTGAGCAAATGGCGGTTGCTCTTTCAAAGGTTGACAACGTATTTGACGGCGCGGTTACAGAGTCGAATAAGGTGCTTGACGGCTTAAAATAAATTATTGTTCAATCTGATTTGGGGCAAAGCCTTAGAAGCTGCGTTTCTTAACAGCTTTGTTCTGCTCGGCCTACGGTTTTCTTCCCTTGGAAGATATTCGAAGGATGACTGTTTTGTGTTTATTTGAAGAATTGATAATTATAATGAAAGTCGAATGTTGAAAGCTTTAAAAAGCTTTCAACAAGCCGATTTTATCGGCTTAACAAAATTGTTTTGCAATTTTGTGTTGAGTTCATTGTAATGAATACAGACAAATTTTCCTTGAAAATTTGATGCCAAATCAAAGATTTGGCGCAGAAATAACACATATATGCGTTATTTCTACATTCTATAGTCATTATAACAAAACTCTCTGTTATTCAAAGGAGGAAAGTGGTTTGAAAAGACTACTATCAGCATTATTGGCAGGTATGTTACTTTTAACAGCGGTTATTTCAGCCCCGTTTGCTGCGGCTGTAAATAATAATCCGACCGCAACCGACAGAGTGATCGATTTGTCAAAATCGGATTTGTTGATTAAAAGTGATACTGCTATGACATACGATACCGTAGGCGGAATATTAAAGCTTTCCGTACAACAGTGGTATGGGAGCAATAAGCCGATACGGGCAGTCGGCAGTACGTCAACATGGTGCAAAGAGATAGGCTTAAAGTATGCCGACGGCGCTTTGGTAAGGCTCGAAAGCGGCAAAAGATATGCGGTGACATTGAATTATAAGATCGTCAATAATAACGGAAACGCCAGTGCTACAAATCATCTGCTGCAGGTTGCCATCGGTTATGACGGTAACGGATCATCAACCTCTACAGGCGCATTTTATGTTGCCGCCGTTAAAAATCACGCAAAAGCCGATAAGGGAAACAGCTATTATCTCAATGCCGAAATAGCGGGAAACGGTAAGCCGCTCAGAATAGGCTTTTCCGGCGTTGCGCAATTTGAAATTACCTCAATTTTATTACATACAGTTGACGCGGCCGCAGAAAATCAGGTTACCGTTGTATACTGTGACGACGGCGAATATAAAGCCGAGTTTGCAACCGCCGGCGGGGCTTTAAAAGTTCCTGTTAAGGAAGGTATGGAATTCGCCGGTTGGTATTCCGCTCCCGATTTCAGCGGAGAAAAGGTTACAACCGCAACTGCAGGCGCCGTACTTTATGCAAAATGGACCGTAGGAGGTCCAAAGATCGATTTGTCAAAATCGGATTTATTGGTTAAAAGCGATACCGCTATGACATATGATACAGAAAGCGGAATATTAAAGCTTTCCGTACAACAGTGGTATGGGAGTAATAAGCCGATACGGGCAGTCGGCAGTACGTCAACATGGTGCAAAGAGATAGGCTTAAAGTATGCCGACGGCGCTTTGGTAAGGCTCGAAAGCGGCAAAAGATATGCGGTGACATTGAATTATAAGATCGTCAATAATAACGGAAACGCCAGTGCTACAAATCATCTGCTGCAGGTTGCCATCGGTTATGACGGTAACGGATCATCAACCTCTACAGGCGCATTTTATGTTGCCGCCGTTAAAAATCACGCAAAAGCCGATAAGGGAAACAGCTATTATCTCAATGCCGAAATAGCGGGAAACGGTAAGCCGCTCAGAATAGGCTTTTCCGGCGTTGCGCAATTTGAAATTACCTCAATTTTATTACATACAGTTGACGCGGCCGCAGAAAATCAGGTTACCGTTGTATACTGTGACGACGGCGAATATAAAGCCGAGTTTGCAGAAGAGGGCGGAGCCTTAAAAACCCCCGTTAAGGACGGTATGGAATTTGTCGGTTGGTATTCTTCTCCCGATTTCAGCGGAGAAAGGGTTACGGCTGCCGCCGCAGGCGCCGTACTTTACGCTAAATGGGCGGGCACCGGCGATGATTTATTTATTAAAATACATGACGGCATAACCGATTCCCCAAAGCTTGTTAAATACAAGAAGGGTCAAGAATTGGATGAACCTTCAAGAACAGGCTTTAGGTTCCTTGGCTGGTATAAATACAGCGGGTTCCTTGGCAGACCTATAACAAAGGCCGCAGAAGGAATTGAGGATTTGTACGCCAAATGGGAAGAAATCGATCCGAAGCTTGACACAGACGTTGATTTAACTAAAAATTCGAAAATTATAACAACAGAAACGAGTGCCGATTCTAAATTAACTCTTAAGGGCGCTAAAGCAGTATTCGATATTTATGCCTATTCGAGAAAATTGAGCGATTCCGTTCCGACAGAGGTCACATGGTTCCCCGGCTATAATTTTAAAGACAGTAATAATAATTGGATCAAGCTTGAACAGGGTCAGACCTATACGTTTGAAACGGTATATAGAGTAGACAAGGTTGCCGCGGGCGACAATGTAGGTATACAAATAGGCTACGGCGTAGATTATCAGTTAGGTACAAACCGTACATACGTAAAGAGTTTTGAAAAACGAACAAAGAGCGACGAGGGAAAGACCTTCACTTATAAGGCGACCTATACTGTTGACAGTAACGTATATACAAAGCTTTTGTTCTCAGGTCAGGGCACGGTCACGGTATTAAGTATTAAGATCAAGAAGATACCGGAGATATTAGTTGATACAGAGTTCGGAACACAGACCTATGAAGTTTATGAATTAGGCTCTAAAAGCGGAGTTTTGGGCGACAAAAACGGTACAAACGTAACTAACGAGAAAAATCATACGGCAGGCTCTGCGAGCAATAAGTCATTGAAGCTTCCTATCAATACGGGACTTTCAAGACTTACTGCCAATACTGTTATTTCTCTTAACGGCGCTCCGCTTACCGTAAGGGAGGGCAATGCATACTCAGTCAGCTTTTATCTTTACTCACCTAAAGATATGAACGATTTAGTTTACAGTGTTAACAGCGTCGGAGATACCTTGCAGGGTAATTATCTTAAATTCTTCAATCAGGAAGCAAGGGGCAAGGTTTCGTTAAAGGCTAATGAATGGACAAAAGTAACTGCATATATACCGAAGCTTGCCGGCTGTGCAGCGTCGAACGATATGTTATCCATCGCCGTTTCTTCTTATGATTATGACGGCAGCTTCGTTTATCTTGATGATGTAAGCATTAAACAGTATGTAGATTCTGAGGTTCTGGTTTACAATTCAAACGGCGGTTCTGCGGTTAAGCCTCAGCGTGCATTTGCAGGCGAGCGTTTAGGCAATCTTGCAGAGCCTGCAAGAAGCGGATTTATGTTCGACGGCTGGTATTACGACGAGGCTTTAACAAATGAAGTTAATTCTTTTGATATATTCCCTGCCGATACTACAGATTTAGTTGTTTATGCAAAGTGGACGGCAATGCCTGCCGAGGCTAAGGATTTTGACGCAGGAACCTTTGATGAAGAAATTTATGAGGGTGCGGCTCCTTATAGCAACACTTTAAGCGATTTGGACGGCGTTGTTTACGGCGAAGATTACAAGCGTATAGGTAAGAATGCCGCTTGGGTTAAGTTTGCCGGAATTTACGGTAACGGTACTGTTGAAGAAGACGGCGCACTGCTGCTTACAAACGAACAATTCAACAATGTAAGCGATAGCACCGGCAGAACTGCAGCAGCCCTTATGAATAAGGACGGTACGCCGTTTACGGTAGTAAAGGGTCAGCGTTATACTATTGAGTACGATTATGTATCTGCCGGAAACTACGGTCTTGCATATTTACAGCCGATTATTTTTGAGGGCAGTATTTACGGCGGTTTCGGTAACACAACAGGTCAAGGATTAGACAAGGTATCCGTTCAGGCGGCCGATTCCGATTATCAGACATATAAGCAATCCTTTGTTGCGGAAAGAACGGGTATAGTTTACTTTACTCTTACTGCCCGTGCCGACGGTAAGAATGTTGATACGCACGTTTACGAGAAGGTTTATCTTGATAACGTGAAGATAAAATTAAATCCAAACGTACATAAAGTGACCTTTAATACAGGAAACAGCGTTTATGCCGTAAGATACGGAATTACGGGCGAAAAGGTTGTTGTTGCAAATGCGCTTAATTCCGATACTCCGGGCGTAACCTTCGACGGCTTCTATACCGATAAGGAATTCAAAACCCGTTTTGACGATAAATTTGCTGACAGAGATATAACGGTATACATTAAATATAAGACCTTAAATTATGAAACTCCTTCCGATTTCAAGAACCCGATCAAATTGGATTTCGAAGAAACCGATATATTAAAGGACTTCTACCGTCAGTCTAAGTATATGACGTCTTGGTCAAGAGAAACTCAAAACGAATGGCTGTTTATAACGGGCGATTCTAAAAATTCGCTGAACGGCAGTAACTGTATAAAGCTTAACGGATTTAACACCTATTGGAACGAAGCAAAATTCGTTCTTTACGATATCAATAATCCCGACGGCGTTATGCTTCTCGATAAGGGCGCAAAATACCGTGTTAAAATTATGGTAAGATGCGAGGACAGCTATGAATCTCCGGGAGACCTTACGGTTTGCCTTGAAAACCCGAAAAAGAGATATCTGCTTGAAGAAAATCCGAGCGCTGCGCTTGTTTATGATGAAAACGGCGACAGCGGCAATTATATGATGTTCACCGCGGATATTGAAGTCCCGGAATCCTTTAGTTATTTCCCGATGCTTGCAATCAGAAAGAATGCAAACGCTTTACAGAGCCTCTTTATTGATACCGTTTCGGTTGAAAAGCTCAGAGATTGCACTGTAACCTATGAGACAAACGGCGGTTCTTCCGTTGAAAAGGCAACCGTTCAAATTCACGAAAAGGTTTTCGATCCGGGCGAGCCCTACAAGGAGGGCTATGAATTCTTAGGTTGGTTTACAAACAGTAAATTCACCGGAAACAGGTGGAATTTCGATAAGGATACAGTTGAAAGCGATATGACGCTTTACGCTAAGTGGAAGCGGGAAACGGTAAAAGTAATCACAGAAGAAACCGATAAAGAGGGTGAAGGTGAAAGGGTCAGCAACGGTAAGGCACCGTTAATTTTGGATCCCGACGACGTTAAGAAATCGGCTGACAACAATCAGAAGGCCGGAAGCCTATCAGATGAAGCAATGCCGATTTGGGCAATAGCGTTGATAATTGCCGGCGGAGCTTTGCTGCTTAGCGGATTGGCAGTATTGCTGATAATTATTGTTAAAAAGAAAAAGGAAAGCAGGTAACTAAACCATGAAAAACAAAATAACAGCTATTTTGTTAATATCAGTATTAACATTTTCCTGTCTTTCCGGCTGCAAAGATCGGGCAAATACTGCTAAAGTGCCGAAAACAGGAAATGAAGAAATCAAGCCGCAGCTTGTGGTCGCAGCTAATCCGAGCTTGGTTTTCGACGGGCGGAGCAGCGTTATAGCCTTTAACGACGTTAAAAATGCCATGGCGGCTGACCGAAAGGCCGCAACCCTTACTACGCTTTATGATGAAACCGATTGGGCTATGGTTTATAAGACCGGTGAGGATTGGAAAAAGCACGGAATCTACGGTATAGAAAAATGGCATAACGGCGCTCATATTTCCTCCGATAAATTAGGCTCATACAGCTTTTCCGATGACGGGACAATTTCCCTAATGCCTTACACAACAGCCGCCGCAAGACTCGGCGCTTATGAAGGCGGCACACCCTCTGAAGCGGGCCTGTTAGTTTCCGTTTCCGGCAACGAGCAAAACGCTCTTTGCTATCAAATTAAGGAAGACGGCTATTTGGCAATTCCGGCGGGTAAGCTTACGGCTATTGACAGCGTAGGCGAAATTAAAACCGGATTTTTAGCTGAAGACAATGACAGCAGAAGCGCGGCGGTAGAATTTATTGTTAATACCAGAGTTGTTTGGTCGGGTGAATTTGTAAACTCTACCGCCGGTGACGGTACAGCCGTAACCGAGCTTAGCTATCCGGATATCGGCGGTATTGAGGTGAATGCAGGAGATAAATTCTTTTTGAGCTTTAAGCTCGACGCCAAGGCTAATAAGCCCGAAGATATAAAGCCGACAAAGCCTGCAGAATCGAGCGGCAAAAAGGATAATGATAATGCTGCGCCGACAGAACAGGTTACAGATATTCCTATTATGGACGGTTATGATTCGCACTTTAAGATAGTTCGTTCAGACAGCGCCGATATTAAGGAACAGCAAATAGTTACAAAGCTGCGTTCGGCAATGGTAAGCGCTTTAGAGGCAGATGTTATTACCGTTACCGATGAAATGGGAGCCGCTGCTAACGAGCTGCTTATCGGCAGAACAAACAGGCCGGAATCGGTTAAGGCTTATGACGAGATTACCTCTTACAGAGCCAACAACGGCTCCGACTTCATAATCCGTATGGATTCGGGCAAGCTTGTAATTGCGGCTAATACCGATTATTCATTACAGCTTGCTGTCAATTACTTTTTGGAAAAATACTGTAATTCCGATAAAGCCAAATTACCTTCAAATCTTAATTACTGCTACAGACCGGAGCTTAAAAATATCACAATCGGCGATAGGAGCATAGCTTCCTTTACAATAAGAACGGAAAAATATCCCTCTGTTATGGCAGTAAAGGCGGCAGAAAGCTTAGCTCAGTATGTTATTGAGAAAACCGGCTATAAGCTGAAAATCGAAAAGGACACCGCAGAAACTGCAAACGAGATTTTAGTGGGTATGACTACGCGCTCCGGAATTTCCGCAGAAACCTTTAAGAGCAAATCTTTAGATTTAGTTAAGGGGTTAAGCCGAAAAACACTCGGTAATGACGATTACAGTATCTTTATTAAATCGGGTAAGCTTTTCTTGGAGGCAGGCAGCGACTATGCCGCGAACTTTGCGGTTACACAGCTTATAGCAAAGCTTAAGGAAAGCGGCACACTGGCTTCTGATTTTACCCTTTCGGGTAATTACAAAAAGAAGGATTACGCCCTTACCGACGCTTATGCTTACACCTGGGGCGATGAATTTAACGGAAGCTCGCTTAACCGCAAAAATTGGGTGCTGAACAGTAAGTTTAAAATAAGGGTAGGTCCTTATTATTCAAGTAACGACGCTTATTATCTCAGCTCAAAAAAGTCTTTGGATAATAATGACCCGAATGATGATTTCGGCGGACCGTGGATTAATGCCGGAAACGGATTTATGCAGGAAGGCTACTTAAAAAATACCATTGGCAATTCAACGGTTGAAAATAATATGCTGGTTCAAACCGTATATAAAACAAGTGAAGGCTATAACGAAAATGTTATCTGCACCGACGGCAGAATGGAATTCAGGTACGGTATACTTGAAGCCCGTATAATGCAGTCCTCTGCAAACGGTAGTATAAGCGCCTTTTGGACCAGAACAAGAGACGGAGCTAAAGTCGTTAACGAAATTGATATCAGCGAAACCTTCGGCGAGGATAAAATTAAGCCTAACCTTCATACCTGGGGTTCAGCGCATACAGATCACGGCAGTATGATAAGCGTAAGAAATATAAAATATCCTCAAAACGGAGAGCATTTCTATGATACGTTCCATCATTTAGCTGTTGAGTGGACTCCCGATTTCATAAATATGTATCTTGACGGCGAGCTTTATCTTTCGCAGGATATAACCTCGGATACATGGGCGGCCTTCAAGGAAACTACCTATGTTGTATTTAGCTGTACTGTGCCTTCGGGGGATTACGCTAACGGAAATAATCCCGGCAGTATAATCACCAATCAGGGAGTTAACCAATATGCTGCCGCAAGGCTGTTTGACAGAAACGGCGACGGCAGGATCGATATAAACGATTTTTGCGAAAAGCAGTATGTTGACTATTTGAGACTTTATCAGATAAATTCGCGCAAATATTCACTTAGCGCAAAATAGATTGAAACTTTATGAGGTATAACGGATGAACAATTTTAAAAAAATTACGGCATTTATATTATCATTGACTTTGGTTTTAATACCGCTTAATGCCGAAAAAATGAATAATGTAAAGGAAGAAAGCGCATCCGTTATACCCGACGGTGAATATTCAGCCTATAAAGCCGGCTTGAATTATCCCAATTCAACCGAAGAGGTGGTTTTGGCTGACGGAGATTATCTGACCGCAGATAAGCAAAACGGCGCAGAGTGGAGCTTTGATACAAAATCTGATTCTAAATATAACATAAAGCTTGTTTTTGCTCCTACGGACGAGAATACAAACATTTATAAATATTCGCTTTTTATTGATAATTCGCTCCCCTTTAAAAGCTGCAAGGAATTAAAGCTTCGCACATATTGGGAGGATGACGGAGGAATAAGGACACTCACGAACGGGGATCAGGTGAATCCGCTTCAAAAATGCATTACCGAATTTACGGAGCAGACGGTTTCCGACCCTGACGGCATAGAAAATTCACCCTATGAATTTATGCTGAGCGCCGGTAAGCACACAATTAAAATCGTATCGCTCGGCAAGGCCTTTAAAATTCAAAGGATCATACTTTCGCCCGTAGAGGAAATTAAGAAATACAGCGAAGTATCGCAGGAATACAAAAATTATAAAAATTATGACGGCAAGCAAATTGTAATAGAAGCCGAGAATGCGCTTTATAAGAACGAATATTCACTAACCTCAAAGAGCGACAATTCTACAGCGGGTATTTCGCCGTCAAGTCCTACCAATTCGCTTATAAATTATATAGGCGGAACAAATTGGAAGGAGCAGGGCACCGAAATCGTTTGGAATTTAGATGTAAAGAAGGACGGACTTTATAAAGTAGGCTTTGCCTTTAAGCAAAGCTATGTTACAGACGGCTTGGTTTACAGAAATCTTAAAATCGACGGTAAAACTCCGTTTTATGAGGCGGGGAACATACCTTTTGCTTATTCTTCAAAATGGCAGTTTGAAGAATTTAAAGACGAAGAAGGCAGCGATTATTTAATTTATTTGACCGCGGGCAGCCATAAGCTTTCGCTTTCTGTCACTCTTTCCGATACCGCCGAGGTCTTTAAAAGACTGAAAGAGGTTATATCTGCCTTGGGCGATCTTTACCTCGATATTGTAATGATTACAGGTGAGGATCCGGATACTAACCGTGACTATGAGCTTCATAAGCAGATCCCCGAATTCGAGGAAACCTTGACCGACAGCCTTAAAAAGCTGAATGCTTTATCAAAGGATCTAAATGGGAATTTAAAGGTTAACGGCGAGCTTAACGGCGCGGTTAAAAATATGTCAAGGGTAGTAAAAAATATGCTTGACAATGTTTATGACGCACATTTGCAGGTTAAAAATTATTACACCGCACAGCAGACTTTAAGCACCTGGCTGTATGATATTAAGAATATGTCCTTGGCATTGGATCAGATTATTTTAGCTTCTCCCCAAAAAGAGTTTGATACTCCGAAGGCGGGCTTTTTAGAAAGACTTAAATTTTTTATTATAAGATACAGCGAATCCTACAGTAAAAATTCGTCAACGATAACGAGCAGTAAGGATAAAAGCTTAGATAACATTAAAATTTGGGTCAATTGGGGAAGAGATCAGGTTAAGGTTTTAAATTCACTTATACAGGATAGTTTTACTCCGAAGTACGGGATCAACGTTACGGTCGAACAGGTAAACGCAACGCTTGTTCAGGGCGTTATTTCGGGCAATTCACCCGATCTGTACCTGCATATGGCAAGAACAGAGCCTGTAAACCTTGCTATGCGCGGCGTGCTTTATAATTTAAAGAATTTTGACGATTATGAAAAGGTTTTGGAGGAAAATTTCCAAAAAGGTTCAGATACGCCTTATCTTTATAAGGACGGCGCCTATGCCCTTCCGGATACGCAAAACTTTTTTGTAATGTTTTACAGAACGGATATTTTCGATAAATTAGGTCTTAACCCGCCGAAAATCTGGGAGGATTTCTTAGCTGTAACCGGAATTTTACAGCGTAACAAAATGAATGCATATTTGCCGTATACAAAGCTTGGTGCGGCGGGTACCGTAAATATAGGAACCGGCGGACTTACAATTTTCCCCACTATGCTTATTCAGCGCGGAGAAAGTCTCTACAACAAGGAGTTTAACGCCACGAATTTGGCAAGTCCGATTTCGGTTGAAGCGTTTAAATTCTGGACCGAGTTCTATACGGATTACAGTCTTGATCAGGACGCAAACTTCTTTCAAAAATTCCGTGTAGGAACAATACCCATGGGAATTGCAAGCTATACGCAATGCCTGACCTTCAGCGCCGGCGCACCTGAAATTGCGGGCAAATGGAGCATTGCCGAAATACCCGGTATAGCAGAAGAGGACGGCAGTATCAATAATATCTGTTCGGGAGCGGGAACGGGCGCCTCAATAATGAAATCAAGCAAAAATAAGGACGCGGCTTGGAATTTCCTCAAGTGGTGGACGTCAAGCGAAACTCAGTATCGATATTCCTCTGATGTTGAAGCAATTTTAGGGGAAACCGGCAGAGTGGGCACTGCGAATAAAAACGCGCTTCCGAGACTTGTTTGGGAGGATAATGAGATAGACGTAATTACCTCTCAATGGAGCAAGCTTCGCGAAATTCCCGAAGTGCCCGGAAGCTATTATGTTTCCCGTTCGATAGACCAAGCCTTTTGGGCGACTAAAAACGGTAATAAATCCGCAAAAGAGTCGATTGTTCATTGGTCGGAAGAAAGTAACAATGAAATCGCACGTAAGATTAAAGAATACGCAAATAAGGAGCAGTAGAATATGAAAAACAATAATAAATTTTTTACTGTTCTGAAGGAGCGTTGGCAGATATATTTGCTTATCGGACCGTTTTTGATTCTTTTTGTACTTATGACGGTTTTACCCATATTGTCCTCTGTTGTATTAAGCTTTTTCAATTATGATATGGTGTCGCCTCTGTCCTTCAGCGGAGTTGAAAACTATTTAAGAATGTTTATACAGGACGATATTTTTTGGACAATTCTTAAAAACACATTTATTTTGGCAATTCTAACGGGACCTACGGGCTTTTTGCTTTCCTTTGTTCTTGCCTGGATGATAAATGAGTTTAATCAGGGACTCAGGACGCTTCTTTCCTTTATGTTTTATGTGCCGTCGCTTGTGGGTAACGCGCTTTATGTTTGGACGGTAATTTTTTCAAGCGACAGCTACGGCTATATGAACAGCATTTTGCTTTCCTTACGATTGATAACGCAGCCTAAGCAATGGTTTTCGGATTCAACGCTGATTGTTCCGATAGTTGTTATGATCCAATTATGGATGAGTATGGGTATATCCTTCCTTTCAAACATTTCTGGACTTCAAAATATCAATCCCGAACTTTTTGAGGCGGGTGCGGTTGACGGCATCAGAAACCGCTGGCAGGAGCTTTGGTATATAACGCTGCCCGGTATGAGAAATATGCTTTTTTTCAGTGCGGTTATGCAGATCGCAAGCGCTTTTTCAATCAGCAATATCGTAACAACTCTTGCGGGTTATCCTACGGTAGGATATGCTGCGGATACAGTGGTTTCATACCTTACGGATATAGGCTCCGTCAGATATGAAATGGGTTATGCCTCCGCGCTTTCGGTAGTGCTGTTTATAATTATGTTTGCTACAAGAGGTCTTACCGTTAAATTACTTAAAAAGGTGGGTCAGTAATGAAAAAATTCAAGAAAATACTGACCGATATGAGAAGAACCGAAAAGGTTCAGGTGCGAAAGTATACGCGTTCAAAATTCGGCAATTTTCTGTTTTTTGCCTTTCTGTTTTTGTTTGGTGCATTTTCGGTTTTACCGTTAATTTACAGTATTGCCACATCATTTAAGCCACTTGACGAAATACTTGTTTTTCCGCCAGCAATGTTCACTGTAAAGCGCCCGACGCTTAATAACTATTTGGCGCTTCCGAATTTGATTTCCGGACTTAACGTACCTTTTTCAAGGTATCTTACAAACAGCTTTTTTATAAGTATTGTCGGAACGGTTTTACACGTGCTTGCGGCAACTGCGGCAGCCTTTGTATTATCGAAGATCGATTTAAAATTCAAGAAAACGATATTCCTTGTAATTCAAACCTCTCTGCTTTTTAATGCTTATACTCTGAGCATTCCGCGTTACATCATATATAACGAGCTACATATAATAGATACCTATTGGGTTTATATTCTGCCGTTTATCCCGTCGTCTATGGGTGTGTTTTTGATGAAGCAGTATATAGACGGCTATATTCCCGACGCACTTTTAGAGGCGGCAAAAATAGACGGTGCAAGTTATCTCAGAATTTTTTGGCGCATTATTTTCCCGAATGTAAAGCCCTGTGTTTTAACGCTTGTTTTGTTTGCTTTTCAAAGCATTTGGTCAACCGTGCCGACCGGTACAATTTTTAACGAGTCACTGAAAACCCTGCCTACGGTAATGTCAACAATAGCAACCGGCGGAATTTCACGTTCGGGCGCGGCAATGGCGGCTACGGTTATTATGATGATACCGCCGATTTTGGTATACCTTGTATCCCAAAGCAGCGTTAAGCAGAGTATGGGCAGTGCAGGTATTAAGGGGTAAAGCTATGAATAAAAAAATCAACCTAGTAAGGATTGCAAGCTTTCTCTTTGCGTTTGCCGTGCTTTTAAGCTTAAACGTATCAGCCGCACCTCAAAGAACCACCTCTGCAAAAACCGAGGAAAAGCCTTTTGAGACCTATACATATTGGCAAGACTTAGGTGCAAGCGCAAAAACAATGGTATACTGCAAGCCGATGTATAAGGTCAAAACGGTTATCAATGCAAACGTATTAAATATTCAGTCCTTCGGAAGTATCAACGATATTACAGCCGATAACGGAAAAATATATATACTTGACAGCACAAATTCAACAGTTTATGTGCTTAAAGGCGATTATTCGCTTTATAAAAAAATCGATACCGTAACCTATAACGGCGAAAGGCTTTCATTTGACGGCGCAAACGGTATTTTTGTAAAGAATGAACAGATCTATATAGCCGACACGAAAAACGCAAGAATTTTAGCGCTTGATACGAACGGTAACGTTACGGCTTATTTAACCCTGCCGGAATCTAAGCTTATTCCCGATAATTTCAATTACAGTCCTATAAGGGTTGCGGTTGATTCAAGAGATTATATCTACATTGTAAGCGAAGGCTCGTATTACGGAGCGTTGGTCTATTCGCCTGAAATGGAATTTTTGGGATTTTACGGCGCGAATTCCGTTCCGGCGTCTGTCGGTGAAATTTTAACCGAATTTGTTACAAAGCTTTTTTCAACCGATGAAAAAAGAGCGGCTTCGGTAAGAGCGCTGCCCTATCAGTTTACGGATTTTGCAATAGGTCCGGGCGATTTTATTTATACTGTAACCTCTACAAACGAAAGCGCCGTTAAGGGTCAGGTAAAAAAGCTTAATCCGGGCGGTAAGGACGTTCTTAAAAAGAGCGATTATAATTTTGCTGACGATTCCGCAAAGCTTATTAAGACCGAAAACCTGAATTCAATAGATGTTGATTCCGACGGATTTTTTTATGTGCTTGACAGCGGAGTTTATAACCGTATCTTTTGGTACGATAAGGAATGCAACCTTATGTGCGTGTTCGGCGGAGGCACCAATTCGCAAACTCAAAAGGGAACGTTTTCAAAGGCGGATACGCTTGCAATAAACGGAACCGATATTGTGGTTTCCGATTCTGTGAACAAAAATATTACGGTATTTTCAATAACCGATTACGGTAAGGCTGTGCGCAAGGCTCAAACGGCAACAATAAACGATAATTACAGCGAAACCGCCGAGGAATGGAAAGAGATAATAAAGCTTGATAAGAATAATCAGTTAGCATACAGAGGACTTGCAAAGGCCTACTATTCCTCAGGCGACTATGATAAGGCGCTTGAATATGCGAAGTTAGGCGCGGATAAGGAAACCTATGCCGACGCATTCAGTAAAGAAAGAACAAGATTTTTTGAAAAGAATTTTACTTTTGTTTTCTTACTGGTAATTTTTATTGCCGCGTTGGTTGCAGTGCTTATTCATATAAAGCGTAAAAAGAAAATTGTGCTTATTAAAAATGCAAAGCTTAGAAATATGCTCGAATGCATTCCGCATCCGTTTGAAAGCTTTAGGCTTGTTAAGGAAAAGGACTTAGGCTCTTTGCCCTTGGCGACCGCCGTTTTAGCGGTTTATTATATTATTTCCGCAATAAGCGATAAGGCTTCGGGCTTTGCCTTCAACCGTTTTGACGCCGAGAGCTATAATTCGTTTTACGTTTTGTTAAAAACGGTTGCGCTGGTTCTGCTCTTTGTGTCGGCAAACTGGCTCGTATGCGTTTTAATGGGCGGCATCGGTAAATTCAAAGAAATTTACATTGTCACCTGCTACAGCCTGCTGCCTATAGTTTTTGCGCAGATAGTTTATCTTTTAATGACGCATATACTTTCACCCGATGAATTCGCATTTGTTACTATATTTAAAACAGTTTGTATTCTCTATACATTTTTCATTTTAGCCGTTGGTGTTATGAAGGTACATAATTATGAGTTCGGCAAATTCATCGGCACAACCGTTGTTACGGTGATAGCGATGATTATAATCGTTTTCCTAATATTTATGGTTTGCCTGTTGGCTCAGCAGGTTTACGGCTGGATAGCAACAGTATTCACCGAAATAAGATACCGATAGAAGGGGAGTAGAGCAATTGAAAAACAGATTATTCAGAATATTTGCGCTTTTGGTAGCTCTTATAACCCTTTTAGGCTTGGCAGGCTGCGGAAATGATAAATCGCTTGTGACCTTTTTGAATTTCGGCGATCAAAGCTTTGATTCGGAGTATGTAAACGGCAAGGTGTGTGAGAATGACAGATTTGAGCTTTATTGGGACAACTCGTTAAAGCGGGTAAGCTTTGAGGATAAACAGAGCGGAGCGGTTTGGGGTCAAATACCTGCCTCGGCGCAAAACGGAGTTACCGAGAACGGCGTTAAAAAGAAAAACCATCCGCAGCTTGAATCTGCCTTGCAGGTAAACTATCAAGACCCGAAATCCTTTGATGAAATTACATTGTATTCCTATACCGGGGACGTTCAAGAGGGCGAAATTTACACCGAAAAGATTGATAACGGATTAAAGGTTATTTATGAATTTACCGAGTTTGATATAGCTGTGCCGGTTGAGTATACAATAGGTGAAGACTCCTTCGCGGTAACCGTTGATCCAAAGTGTATTTCGGAGGGAGAGGATTATAAAGTAACCTCCGTAGCGTTAGAGCCCTTCCTCTGCGGATTGAAAAACAACTCCAAAAACAGCTTTCTTTTCTTCCCCGACGGCTCAGGCGCAATTGTGGAGCCTGTAGGCGAGCAGGCGGTTGGAAACGTCGGCTCCAAGGAGGTTTACGGCGGTGATTCGGCTTACAGAAAATTTGGTACGTCTACAACCTCAGAGCAAATTAAAATGCCGATTTTTGCCGCTAAAAAGGGTGACAGTGCAGTGCTTGGGGTTATCTCGTCGGGAGCGCCGTCTGCGAGTATAAATTGGAATATCGGCTCAAACGATATCGGTTATTCAACCGTTTACCCATCATTCCGTATAAGAGGCTTTAAAAATATCGAAAGACCCGAAAATTTCATAACCACCACAACGCTCGGTAATTTTAAGGTTTTTGATAAGGGTATTTTAACCACGCCCGTTAAAGCGGAATATTTTGTTTTAAGCGGTGAAAAAGCAAGCGTTTACGGCATGGCGGAAAAATACCGAGACTACTTAAAGAAAAATTCGGGATTTAAAAAATCCGAAAATAAAGAGGTTGACGCAAGCTTTAAAATCATCGGCGCGACACTTCAGCCCGATTTTATCTTAGGTATTCCCACATCAAAGCTTTTCCCCCTTACAACGGCGGCGGAAGCGGAAAAAATTGCAAATGAGCTGTCGGAAAAAATCGGCAGTAACATAAATTTAAATCTTTTGGGGTTCGGTCAAAGCGGAGTGGACGCACAAAAGGTTGCGGGCGGCTTTAAAACGGCAGGCAAGCTTGGAAATATGGAAAAGCTTTATTCTGCGCTTGATAAAAAAGGTATAAACGCTTTCCTTGATTATGACGTTATAGCCTTTAATAAATCGGGCGGCGGTTTTTCAAAGAAGGACGCCGCGGTATATTCAAGCGGTATGAGTATAACATATACAAGCTTTGACACCGTAAGCAAGGCTTCAAACAACGATAGATTTTACCTGCTTTCAAGAAGTAATTTAAGCCGTGCTGTTGAAAAAATAATAAAGGTTTCAGCCAAAAAAGGCATTTCGGGAATTTCATTAAATTCACTTGGCGCTACGGTTTATTCCGATTATGCAAATCAGGAAACATATTTAGCAAACAATATGGAAAATGATGTTGCAAAGCTTTTTGCAGGCGTTAAAAAGGGCGGATATAAGCTGCTTTCCACCTCGGCAAACAGCTATGCGGCGGTAAATGCAGACTATGTGAACGACGCTCCGATATATTCCTCGGATCATATTGCATTCGACTTTGACGTTCCGTTTTATGAGCTTGTTTTCAAGGGCTACGTGCCGCTGAGTTCGGTATCTATAAATCTTTGTTCTGATAAAGAAGACGCGATACTTCGCTGTGCCGAAAGCGGAATTTCTCCTTCATACACGGTTTACGGCAATTTCCGAAAGGAGCTTGTTACAAACGATAATACGTTTATCTTCGGCTCAAGCTTTGACGGTATTAAGGAAGATATTTACAGCGTCGTAAATAAAGCTAAGGATTATTTGAAGCTGACGGGAAATGCCGAAATCGTCGGTTATGAAATAATAAATAAGGACGTCCGCATTACAAGGTTTGCAGGCGGCGGATACACGGTTGTAAATTACGGCGAGGCTCCTGTTGCTACACAGTACGGCGAGGTTGCGGCAGGGGGCTATATATACGGGAGGGAAGGATAATGAAAAAGCGCAAGGTCAAGGGTCTTGAAACCTTAAAATCCCGTTACGGATATATCTTTCTTGCCCCTTGGATAGTCGGTATGCTGATTTTCTTTATCGTGCCGATTGTACAGTCCGCATATTTTTCCTTTGCCGATATAACAATAGGCGATGGCGCCGTAACAAGATTTGTGGGGCTTGAGAACATCAAGTATTTGCTGTTTAAAGATACAAAGTATGTAAATAATCTTATTGCGGCATTTACGGATATGTTTATTTCGGTTCCGTTTATACTGCTTGTAAGTCTTATTTTAGCGGTGCTGCTGAACAATAAGTTCAGGGGAAGATTATTCTTCCGTTCACTGTTTTTCTTACCTGTAATAATTGCGGGCGGTTCGGTTTTGGACCTTTATTTAAGTGCGGCGTCCGGAAATGCCACAGAGGTTGCGGTCAATGAATCGGTTTCCTTCGGAATGGTTGATTTTTCGGCGATCTTCTCGGCGCTGAACCTTCCGGCGGCGGTTGAAACCTATCTTTCGGTAGGGCTTGATAACCTGTTTATGCTGGTTTGGCAGAGCGGAATTCAGATAATTCTGTTTATTGCGGGTCTCCAGTCGATTCCCGATCTGCTTTACGAGGTATCCGAGGTTGAGGGAGCGACCAAATGGGAGGAATTTTGGTTTATAACCCTTCCGAGTCTCGGCAGAACAATGTTTCTTGTAATAGTTTTTACAATCGTTGAAAACATAACAAAAAGCAGCAATAAAGTAATAGAACAGGGCTATAAGTTCTTCAATTCACTGGCATTCGGCAGAGGATCGGCGGCACTTTGGCTTTACTTCCTTGTTGTAGGCATAATTGTGGCGTTGATTTTATTTATCTACAATAAGAAGCTTTTAAGGAGGTGGAGTTAAATGACTTCAAAATCAGGTTACAGCAGTACGCTTCTCCGTCGAAAGGCTTCGGCCGCAATAATTTATTTGGCAAGGCTTTTGATTCTTATAATTGTAGGCTATATTGTTTTATATCCGTTCTTTTATATGCTTGTTACTGCTATCAAGGATACAGACGCAATGCTTGACGTAGAGCATATTTGGATTCCCGTAACCTACAGCCTTAAAAGCTTTAAGGATATTTTCGAGCTGTTGGATTTCGGAACGGCGCTAAAGCAAACCTTCCTTGTTCAAATTTCAAGCGCGGCGATAGAAACCTTCGTATGCGCCTTCGTTGCATACGGCTTTGCGAGATTTAAATTTAAAGGTAAGCCTGTATGCACCTTTTTCCTTATACTTTCCCTGCTTGTTCCTATCCAAATGTACAGTCTTTCGATGTCTGTAAACTACCGAAATCTTCATTTGTTCAACACGCCGTTTGTATATTGGCTGCCGTCACTTTTAGGCGTCGGTATAAGAAGCGGTATGATGATATTTATTTATCAGCAGTTTTTCGTTAATCTGCCTAAGGAATTGGAGGATGCGGCTTATATCGACGGCGCCGGTCCCGTAAGGACATATTTTTCAATTGCTTTGCCGTCGTCAAGCGTGGTTTTGGTTACGGTTTCGGTGCTTTCCTTTGTTTGGCATTGGAACGAATATTATCTCGCCTCTCTTACCTTTTTATCCGATTCGGCTCCGCTTGCAATGGTTTTAAGCTTCCTTAAGGTCTATTTGAAGCAGGTCGGTATATACGAGGGCTGGCCGGAATATGCGTCCTTAGTCAGCGCGGCGTGCTTAATGTATATAATAATTCCTCTTATACTCTATATGATTTTCCAGCGGAAATTTGTCCGTTCGATAGACAGGGTGGGTATAACGGGATAAATTAAGGTAATATGCTCGAAGGAGCTATTATAAACGGCAGTTTTTTCAGCCGGACGGTACCGGCAAATATATTGTAACAAAGGAGAAAAGAGTATGAAAAAAGCATTATCAATTTTATTATCAGGCATTTTACTTATGGCGGTAATAACGGCAATACCGTTTACCGCGTCGGCCGCAACCGATAGGGTTATCGATTTGTCAAAATCGGAGTTATTAGTTGCCGGTGACAACACTAATATGACATACGATGCCGAAGGTGCAATATTAAAGCTTTCTATACAACAGTGGTATGGTGCTAATAAACCTATATCTGCAGTCGGTGATACATCAACATGGTGTAAAGAGATAGGCTTAAAGTATGCGGATGGCAACTGGGCATGGCTTGAAAGCGGCAAAAGGTATGCAGTAACATTAAATTACAAGATTCTTAATAATAACGGGAATGGAAGTGATACACAGCATCTGCCGCAGATTGCTATCGGTTATGACGATAACGGATCAACAACCTCTAAAGGTGCATTTTATGTAGCTGCCGTTAAAAATCATAAAAGGGCTGATAAAGGAAACAGTTATTATCTTAATGCTGAAATAGCGGTAGAAAAAGACAAGCCGCTCAGAATAGGCTTTTCCGGTGCTTGGCAATTTCAAATCAATTCAATTTTGTTGCAGGAAATTAACGCGGATGCGGAAAATCAGGTTACCGTCGTATACTGTGACGACGGCGAATATAAAGCCGAGTTTGCAACCGAGGGAGGAGCTTTAAAAGTCCCTGTTAAAGAAAATATGGTATTCGGCGGTTGGTATTCCGCTCCCGACTTCAGCGGCGAAAAGGTTACAGCCGCGACAGCAGGCGCCGTACTTTACGCTAAATGGATCAATCCGACAAAGACCGATATAACGGTCGATTTGTCAAATTTGTATTTAGTAACTAAGGAAAAAGCTTCTTTGATATGCGATGACGGAATATGTGAGGTTACTGCAAGTGACTGGTATTGGGAGTCTATACCCATCGGTATAGTTGAAAGTATATCCACCGGTTGTAGGGAGATGGGTTTAAAATATGCAGACAATACCTTGTTAAAGCTTGAAAGCGGTAAAAGATATGCGGTAACATTGAATTACAAGTTTGTTAATAATAACGGGAATACCCAAGAAGCACGCAATCTGCCGCAGATTGCTATCGGCTATGACAGTACCGAAGGCGCATCATCAACATCTGCCGGAAATTTTTATGTAGCTGCCGTAAAAAATCACAAATTAACCGATTTAGGAAACAATTATTACCTAAATGCCGAAATAGTAGGAAACGGCAAGCCGTTCAGAATAGGTTTTTCCGGCGTTTGGAAATTTCAAATTAACTCAATTTCATTACAGGAAATTGACGCGAACGCAGAAGATCAGGTTTCCGTTGTATATTGCGACGACGGGGAATATAAAGCCGAGTTTGAAACAGCGGACGGAGCTTTAAAAGCCCCCGTTAAGGATGGCAAGAAATTCATCGGTTGGTATTCCGCTCCCGATTTCAGCGGCGAAAAGGTTACACTTGCGACCGCAGGCGCCGTACTTTACGCTAAATGGATTGATTTGATAAAGGGCGACCTGAACGAAGACGGAGCTGTAGATATCATAGATCTTGTGATTCTCAAAAAGGCGTCGGTAAATCTCAATACAGATTTAAAATATGATTTGGACGGCGATTCTCAACCCGCAAACGCAGGGGATTTCTCGTTCCTCAGAAGATTGCTTTTAGGTATAACCGGGTAATACCGTAGTACCTTAATATCCGATTTATATATCAAAATTAAATATTTTTCGTTTAAAACCGGAAGCTTGCGATATGCTACATAAGACGGCAGTTTTGCAAAGATGTCTTGCAAGAATTTTTGCTTCGTGGTATAATACATAAAAACAAGCTTCCGGAGATGATATTTTGGCATTTTACGTTTTACATTTTTTGAATTCGACTAAAAAACTTTCCAATGAGCGAAGCTTTTTCTATCATAACGATGTTATCGTAAAAAGAATGGCAGATATTTATCGAAAAAAGCTGAAGGTTATTGATACCTTTTCTTTTGATGAATTTATTTCGTTAGCCGCTCACGATGAAGAGGCAGTTGCGTTTTTTGTAAAAACCAAAATTGATTTGGACGAATACAGCGAATGGGTAATTGAAAAATGCTATGAGAAGAATATTCCGGTAATATTAAAGGATGATTTTTTAAACGTTCCGTTTAATATCAGGCATGCCAATTTGATAAGCAACGATATAGCCGATAAGTCAAATATAATTCTTAATTACTGCGTAACAAACAACAGAAGAAATTTGGCGCTGTACGGCTTAAATCCCCGTTCGAACGCCGATATGAAATTGGCAGACGGAATATATCAAAGGTGGACGGCGCTTGACATTGACGATATTTATACAGTTGTAAACGGTCTTGACAATTGCTATGAAAGCTTTTTTGAAAACCGCGATAAATATGACGTTGTTGTTTTGGTAAACGACCTTGTAGCTGTTGATTTGATAGAAAGACTTAAGCACAGCGACCCCGAATACATTGAAAAAACCTTTTTTATCGGTTCAATGAACAGCTTGTTGTCAAGGCTTTATTATCCGTCGCTTACGTCCTCAAGCTATAAACAGACCTCAGGGGCAATAATGCTTTACAGATTATATGAGCTTTGCGTTAAAAACAGAAACGATTTCGGAAGTGTTAATATAATGCTCAAAAATTATTTCACTTCAAGAGACACTACCGCCAATATACCATTTGAGCAAAGCACCGATTGCTTTAAGCCTGCAAACCGAAAGCTCAATTTTGACAGCAGTGTTGAAGAAATAGAGACTCCCGAAATACCGATAATGATTGAAAGTATGCTAAGCTCAATTGATTTGAACGACCTGAAAATAATCGGTATGCTTATTCGCGGCAAAACCGCCTTGGAAATAGCCGACAGTCTTTTTATGTCTTTAAGCTCCGTAAAGCACAAAATGTCAAATTTATATAAGCTTCTTAACGTAAAGCGGAAAAAGGATTTTATAGATACGGTAAAGCCTTATATAAATTTGAAATATCTTGACGATTATATTAGGGAACAAAGTACAGTTTAAATAAAAAAATTATGAATAATTACACTCAACAAATTAAAGGGCTTTTAAAGGAAATGACGCTGCGAGAAAAGCTTGCCCAAATGTCTCAAACGGTGGCGGGCTATCGCTGTTTTGAAAGAAACGGTGAAGAATTTGCTTTAAAAGACGAATTTAAAAATTTTATAAGCAATTACGGCGCAATGGGCGCTATCAGCAACTTTTTACGTGCCGACGGCTTTACACAGCATAATTGGGGGACGGGTATCGAGCCCCGCCACAGAGTTAAATTTGCCAATATGATGCAAAAGTTCATACTCGACAATGCAAGAGTGAAAATTCCCGTTCTTGTTGAGGTGGAAGCAAACCATGGCGTTCATGCTTTGGGCAGTACGGTTTTTCCCACAAATTTATGCATTGGCTCTTCCTTTAATCCCGGACTTTATTCCGAAATGATGGATACCGTAGGTAAAGAAATTGAGCTTTCGGCAAATCATATCGGATTTGTTACTATGCTTGATGTTGCCCGCGACCCTCGCTGGGGCAGAACGGAGGAGCTTTTTTCCGAAGATCCTTATTTGATTTCCGAATTTGCCAAAGCCGGCGTTGAGGGCTTCAAGAAAAACAATGCGCTTATTTGCTGTAAGCATTACTGCGCGGCAGGGGATTGCTTCGGCGGTATGAATACAGAGGAGGTCAATGTCGGAATAAGGGAGCTTCACGATATTCATTTACCTCCGACCGAAAAGGCTGTAAAAGCCGGTGCAGATATAATTATGGCGGCATACAACACGGTTGACGGTGTGCCGTGCCATATTAATTCCTATCTTCTAAGGGAAGTTTTAAGAAAACAAATGGGATTTAAGGGGATAACCCTTTCCGACGGTTGGGCTGTTCCGAGAGTAATTGAACAAATGGGGCAGGACCCTGTGACGGGAGCTGCCAATGTTTTAAAGGCAGGCATTGATTTAAGCCTTGCCGATGCAGGCGCCTATTTAAAGCTTGAAGCTGCGGTAGAAGAAGGGTTTGTGGATATAAAGCTTATTGATGAGTCGGTAACGAGAATACTTGAAAAGAAATGCGAATTAGGACTTTTTGATAATCCCTATATTAAAGAGGACGACTCGCTTTCGGTATTTTTTGAAAGCGGAATACAGAAAAAGTTAGCTTATGAGATGGCAGCGGAATCTGTCGTATTACTTAAAAATAATGGCATATTACCTATAGATAATAACAAAAGGGTTGCCCTGATAGGCGAGCATGCGGCTGATATTTACTATCAGTTAGGCGACTATACACCCTTTGTAGACGATCAGGCAAGGGCTATTAAGGATGTCTTTAAGGAAACGCTCAATTTGTCGGGATTTACAAAGGGGTGGAGCTTTACAGGCGATACAGAGGACTTTGATAATGCTTTAAGGCTTTGCGAAAAATCCGATGTTATAATTGTAACAATAGGAGGAAGTACGGCGAAAAATAACTCAAATCTTACCTACGATTTTAATAACGGGGCGGCAATTAAGGCAAAAAAATTCCTTGACTGCGGAGAGGGTATGGATATTTCGGATATTTCATTACCCGGCAATCAACTTGAATTGATAGAGACTCTCAAGAGAACCGGCAAGCCGATCATAGCTTTGCTTATTGCGGGCAGACCTTACGATATAACAAGAGTAAGCGAAATTGCCCATGCTGTGCTTACAGCGTGGTATCCGGGTGAAGAGGGAGGCCGTGCTTTGTCGGACATTTTAACGGGTAAGGTTAATCCGTCCGGTAAGCTTTCAATATCTGTTCCGTATGCACCCACCTGCCTGCCGGCATATTACAACCGCATCACAAGCGCACAGTCGTCGGTTTCTGATGATTGGGTAGTTAATACATACGGCGATAATAATAAAAGAGTTTTATATCCTTTCGGTTACGGACTTTCATATTCTGATTTTGAATACGTTTCAATGGAGGTTACTGAAAAGGGCGCTTGTTTGTTTGAAGTAAAAGCGGTAATCAGAAATGTATCGGACATCGGCGGCAAAGAGGCAGTTCAGCTTTATATCCACGGAAAGGGCAATTCTATCCGCCGCAGGGTTAAAGAATTAAAGAGCTTTAAAAAGATCTACATTGCCCCCCACAGTGAGCAAACCGTAACGTTTACATTGGGCTATGACGAGCTAAGGATTTTTTCTTGCAATAACAGGTATGAGCTTGAAAACGGTAAGGTTGAAATTTATATAGGTTCAGGGGATAATTTACCTCTCCGTACAGAAATTGAAATAAGGGTATAGGCAAACAAAAAGAACGTTCTTCATTACATTTTTGCGAAGCTGCAGACAAATTATAATAACGAACAGAAAAAGCTGCAAATGCAGCAGCATAAGCGAAACAAAACAAAAAACAGAGTGTTGTTAAAAGTAATTCTCGATTACTATAACAACACTCTGTATGTGTTAGTTTTAAAAATTTTTTCCTTCTGTGATATTTTCATTTTTAAGAAATTTTTCACATTCAACCAGTGGGAGGATCTTTGAAAAATAAAATCCCTGCATCATATCACAATTTATTTTGTCGAGAAAATCTGCTTGTTCCAAATTTTCAACTCCCTCACAAAGAATCTTTGCGCCGGACTCATGCACAAGTGTTATTATATTTGAAAGCATAGTTTGCCGCCTTTCAGATGTGCAAGAGGCAATAAATTCTCCATCGATTTTTACTAAATCAATTTCATAATCATATAAGTCGGCAAAAGACGAAAATCCCGCTCCCATATCGTCAATCGCTATTTTAAAGCCTGCTCTGCGGCATTTGCTGATATTTTCCGAAACCGCCTGTGAATTCTCAGCAATTGAATCTTCGGTTATTTCAAGTACAAGTCGGCTACGATCAAATTTGTAATCGGAAGAAATTTCGGATATGCGGTCGAAAAAATCATTTTTACTGAGCGAAGTCCTTGTGAAATTGCAGGTTAAAAAAAGTTGCTTATACGGTTCAGCACACCAAGCCTCAAGTTGTCGGCATACAGCAGAAAACATTTTGTAATCGTGTGCTATTATTTGTTCGGTTTCTTTCAAAACGTCAATATATTCGTGTGGACGCAATAGACCGTATTCTTTATTTTGCCAGCGTGACAGAGCTTCCGCACCGCAAATTTTTTTGGATTTATTTTCATTGATAAACTGTAAATACACTCGGAATTCGCCATCGGTAACCGCATTGGCAACATCCTTTCGCAATTTTTCCTGTCTTCTGCTTTGTGTCAAGTGGTTTTCACAGGTTATCACTACAGAAGTATTGCTCCTTAGGGCTGCAAAATAACCCTGCTTTGCATTATAAAATGCTGTTTCGGCATTGCAATCAGGATGTTCGCAAAGCCTTGAGACTCCTGCTCTGAAAGCATTTGCCATATTTGGATAAAATTCCTGCAAATATCGGTTTAAGCTGTCAACAACCTCGAACATTTTGCTTGCACATTCTTTTTCTGTAGGTGCCTGTATAAGCATTACAAAAACTCCGTCATTTATCCTTGCTAGGTATTCGGCAGAGGCAATTTTTGAATTTAAGTGTGCAGCAGCATAACTCTCAATTTCCTTAATTGTTTTTTCTCCGCATTCGATGCTTATTTTTTCAACTTTATATGCCAAATAAACAACAGCATAAAGATTTTTAGATTGACGGGATAGCAACTGTTCAAAGGCATAATTATAATATTCTGCATTGCCTATACCCGTCAATTCGTCAATCATCGAATCTTGATTGCTGTGTTTTTTTCTTTTGACGGCAATGACGGCAAGAAAACCGCAAATGACAATAAGAAAAGAAATTGACAAAATTATTATTTTTATTAAACGGTTCTTGTTGCTCACATCAGGATTATTATTTGAATTTGCGAGTAAAAATCCCATTTTTTCCTCTTCGGATATTTCCAAAAATGCATTTCTTATTTTCCCGATAAGTTCAGGAGAGGCAATTTCGGTAAAGCCTATGCAATAAGTTGTATTTTCGCCTTTAGAATAAAACTCTAAAACCGGCAACAGTTCATCCACTTTGCACTCGTCCTGTTTATCGGAGAGTACTGTCAACAATTCAACCTGATTGTTGCGGGAAAGCTCTTTCTGACGATTTTCGGAAGAAGCTGAAATATAGGTAAATGAAATGCCTGTTTTTTCGGATACAACCTTCAGCATATCGGGAAAAACACCGCAAAAAGCTTTATCTTCCTTACTGTAATATTCAAGCGGATATGCATTGGGATTTCCGGCAACATAAACGGTGTCCGCCTCACCGCTGTCACTTGGCACTGTATAAACAGCGGCATAAACAGGCAACCCGATATTCAATATCATCGCAATAGAAAAAATGCATATAATTAAGCCTTTATAAAACTTTCGGCAATCATTCATACCCTTGCTCCGTCCGCAAATCCGAAATTCTTTTTTCGGCCGAATTTAGCTGTTCTTTAACTTCCTCAAGCACTGAAACGGTCGCTTTGCGAATTTCTTCAATTTGGTTTTCCAATTCGCTTGACCTTTTGTCGGATAATTCAAATTTTTTCTGTAATTCATCGTTAATTCTTTTAAGATCGGTGTTTTCTTGATTTAAACGGGAATTATAATCATTCAGTTCCTCATTCTTTTTATTCAGTTCCTTTAATATATCTTTCTGCTCTTTGATTTTTTGCGCTTCCTTTTCTTCATAGATATAGTTTAACTGTGAAATGTATTCGCAAACATCGTTTTTATTAAATCCGAACAATGCGGTTCTTAAATCCTTAAGTTCCATATATTTCTCTCCTATTATTTAAAGTTGATTTTTTTGCGTTCAATTCGACCCCATTGCAGTTTTTTCTTGCGATAACCGAAAAAAGCCGTTGCCCTGACCCAAGCCAAAACAAACCTAAGACATGTGATTTCAAAACCACACAAAAGGCAGGCTTTAACCGCGTCTGAAAATGTTACTTTCAAATCCGAAGTATAAATTCTTGAAAAAAACGCCGTAAGCGACAACACACTTCCAAATACTGCATAGATAAGGAAAAACAGTACCATAAACGGAATGTTAATCAAATCCATCGCAAAAGCCAAAAGCATTGTCAGAACTCCGAATATTTCTATAAAAGGCGAAAGCAATTCATAAATCAGAAAATATAAATATGAAATATAACCTACCGCACCGAATTTGGGGTTGAAAAGCATTTTTCTGTGTTTAATCATACTTTGAAACAGTCCAAGGTGCCAGCGCTTACGCTGCTTTTTTAAGTCGTTCAGCTTTTCGGGAGCCTGCGTCCAACAAATGGCGTCGGTTGCATAGCAGATAGTGTATTTCATATTATTGACCGTACAGTATTCATGCAGCTTTACTACAAGCTCCATATCCTCACCCATTGTTTTGTTATTGTAACCTCCGGCGGCAATTACAACATCCTTTTTAAACAAACCGAATGCACCTGAAATAATAAGCGAGCCGTTGAATTTATCGAACATAATGCGTGACGCTAAAAATGACCGGTCATATTCAAGCACTTGCATACAGGCAATGATATTTTTTGGAAGTTGATATTTTTTCACTCTGCAATTCTCAAGCTCAACATCATTTGACAGCCTTATCAACCCTCCGACTGCAACAACATTCGGTTTTTCTAAAATAGGCTGAGAGATGTTTTTAAGTGAATCATACTGAAGTACCGAGTCCGCGTCCATACAGATAAAATAAGGATAATTAGCGGCGTTTATACCCATATTCAGTGCGTCGGCTTTTCCGCCGTTTTTCTTTCGTATAACAGTAAGCGGCACACGGGTATCCCTTGTTTCATAAATAAATTCCTCGGGCTGACATTCGATTTGTCTGCGAATCGGACGTGAAACACGGTGCATTGAAAATGCGTCAATAACCTTTTTTGCGGTTTCGTCGCGTGAACCATCATCAACTACAATGATTTCGTAAGACCGATAATCAAGCTCAAGCAGGGACTTAACCGTTTCCACTAAGGTTATTTCTTCGTTATAAGCAGGGACTACAATGGTAATCGGCACAAAATAATCGTTCGGAAAAAAATTTTTAAGGCATTTTCGGCGATGTGTTTTGTAAAGCTCAGAAGATCCTACCAAAACAGACAGAAACAAAAAGGTTGAATAACCAATCAAATAAATAATAAAAAACACACCGACGGCTTTTAGGAATATATCTATTGCTTCTATCATATATGAACCGCCTCCTTTTCACCCGAATAATCCCGTTGCAGACAATACCTGATAATTTCCGAAGCATAGCGGTCGTTTCCGTCTATAATATCGCTTAATTCCGAATATGTAATTCCGAGATTTTTCAAGCTCGCCGCCGAATTGAGCCGTATATACCAGTTTCGGCTATACAGATTTTTCTTTAAAATATGTACGGTGTTTTCACACGGATATGAACCGAGAGCGGTTGAAGCAATAGCGGCATATTCCCACTTTTGCTCTGAGTTCTCCTCAGCAAAACCGCACAGCGCTTCATACGCTTTTGAAAACGGATATTTGCCGAGATATCGGATTGCCGCATAGCGTATTTCATCATTCAAATCTTCGTTTATCAAAAGCGATAATGCAAACTTTTGGTACTCACTGCCTGAAAAGCGCAAATAATCAAGTAATGTCACTTGCATTCCTACTGAAAAATCAAAAAAATTTTCAATGATTTTTTTGCCCAAAGTATTACTGCTGCCGGCAAAATTCAAAAGACCGTCGGATAACAGCTTTCGGTGATAGAATAAATCATTACGGTCAATTGTTTTAATAGCTTTTATAATACAGTCAACATCGCCCGTAGTGTAAAGCGCCTGCATAGCATTTTCACGGCAGTAAATGCTCGGTTCGTTCAAAAGCTCAAGTAAAGCCCCCTCAAGGCTATAAAAGGAACGGTGTGCAATTACTCGGTATTTTTTTATAATATAGGGGAAATAGGCGGCTTCAATTCTGTTTCGCTTCATATAATATGCCATAAGTGATATAAAAACCTCGTCAAGACTATGCAAATAATTGCGAATTTCCTGCGGGTGGCTTATATATTCAGCCGTCAACATTTTGTCAAAGGCTATCATATTCCCGACTTTTCGTAATTTCCGGCTCAGATATAGCTTATGGTTTTTGTCAATAGGGTAGCCTGCCTCCGCAGCTTTAAGCCGGAGCACAACCTCATAACGCAGATTTTTGCTTACTTTTTCCGTCTTTCGTTCGCTTTTGCGAAATAAAAGCGCAGTGATTATATTAAAAATAATCATTGCTCCGCATACAAACAGATAGATATACAGCATTATTTCTACTCTCACGGCGACACCTCTTTGTTCCAATAACTTTGTAATAGATAATAGGAATTCTTAAGCCTTTCGTGATAAGTCACTTTGTTGCCCCACCCCTTCAGTTCAAAGGATGAAAGATGGCAGCGGTTACTGCTTTCGGTCATAATTCCAATATTCATTTTATTGATATTTATAAATTTAATTCCGTAATTTCCGGCATAATAATCATCGAGGATTTCCATTTTAGACGGATCGGAGAAATTAAGCAGCTGCCACGGCAATTTCACTTCTATATAATCTCCGCTTTGGGCAAAATCGGCAAGCGAGTCAAAGTCGGCAGAATCCGGGTTGGCGTTTCCGTATCTCAGCTTTCCGGTTTCAAATGAAGGCTCACCGAAATTAAAGAGATTACTGTGTCGCTGTTCTTCCGTGACATTGAAAATTTCAAGGATCATATCAATATTTACAAATTTTGAGGAGTTCTTATCGGGAACATTATCAACAAGATAGGTATCAAAGCCTTTAAGATTTTGCGAATAGGTAGATCGCAGTACTTCATATCGTTCCTGAACCATAAGCCGACTGTTGTCTTTCCCATTGATTACAAGGACAAAATCCGCTGCCTTATCAAACTTCAAGCCAAAGTTCTCACAGTAATTACTGCCGGATTTCGGTGTGGTATCAATAGGAATAAATATTTTGTCATTTTCAAAATCAAGGTTTTTCTTATAGATTAGAAAATACATAAACCGCTCATCATAACTGATACTTACAGACATATCACCCGATTGTACTACAGGCTTTTCTCCCGACCATTCCGAAATATCTCCGTCTGCATAACAAACGGATTTTTCTTTCCCGGGGTCAAAGGAAAGAAGTCCGAAATACTGCTCGTTTGTTTGATAATCCGACCAATAAGGATTTCGGGTTAAATTTACGGCATACATAGTATTCCAAGTGCGCTTGAACCATTCGTCTTGCCACGAAAACACGCAAGAACCCGCACATCCTGCAGCCATTATATCTTCATAGCACCGAATAAGCGCCTGTCCTTGATCCTTTTCGGACATATTGCCTTGATTTCGGTTCGTGTTTAAATCTCTGTGTGCCATTCCTCTGCCTGTTGAAACACCGAATTCAGAAATTACTACGGGAATTGTATGGTGCGAGGTAAGCATACTTAAGTATGCTCGGTAGGTATTTAATTCTTCACCGTCATAAAACTGAGTTTTGTCGGTGATACCCGAAAAGCTCCAATCGTCGGTCCAATTAAGATAATCGGGATAGTAAGGATAAACATGATATGAGGCAAATTGTCCTGTAAGCAGCTTGTCGGTTGTTTTAATATGCTCAACATCCATATAGGCGCATTTCATATATAAGTTTTTTACGGTTTCAGGATATTTAAAAGGATCGGTTGTCGGCCAATTTGAAAAGGCAATCAGCTTTTGCGTTTTATAGCGTTTTGTTTCATAATCTATCAAATGATTTCCAAGCTTGCACAAAAGCGTTTCAAAAACCGAGGCATTTTCTGCCGTATAAAGATATTCTCCTTTAAAAGACGTATACTCCGTCATATTCTTATAGGTTTCATCTGTATAGGCTACCGTAATATCGTCCCATTCAACACCGAGAATATAGCCGATAACCCACTCTGAAACATCCTTGCGGTATGTTCCGTGACCGGCGCTGGCAACGCGCCCTAAGGAAAGCTTTTTCTTTCCGTGAATAACATCAATCATGGTAATGCTGTCACGGGAAAAGGTGGTGTAAAAGTCTTTGTCATAAGCGTCTCTGTGGGAATTCTGAACATAATCGTTTACCCACACTCCGTGAATCATATAAAGAGGATCCGGATTTTGATAGTTATATTCATAAAATGCGTTATAAAAGGTATCGTTCTGAATGGTGTAAACACGAATAGTGTTAGCACCCATTTCTTTTATATATTTAAACCATCTCTTATAGGTTTCTTTGTCTATGCTGAAATCCGTAGACCATTCACCCGGCTCGCCCGAGCCTAAGTTAACGCCTTTTATTTCAAATTCATTATATCCTTTTCCGCTGTTAAGCAGAATTTTGTTTTCCTTTGTTTTTACAAAGGTTTTCACTTCTTTTGAAGAGTTAAGATCGATATATGCTCCTAAACGGTAGTAAGCGGCATCAACACCGACAAATAAAAGAGCAATACATAAAACAATAATAATAAATTTTTTCATATATGCTCCTTTCTAATCTGTTACCTCGGTGTATTTCTTGATTTTTGATGACGCACTGTATTGTTTAAGTGTTTCAATGTTATCGTCAAGCCAAGCTGTACGCACACTGAAAAATGTTTTTAGCTGCATTACTGCCTCGTCATACGAATGAAGATTTCTGCCTTCGGGTTCAAGAAGAGTATCGTCGCTGAAAGATGAAGACCACCGCTCGTTGTTACGCTCTATCGCAGGTCCCAGAAAATCAATTACCCCGTCTATGTATTCCTCTAGATATTTATCGCTGAACACAGTTTTGCGAAGTGACTTGTACTTGCTTATGACCCTTTCGACAAAATCTTCATCTTTCATCAGCATACCGAACCATAATTTGTTTTGAATTTCAAAATGCTGTACCGTCATAACGCTTTGTTCTTGATAATTGTCACAAGCATTATTAAAGTCCCAAACGCACATCTTGTATTTTCCGCTTGTATCATTATAAATATAGGTGGAATAAGATCCGGCGTCATAGTTTACAACAAGCTCGTGAATGATAAAATACGAGACGAACGAATCAACATCAATATAATTTTTATAGCCGTATTTTTTGTTGTTGAAATCATATGAATAAAGCGCCTTTTCAAAACGTGAAAAGTCGGTTTCAATAGATCTTTTAAGCGTTTCGTTCAGTTTCTGCTGTCCGGGATATTCAACCTCTAATTTTAAATCCCTGTCTGCTCTTAGAGTATATTCAGTCAGGTTATTTACACGGTCGGATTCAATGTCGTTTTGTCGGTCCAATCTTAAAAGGTAACCGGTGTAGGTATTATCCTTAGCGTCAACCGACATATTAAGCCTTGCACCGTCTTTGCCTGCTGTAATCAGCTCGGTCAAAACATATACTCCCTCATATTCGCCGTTGATAACAACCTCACAAAAACGCACATTCGGCGCATAGTCCATAATTTCTCCCGATAAGTTATACATCATATAGTTGCGTATCAGTGTTTTATCAAGGTAAGGCCCGTGCAACACCCAGTCTTGATGTTTATCCATTCCGAGCAGTGATTGAGGATTATTGTTCCCATTCTTATCAATAAGCTTAATGCGATAACCTGATTTTTCAAAAAATCTCGAGCTGTTACCGCGCACATGAATAATTACATCGCTTGAAACCGTAGATTTATCGGAAGTATGATTATATTCGGATTCCGAATCCATAATCCGCATAGAGGCAGTTATTCGGTCGTTTCCGTCGGGAGTGGAGGAAAATCCGGTGTGTCTTCCGTTTTCGTCTCTCATTCCTTTTCCCGGTATTTCCTGACCGTTTGTATCAATAGAAATAAGCGGGAGGTGAGTGCAAAGCTCGCCGTCATTATGGGTTTGCTCGCATTTTTGTTTTGGCACATAAGATAAATGCTGATGAACACGTTTTTCGGTTGTAATACCGAACAGCAAATTCCAATTAAGTGAACCCACAAGCAATATTGCAATGCACGCAATCGCCCCGATAAATTTATATTTCATCTGAAAATCCTCCGTCAGTTGGATATTTCATCGTTCTGCATTACCAAATTAACATATTCTATATTTTCAAGTTTATATATGCTGTCAGTAATATTAATTTCGCCTTTTTCTGCTTTTCTAACCATTTTTTGCGTCAGCTCATATATTAACTCTACGGTATCCTGAGTAGTGTTTTCTACTCTCAGAATTGCTTTTCCGGAAAACAGCTTGTAAACCTGTGATTTAATCATGGGCTGTTTGGCACGGTCGGCGCGCACTATTAAGAGAATGCGGTTATCGCTTTTAATACAACCGAGAATAAATATAACGAAAAAGGTAACCGCACTGCCTATTGATGCTACCAAATAATCCCCGACACCGCAGCAAATACCTATTATGATTGCCCAAAAAATATATACCGTATCACGGGAATCTTTAATAGCTGTTCTGAAACGTACAATAGACAATGCTCCGACCATACCGAGGGATAACGCTATGTTATTTCCGATAACGGTCATAACCGTGCCTGTAAGCACCGCCAAAATAACAAGCGAAGCATTAAATTTTTTGCTGTAAATAGTCCCTCTGTGCGATATTGAATAAGAAACAAAAATAAATATTCCGAGAACTGCGGCTGCGGATATATTCATTAAAATTTGTTGCCAAGTCATATCGCTGGGGTTAGTAAAAAGACTGTAAATTTTTTCTCTCATTTTTTATTCTCCTATAATCTTGTTTGATAACCGTTCTGTCTGGCTAAAACATATTTACTGACTGAAAGCTCGCTTCTGTTAACGGGATTTATCATCCGCTTTATATATTCAAGCAAAAAACCGTTGAATTTCACCTCAAGCACCACATTATATGGGTCGAGCACAGGATTCATATTCAGATTTTCGCTGAATAAATCAAAACAGCTTTCCGTAGAAACAATATGATTGTCGAAGGTTACTCTTATTTTGTTTTCTTTTGCGATATAAGCCTTACGATTGTATTCCACAATGGTTTTCGGCAAATAGCATTTGGTATTCATCAAAGCATAACATTCGGCGGCAAAGGGCTCGGAATATGAAAGCAACGGAGAGTAGTCTCCCAAAGTCAGTCGAACGGCGTCCTCGCGTTTTAATTTAAGCGAACGCTTTAGCTGATTTGCCCCTTGCTTTTGTTTTATTTCAAGCATAGCGTAATCCGATTTCGGATCATAACAACGAAGCCGTATTTTGCGCCGCAGCTCAGCGCCCGCCTGCTTTTCAAAATAATCCCGATCGTAAACAGTGTCAAAATAAAGGGAACGGATTGTGTATCCGTGAGTGCCGTTATGCGGATCTGAAAGCATAATATTTCCTAATTTGTGCGATAGGGAAATAAACTCGTCAATACTGATTAAAAACTTTTTTTCTTCTCTTAAAACACGGTTCAAAAAATCACCTCAATAAAAAAACTGACCGCACATTTCGGGTGCGGTCAGTCAATCATACGGAAATTTCCGGTTAGACACTTAACTTTGCGTCCCTGCCTTTCGGCAGGTTTGCCTGTATTTTTTATCATTATAGCAAAGTTTAATATCAAATACAAGAAAAAGTTTTTTATGGTTCGTTTGTATGGTTTTTGTTTAAATACATTTGCTCGTCGGCTTTTTTAACAGTATCGGATATTTTGGTTTTGTTCGGCTCAAAAAGCGCATAGCCTATGGCTGCCGACGTTGCAGTGCCGATGTCGTTATTGTGTTTTGAAATCTGATTTTTAAATTTTGCATTCAGATCCTCAATTTTGCAAAAGTCAGCCTTGTGGTCAATAATAACACAAAATTCATCCCCACCTACCCTGTAACACAATCCGCTTTTGTGATACACCTTTCTTATGGCAGACGCTACGGATTTCAAGCACATATCGCCGGAATTGTGACCAAAAGTGTCATTTATACTTTTAAAGTTATTTACGTCAAACAAAATTATATATGCTTTTCTTTTTAATGAGGATATATGCACCTCATAGGCCCTGCGGTTTAAAAGTTCGGTCAAAGCATCGAGTTTGTGGATCATGTTACAGTAGTAAATGTAGAAAAGTATCATATCTATTGCCACTGTAAGCCAAACGATTTTGGCATCGTTGTCAATGTTTTGAAACACGACTCCCACTGTTAAAAACGCCAAAAGTATAAATAGTGAACTGCGGTTTCGGTTCTGAAATTGTGCTTCGAATTTTGCAACGGTGAAAAAAAGATACAACACACTTAAAAACACAAATAAATAATACAGCCAATACAGTTCACCGTGATGATAAACGTTTTTATCATCTATATAAAATATAATTCCTAAAAAGAGTGACAATGTTTCAAAAGCGATATGAATAATGGGTGGCAGAAAAATCATTTCTTTGGATTTCATCGGATAAAATGCATATGAAAACACAAGCGGAATAATCGGCGCTACACAGAACTCGATATACTTAACAACAATATGCAAAGGTTTTAATACAGTTGCCGCTCCGTCAAGCAACACTCCTGAAAATTCTGCAAATGCACATACCATAATCAGAGCAGATGCGGTTATGATTCCCGTTTTTACACGTTTAGGCAAAACATTGTTTTTTGTTACAAACACAATCAGGGTGAGCAACGATAACTGTGTTATTATTACGGTAGAAATATAACTTTTCATTTTACGTCCCTTTAAAATTACTAATTAAATTTCATTGTTGATATATTAAATACAAAATATTCGGTTCATACCCGAAAAAACTTAAATATCAATTTGATTACTGTTATGCCGCAAAAAGCATACGCAAAAATTCATAAATCGGCAAATGTTATAGCGTAGCGTTAAGGTGTTGTAAAGAATCCAATCAAAAAAAATATATGGAAACACCCAAAATTCTAAAAAGCATAACGGAAAACGTTTTTGTCATCGGTTTAGATGCAACATAATCAGCATTATGTTGTAAAAGAAGTTATATGAGCTGCTTATAAATATAAAACAGGTAAAAAATGTGTATAAAAAATCAAGCCCCATTCCTTTGTTTTTAAAAATAAATAATAAGGCTTTAATTGCTATGTTTAAATTCAGATGATTTTGGAATTTTATACCTTTTTTTGCCGCAAACGCTTTACAGTCGGCAAATTTTGTGCTACAATACTTATGTGAATTCAACTTAGTTATGTATAGTTTGCAACATAATGCTGATTATGTTTCTGCCGCTGATTTCGGTGGCTGTTTTTGTTTTTTCAGGCTAAATTATCAGCCGCATATTCTCCATACGGTGGCGGTGTCCCGTTCCGGTGGAGATAATATAAATTCTTGTGGTGTTTATGCTTGAATGACCGAGAATATCTGCAAGCTTGGCAATATCCTTTTCAATTCCGTAAAACACCCTTGCAAATATATGGCGCAGATTATGCGGAAACACCTTTTGAGGATTGACATTTGCCTCTTCACACAACGCTTTCATTTCTCGCCAAATATTTGTGCGGCTTATCGGCTTGCCCGTCCTAGTCACAAAAATCATACCGCTTTTTATTCCTTGCTCTGCTGCATAGCGGAGCAATTTTTGTTTTAATTCTTTTACAATAAACACCGACCGTGTTTTTGCTTTGCAGTTTACAACCGCCTCGCCCTGTTTTACCGCCTCAACGGTTATATATTGCAGTTCGCTGACACGGATACCTGTGCCGCAAATCGTTTGCAAAATAAGATTAAGTCTTTCATTGTGTTTACGCTCCGCCGCCCTGCAAAGCCGTGCGTATTCTGCTTTTGTCAGTTCCTTTTCTTCGGGGCAAAAAATCTGTTGTTGCAGTTTTAGTGATTTCACCTTTAAATCGTGCCACCCTAAAAAAGCAAACAAACTGTTTATACTTGCAAGCATGGAATTAACGCTCCGCACGGCATAATTTTCTTGTAGGTGCTTCTTGTATGCAATTACGGTTTCTTTTGTAACAGCATTGTTTTGCGCGTACTTTGCAAATGCTTTAACATCACGAATATATTTTTCAACCGTTATTTCGCTCCTTTCCTCTAAAATCAGATGTTCCTTAAATTCTGCAATCATTTTTGCCGTAATAATTCGTCCTTTCATCTTGATTTACCTCCGAGCATTTTTAATTATTCTACCCGAAAAGTATGAAAACAAAAATTGTCACTGTTTATTGTAGAAAAAACAGTGGAAATAGTCGAATGTGCGATACAATATGAATTTGCTTATGCCTTAAAAAGCGTAAAACAACAAAAGGCTTATTCCCGGCACCGTATGAAAAATAGAACGGAGAAATCTGTTTTGCTTTTCATGCGGTGTTTTTTATTTCAGCACAAGTTTAAAGTAACTCATCAAGAAATTTTAATGGCAAGGGGGTTAATTTTCCAATATTTTTTCAGCAATCCAATATAGAGAGCAGACAACACATAAAAGCGACAAATCAAAAATTAAATCAAAATATTTCCCCTAAACTATGCATATTTTCTTTAATTTTTGACGTTAGGTGGAGAGACTGATCACAGCACCTTGAAAATTGAATGACCGGCTGAATGGAGATATGACTTTGCCATGATGTATGCGAGCGGCAAACAGAGCGAAGCGACTGCGCGGTGAAATTCCGGACGGGAATATAAAAACGCCATCAGATATAACGGCTATTTTTTCGGAAAGGAGGTAATGCCTTTGAGGACATTAGAACTAAATTACAAAGCAAAAACATTCTGTCAAAAATGCCGCGCAGCGCGGCACAGGTTTAGCAAGCACTGAATTTGGGTGCACCAAATTCTATTCGCTTGCAAATGGCATTGCATTAGCAAGCATCGCGTTTGGGTGCACACATCGCAAACACACTTGTTAGGGGCATCTCGCCTGCCGGCTCGGTCAGCGCTTCTGCTATGGCAGAGGTGTCCACCGGACACCCGCGCCCCTAAAACCCCGAAAAGAAAGGATGGTAATTATCGAAAAAAGAACAGAGAGAATTAAGTTTTGGTTGACAGATAAGGAGTTAAAGCAAATAGACCGCAAAGCAGGAAAGCTCGGTATGAATCGATCCGAGTATATTCGCTATCTCATTGCAAGCTGCAAGCTTGTACACACGCCGAGCATTGATTATGAGAGCTATTATAATCGGCTTAAATGTATCAGTGATGAGATAAGCCACCACTTAATTGTTCTGAATCAAATCGGAACATTGGATGAGCCGCATTTTAATCACCTCTGCAAAGAAGCAGTCAAAACAGCAAAAGAATTATCTGATGAGCTGACCGAAAAGCTTGACATTGAAATTGAAAAGTCAAAGGAGATGAACACTTGAGAAACGGAAAGCACTATGTCCACGTTCGGATGACAAAATCCGAAAAAGACAAATTTTTGAGGCTCAGTACGCTGTGCCGAGCGCCCGAAAAAACTGTTTTGTATTGGCTTATAAACGATATGATTGTTAATGAAAAACCACCCGAGATCTTTCATAAAATCACGAGGCTGCTTTTAAGGCTTCAAACCAATGTCGATCACATTTGGCTTGGTCACAACAATTTGTCCGAAAAAACTAAGCACAAATATCACAGGTTTTCAAAGGAACTTAATGACTGCGATTGCGAAATCACTTTCAAAGGATTATTCGCAGACGCACACTACGGAGAAAACCGCAAGTAAAAACATTGAAAGGCAGTAATTATGAGACAAACGAACTACGCTGTCGTTTCAATCATATTTTTATATACACAATTTTCTACAACAGAAACGGCAGACAAAAAGAAATTAAAATCAAGAGAAAGGAACTTATGAAAGATACGAAAATGTCTGCCGAAAAGGTAGTAAAAGAACCTAAGCCGAAGCTTATGAACATTAAGCTTGAAAAGCTTCGCCCATTTGAGGATCACCCTTACAAGGTACTTGATGATGTGTCAATGACGGAGCTTGTTAAGAGTATAAAAGAATACGGACTGCTAAATCGCATTATCGTCCGCCCGCTTGAGGACAAGCCTGACGAATACGAAATTATATCCGGACACCGCCGAGTACACGCCGCCGAGCTTCTTGAAATGAAAGGGGTTCCGGCGGTTATTCATTTTATCGACCCGGTGGCGGCAGAGGTGGTAAAAAGCGTATTCAAAATGTGTCTTGAGGGCAAGGGCAACGAAACTATCGCGCGAATATTGCAGGAGAAGCAAATACTTGTTCCTATGGCATATTGGCAAAGCAAGGGGCTTCCGAGAGGCGGAAAGAAAACGCAGTCTAATCCGTACAAATGGTGCAAGACAACAATTCAAAAGATTTTATCTCAGCAGGAATACTGCGGGGATGTGATCAACTTCAAGACCTGCTCAAAGTCTTTTAAGAACAAAACAAGGCTTCCGAACAATCCTGAGAATTGGGCAATATTCAAGGATGTGCACGAACCGATTATTGCACGGAGTGATTTCGAAAAGGTACAGACGCTCATAGCCAAAACAAAACGCCGCGCGCCAAAACCTCAAAACGGCGAGAAAAGCATGTTTTGCGATTTGTTGTTCTGCGGCGATTGTCACGGTAAGCTTCGTCATCATACGAATACTATCAACAAGGACATTCACTATTTCGTGTGTGCCAACAACAAGGTAGATTACCGAGGAGAATGTCCCGGCAGACACTATGTCAGAGCAGATGCTACCGAGCAGGTGGTAATGCTTGAACTGCGAAGAATGGCAGAATTTTTGGCTGCGGATGAAGAAGCCTTTGCCGAGCTGCTTGCTCAAAAGACCGATAAAGAGCTTTTGAAGGAAAAGAAAAATGACGAAGCAGAACTTCAAAAAGCAATCGCCAGAAACGATACCGTATCCCATCTATACGAAAAGCTTTATGAGGATAATGCTGTCGGCAAAGTGAGTGATGAATGGTTTATGCAGTTGTCTCACAAGTATGAAACGGAAAGGCTGGAGCTGAAAACAAAAATTGAAACGCTTCGTCAAAAGCTTTCCGAATGCGGACAGCGCGAACAGGAACGCGAGAATTTCACTTCGGCAATCCGCAGGTTTATGCGAATGGACAGACTGACCGCACCGTTGCTCCGTGAACTCATCGACCATATTGATGTTTTTGAAACAGAGGGCAAAGGTAAAAACCGAACGCAGAGAATCGTTATCTATTATCGCTTTGTCGGGTATGTGGAGATACCCGAAGTATCTCAAAGACCGAATATCGTCGCAGATACCAGAAAAGGTGTCGCGACCAAGTATTTAACAGAGCCGAAAACGGCTTAACAAAAAGGAGCAGGCAAAAACCTGCTCCGTACATAAAACCGTATCAAATAGAAAAATCGAGTATTCATAAAGTCAAATCCCTTATGAATACTCGATATGGTGCGAGTGACGAGACTTGAACTCGTACGTCATTGACACACGCCCCTCAAACGTGCCTGTCTGCCTATTCCAGCACACTCGCATTAAACATCGCACTGTAATTATCGCGCTTGATTATTATATCAAAACAAGAGAGAGTTGTCAATATTTTTTTTAATTTTCCTCGATAATTTTTTCTAGAGTAAATTCTCAAAGTAAATGCAACAGTAGAATTTACGATTGCATTTAGTGAGAGAAAGATTTTGTGGTAGCATTAAGTCTGAGAAAAGGAGGTCTCAGACAATGAGCAAAAACAAACATTTAACCCTTGATGACAGAATAGAAATTCAAGAGTGCTTAGCCAAAGGAATGACATTCAAAGCGATAGCCAATCGGATTGGTAAAAATCAAACAACCGTTTCCCGAGAGGTTAAAGCACACGCTCAATCTCATTCAAACGGGTATACACGAACAGAAGAATACTGTCCGAAGCTTCTGAAAGCACCGTTTGTTTGTAATGGGTGTGAAATGAAAAGCCGTGCGAAGTGTCCGTATATTCGCCGAATTTATGTTGCAAAAACCGCTCAAAGCTCTTACGAGGAAACTTTGGTGGAATCTCGAAGCGGTATACCCTTAAATAAAGAAAGTTTTTATGAAACCGAGCAGATTATTTCAAATGCAGTCAAACAGGGACAACATGTTTACCATGCTATTAAAGCAAATAATCTTCCGATTTCAACCGCTACTGTATACAGGCACATTAACAAGCAATATTATTCCATCGGAAGAATTGATTTACCTCGTGCCGTAAAATTCAAGCCGAGAAAGACAACCGCACCCGAACATATACCTGCTTGCGCGAAAAAAGGGCGTACCTACCAAGATTTTATCGGTTTTATGGAGGATAACGATGCCTTGCCATTGGCTCAATTAGACACTGTAATAGGTCGAGTAGGCGG
>ERZ772819.124-NODE-124-length-62704-cov-9.194017_pt1 | contig 62704 bp, 41 predicted proteins | sample MGYA00580860_ERZ772819 | MGnify/ENA primary metagenome ERZ772819 (study PRJEB29015, sample SAMEA2737683) | human gut metagenome | biome: human gut; feature: human-associated habitat; material: faeces | place: China | collected 2012 ...
TTAAGACTCCGGCCTCTCACGCCGGCAACATGGGTTCGAATCCCGTACGGGTCACCATTTTTTTATTTTGTGATAAAATGCCTATTTAGCTCAGTCGGTAGAGCATGCGGCTGTTAACCGCAGGGTCGTAGGTTCGAGTCCTACAATAGGCGCCATGAAAGCATGAAGAAAAAGATGCATGCCGTGAAACCCCGATAAATTCGGGGTTTTTTGCGTTTTTTGGAAAGATTTTTTAATGATAGTTTTATAGATGCAAACGGCACTTTTTCAGCATTTTTTTGACTCGAACCTACGAAAGCCCTTTTACCGACATTTTTTCACGAACTATATATGTTTTTATATAGAGCTCCACAAGGCTTGTTGCTGAATTTTGCGTTTGCAATTTGATTTTTTCTTCTGTCTCGTAAAGTTTTTCACTTTCTTTGAATATTTCTCCGATTTTTTTGATGAAATCTTCCGTTATCTGTGTTATACTGTTTTTCACAAGAGTATGCCTCCTTAGTGTTTTGGGTCCTTCAACCTTATTAAAACACATTTTGGCATACTCTTGTACTGTTTTTTCCTACATTTATTTTACACTAAGGTCAAAACCTGCGGTTTTGCCAGATCCCTTTACACAAGGGAGCCGATTTTGCAACCCAAAGGCTCCTTTCTTTACAGCCTGCAAACGTCCTTTCGCGGGCGTTTAAACCATTTTCCGTTTGTAAAATCGGGCATTATCTGCGGTGCGCCGCCCTGCTTTATTGACATTTCCGAAAGCACCGCCACCGCCTGCCACGTAGCGGCATCGTACACATCAACCGGCATTTCCTCACCGTTTATAAGCGCGTCGGTAAAGCCCATGTAGGCAAACCAATCCATTCCGCCGTGACCAGCCTTCAGCATTTCTTCGGTAACGCTCTTCCAAATATCGGGTAAGTATTCATCTTCAAATTTAACAGCGTTATTAAGCGCCTTTACGTAATATTCAACCGGCTCAAACGATTCCTCGTCTCCGTCAAGAAATACCGAGTTTGTATCCTGCATATACAGCCCCTTTGTGCCGCGAACCGTAAAATCACGGCTGTAGGAGCGCGGCAGGGTTGTATCAAGCCGCAAAAGAATTGTTTCGCCGCGCGCGCAGGTCAAAACAGTGGTAATAATATCCCCCTGCGCAAAGTTAGCGGCTTTCATTTCATCGGTTGCATCGACGCGGGTTTTAATATATTCGCTAAGTCCCGCGCTTTTTGAAGCAAAGGATGAAACGGTCATTATCCTGTTGCCGCGGTTAATATCAAGCAGTTTTGCAATGGGACCCAGCTCGTGCGTCGGGTAGTTTTCACAGCAACGGTTAAGGTAGTTATCAAAACGGTAGTGGCGGGTAACGTGACCGTAGGCAATCTCATTGCGCAAATCGTGCGCATAAGCGCCGGCGCAATGCACTATTGTTCCGAAAACGTTTTTTCGCGCCATTGAGGTTGCAAGCAGCTCCTCCCTACCCCAGCAGCAGTTTTCAACAAACATATAGGGGGTTCCGGTTTCTTCCCTTGTTCTCACAAGCTTTTGACAGTTTTCAAGCGTATATTCGCACCCAACCTCGCTTGCAACGGCAATGCCCTTTTTCATAGCGTAAACGGCAATTTCCGTGTGGGTACTCCAATCGCTGAATATAAAAACGGCGTCAAGCCCCTTAACCGAAAGCGCCTCCCTGTAATCGGTGAAGCCTTTCGGTTCTTCGCCGTATTCCTTGATTTTCTGAGCGGCGCGCGCAATTCTGTCCTCGTAAATATCGCATACCGATATTATCTGAATATCTTCGTTTTTTAGAAGTACATCGCGGATAAGGCCGAACCCACGGTTTCCTAAACCTACTACACATGCTTTGATTTTTGCCATATCAAGTCATCTCCTTAAAAAAACAATAGCAAAAAAATTATGAAAAAGCAATGTTTTAAAAAAACATAATTATGTTTTTTTTTATCATTTACTTTTTTGAAAACTTGTGTTATGCTTTTTTTGAGGTGTTAATTATGTGGAACTTTATAAATGTGCCGTCATATTATGGCTTGGCAAGCAACATCGGTGACAAAACGATTTTGGGAGTTGGGTACGATAATTTTGCAGTAACAAAACCGCAGCGTTCTTTCAGAGTGCAAACATTTTATACATGGCATTTTATTATTTCAGGCAGCGGAACTTTGGAGGTCGAAGAAGAAAAATATAAGCTCGGCAGCGGCGATATGTTTTTTATTCCTCCGAATGTCAAAATGCGATATTACCCGGATTCAACTGACCCGTGGGAATATGTTTGGTTTTCGCTTGAAGGCGAAACGGCGGAGCATTACAGAGAACTGATTGGTTTTTCAAATGAGGTTTTTGTTTTGAAAAACAGGCATTATAAGATAATAAACGCAACATTAAAGGATTTGTTTGAGTCGCTTTGCGATAAAGCAAATGAATATTTTGGCGTTTTGTCTGCATTTTATAAGGTAATGGATATTTGCGTTTCGCATATACCTGCAAGCGATGTTAAAGGAGTAAAAGAGATTATAGACTGTAGTTGTATGTCACAGTTTTTTAACATAGAGAGTCTTTGCAGGGATGTAGGCGTAAGCCATGCGCACTTATTAAGACTTTTCAAGAAAGAATACGGTTTGACGCTTATAAACTATGTTATAAAAAAACGCGTTATGTATGCTTGTGAATTATTGGAAACCACTGATTTATCTGTAACTGCCGTAGCACTTTCATGCGGCTTTTCAGACATTTTACATTTTATGAAAATTTTTAAAAGGGAAACAGGCACTACCGCTTTGGAATACAGAAACAAACATAAATAATAAATTTGTCCATAAAAAATTATAATATTGTTCATTTACAAAAAAACGAACAATTAGATATACTGATATTGACAAATCTTGGCGATTTAGCATAAATTGTTTTTGATTTCCGCCTTGTTTGATAGAAATATAATTGAGGGAGGATATGTGATGTAAATGAAAAAAGAAATCAAAACAGGAATTTTATCAATACTAATATTTTGTATTTTGTGTTCGTCTGCATTGATTTGCAAAGCAGAAAATAACAGGGTGATTGATGTTTTTGGCGAAAAATGTGTCGAGTATGATGTAAATGCAGACGGGTACTTTGATATAAGAGATTTAGTAAGGTTAAAAGCGAGATTGGCGGGAAATAAAAAACAATCAATTAAATGGCGGCTGATGCAAATCAAGACGGAGTTATCAATTCAATAGATCTTGGCGCAATCAAAAAACTACTTTTGGAGGCTGATTAAGATGAAAAAATCATTTCAGTATTATTGACAGTGGCAATTTGTATGTCTGTGATCTTTTCAGGACTAAACATGTTCGCGAATGCAATAGATGAACAGGATGAAGGTATTGCCGTTACGCCGATTGCCGATTATATTGCTAAGCGTACTATGCTTGAAGGAAACTTGCAATATCCTATAGAGGATGTATTATTAAAAGGGGAAACGGCAAACCGCACGCTTCCTTGGAATGTTAAGCCGGACAAGCCGGCAATCACATCGACTGGTACATTGCAGTTTGATTCTATGAGTGAAAATTTAGCGAATACAACCGGGTTGCTGTTTTTTGTTTCAATACCAAATGCAAATACTATAAATCTAACTCTTATTTTTAAAAAATTTGCAAATTCGAGACATTACGGTTATCCGGAAGTGTCTTTAAAAGTTGGAGCAAACTATCAAAAAATGTCGCTTAATTCAAATGAATGGGAAAGCGGCGAAATAATCAATTGTTATAACGACGATCAGCCTAACACGAATAAGACCAAGGGTGGACTTCAATTTGACGGCGCTTTTACCGGATATGTGAAAATTCCATATGCATCCATGAAAAGCATTGGAATTAAATACATTGATTGTATGTGTTAAAATGATGTGACCCAATAAAAAGAGAAGTTAACTTCCAAATATGGTATAATGTTTTTACCACAAAACCAAATACCGAAAGGAAGTAACTTCTGATGAATATAATAACACAAGAAACCAAGAAAAAGCAAGCAGTGGTAAAATTTGCAAAGAAAAACGGAAAAAGTGCAGCAAGCCGAATGTACGGAGTAAGCCTGTCGAGTGTAAAAAGATGGTGCAATAGATATGACGGTACAGATTGGCACTCGTTGGTAGAAAGGTCACGCCGACCGCATCACAATCCGAACAGACACACGAAAAAAGAAGAGCGAAAAATAAAGAAAGCCTTTGAGAATAACAATGTGCTTTTAATCCTTGAAAAACCTGACGATACAGCTTTAAACAGGTTATTCTTTCAATAATCAGCACGGCATTCGGCATAGCAATAGCGGTTTTCCCTTTGCTGCCTGTAAGCCTGTTTAAGCGCGTGATTAAGTTACAAAGGTCTTTTGCGAAACTCCGAGGCGGTCATTCCGCTGTATTGCTTGAAAATGCGGCAAAAATACAGCATATTCTTATAGCCTACCAGCTCTGCAATATCCGATACCGAAAGATTTGTGGTTGTGAGCAGATCGCGCGCACGCTGCATACGCACATCTGTCAGGTATTCCTTCGGTGATTTTCCGGTCAACTCTTTGAAAACATAGCGGTAACGGCTTGAACTCAAATTTTCAATTGACGCAAGGTCGGGAATACTTATATCTTGTTTGAAATTATTGATAAGGAATTGAAGTGATTTTTCAATACGGTACGATGTATCCGCCTTGTGGCTTTCAGAGGAGTTACAACGCGATATTTCCAAAAACAGCTGCATAAGGTATGTTCCCGCGTAAAATGTGAAGTCCTGTTTTCTGAAAATAAGCTCTGAAATCAAATGCTCAAAAATATCGCAAAGGCGTGTATTTACGCCCACGTTTATTATGGTTTGGTTTTTGAAACCGAAACGCTCCATCAGCTCTTGGGAATCCTTGCCGGTGAAGTAAAGCCAATAATATGTAATTCGCCCGTCACCGTTAAATTCATAATGGTGTATTTGGTGCGGATGGTAAAAAACAATGTCCCCTGTTTTCAGCGGGACTTGCCTTTTATCCATAAAAGCGGTTACGCTGCCATCAACTATATAAAGAAAATGAAAGTCGGTACGATTTTCAAGCACGGTGTCAAAAGGAATATCGGTATCGGTCTTACCGCCGCAATTAACAATGATCGGCGCTGATTCGTCCGATATATCGTTGTGGGATGAATCCAATAATCTGAAAAAATTATAATGTTGCATAATATTTCCTTTGCAGTCGATTTGTATATATAACAGGTGTATTTTAGAGTTGAAAACACCTTATGTGAAGTATACAATAAATAATGTAAATAGTCAATGCCGTTTTTGGTTATAATTTGCAAATGAGAAACCGCAACTGTTTGAAACACACAACAGCAAACGCGAGGGTTCACGTTTTTTAATGACGGATAAGTGATGGTTTTTTTATAAATTAAGTCACTTTGTGCAGCAATTTAAAAGTTCAGGGGAAGAAAGGACGGTGCCTTTTGACTGTTTATGCGCCACGGTTGTTTTTTAAAATAATTTTGGAGGGTTTATAATGAAAAAAATATTGAATCGGGGGATTTTGAAAACGGCGCTTTCGTTTACACTTTCTTTAGTTCTTACAGCGGCAATATTGCCTGTGGGCGGACTTTTAACGGCAACAGCCGAGGGGGAAAATACTTCTGTTACAATTTCGGCAGCCGAAATTAAGGCCGCCGTCAATGTTTACGGCGGCGCAAGCGCTTCTTCAAGCGGTCTTTCAAAGGCTGATTTCGACGATCGATTTGAAACCACAGAGGGCGGCGTTATACATAAAATCACCGAACTCGGCAGCTGCGGCGATGTATGGTCGGCGCAAAACGAGGTAGTGTCCTCGGCACTGTATAAGGCGAAGAAAATGCGTGACTTTGAGCTGAAGGTGCGCATGATAAATGTTGATAAAAACTGGGCGGTTTTGCCGCGTGTGATATTCGGGGTACAAGACCCGACCGCTTGGATAAACACAAGCGGCGGCGGATATACTGCAGGACTTTATAACGAGGGTAACAGTTATTTAAACGGCGTTTTCGGCGGTGCGTATGCTTCCAATGCCGACCCTGCAAATTATTGCACACAGAATAAGTTTTTCAGCCTTTGGGACGCATGGTACAATCTAATAGTGCGTGTTCAGGGTGAAAAGGTTACGGTTACCGTTGAGGAGGACTGGTGCGAGCCGTATTCGTATGAATACGATTTAGGTGTTCTCGGCGCCGAATACAGAGGCGGATATATCGGTTTTGTTTTCGGTACGGGTGTGAGCAAAATTATCAGTATGAATGTGACGGACCTCGGCGGCGAGGTACTTAACGATGTTAAAAGCCAGTTAATGAACAAAGACGATATACTCGGGCAGTTTGACATTTATCACAGCGACCAAGCGTTGAGTGATAATTTCACGGTAGCCGAATTTGATAACTATTTTAAATTGGACGAAAACAATTTCCTTACATCCGCATACGATCCGTATGTGGGCTCAACCGACTCAGAACGCTGGGAAAATATGAACAACACGATAACAAAGGCGTTGGTTAAAAACAGCACCTACCGCAATTTTGAAATGTCGGTACAGCTGAAAAGCGCAGGATGGGACAGATTGCCGAAGCTTGTATTCGGCGCGACAAACCCTTTAAGCTGGGTAAACCGCGAGGACGGCGGATATTTGGTTCAGCTTTATAACGAGGGTGTAATCAATTTTGCGGGAATTGTTAACGGTGAACCTGTAAATCTTAACGATAATTTAGACAGCCATGCGTCTTTTCAGGGACTAAGCTATGACTTTGTCACTTTAAAGGTTCGTGTTGAAAACGGAGTTGCAACCGTTACGGTTAAAACGTACGGTTGGGCAGACCCGAATACTTATTCTTATTCATTCGATCTCGGGGAGAATTATAACGGCGGTTATGTAGGCTTTGCGGCAGGCCCCGGCGAGTCGAAATTTATAAGATTTTCTGTCACCGACCTCGGCGGCGAGGCAGATACCTCTGTTAAAGCCATTGCGGTCAATACCCCTGACGCGTTAAGCGTACCTGTGCTCACTTTTGCGGAGGAGTTAAATCTTCCGGCTGCCGTATCGGTTTTATGCGATGATGGAAACAGCTACGATTTACCCGTTGTATGGGATACATCGACCTACAGCCGCTTTGTTCCCGGAGATTATACTTTTACCGGAACACTCGGTAAGATAATAAATGCCGAAGGCAAAAGAGTAGTTCCGAACGGACAAACGGCAACTCTTACCGTTACCGTAACTGGGGTGGAGGTCACCCCGATACGCGTTGCCTGCGTGGGCGACAGCATTACCTATGGTGATAAGGCGGAGGCCGGCGAATCATATCCTGCTGTTTTGCAAAAGCTGCTGGGCGCACGGTACGAGGTTATGAATTTCGGGGTTTGCGGCGCTACCGCACAAAGCGATAAAGCACCTTATGTGGGAAGTACACCGTATACAAACAGCCTTGCAAGCAATCCCGATATCGTTATAATGATGCTCGGCACAAACGATTCATGGAACGACTATTGGAATGAGGAGCAGTTCGTATCGGACTATACCTCTCTGATAGAGGAGTATATGTATCTTGAAAACAAACCTGAGGTTTATTTGGCAATTTCACCGGCCTGCTACATAGAAAGCAATATATCGGCTGTTACGGCCAAGCAAAGGGAGATAGCCGCAGAGCTTGGCATTAAAACGGTAGATATGTACTCCTTTACCGAAAATCACGGAAACTGGTTTGCGGACGGAGTTCACCCGAATGCAGGCGGTTACGCGCTTATGGCAAGAGCATTTGCAAAAGCTGTTTTCGGTAAAGCCATAAAGGGCGATACTGACGATAATTGGTCACTTAACGCTGTTGACCTTACTGCAATGAAAAAGATTCTTCTCGGCACGGCTACAGCGGGCGAGGGCGTTGACCTTGATATGAATGATGATAAGTCTGTAAATATTTTAGACTTTATAAAGCTCAAAAAAGCAATCATCGCGGAAGCGTAATTTTAATCTAAGCATATTGACGGGAGCCGCTGCTTTATGTATCGGCTTCCGTCAGAGAGGATTGGTAGGATGATAAAAGTTAAACGGGCTGAGCTTATCAATGCCGTTTTGACCGTTTTTACAATAATTGCGGTTATATGCGGAACCTGCTCAATATATTCTTTAGCTGATTCCGACAGCACAACAGATTCGATCGTCTTTAAGGACGCCGCTGTGCTTGCCGAGAATTTTAATGTTTATCACGGCGAGAGTGCCGTTACCGCAGGTCTTTCGGCAGCAGAGCCCGAAAAATACTTTTCGGTCGTAAGCCGAATAGTAAAGCATACCTGCACCTCTACCGGAAATCACACATCGGGCGATTACAAAATCTGGGACGCACAGGACGATGTTGTTACCACGGCTCTTTACAGAAAACAAGCCTACCGCAATTTTGAAATGACTGCGGAGTTCAGGGTTGTGCCTGCAAACTGGCAGGTGCTGCCAAAGCTGATTTTCGGAGTTCAGGACCCTATGTCGTGGGTTAATGCCGAGGGCGGAGGCTACTCGGTGTGGCTTTATAACGAGGGTATTATAAATTTAAAGGGCATTACCGACGGAGAGTACAAAACCCAAAGCGACAATACCGACCATACGAAAACCGGTGAATACGGCAGTCTTGCATTATGGTCAAAGGTTACGGTAAGAGTGATGGGTAAGGCTGTTACCGTAACGGTAAAGCAGGGCACTAAAGCCGCATATTCCGAACAGTTTACCTTGGGCGACGATTATTACGGCGGCAAAATAGGATTTGCCGCAGGAACGGGCGGTTGCCAGTTCCGCAATTTCAGTGTTACCGATTTGGGCGGAGATGTTGTTCCTATGCCGATTAAGGAATATATCGGGCTTTCAAATTCCGAGGATATGAAGAAATTCGATTGCTACTATGCCGAGAGCATTAAAAACGGAATGAAGCTCGTGGAAAATTACACGGACTATTGGCAGCATAAGGAGGACGGAAGCATTTGGAGAAACCCGGATACTCTGCCGAGGGTCGAATATGACGAAGATCTTTACACATCAACATTGGTTTATAATGTTAAGCAGTATAAATATTTTGAGCTGACCGTTAATATGCAGAGGAAAGAGAGCGGCGGCTACGGTTATATGTATCCGGGTGTTATTTTCGGAATAAAGAACCCCGGTAATTTTGCATATTATAAGGACGGCGGATACTTCTGCTATGCAACCGCCGAAGGCGCGCTATGTGTTCGCGCTAATGATTTTTCGGCTGTGACTCAGGCACCTGCAGGGTATAGCCGCGAAACCGTACATACAATGACAATATCCGTAAGATACGGCAGAGTGACCGTTAAAATATCGGGCGACGGAAACAATCCGGAGCAGCTGGTAGAAATTTTGCCCGAGGACTACACAGGGGGTTATATAGCCCTTGTGGGAATGGCAAATGTATGCGGATTATCAAGACTTTCGGTTAAGGAAGTGGAAGGAGAACTGAAAAATGTTTCAATTGCGAGGGTAAAAGCTCCGACGGCGGTTGAGGTTGAAACGGGCGTTTTGCCGGAAGACCTTAAATTGCCCGAAAGCGTTAAGATTGTAGGAAGCGATAATGAAGAATATACCCTGAACGTTGAGTGGAGCAGAGCAAATTACAACCGTTTTGTGCGCGGGGAATATACGCTTATCGGCTCGCTTTCGCCGTTGATTGATTATGATAAACATTCGCGCGTAATAATAGGCGACAGCACGGCTGAAATAAAGGTCAGGGTTAAGGGCAAGGAAGATCTGTCGCCTGTAAGGGTTGCCTGTGTGGGAGACAGCATAACCTACGCCTCCGGTACAGAGCAGGGCTATCCGTGGCAAATGCGTAAGCTTTTGGGCGGAAAATACGATATTGAAAATTTCGGTGTTGACGGGGCGACCCTTTTAAAATCGGGGGATAATCCTTATACCTCGTCAAGCGCGTTCACCGCAAGCAAGGCTTTTGCACCGAATATAGTTGTAATAATGCTCGGCACAAACGATTCTAAGCCTCAAAACTGGAGCTTGAACGATTCCTATGCCGATGATTACAAGGCGCTTATTGCGGAGTATAAGGCGCTGCCTTCAAACCCGACGGTATATGTCGCCTTATCGCCTGCGGTTGCAACAGATAATTACGATATTTCGGCAGAGACGGTCAAGAACGAAATAGTGCCGCTGCAAAGGGAGATCGCGAAAGCTGCCGGGTGTGATGTAATAGACATTTACTCGCTGACAGAGGGACATTCCTTGTGGTATGCCGACGGGGTTCATCCTACAAAGAGCGGATACGGCTTTATAGCCGCAGAAATAGCAAAAAGAATAGTGCTGCCGGGTCCTCTTGAAAGCTTTACCCTCGGTCGGGAATCCGATTATATATTTGAGGGTGAGACCGAAACATATTACCCGTGTTTCAGTCCCGCCAAAATAACGGGGGACGACACCGTAAAATGGAGTACGTCGGATTCGGCTGTAGCCGATGTTAAAAACGGAGTTGTTTCGGCAAGGAAAAAGGGCAGCGCCGTTATTACGGCGGAATGTCAGGAAAAAACCGCGACAGTGCGGATTACGGTTTACGGCAAGGACGACGAGATAAGCCTGCCGCTTACATCAAGCGACGATACGGCGGGGTTTGACTGCTACTATGCCGATGATGCGGAAAGAGGACTTGAAATTCAAAATTCATATTCGCCGTTTTGGGAAATTTCCGAAAAGGGAATTGCACGTACTAAGGAAACGGTCGGCGATATGAAATGGGGCGAAAAATATCTCTCATCCCTGCTTTTTGCAAAAAGGAAATACCATAACTTTGAGCTGACGGTAGATATTCAGCGCGATGAGGTGGGCGAATATAATTACCCGATGGTGGTATTCGGAATTAAAAATCCCGCCGAATATATTACCAAGAGCGGCGGCGGACTGGCTGTTTTCCCCGTGGCTGAGGGAACGCCGATGTTTTTGGGACAAATCAATGGCAAATATACAAACATAGTGGGAAAAGAACCTGCGGCGGGCTACAACCGCACGGGAGTTCATACCCTGAAACTTACCGTGGAATACAATACCGTAACAATGTCGGTTACGGGCGCTGACGGAGAGTCGCTGCCCGCGCCTATCAGCTGCGAGCTCGGCGATACAGATATGGACGGATACATAGCTCTTGTGGGCAAGGCTAATATCTGCTGCTTTAAAAATTTGAAAATACGTCCGCTCAACAATAACGACGTAACCAAAGTTACAGCAGAAAAAATAATCTCCGAAAGCCCGGAAATAAACACCGGTGTCGGAACGGATACATCGGAAATAAGCGGTTTACCGAAAACGGTCAGGGTAAAGGCTGCCGACGGAGTGATTTACACAGCCCCGATAGAGTGGGATTTTGACGGCTACAACCGCTATAAACGCGGAAAATATACCGTGACCGGCATACTTTCGGATTCGCTTCTTGAAAATCATATTAAGCTTTACGGTAACGGCGTGACCCTTAAGGGAGTTATAAACGTTACCGGGGATAAGGATTTGGTAGACGAAAACACCGTTAAGTTTGATTTTAACGGAAAAAGCGAGATAACCGAAAACTTCGAATGCTATTATTCAAGTATATTTTCAGACGCGCTTAAAAAGAGCGATCCTATGAAAACGTGGGAGATAGCGAACGGGCGACTGCACAGAATAGACAATAAATTTTCGGTAAAATCAAGCGGCGAATGGAGCTGGGAAAAGGCAAAAACGGAAATGTCCTCGCTTGTTTACAAGGGCCGCAAATACGAAAATTTCGAGCTCACGGTTGATTTTCAGCGTGCCTCAAACACCTATTACTGGGCAATGATAGGCTTCGGTATTGACGATCCCGCCGCATATCCGCTTGACGAGGGCAGCGGAATACTCGCTTACCTTGAACAGGAGGGACGCCCGCTTTTCTGGGGCAACGATGTATCTGCGGGACATACCACGCCGTATGAAAATTTTGAATATACGGGACGACATACAATGAAGCTGACGGTTAAGGACGGCATAGCCGAAATGTCGGTGGATGGCCGCGAGCCGGTATTGAAAACCATTATTCCCGATGAATACAGGGGCGGCGGGTATATCAGTATAACCACGAATATGAACGCGGCGTATTTCGATAATCTTTCAATAACCGCTCTGCCCGATACGGAGGAATATAACACCGAGGGATTTTCTCCCGATAATTACCCCGCTCTGCACTCGGTCTTAAAAGAGGCGGACGCAGAGGACACGTATACGTATTCAAACGAAAACGGCGCAAATTATCCGAAAACGGGCGATAACGGGAAATACCGCCTGATCTCAATTTTCACCTTAACGGTAAGCATGGCTTATCTTGCCGCAGTGGGGTATTTCAAGATTTTCAAAAAAAGAAAAGAGAGGTAACCAAATGAAAACAGCAGCTATAAAAATTTTATCATTCGCCTTGATTTCCGGCATTATGCTTTCGGCTGTCGGATGCCGCAGAACCGTAAAGATAGCGGGAAACGGCAGCGACTACGCAAGCGAATACTGGATAACCGAAGAGGTTGACGGCGAAAACACCGCGTCCGGCGGCAAGACCGACGGCAAGGGCAGTACCGCTTCAAGCAAGGATACCGGCAGCAAGCCCGAAAAGAAATTCACACCGAGTAAAAACAAATTGACCGTAGAGGGTGCGGGAACCGATCCCGATGCTGATTATAAGGCTTCGGGTACGGTCAAGGTTGCGGTATCATCCTACCGCCCGTGCGATTACGAGGCAATGCTTGACGCGTTCAGCGCGGTTTATCCGAATATTGACCTTGTGCTTGATTACAGACCCAAGCACGGCGCCGACGCAGATGAAACAAACCATTATTTGGCGTCCCGTGCTATGGCGGGAAATATGCCGGACGTTGTTTTTGACGATGCGGGAAGACTTCCGAACTATTTGGTTCAGGGGTGGGTCTATCCGCTTGATAAGTTTGTTAAAAACGATAAGGCGTTTAGTAATATACCGTCATCTCTGATTGCTAACTATACGTATTTAGGCAAGCTTTACGCTTTGCCGCATCAGGCGCATTACAGCGGCGTGGTTCTGAATTTGGACGCATTTGACGAGTTGAATATGGATATACCGAGCCTTTCGTGGAATATGAAGGAGCTTGAAAATGTCCTCAAAACGGGAACTACCGATAAATTCTCGGGCTGCGAATATCTCGGTGCGGTTCCTGCGGAAACGGCAGGCAGCTTTACTGCCGACGGCGGTCCTTACGGGTATAATGTCAAGACCAAAAAATTTGAAATGGCTTCAAGCTACGGTGCGGCGCTCAAATTAAATCAAAATCTCAAAAAAACTGCAGGGCTTGAGGCATACAGCCTGCGTTTTCCGAACATAAACGACTATGTAAGCAAATTCGGAAACGGAAACACCGGCGTTGTTGATATGGCGTTCAAACTCGGCAGAACCCTTGTACATTTTGAGCAGGGAACATGGGCGGTAGATAACTTAAAGTCTATTTGCAAGTTTAACTGGAAGCTTTATCCCTATCCGCAGGCGATAAAGGGGCGTATACCGGTTCATATTGACCATTGCTTTATGACAACAAGCGCCAACAACCTTAAAAATCCCAACGCGGCGTTCCAGGTTTTGCGCTATATGACATACAGCACCGAGGGCAATCTTGCAAGGCTTAGTATGTATGACGCCAAAAATAAGGGCAAATACGCGCTTAACAGCCGTATTTTCTATCCCACGGTAAACAACAAGGAAGTTGCCGAAAAATTCAAGTCCTTGCCGGGCGTTACGGATGTTGATATCTACTTCTTTGAAAATACAGGAAACGGCTACCGTTCGGATCTGCTTAAAATAGTTCCCGGCTGGGAAGATATAATAAAGATTATCAGTGCTGCTATGGAGGGCAAGGACAATGCCGATGTGGATTCGATAATTCCGTCTCTTCAGGCTAAGACAAATTCGGAAATAACAAAGAAATGGTCCGATTTTGAGACTAAGCTTAAAAAGGTTCAGTCCGAATTTAAGGGATAAGGGCTTAATGCATTAAAAATGTCTGTCTGCCGATTATAACCTTTTGATTTTATATCTTTAATTCTAAATGCTATGGTGATTATTATGATGAAAAAAATCAAGCTCTGTACTGCAATAACGGTAATAGCTTTATTTACCTCAACATTCAGCTCGCCCTTTTCGGCGGCAGTGCAGAAAACGGTTGAATCGGCAGGCAAAGCGTCTTATACCGCTGCTTCTCTTAAGGGGTGGAACGCGACCGCTTTGAATGAGAATTCGGGAGATATTGCGGCTGCAATAACGGAAGTGAACGGCAGCCGTACCGTCACGCTGCCTTTTACGGCGGCAGAGGGCGGGACGGTCGCTTTTTCCGCTGAGGCTTTTAAAAGCGGAGAATATAATATTTTGGTAAATTACCGCATAAGCGGAAAAGAGAACAGAGAACCGCAATACGAGCTTTCGTTTAATAACAAGACGTTAACGGTAGGTCTGCCTGTTCTCTGGAGTGACGAGACGAAAACCTACGAGCAGGATATGAACGGCAATGAAATCGTCCCGCGCCAGATATGCGTTTCGGAATACATAAGCGATTTTTTAATTGATTCGGGCGATATAGGTGCAGATAGGTTAACAGTAAAACTTGAGAGCGGAAACAACAGCTTTGTGCTTAAGGCTCTGTCCGGTGAAATTGAAATTAAAGGGATAAGCTTTATAAAGCCGCGCGATACGGATACATATGAGGAATACAAGAAAAGTATTTCCGAAAAACAGGGAGTAAACAATCTTTTAACGGTTGAGGGCGAAAACCATACGCTTAAATCGGAATCCTATATCAGGAGCGGCCTTTCAAAAAACGCCGCCGTTACACCGCACAAAAGCGGTAAAAAATGCGTAGCTTTACTTGACGGCGGCTCTTGGTCGTCGGCGGGGCAAAAGGTGCTTTGGAATTTTTCGGTGGAAAAGAGCGGGCTTTACGAGCTTTCGTTCCGCTGTTCCCAGTCAAGCAATGCCGGTAAACCGGTATTCAGAAAGATCGAAATTGACGGCATAACGCCGTTTGCCGAGTTTGAATCGGTTACATTTCCCGTGACGGGAACAAATGAATACGAAAATTATACCCTCTGCGGTAAAGACGGTAAACCGTTTGAAATTTATCTTGAAGAGGGTTCACATACAATTTCAATGCAGGTCACATTAGGCGGTTTCAGGGAAATTTATGATGAAATAATATCGGTAATGAGTGAAATCAATTCTGTAGGAATGGATCTGAAAAAGCTTTCGGCGGGCTCGGTTGACGCCAACCGCACATGGGATATGGACGTTGTAATGCCGGAAGCAATTCCGCGGCTTAAAGCAGCCTCGAAAAGAATAGATTCTGTTTACAAAAAGCTTTGCGATTTGTCAGACTCCGGCGCCACATTTGCCGATTCGCTTGAATATGCCTCTTCACTGCTTAAAAAGCTACTTGCAAAGCCCCGTGTTTTGCCTAATAAGCTTGAGCTTTTAAATGTAGGCGATAATTCGGTGACCAAATTTTTGGGCGATGTGCTTTCGCAGCTTATTTCCTCGCCGCTCAGTATTGACAGAATTTATTTTAATTCGGGAAAAACGCTCCCGTCGGGCAAAGCGGGCTTTTTTACGGTGCTTTTTGAGAGTATATCCGAATTTTTCGGAACTTTCGCAAAGGACTACAACACGTATTCCGCCGAGCCCGACGGCGAGCTTGAGGTTTGGGTAAACCGCTCGGTTCAGTACACGGAAACCATGCAGAGCTTGCTGGACGATACCTTTAATAAGGAAAACAGAACGAACATAAGGCTTTCCATAATGCCGAGCGAGCAAAAGCTTATACTTGCAAACGCGTCGGGTACAAATCCCGATATTGCAATGGGAGTGGGCTACTCAACACCCTTTAACTTTGCTATCAGAAATTCGGCGAAAAACCTTTTGGAATACGAAGATTTTCTTTCCTTTTATACATCCTGCTACAATCCCGAGGCTTTGACCCCTGTATGCTATAATGACGGCGTCTACGGCGTAATTGAAACGCAGAATTTTAATGTGCTTTTTTACAGAAAGGATATTTTTGAGTCTCTCGGAATAGGTGTTCCCAATACATGGGAGGATGTTAAATACCTAATGCCTACCCTGCTGCGGCATCAGATGAATTTTTATATTCCGCTGTCGGGCGCGGCAGGCTATAAATCTTTTCCAGTAACGACGCCGTTTATTTTCCAAAACGGAGCGAAAATACTTTCGGATGACGGATTTTCGGTTGATTACAGGAGTGCGGAATGCAAAAAAGCTTTTCACGAAATGACGGAGCTTTACACGGTTTATGGTATGCAGCAATCTGTTCCGAGCCTTTATAACAGCTTCAGATACGGCGAAATTCCTATTGCGATAGGCGATATGGGACTATATTTGCAGCTTACCTATGCTGCTCCCGAGTTATCCGGGCTGTGGGACATTGCGCTTACTCCCGGGACTGATAAAAACGGTGAAACGGTGCATTGGCAATCGGCTGACAGCACCGCCTGTATGATATTTAAAAGCACTAAGAAAAGCGATATGGCGTGGAAATTCCTTAAATGGTGGCTTTCCGATGATATTCAGTCGGAATATGCACAGCTGCTGACAGGTACTTACGGACCTGAATATTTCTGGTCTACCGCCAATTTAAAGGCGTTTGCGGAGCTGCCGCTCCCAGAAAACCACAAGAAAGTGATCCTTAAGCAGTGGGAATGGCAGAAAGAGGTTATGTATCATCCCGCCAATTATATGATAGAGCGCGATATAAGCAATATTTGGACGAACATAGTTGTAAACGGTATGGAATTTTCCGACGCGGTGGATAATGCGGTGGTATCGTCAGACCGCGAAATTCTGCGTAAGCTGCTGGAATTCGGCTACTGTGACGAACGCGGGACAAAGATAAAGGATTACACCACAAATTCCGATAAAATACTGTATGCGAATAAATAAAGAGGGCAATGCAAATGAAAAAGCTTTTAAATAAACATTCCGTTTTTATACTTACGTTCCCCTATGTAATCTTATTTATTCTGTTTATCGTTTTACCGGTTGCGGCATCTGTATTCCTTTCGTTCACACAGTTCAATACCATTGAATTTCCCAAGTGGATAGGGCTTAAAAACTATATGCAGCTGTTTACAAACGACCAGATATTCATGCAAAAGGTTTTGCCGAACACCATTGTATATTCGTTGTTTGTGGGCATAGGCGGTTATATTCTCGGCTTTTTTCTGGCATGGTCCTTAGCACAGGTAACAAAGCGGGTACGAACGATACTTACGGTAATTATTTATTCCCCGTCAATGACGGGCGGCGTATTGCTGACTACAGTATGGGGAGTAATATTCAACGGAGACAAAAGCGGGTATCTGAATTATGCTTTGACAAAGCTGAATATTATCGAGCAGCCGATAGCGTGGCTGCAATCCGACAAGTATTTATTGCCTATTATGATACTTGTGGCTTTGTGGAGCAGCATGGGCGTAGGCTTTCTTGCAATACTTTCCGGCATTTTAAACGTTAACACCGAGCTTTACGAGGCAGGGTATATAGACGGCATAAAAAACCGTTTTCAGGAGATTATTTACATAACCATACCGTCCTCAAAGCCGCAAATGCTTTTCGGAGCGATAATGGCGATAGTAAACACATTTTCTTCAAGCGGGGTAGGAACTGCTCTTTCGGGTTCAAACCCCACGCCTAACTATGCGGGTCAGCTTATAGCGACCCATATAGAGGACTACGGATTTTTGCGTTACGAAATGGGCTATGCGGCGGCGGTATCGATTATAATGATCTTGGGCATAAAGCTTATGTCAAACGGCGCGCAAAAGCTTTTCGGCAGCAGCGACGAATAAGAGGGAAGGACTGGAATACGGTGAAACGGACAAAGAGCAAACGTAACAGTATTAAGCGAAACGGCATAAACCCGCAAAAGTTTTCGGTAGGGCAGCTGAAATTTCACGCCTATCTTATACCGATAGCCGTAATAATGGGTCTGCCCATACTGTTTATTTTTATGAATGCATTTAAACCGATAGACGAGCTCTTCGCCTATCCGCCGAGGTTTTACGTTAAACAGCCTACCCTTCAGAATTTCAAAATGCTGTTTTCGCTTTCCTCGGATACATCTGTTCCCGCGTCGCGGTATCTGTTTAACAGTATTCTTTCAACCCTGCTTGTGGTTCTGGGAAATGTTATAATTGCGGTGAGCGTGGGATATGTCTTTTCAAAAAAACATTTCAGGCTGCGTAATTTCCTTTTCAACATCAATACCGTGGCGCTTATGTTTGTTTCCATAGCGGTTAATATTCCGAGGTATTTTATTATTGTATACACCGGTTTGCAGGATAATTTTCTTGCACACGTTATACCGCTTTTGGTATCGCCCACGAGTATTTTTTTGGTCAAGCAGTTTATAGACCAGCTGCCCGACGCACTTATAGAGGCTGCGGTTATTGACGGAGCGGACGATTATTGCATTTTGCGCAAAATTATTGTGCCGCTGGTGTCTCCCGCCATTGCAACCGTAGTTATTATGAGCTTTCAAAGCGGATGGAATGCCACGGAGGCTTCCAATCTCTTTATAAATAACGAGGTGCTTAAAAATTTCACATTTTATATGTCTAACCTTTCAAGCGCGGGCGGGGTTGCAGGGCAGGGGGTATCCGCTGCGGCGAGCCTTATAATGTTTTTACCGAATCTTATTTTATTCATTATTTGTCAGTCAAGGGTTATGAACACAATGTCTCATTCCGGAATCAAATAAAGGAGCTATGCGGAACATGGTGAAAAAAGCTGTCGCAATTATCATTACTTTACTTTCTTTATCTGTTTTCTGCTCCGCAGGCTTAACGGTGTTTGCCGCCGAAAACACAACCTATACATATACGCTTTCGGTAGATGACAACTGGATAAGAACACAGGACGCTTATCGTTCAGGCTCGGTGTATTTCAGAAATGAGGGGCTTTCAAACCCAAAGGACATATTTTACAAAAAAAGCTGTCTTTATGTTGCCGACAGCGGCAACGGCAGAGTTATAAAGCGTGATTTATCTCACGAGACACAGACGGTCATAGGCGAGGGAATCCTTGTAAATCCTACCGGTATATTTGTTTGTGACGACCTGTCGCTCTATGTTGCCGATCCCGATATTCCGGCTATAGTTCATTTTTCCGCAGAAGGCGCGGAGTTGGGACGCATCACCCGACCCGACAGCTATCTTTTCAACGAGCAAACGGTTTATCAGCCCAAAAATGTTATAGTGACTTCCCAGGGAAATATATTTGCCGTGGGGCAAGGCTCGTACCAGGGACTTATGCAGTTTGACCGAAACGGAGTATTTCAGGGTTTTTTTGCGGCGAATAAGCGTGACCTTACATTTTTGGAGACTGTTCAGGAGCTGATACTTTCCGATGAACAAAAGGATCAGCAGCTGAGCCGTTTCCCACGCTCCGTAGAAAACATCGATCTTGCCGATAAGGACACGGTTTTAAGCGTTACCCAGGCGGATAGTCAGAAATCCGATTCTTCAAAAATGCAGAATTATTTAAAGCTGCATAATATGAACGGCGTAAATATAATGTCCGCAGGTTCTTCTATGAGCGAGGAATGGAATTTTACCGATGTTGCTTACGGAATATACGATAATATTTATGCCCTTACGGCTACCGGGCTTATATATGAATATGACAAAGCCGGAAATCTGCTTTTCTCATTCGGCGGGCGCGCGGTATCATCGGACAGAATGGGACTTTTCACCTCCGCCGCAGCGATAACGGTGGATGAAAACGGTATTATTTACGTTCTCGATTCCGAGCGCGGACGGGTTCAGACCTTTTTCCCTACGGAATTTGCTACTGTGACCCACCGCGCCATATATGAGCTTTCCGAGGGAAATTACGAAAGCAGCGGGGAAATATGGGCTTCGGTTCTAAGGCTTAACGGAAACTCGGATATTGCGCATTTGGGCTACGGAAAGGCATTGCTTTATCAGGGAGAATATTCCGAGGCAATGGAACATTTTAAAATTTGCAAAAATAAAAAATATTACTCGCAGGCATTTTGGGAGATACGCAACGAGTGGATGAATAAATATATGTCGTATATTTTAGTCGGTATTGCCGCCGCGGCAATAATTACAAGTCTGCTTGGTTTGCTGCGGAAAAGGGGTATACTTGCAAAAGCCGAAAGCAGGCGCAGCCGCCCGGTAATTCTTAAAATGATGACCCACCCGATAGATACCTTTTACTATCTGCGCTCGGGCAAATACGGCAATGTATATTCGGCCACGGGAGTTTATCTGCTTACATTTTTTGTGTTCGTTTGCGATATGTATCTGCCGAGTTACCTTTTCCGCCGAACTGATATAAGCGCAATCCCGATTTTCTCGATTCCGCTTATATTCTTTGTGCCGTTGGCGCTTCTACTTTTCGGGAATAAAATGATTTCCTCAATATGCGAGGGCGAGGGCAGCTTTAAGAACATTTATATTACCACCGCTTATGCCTTTGCACCGTATATTCTGCTTACGCCGTTCGGCATAGCGGCTTCATATATTCTCTCGCTCAACGAGCAGTTTATAATTACGCTTATCGGCTTTACGGCAATCGTATGGACCGGCGTGCTCCTGTTTACGGAAATTATGCAGACGCATAATTATACGTTCTCAGAAACGGTTAAAAACGTGATCTTAATTTTATTTTTTATGATAATGGCGGTTATTACCCTTACCATTCTTTACCTCATCTGGACGCAGGTGTTCGGATATTTGTACGACCTTTTCGGGGAGCTTGAATATAATTTATTCCGAAAATAAATAAAGGAAAAGGATATTATGAAGCATTCTTTAATAAAAAAAATCATTTCCGTTTTTTCCGCGGTTTCTGTTATTTCGGGTATGCTTTTCGGCACATTTTCGGTAAATGCCGCCGCAACGGACGATTGGTATGACGCGTCCGACCTGCGGGCGGTTCAGGTAAACAGCAACGATGTGATTCTGCTTACCTACGTGAGGAGCTCGTTTGAAAGGCTGAAAATTTCGTTTCCGGTTTCCGGCGGGTTCAGATTTTATGCACAAAATTATGAGGGATATTTTTATCCCGATTCTCTTCAAAAGATCAAAAGCGAGGCCACGCAGAGCAGCACGAGGTTTTACGGTGCGGATAATAGGGACATAAGCATTGTAATAAACCGCAATACAACGCCCTGGAGAATGGAAATATATAATTCCGACGGACTTGTATATGAAATTACCGGCTCGCAGATACGGTTTAAAAAATCGGGAAATGCCTTTAAGGAAGTGGAACTGCGGGGAAGTATAAAAAACGATGAACTGATGTACGGCATGGGCGAGTTGTTTGACGGGCTTTACCTTAACGGTACGGTTCACACACTTTGGAACAGCGATTGCTGGAGCGATGAGGAAAGCACATACAAGAGCATACCAATTCTTCACAGCACCGAGGGCTATATGCTTTATTTTAACTCATCATATAAAGCTGTGGCGGATATAGGCGCTGCAAAGGCGGATAAATACGACCTGCATTTTTACGGTCCCGTTTTTGATATGTATTTTTGGGCAGGCACGCCCACCGAAAATATTTCGGCTTATTCGGCGCTTACAGGCACTCCGGCTTTACAGCCGAAGTGGGCGTTCCGTTATTGGGGCGGCGCGGCGTCTTCGCTTTGGGAATCGGGCGGGAAGGATAACGCCTGTAATATTTTAAAAGAAAAGCTTGCGGGCTATAAGGCCCTCGGAATAAATAATCTTGCGGCTATGTACGGCGAAAATACGCTTGATAATATTCCCGCGGCTTACAGTCTTCTGAACGCGAACAATATTAAAATGCTCGGTTGGTGCAATCCGTTTTTAACGCTTGACGATTATTCCGAAATTGCTCCCGAATTAAGCCGTGATATTACCTCGTATTCGCTGCCCAGACTTAAAAATGCAAGCGGTACCGATTATCACACCTCGGATGTAATTGACTTTACACATAAAAACGCAACAAAAATAATTTCTGAGGTATGGCGGGATAAGATTGCCGACGGATTACGCGGTTTAATGGTGGATTACTGTGAGTATGTACCTACCGACAGCACTGCCGCCAACGGTATGAGCGGGGGAGAGCTGCATAATTTTTATCCTTACTTCTATACCCAGCAATTATATGAGCTTTTTAATAAAACCTGCGGCGAGGATTTTACCCTCTTTGCAAGAAGTGCCTCACCCGGCAGCCAAAAATGGGCGGCAAATTTCGGCGGCGATCAGCAAGGGAATTTTTCGGGTCTTCGCAAAGCAGTAAACGCGCTGCTTACCTTCAGCAGCTGCGGCTTTTCAACATGGGGAACCGATATAGGCGGTCTGGCTACGGGAAAGGATCCCGAGCTTTATATGCGGTGGATGCAGTTTGGTGCTGTGAATCCGCTTATGCGGCTGCACGGCACGGGGGACGGTGATCCGTGGTATTACGGCAAAACGGCTGAGGAGTCGTTTAAAAGCTATTATTGGCTGCGAGAAAATTTTTTGAAAAAAATATACAGCAGTTCGGTTTACGCAAATAAAAGCGGAATACCTATGTGTCAGTCCATGCCGGTAGCATTTCCGGGGCAAAAGGCGCTTTTCAGTGCTGCGGAACAATACCTCTTCTGTGAGGATATACTGGTATGTCCCGTTACCGAAAAGGGCGCGTATTATGCCGATGTGTATTTTCCTAACGGCAATTGGGTGGATTTGTGGACGGGCGAGGTTATAAGCGGCGGTAAACGAGCAGAGGTTGACGCGCCTTTAAACCGCTCTCCGCTGTATATACGCTCGGGCAGCGCATTCCCCGTAAGCGTTTCATCGGAAACGCTTACTCTTGCAACCCCGTTCAGTGATGAAACTGCGGCGGAAGCTCTTCTTGTGACAGCGCCGAACGGAACGCGCAGCAGTGATTTCTACACGGATAAAAATACAAAAACCACCTACACCGTTTCGGCTGTAAGCGATAACAGCTTTGAAATTTATTCTACAGACGTATCGGGCGGCAGCAGGGTAATAATGCTTTACGGCGTTAACGCGTCGGGCGTTTCGGTTGACGGAGCAGCGCTCAACGAAAGCAACACGCTTTCATTGTCTGCGGCAAAACCGTCATATTATATTGACGGCTCTCTCCGAACCGTTGTTCTGTTAAATGACGGGGAATGGAGCAAAATTACGGTTACGGCGAGCGGCGCTAAAAACCGCGACCTTGCGGTATCGGCTGCAATAAGCTCAAATTCCGTTTCAAATGTATCGCTTGCGATAGACGGCTTTGCCGATACATCGGCGCGGATAACCGCAGGTGCGCAGAGTTTTATAACGCTTGATTTCGGAAAAGAAGAGAAATTAGGCGACCTGTTCCTTAAATGGGCAGGCTCGGGTCCTGAATCGTATTCGGTAAAAATCTCGTCTGACGGTACTTCATGGAAATCGGCGGCTTCGGTAACAAACGGCGGCGGAATGATAGAGCATATGAACCTTTCGGGCGTATCCGCACGTTATATCCGTTTTGAGAGCTTTACCTCTTCGCAGGAAAATGCCTTTTATCTGTACGAATTAAACATATATTCGGATACCGCCTCGGATAATATCCCGAACCTTTCGCGCGTCAGCGATTATAACGACGCCTATACGGAAAAAATGGAAAGCGTAACCATATGCGGCAGCGATATACGCAATTCCGTAAGTGTTTATGGCGGCACAAACGCATCTTCAAGCGGTCTTTCAAAGGCTGACTTCGACGATCGATTTGAAACCACAGAGGGCGGCGTTATACATAAAATCACCGAACTCGGCAGCTGCGGCGATGTATGGTCGGCGCAAAACGAGGTAGTGTCCTCGGCACTGTATAAGGCAAAGAAAATGCGTGACTTTGAGTTGAAAGTGCGCATGATAAATGTTGATGAAAACTGGGCGGTTTTACCGCGTGTGATATTCGGGGTACAAGATCCGACCGCTTGGATAAACACAAGCGGCGGCGGATATACGGTAGGACTTTATAACGAGGGTAACAGTTATTTTAACGGGCTTTTCAACGGTGAATTTACTCGAAAAGAAGATTTATCAAATTACAATGCGCAAGGAAAGTTTAACAGCCTTTGGGGCGCCTGGTACAATCTAACAGTGCGTGTTGAGGGTGAAAAGGTTACGGTTACCGTTGAGGATGACGGACTTGAGCCTTATTCATATCAATATGATTTAGGCGCTCTCGGTGCGGAATACAAAGGCGGATATATCGGATTTGCTTTCGGTACGGGTGTGAGCAAAATTTACTCAATGACAGTAACCGATTTTGGCGGTAAGGTATTAAATGACATTTCTTATAATTTTACAAGCGCCGATAATGCCGATGAAATTTTCGATGTGTACTGCGGTACGGACGCTAAAAACAGCGGTTTGTATAAAACTGCGTTCGGCACCCGCTTTACTTTGGTTGACGGTATTGCTACGCATATATTCGATACTTCCGTTATTTCCGATTATTTCGGGCAGCAGGATGATTATATAACGACCGCACTTTTAAAAAGCAGCGAATACCGTAATTTTGAAATGCAGGTAAACTGCAGCGGCAAGGAAAACAATGTGGGCTATTACTGGCCAATGCTTGTGTTCGGCGTGCAAAACCCGACATGTTGGGTAGGCGCTCGGCAGGGCGGCTATGCAACAGGGGTATACAACGAGGGAAGAACCTTTCTTAAAGGCGTTGTAAACGGGGAGTATGTTGTTCAGTCCGACCCGAGTATACACAAAGACGCCGAAAGCGGATATTTTGAGGCTGCGTGGTATCCGTATACGCTTAAAATCAGGGTTACGGGTCACAAGGCGACGGTTACGGTAATACCGCTATATGAATGGGGAAAGAAATTTTCTTATTCATATGATTTGGGCAACGGCTATAAGGGCGGGTATGTCGGCTTTGCTTCAACAGGTCAAAACTGCCGTTTCTGGAATTTTAAAATTACCGATCTCGGCGGCGAAATCGTTTCCGATGTGTATTCCGACCTTACAAATATTGAACAGGCCTCCGCGCTGTTTAATGTATATAAAGGTGAAAACATATCTTCTGTGGCTGAAACGGATATGAGCAGCGCGTTTTATGCGACTCAGGCGGGAATTGCCGCAGCGGATGCGTCTGTTGTTACAGCACTTTATAACGGGCACAAATATCGCAGCTTTGAAATGCAGGTGACCTGCAAAAACAGCGGCGGAGCAGATAATGTTTATCCGACGATTCTATTCGGAGTTAACGACCCTTATAACTCCCTTGAAACGGGCTTCGGCATAGCTGTATATAAAAACGGTAAAATTGGCTTGTGCGGCAGGAAAACCGAAATTTCGGACGGGAGCGGTGCAATTCCCGCCTCCTATTCGGGCGAGCTTATTATAAGAGTGCGAATAGAGGGGTATAAAGCCGAAGTAACCGTAATTCCGAAAAATTCGGGCGGAGCATGCGTTAAAGCTCAGTTTTATTTAGGAAAAAATTACAGGCAAGGCTTTGTGGGATTTGCGGTGAACGGCTCCGGTCTTTCATTTTCCGATTTCAGAGTAAGGGATTTGGGAAACAAGGCGTACTTTGATACTCTTGTTGGAGACCTTAATTATGATGGACGCGTTATGGCGGACGATTTGGTTTTGCTCCGTAAGGGCATTCTTATGCAGCGGCAGGAGTATCTTAAGCCCGAAAGTGATGTAAATTATGACGGTAAAACCGATATTTTGGATTTGATTGCTCTTAAAAAGTATTATTCTTACAGAAAATGAATGCTTGTGAGACGGGAAGTATTCGGTGCATTTTGCGTCTTTGAAAGATATGGTGATTTATTATGAAACTACCGAAAAAAATAATATCCTGCGGCGTTGCGGCGTCTCTCATAATATCGGTATTTGCGGCAAAAGGTATACCGGAGAGTAAGAGCGGCGACACACGCTTTACACTCCCCGATACAACAATGTTAGAGTCGGAAACAAACCGTCACACTATGTATGCTTCCTCGGCTAAGACCGCCGAAAAGATCGGAACGGAGGGCTATGAGCTTAAGCTGCGGAATAACCGTTTACAAATATGGTTCAGAGAGAAAACCCACGCAATACGGGTGGAGGATCTCAAAAACGGTCATATATGGGGAACGCTTGAAAGCGACAAGCCTGAGGGTATGAACGCAAAATGGTCCGCAATGGGAAATTCCGTTTGTACCATAGACTATTTTAACGAGGCGCTTTCCGAAAGCCGCATAAGTATTTCCGACCGCTCCGCCGAAACGGAGTACAGCTGGAATAACGATTCGGTAAACTGTAAGGTTTGGTTTCCGAATATAGAAATAGGATTTTCGTTCACACTTACATTGCTTGAAGACGGCTTTAAAATAGAGCTTGATAAGGGCAGCCTTACGGAAACGGGCGAATGTAAGATAAAATCGCTCTATTTTCTCCCGTTTTTGGGAAGCGTGAGAGAAAACGCAACCGACGGTTATTTGCTTATTCCCGACGGCCCCGGGGCATTGATACGGTTCGGCAGCAAGGGCGATTATGTCAGCGGGTATGACGATAAGGTGTACGGTCTTGATATGGGAATAGATACCCTGAGCAAGGCAAACGATTTAGAGGCAAGCAGAACCAACGATTACCTGATTGATTCGGAACAAATAACAATGCCGATTTTCGGAATAGCGTATTTATCCCCTAAAAATTCATTTTTAGGAATTATAGAGGACGGATTCAACTCCGCAAATATAATCGCGTCGCCCGCAGGCTTTACAACCGATTATTTCTGGACCACCGCGCGTTTTGATTTCAGGCAGCTTTACGCCGAGTCCACAGGTACTGCCGGCAAGGGGATTTTTACTACCGAGGAAAAACCCAAGAAAATAACGCCTGCCGTGAGATATGTGCTGTTTGCGGGGGATAACGCCGATTACTCCGGAATGGCGACGGCGTACCGCGGGATACTCAAGGAAAACGGTGAGCTTAATACCGAAAGAAAGGATTCGGATATACCGCTGCGGTTGGACGTTGTAGGCTCTGAAATAAAGAAAAATCTTTTTTTCAAGAGCACGGAGGTTTTTACTACCGCAAAACAGGCGGAGGGCTTTTTAACACGGCTTGAAAATAGCGGAATTAAGAATATTACTCTGGCGTTTGAAGGCTGGCAGCGCGGCGGAATAAACGGTTCTAAATACGGGGCGTTGACATTTAATAAAAATGTCGGCAGCCGAAAGGATTTTCAAGCTTTGAACGAGCTTTTAAAGCAAAAGGGCGGGAGATTTTATCTTCAAATAAATCCGATCACGGCAAATAAGGACCAAATAAACGAAAACGAAATGGGAACGGTTACTGCCTCTAACTCGGTTGCAAAGTTTGTGCGTCAGAACGATAATATAATGTATAACGAAAGCTTTCTTGTAAAGCCTTCGAAAGCGGTAAAGACGGTTGAAAAATACCGTAAGAATTACAGCGATTTTTCTTTAAGCATTGAACAGCTCGGAAGTCGGCTTTATTCTGATTTTACACGTTCTTCCGCAATGACCAGGGATGAGTCCGCAAAGGGCTTTTCGGGTCAGATAAAGGATATGGAACAATCGGTCGCATTAAGCCGCGTAAACAGTTATTTATGGAAATATACCGATGAATACTTTGATATTCCCACATCATGCAGCCAGTATCTTTTTGAGACGGATACGGTTCCGTTTTTACAAATTGTTTTAAAGGGCAGTATGGATTATTACGCGCCGTATGCCAATCAGGGCTTTTATACTACCGAGAGCATTCTGAAAATGGCTGAATACGGTTGCTATCCTTCCTTTATGGTTACTGCGTCCGATAACCATTCGCTGACGGATACACCGCTTGAAGATTATTTTTCTCTTAATTTTGAAAACTGGTATCCGCAGATCGAAAAAATATACAACCGGCTGAACGAAGTTTTAAGCATGGTAGAGGGTCAGTACATAGTCGAGCATAAGGCAATAGGTGTAGGCGTATATCGCGTAACCTACAGCGGCGGAACCGTAATATACGTAAATTACGGCTCGCAGCCCTTCACGGACGGGAAGGTTACGGTGGAGGGTCAAAGCTTCTGCGCGGGGGGAAAACAGCAGTGAAAAACAAGTCTAAAGGTAAAATGTTGAATATGAAAACGCGCAGCGCAATTACGGGATACGCATATATAGCTCCGTGGATAGCGGGTTTCCTGCTTTTTACGCTCTACCCGCTTATATTTTCGGTGCGGCTCAGCTTAAATGAAATTAAGCTTGACCCTGCGGGAATGGAAATGCTTTGGCGCGGAAACTATTATTATAATACTGCATGGAATGTTGATACAACATTCAGAATGGATCTCGGAAATACGGTTACAATGATTTTATTTTCAACCCCCGTAATTCTTATATTTTCTTTAATAATAGCTTTGTTGCTGAACAATAAATTTCCGTTAAGAACCTTTTTCAGAGTGATTTTTTTCTTCCCGGTGGTAGTAATGAGCGGACCTGCCATAAGCGAGCTTTTAACGGCGCATTCGCTGAACTTTTCGGAGAGATCCCCCACCGTTTTTGAATTTTTAAAGCTGCTGCCCGCTTTTGCCCAAAAGCCGGTTATGTTCGTGCTTGAAAATCTTGTTTTGATATTGTGGTTTTCGGGCGTTCAAATACTTATATTCCTTGCGGGACTTCAAAAGGTCAGCCCTGATATTTACAGCGCCGCCGAAATAGACGGCGCCGGTGCATGGGAAAAATTCTGGAAGATAACGCTGCCGTTTGTCAGCCCTATGATTCTGCTTTGCGCGGTTTATACGGTAATTGACATTGCAAACTATGCAAATAATGCGGTAAATATTAAAATTTCGGGCAGTATTCTTTCAACATCGGGGCTTTACAGTATTTCCGCAGCTATGTCGTGGATATACTTTTTCGCCGTAATAGCAATACTTTTAGGTGTGTATCTTATTTCGCTGTTCGTAAGAGGGAGGTCAAACAGATAATGTCGGTTTTGAAAAGGTCAAGCATTAAAAAATGGCTTATCGGTTCACACGAACGTAAAAGTCCCCTTTCTCTTGCGGTATATTATTCTGTATTGATAGGAATAGGCTTCATTTATGTGTACCCTATACTGTATATGCTTGTAAACAGCTTTATGTCTCCTGCGGATTTGGCTGATCCGTCGATCAGCTGGATTCCGTCCGAGCTGTTTTTCGGTAATTTTAAAAAGGCATTTGCCGCGCTTGATTTTTGGAAAAGTCTTTTAAACTCGCTTATAATGACCGTGCTGCCTATGCTCTTTCAAACTCTTGTTGCGTCTGTTGTCGGGTTTGGGCTTGCAAGATATGAGTTTCCGCTCAAAAAAATGTGGATAGCTCTTATAGTTTCAACCTTTATTTTGCCGTCGCAGATAATGCTTGTTCCGCGGTATGCACTGTTTTACGATTACGGAATTATCAATACGGTTTTTCCGTCGTATCTGCCCGCATTGCTCGGTCAGGGCTTAAAAAGTGCCATTTTCATCTTGGTCTTCTTTATGTTTTTCAAAAGCTACCCGCTCACATATGATGAGGCGGCTGAAATTGACGGAGCGTCATCGTTAAGAATTTATGCAAGCATTGCAATGCCGATGTCGCGCTCGGCAATTGTTCTGTCAATGCTTTTTTCGGGGGTATGGTATTGGAATGAAACTACCCAGGCAAGTATGTACTTTGCGGACGCGATTCCCACATTGCCAGTTCAGTTAAGCAATTTTACGGCGAGATACGAGGCAATTTTCGGCAAGGATGACGCCGTAAATACAGTCTCAAGGCTTAATCAGGCAACATCTCTTGCGGGAACTTTGCTTTCAATTTTGCCTATTTTGATTTTGTATATATGCTTACAGAAGCAGTTTGTGGAAAGTATTGACAGAACCGGTATTGCCGGCGAATGATATAGGGGTGACACCGATGAAAACAAATCAGTTCGGCGTTGAGATAAAAGAGGTCGAATGGTATTCTGCGGAATATTTTTTAAAAGCGGAGCTTGAAGATAAAAGGGCGGTTCTTTACTGCACGGGTCAAAAGGGTGAGATAAAGCTGTTTTTAAGCTTTCCCGCAGGCGGCGGAGTAAGGCTTTGCAGTGAAAACGCGGGGTATTTTGAGCCGAATGACCTGAAGGAGATCGCGGCGACGTATTCCGATGATAAAATACGGCTTTCGGACGGCAGCGGAACTTCGGTTTATATAAATAACGGCAAAAGCGCGTTACATATTGAAATTACCGTTGAGGCATTACGAAAAAGGCTTTTAATCGAGGGTTCGCAGATAATGTTCGGATATGACGGGGAAAGTCTGTGTAAAGCGGCATACAGCAGTTTCCTTGCAGAGAATGAGGGCATATACGGCTTTGGGGAGCGCTTTAATACCCTTAACCACAGGGGCACGCAATTTTCTTTGTGGAATGCCGACTGCTGGAGCAAGGGCGTTGCGGCTTATAAAAATATGCCGATTTTTCACAGCACCGCAGGATATATGATGTTTTTTAACTCTTTTTACAACTGCGAGGCGGATATAGGAAAAACCGATCCCGATAAAATGCTTTTGGAATTTGAAGGCCCTAAATGGGACGCGTATTTCTTCCTTGGCACCCCGGCGGAAAATATACGTATGTATACCGAGCTTACCGGCAAACCGATACTGCCGCCCAAATGGGCACTGAGGTATTGGGCGGGCGGCGCTTATCAGGTGTGGGATGAAAAATCGGGTCCGGAAAATTACCTTGAAGCATTGGAGGAAACTCTGCGTAAATATGCCGAAATGGGTATGCCGGATATTGCCGCCCTGGGCGGCGAGGGTAAGCCGATGAACAACGAGCCCGCCTATGAAATTCTTAAAAAAACGGGCACCAGAATGATCGGTTGGAATCACCCCTCGCTGCTTATAAGTGAAATGGCGGAGCTGCTCGGTACGGATGAGCTTCGGGAAATTCCGTATTTTATGAATCCCGACGACCGCACAAAGCAGGCGGGGCGCGAGGTAATAGATTTTGCTCACCCGAACGCGGTAAAGGTAGTTTCCGCTTTTTTCAGAAAGCTTTGGGATTGGGGACTTAAAGGCTGTATGGTCGATTACGGCGAAATACTGCCTGTTAAAAGTCTTTCATCCAACGGTATGACGGGCGATGAAATGCACAACGGCGTTTCATACTGGTATAACAAAGCTTATCATGATGCATGGTACGGCGAAATGGGTGATGATTGCATACTGTTTTCACGCAGCGGGTGCGCAGGCTGCCAAAAGTGGGTAGGAAATTTCGGCGGCGATCAGGTTTCAAGCTTTGAGGGTCTTAATCAGGCAATCAACGGTATGCTTAACCTTACCTCATGCGGCTTTTCCGTTTGGGGAACGGATATAGGCGGCTACGGCGGTCCGCCTACGCCCGAGGTGTATATAAGATGGCTTCAATTCGGCACGTTTAACCCGCTTATGCGCGCCCACGGCGCGGGGCTTGACCGCGACCCGTGGACCTACGGTGATACGGCGATTCGGGTCTTTTGCAAAATGTATTGGATACGCGAAAATTTACTTGACTGCATTTATTCATCTGCCGTGCGTGCGCACACAGAGGGTGTTCCCGCGGTGATGAATATGGCGGCGGCATTTCCCGAAGAGGGTATTATGCCGGATGTGAACGGTCAGTATATGTTCTGTGAAAGGCTGCTTGTTTGCCCCGTGCTTGAAGAGGGCGCGAATAAAAAGGAAATAGTTTTTCCGAGCGGCAGCTGGTACGGTTTATTCGGCGGCGAAAGGGTGTCGGGCGGCGTTACCGAAACCGTTTCGGCCGAAATTGAAGACATACCCGTATATATAAGGGCGGGCAGCGTTATTCCGATACGTCTCGGCGAAAGCGGAGAGCTTGCAGAGCCTGTATATTCGGGCAGCTGTACACCGGCGCTGCTTATAACTCCGCCCGATATTTCATCAGTGGGTGCGATTTACTCGGAAAACACGGCGAAAATAGCATATTGCCTTAAAGCCGAAGAAGGCGGCTGCGAATTGCAATGGGAGCGGCAGGCTGCATACCGTAAGCTTATTTTATACGCAGACGCCCGAAAGGTTCATATAACCGTTGATGGGAAAGCTGTGGATAAAAAATATATTCGGTCCGATGTATGCGGCAGAGTAATTGCGGATATTCCCGCCGAAAGCTGGAAAACGGCGCGGATCGGTTTTATTTAATTGGAGGAACGCATAATGAAGGTAAATATATTGAAAAGGCTTGCAGCTCTTTTTTGCTCGCTTTTATTTATTGTATTGATTCCATTTTCCGCTTCGGCACAGGTATATCCGTCTACCGTTAAGGTGAAATGGTATTATCCCGAAAGCATTTTGAGGGTGGAAAAGAACGAGGAATCTCTTGTGCTGTATGTTTCGGTTAACGGCAGCGAGCAAAAGCTGACTTTGGTTTTCCCGTCCTTCGGTGGCTTTCGGCTTTACGGTGAGGCGGAAGGCTTTTTCACTCCCGAAAAGCTCAATAAAATCGAATACGAGGAGACATCGGATAAAGAGCTTTCGATGAAGGCTCATGACGGAACTCGGGTTTTGCTTGATACCTCCGCCGAAAAATGGAAGATTGATATTTTTAATAATATGAATAATCAGGTTGCGCGTTTTGCGGCGGATCAAATTTGGTTCGGCTACCAAAACGGCGTGCTTAAAAAGGTTAAGCTTGAGTGCGGAATAAGCGAGGGAGAGAGTCTTTACGGCTTGGGCGAGCGTTTTGAAGCCTTTAATCAGCTCGGAATTAAAACGGTGCTGTGGAATCAGGACTCATGGAGCGAGGACGGAACATCCTATAAAAATATTCCGATTTTGCACAGCTCTGTAGGATATATGCTGTTTTTCAATTCGGCTTACAGCGCCGTTGCGGACATAGGCGTTACTGATAAGCGCAAGTATTCGCTTGATTTCAACGGTCCTAAATTTGATATGTATTTTTGGACCGGCTCTCCGCTTGAAAATATAGCGTCCTATACCTCGCTTACGGGAACTCCGCTGCTTTCGCCTAAGTGGGCGTACCGTTATTGGGCGGGCGCTTCGGGGCAGACATGGGAATCCGACGGTACGGAAAATGTTCTGGGTAAGCTTACCGAGTCTCTTTCCGGTTATAAAAAGCTCGGAATAACCGATATAGCGGCGCTTTACGGCGAGGGAGAGCTTTCCTACAATATTCAGTCCTATAATAAGCTTTTATCAACAAATACAAGAATGCTTGCATGGACTACTCCGTTCCAAAGCCGTGCCGATATGAGCTACTGGATACCGAGTCTCAGCACGCTGTTTTCGGATTACGAGCTGCCCTGTTTCAGGGACGCGCTGAATCCTTGGACATATGCCGTTCAGCCGAGCACGGGAACAATGGATTATTCGCACCCGAACGCGCTTGCGGTTCAGCGAGAAAGATGGAAAAAGTACCTTGATTGGGGCTTGAAAGGGCTTATGGTGGATTACGGCGAATACATTCCGGAAAGCGTGCTTGCTTACAACGGTATGACAGGTGCGGAGTTCCATAATTTTTCAAGCTATTACTATTCTAAAGTAAATAATCAGGTGTTTTCGGAAAAATACGGCGATGACTTTGTACTTTTCGCGCGTAATGCCACCCAGGGCTCTCAGGTTTGGGCAGGCAATTTCAGCGGCGACCAAAAGGGCACGTTTGACGGAATGAAACGAGCGGTAAACGCAATGCTTACGCTTACTGCGTGCGGATTTTCAAACTGGGGCTCGGATATAGGCGGCTACGGCGCAACGGAAAACAGCGAAATATATACGCGCTGGCTGCAATTCGGTACATTCAGCCCGTATATGCGCCTGCACGGGCAGGGAGAACAGGACCCGTGGCATTGGGGAGATATTGCGACGAACACCTTTGTTTCTCACTATTGGCTGCGTGAAAACCTGCTTAATAAGATTTACAGCAGTGCGATAATAGCCAATAAAACAGGCTCGCCCGTTTCTAAATCAATGGCGCTTTCATTCCCCGGCAACAGCAAGCTTTTAAACAGCGAAAGCGAGTATATGTTCTGCGATGATCTGCTTGTCTGCCCGATTACGGATTATCTTTACCATACAAAGGTGACGCTGCCAAAAGGAAATTGGTTTGATCTGTGGACCGGCAGACTGTATAAGGGCGGCAGTGAATATGATGTTGACGCTCCCCTTAACCTTACGCCGGTATTTATAAGGAGCGGCTCGGTAATTCCCGTTACCGTTTCGGGCAAAACCCTTTCTCTTACGGATAAAATAGAGTCGGATTCGGCGGTTGAGGCGCTTGTTGTAACTGCTCCGAACGGAAAGAGACAGGAGGAGTATTGGAGCGATAAAAATACAAGGACCGTGTATACTTCTTCAGCCGACGGAAATATGTTTACCGTTTCAGCAGACCGCGCTTCAAAGGAAAAGGTTATACTGGCTTACGGTATAAACGCGAGCGAAGTAAAGGTGAACGGCAAAGCGCTTGAAAAGCTTGACCATATGCCTGAATCCGATGAAAGCGGATATTATGTTGACAGTTATACAAAAACCGTCATTCGCGTGCCCGCTGCCGATTGGAACAGTATTTCTATTACATTGGGCGGCTTGCTTTCAAAAAATTTGGCGGAGAATAAAAAAATAACGACGCATTCGTTCAGGGCGTCCGATACAAAGCCTGAAAATATTGTTGACGGTAAAAAGGATACGCAATGGACCGTTACCAAGCTTGACGAAGCATTTTTCTCTGTTGACTTAGGAAAAGAGGAAACAATCGACCGCGTGGAGGTTAAATGGGTGAATAATTCGGGCTACGGCAAGAATTATACCGTTTCGGTATCAAAAGACAGGGATGAGTGGCAGGAAGTGTCGGCGGTTACGGATTCCGACGGTATGGTGGATATACTGCGCTTTGACCCTGTAAACGCGCGATATGTAAAGGTTTCGGATATTACGGCAGGCGGCGGGAAAACGGTCACTGTTTATGATTTCGGGGTGTATCGCTCGGCATATGCCGCAACCGACGGCACAGACAGCGGCGAACGGATAGATATGTCGGAAACCGACGATGACGAAACCGTTCCGGAGACCAAAAAGAGTATTATAAGAAAAAAGCGCAAGGTGGTAAGAAAAGGCAGTCCCGATATATATTACGAATATATAGAAACGTGGGTAATCGTTCTCGGAGTTGTCGGCGGTGTGCTTTTAATTGCGGGTGCGATAGCTGCAATAATACTTATAAAGAAAAAACGCGGAAAAAAGATTAAAATGGAAAAGGAATAAAACCGAGGGGAGAATGTTTTTTGAAGACCGTTAAAATTTTATTTCAGGGCGACAGCGTGACCGATGAGGAACGCGACAGAAACGACCCGCATCACTTGGGAAAAGGTTATGCCAAATTTGCGGCACAAAGACTTAAAGAGGTATTCCCGCAAAAACAGCTTGAATTTCTTAATTTAGGTATTTCAGGCAATAAAAGCGGGGATCTGCTAGAAAGATGGGAAAAAGATTGCATTGCCGTTCAACCGAATATTGTATGCTTTATGATAGGCATTAACGATGTTTGGCACAGCTATGCACACGGTCTTGATATAACAACCGAAGAGTATTCGGAAAATTGCCGCCGCATGCTTGAAGCACTTAAAAGCAAAACAAAGGCAGGCCTTGTTGTTATGGAGCCGTTTTTGCTTGATAATCCCGAAAAACCGTTCAGGGAAAAGCTTGACCCCGATATAGACGCAATAAGGGCGCTTTCGCGCGAATATGCGGATATACTTGTTCCGCTTGACGGAATGATGACAGCCGCGGCAATAGAATACCGTAACGAAGATCTGACATTTGACGGCGTTCATCCTAAAGAGGCGGGCGCAAGGCTTATCGGCGGTTGGGCATCCGAGGCTATAGGGAAAGTAATTGATAAGTATGACTTTTGATAACGCATTTAAGCTTTTTGAAGAATATTCGTCAAATACCGTTGCGGGAACGAATAATAACTTTATTTTAAAGGGCAGTTTTGATAATAAAACCTCGGCAATTTATTATAAGGTTCAAAAACACGGAAAATCAATTTACAGATTTTGCTTTTCAAACTGTGTTGACAGCACATATGGAGACGGAACAGAATGTCAGGCAAATTGCCTTGGCGGCAGTTGGCGGATCGTTTCCGCTTTTGCGGGCGACGGCGGTGCTTACGGCGCTCCGCATATGTCGGAAAAACTTGTACCTTTAAGCTTTTCGGGCAGTACGAAAAAGGATGTGCTTCCGGGAGAAATTTTTTGGAGTGATGAAGTTGAGCTTGAAATTCCGAAAAATCATTATTTATGCTTTGAAATCACCTTCAGCGGCAGGGAGATACCTTTTACACCCGATAAAATTGTACCCGCATTTTCTCTGGACGAAAACGGTTTTAAAGAGGATAAAGAATTCCCTCAGCCGATTTTTGTGGGTATAAGGGTCAGCAAAAGCAAAAAAGTTGTATTTATCGGCGATTCGATTACCCAAGGCCTCGGCACAACGCCCGATAAATATGAGTTTTGGGCTGCAAGACTTGCAGAGCGGTTGGGAAAAAATTTCAGCTTTTGGAATTTGGGGCTCGGCTGCGGGCATGCATATGACGCAGTAACCGACGGCAGCTGGCTGAAAAAGGCAAAGACGGGCGATACGGTTTTTGTTTGTTTTGGAGTTAACGATATAAATATGCACCGTTCCGTTACGGGTATCTGTAATGATACGGCGCGCATTGTGTATCTTTTAAAATCGGCCGGCTGCAAGGTTATACTGCTTTCCGTACCGCCGTTTGATATGGTGGGAGAGGATAAGAAAAAATGGTATGCCGTGAACGATTTTCTGCGTAATACCGTATCAAAAAATGCGGACGGTTTTTTCGATATTTCCGATATTATCGGAAAACCGTCACCGAGAAGGCATATGTCGCTTTACGGACCTCACCCGGACGGTAACGGCGGAAAAGCCTTGGGTGATGCGCTTTATGCGGCGTTCGGAAAATTGCTTTAGGCTGTTGTAAATATTTTCAGCGCTTTCAATGTGTGTAAGGAGTAAACTTTAATGAAAACAAATAACGAAATAAGAAAAGTCGTTGAGTCCATGAGCCTTGATGAACTTTGCGGGCAGGTTTTGAACATTGATCTGGCAAGCCCCGATTTTGAAATATCCGAGTATGACGGAATATTTAAAGAAATGCACTTGGGTTCTGTATATACCGCACCGGTAAGCCCGCTTTGCAAGGGCATGAATCAGCTTGAAATGAACAGAACGCTTTGCAAAAGGGCGGGAGAGTATGCACCGGTTCCGGCAATGGCGCTTACTGACGGTTGGATTGAAAACTTTGACCAGCAAATTACCAAAATGGCGTGGGGAGCAACGGATGACCCCGAGCTTATGGAAGAGTACGCACGGGTTTACGCGCAAATGCTCAGAAAAACGGGAAATCATGTGCTTTTGGGACCCGTGGTTGATATAAATTACAATTTTAATAATCCGCTTGTAAATACAAGGGCAATGTCGGACAGTGCCGACCACGTTATAAAAATGGCGGGCGCTTTTGTGCGCGGGCTTACATCCGAAAATAGGGTAGTTGCCTGCTGCAAGCACTTCCCCGGAGACGGTATGGACGACCGCAATCAACACTACTGCACAACCGTTAACAGCAAGGGCAGGCAGGAATGGCTTGAAACTTACGGACGCGTATATAAGGAAATGTTCAAAAACGGCGCTAAAGCGGTTATGTGTGCGCACATCAGTCTTCCGTCATGGCAGAGCGAAGAAGAAATTGACCCGATAACAGGTTATCTTCCGTGCTCGCTCAGTAAAAATCTTATGACCGATCTTTTAAAGAGAAAACTCGGCTTTGACGGGTGCATTATTTCCGATGCCATGAATATGGTGGGAGCGGTTGCGGTTTGTAAACGCGAGGAACTCGGTGTGCGTTTTATAAATGCGGGCGGAGATTTAATGCTCTTTTCCAAGCCCGAGGATTACAGGGCAATAAGAAAGGCTGCGGAAGACGGGGTTATACCGACAGAGCGGTTGAGAGACGCCGCAGAACGGGTTTTAAGACTTAAAAACAGCGTAGGTCTACTGGATGACGAACAGTCCGATGACGCAAAAATAAGCCTGAGCGGCGACCCGCAGGATTATATAGATAAGGCGGTTGCAAAATCCTTTAGAATTGAGCGCAACTTTGATAAGCTTATCCCGTTGAAATTAAACCGTGGGGACAGAATATTGCTTTTGAACCTTATATCCACATCTTCGAACAATAACGACGCAAATATTGACGAGCCGCTGAGAAAAGAGCTTGAAGACCGCGGATTCAAGGTTGATCGAAAAAACATACCGTTTATTCATACGGAGCTTAAAGGTATAGAGGAAAATTACGATTGCGTGCTGGTAAACAGTTTTATTGACGTTTCACACAGCAATGCCGGCTCGCTGCGCTGCGGCAGCGACCATATGGGGCCGTTTTGGGACGGGTTGGGACTTTCACACCCGAAATTTATATTTACTTCCTTCGGCGACCCGTATAAGCTTTATGAATTTCCGTTTTTACACACTTACATAAACGCTTTTTCATGCGGTGAAAAAACGCAGAAATATTTTGTTAAGGTGCTGCTCGGGGAAGAAAAAGCGCTCGGTAAAAATCCAGTTGAGCTGAAGGGCTTTTTTGAAAGGGAAGTTTAACACGCAAGGCAATACTGCAAGGGAGAGCGACATATGAAAACATATGACAGAAAAAACGGCTTTTTGGGCGTGCATTTTGACTTTCACGCCTCAAGAGATAACAGGCACATAGGAAAAAGTTTCACCGAAAAAACGGTGCAGGATGTTATCGACATGCTGCATCCCGATTATATTCAGTGCGATACAAAGGGAGCTTACGGCATTGCAAGCTACCCCACAAGACTTGAAAATCGCGCGCCCGAAATAGATAAGGATATACTTAAAATCTGGCGTAAGGTCACAAAGGAGAACGGCGTGGGCCTTTTTGCACATCATGCCGCAATGGACGACAGAGACGCGGCGGAGAGACATCCCGATTGGGCGCTTATGCGGGCTGACGGATCTCTTGATCCGCGCTTGCTGAACGTTCCGGGTGATTACATAGAAAAAAGGCTCATTCCGCAGCTTTTGGAGCTTGCGGGGGATTATGAGCTTGACGGCGCATGGATGGACGGTTCGGGATTTAATATTGAGCCTAATTACAGACCCGAAATACTTGCAAGGTTTACCGAAAAAACCGGTATAACCGAAATTCCGAAAAACGAAAACGACCCGCATTATGCCGAGTTTTTGCAGTTCTTCCGTGATGAATATGCTGAAACCAGGCGCCATTACATCAATGCGGTACATGAAAAATATCCCGACTTCCAAATATGCTGCAATTGGGATTATACCTCTTACGATTCGGAAAAGGTTGATTCCGACATTTCATTTATTTCGGCTGATATATGGGGAATGACAACATTTAATATTCTCAGAATGGAATGCCGCTTTATTTCCGGACAAAAAAAGCCGTGGGATCTTATGCTGTGGTGCGATGCCGCCAAATACGCCGGCGGATTTGTCAATTGCCTGAAGCCTTCCGTTCAGCTTATGCACGAGGCTTCCCAGATAATGATGCACGGCGGCGGGGTGGAACTGTATATGCTTCAGGAACCGGACGGCGGTGTGGATATTAAAAAGCTTGATAAATTTAAAGAAACCTTTGATTATTGCCGTAAATACAGAGAATATCTTTTCGGCAGCGAATCGCTCTCTCAAATTGCCGTGCTGTTTGACGGAAAAACGGCAATGAAGATGAATAACAAGGCATACGGATTTTTCGAGGGCTCGCTGCTTGACGGTATTAACGGTATTCTGCAATGCTTTGCGGATTCGCAGCAATCGGTTGACGTTATAGGAGAGTGGGAGCTTGATAACCCCGCTTTGCGGTATAAGCTGATAGTTGTTCCCGAATGGTCGGAACTCAGCTGCAAGGATAAATTGCTCGCGTTTGCCGAAAACGGCGGCAGCCTGCTTATTATCGGCAGCGGCGCAACAAAGCTTTTTGAAAAAGAACTCGGCGTCAGCATTACCGATACGGTTAAACAGAAGAGAGTATTTATAGGCGATAAGTACGATTATTGCTCATTCGGTGAATTGAGCGATATAAACGAGGTTAAGGTGTTAACTGCTGTTGCTGCGGAAAACGCATTTTTAAACAGCGATTTTTCTGATATTCATACAGCGCTTACCGTAAACGGGCTCGGGAAAGGCAAAATTGCCGGCATTTATTTTGATATTGGGCAGCAATATATAAACGGAAGAACCGCAGGCGCTTGCGATTTTGTTAAGCGCACCGTTTCAAAGCTTTTGCAAAAGCCCGAGCTGACGGTTACAGGCAGCCGCAATGTTGAAGTTGCCCTGCGCAGAAATTGCGGTAAAAAGGAGGTGGTTCTGCTTAACTGCTCCGGACCGCACAGCGACCCGAATACTTTTACATATGATGAGCTTTTGCCGATTTGCAACATTACCGTAAAGGTCAAAACCGAAAACAAACCCGAAAAGGTTGTCCGACAGCCGGAGAATCTGCAGCTTGATTTTGAATGGGACGGCGAATATACCGTTGTGAAGCTTGAAAAGCTCGAAATAATGAGCGTTATCACACTTGATTGAAGGAAATAAATTTACTGTATGAAAAAGCTTTATATGATAGGAAATACTCATTTTGATCCGGTGTGGTTATGGAGATGGGACGAGGCATTGGCCTCAATACGCTCCACATTTCGCTCCGCGCTTGACAGAATGAACGAAAATCCCGATTTTATTTACAGCTTCTGTACTCCCGCCGTATTCGAATGGATAGAAAAAACCGATATAAAACTTTTTGAAGAAATTAAAAAACGTGTAAAGGAAGGTCGCTGGGAATTGTGCGAGGGCTGGTGGGTGCAAGCCGACTGCAACGCACCCTGCGGCGAAAGCTATATCAGACAGGGTCTTTATGCCCGGGAGTATTTGAAAACGCATTTCGGAAAAACGAGCGACACGGTATTCAATATCGATTCCTTCGGTCATAATATGCAGCTTCCGCAAATTCTGCGGGGGTGCGGTTTCCGAAATTATGTTTTTTGGCGACCGAACGAAGCGCATAAGGAATTGCCGAAACCGCTGTTTGACTGGGTGGGATTGGACGGCTCTTCCGTTCGCTGCTATAGGCTCGGGGGAAAGGGCGGCGAGATTTTTGTAAAAGATATTGAAAAAGAAACTTTCGGTAAAATTTTCAGCGAAAATACGGAGGATAACCTTATGGTTGTCTTCGGCGTTACAGATCACGGCGGCGCGCCCACTAAGCAGCAAATGTCGGTAATAAACAGATTATCCGCAGAATGTAAGGATTATGATGTTTCGTATGGCACGGTAAGCGGATTTTTCAGAGATGTAAAGCCTGAAATTTCGGTCTGCGATGAGCTGCAGACAAGGTATTTGGGACCGTACTGTAATTATACACCCGTTAAGCAGGACAACCGCCGTGCCGAAACGGCGCTGCTTAACTGTGAGGCGGCAAGCGTAATAGCTTATAATCTTATAGACCGTGAATATCCGCAGGCGGAAATAAAGCAGTGCTGGAAGGATGTTATGTTCAATCAATTTCATGACATTCTCGGCGGCACCTGCATATCTTCCGCTTATAGAGACGCAAGTGACCGGCACGGCAGAGCAATACAGACCGCCGCAGAGCATATGCACTATGCGCTGCAAAGTATTACAAATATGATAGCAATGCCGGGTAAAAATCCTGATAACGCTTGGAATTTGGCGGTATGGAATCTCAACGGCTTTCCCATTGATGCACCGATTGAAGCGGAGGTTCAATGGGCATGGGAGTTTCCTTGGTATAACGGCGGCATAACCCTGACAGACGCCGACGGCACAGATTATCCCACGCAGATCATTACCGAGGAATGCGTTGTTCCGTCGTTCCGTTCTCGCTTTGTATTCCGTGCGGAAATTCCGGCGGGCGGATATAAGTGTTTCATTGTTCGGCAAACCGAAAAAAGCGAGGCTTCTTCTCGCCGCTTTAAGCTTGGTAAGGCAGCATACGGCGGTTTTGATTTAATTGATACACAAAGCGGCAAAACATTAAAAGGAATTTTTTTACCGTATGTCCGTGTTGATGAGTGCGACACATGGGGCTTCAACAAAACGGTTTTAGAAACAGAGCGTCAGGAGCTTTCGTTAAAATCTTTCGGAGTAATTGAGGACGGTTTGTTCCGCACCGCTTATAAAGCGGTTTACGCATACAATAAATCCACGCTTACGCTGCTGTTCAGGGTATATGATGACAGGGTACTGTGCGAATACCGCTGCCTTTGGAATGAGGAACGGCGAACGCTGAAATTGGGATTTAACAGCGGTAGCTGCATATCTTCAATTCCGTTCGGATTTATTCGGCGCGAGATATCCGAATACGAAATGCCTATGGCACAGTGGATAGAGGGCGACGGCTTTTCTTTAGGTACTTCATCGGCTTTTTCGTATGATTATGACGGCAAACAAATAGGAATTACACTGTTGCGTAACGCGTTGTTCGGGGACTTGCGCAGCGCGCCGCTTGATACAAGCCGCGAATATACATATATGGGACAGGGTGAAACCACAGGTGTGATCCAAATGTGTTTTGATAACGGTAAACACGCCGCCGCTGCCCTTAACAATCCGCCCGTTATAATTGCCGAGGCTAACCACGGCGGCATATTTCCTCCGCAAAAAAGCTTTTTTAAATGCGACGGCGCGTATCTTTCGGCGGTAAAAAAATCCGAGCGGAACGGCGATACGATACTTCGCATTGTTGAGGAGAACGGGGAGAATACCGTGGTCGGGGTCACAATAGGAGACTGTAAGTTTTCTGTTCCGTTAAAGCCGTTTGAAATTCGTACAATAGCGTTTGACGGCAGTAAAATTCATAAGGTAAATATGCTTGAAGAGCAGTAAAAAGTATTATTTGGAAAGGCAGATCAATGACTATTATAAAACCGGGAAATTTCGGGAAAAATGTCCCGGCGGATAACAGACGGGGAGATTTTGATTTCGGGAACGAGCAGGTTTTATATCTTAAAAGATCGGTGGATATTTTATTCATCGGCGACAGTATTACGTAATTGTGGGATTCATTATGCATATTTCGGCACGAAATGCTATATTGTAAACCGCGGCATAGGCGGGGACGGCTCGGAATATACGGTGCGTCGGGCACTGTGGAGTGCCTGAACGACAGCTATGAATTTACGGTTTTATACGGTAAAAAGCTTTGTTACGGCGCTTAAAATCGTTACTGCCGTTTTAATAAACGGTAATTCTCTTGATTATAAAACAGACAAAGACGTAATTGCTGTAAGCTGTACTTTAAAAGAAAATGATACTTTGAAAATTTTAAGGTAAAAGAGGTTGGTATTATGTCAGCAAACAGATACATACAGGATTATCCGGTAATAGGAATTCGCCCTACAATCGACGGACGGCGCGGTGTTTTGGGCGTTCGTGAGTCTTTGGAAGACCAGACCATGAATATGGCGAAAAGCGCCGCACGGCTTTTCGAGGAAAATTTAAAATATTCAAACGGCGAGCCTGTTAAGGTGATTATCGCGGATACTACCATAGGCAGAGTAGCCGAGGCTGCCGCCTGCGCAGATAAGTTCCGCAAGGCAGGCGTGGATATAACCTTAACGGTTACGCCCTGCTGGTGCTACGGCGCTGAGACTATGGATATGGAAAAGGACACAATAAAGGCGGTTTGGGGCTTTAACGGTACCGAAAGACCGGGCGCTGTGTATTTGGCGTCTGTGCTTGCAACACACGCTCAGAAGGGTCTGCCCGCATTCGGCATTTACGGAAAAGATGTATGCGACGCGGATGATACCGAAATCCCCGCAGATGTTAAGGAAAAGCTCCTCCGTTTCGGCAGAGCGGCGGTAGCGGCGGCTACAATGCGCGGCAAATCCTATTTGCAGATAGGCTCTATCACAATGGGCATAGGCGGCTCTATAATTGACCCGCATTTTATTGAGGATTACCTCGGTATGCGCGTTGAATCGGTAGACGAAGTGGAAATCATTCGCCGAATGACCGAGGGCATTTATGACGAGAAAGAGTATGCAAAGGCTCTCGAATGGTCAAAGAAATACTGCAAGATGGGCTTTGATAAAAACCCAGAAAATCTGCAAAGAACAGACGAGCAGAAAAAAGAGGACTGGGAATTTACCGTTAAGATGTGCATTATCATAAAAGACCTTATGAACGGTAATAAAAACCTCCCCAAGGGCTGCGAGGAAGAGGCTGTAGGTCACAACGCGATAGCCGCGGGCTTCCAGGGTCAGCGCCAGTGGACGGACTTCTATCCAAACTGCGATTTCCCTGAGGCGCTGCTCAATACTTCGTTCGATTGGAACGGAGCGAGAGAGCCGTACATACTTGCAACCGAAAACGATGTTTTAAACGGGCTTGGTATGCTGTTTATGAAGCTGCTCACCAACCGTGCGCAGATGTTTGCCGATGTCAGAACCTGCTGGAACGGTAAGTCTGTAAAGCGCGTAACGGGCTATGACCTTGAGGGTCATGCAAAAGATGCGGACGGTTTTATTCACCTTATAAATTCGGGTGCCTGCTGCCTTGACGCAAGCGGCGCGGCAAAGGACGAAAACGGCAACGCCGTTATGAAACCGTGGTACGATGTAACCGAGTCAGACCAAAAAGCTATTATGGATAATACAACCTGGAATTATGCCGACCTCGGCTATTTCCGCGGCGGCGGATTCTCCTCCCGCTTTGAAACAAAGGCTGAAATGCCCGCCACAATGATAAGGCTTAACCTTATAAAGGGCTTGGGACCTGTACTCCAGATAGTTGAGGGCTGGACAGTGGATCTGCCGGCAGAGGTAAGCGACACGCTTTGGAAACGCACCGATTATACATGGCCCTGCACTTGGTTTACACCGCGCGTTACGGGTGAGGGCGCGTTCAAGTCGGCTTATGATGTTATGAACAACTGGGGCGCTAACCACGGCGCTATATCCTACGGTCATATAGGTGCAGATCTTATAACGCTTTGTTCCATTCTCCGTATTCCTGTTTGTATGCACAACGTACCCGAAGAGGATATATTCCGTCCGGCTGCATGGAACGCTTTCGGAATGGATAAAGAGGGCGCGGATTACAGAGCCTGCGCAAACTACGGCGCACAGTTTAAAAAGTAATGTGCGAAAAATGGCATATACGGAAATAAGGGAGCAAATATGCGATGCTATACAGAGCGGGTCGGCGGGTGCGTACAAGAGACTTGATGAGTACAGTATGATTGAAACCGTAATTGCAATAGGTTCAATACCGCTTACTCCTTACGGTACGCCCTCTACAAACGAAGTACCCGAGGCAATAGCGCCGTATCTTACAGAGCACAATGTTTTACTGCTACAAAACCACGGAGCGCGGACGGTAAGCCCGAAATTGTTCCGGAGCAGGCGGATATTGTAAGGCGTATATACAACGACTTTCTTGCAGGGGCGACTTATCTTGAAATAGCCAAACGACTGACGGAAGAAAATGTTCCTACAATGGGCGGCGGGAACAGGTGGTTTTCAGAACGCATAAAGTCAATACTTAAAAATGAAAAATACAAAGGCGACGCGCTTCTGCAAAATCACTTTATTTCAAATTGCGCGGAAAGGAAAATCTGCAGATATCAATGCCGGTTTAAAGAAATTGGTTTATTCAAAAACATATGTCCGTTGCATTTAAAAAAACAGTTGACAAAAGAATAATATCAATTATAATGAATAAGCAAGAGGTAGAAATATCTCTTCCCTGTGAAACATAGGCTTTGCCGAAAAAGTGTATGAGGAGGAGCTCCCGAAAGTTTGAGTGTGGAAGGCAGCTTGACTTCGGCTATGACATAAGTCAAAAAAACACTCAAGGCAATGCGGTTAAAGCGTTTCGGATTTCCGAAACGCCTTTTTTCGAGCCGAGCGCCATGTATAATAACAATCAGACTCTATTGGATGTTTATGATATAAGGGCAAAAGAAAATTTATTTTTTTTAAAAAAAGTGTTGACAAATGCGAAAAAGAGTGATATACTGATTAAGCTGTCGATGAGACCGGCAAACAAAATCAGTTGGTGTTGATTGCGGCGAGGGTCCACCCGTTCCCATACCGAACACGGAAGTTAAGCTCGCTTGCGCTGAAAATACTCGGCGGGAAGCTGCCCGGAAAAATAAGTAGATGCCAACACTTAAGCCTGTAAACAAGCAATTGTTTGCAGGTTTTTTCGTATTTATTTAAGATTATTTTAAGCCGATTTTTAAGGCAATTTCGCGGAAGGCACTACGAATGGTGGTGAAATATACCGTTCTATTGTTAACCGCACAAAATCAGCATACAAATCGCCTGAACTGTTACTTTCGGTTTTCAAGAGTAAATAAAAAAGGAAGTAAATGTTATGAGCGAAAATATTGTAAGCAAAACAGCGGTTGTAGCAAATATCACGGAAATATCCACAAAACAGCTTTGCGAGTTTTCGGATAAACAGATATTAAGACTTTCGGGAAGACCGCAGCCACTTTTGGAGTATTCTCCGGAAACGAAACCCGAAACGCCTGCAAACGCAACTGCGGCGGATACCAAAGCTTTTGCCGACAGAGTAATATATTACCTAAACCGCGCAAGAGCGAATATAGGCAGCGGGGAGCTAAAAAAACTGCCGCGCCTGACAGGGTATGCAGAGTACAGGAGCAGTCAGCTGCCGTCAAACTTTGCCCATGATATATCCGATTGGTTCGCCGCGGCGAAAGCCACGGGCTACGGAAAATATACGGAAATGCCGGACGGCAGCGGGTCTTATGATATTCGGTTTTCGTTTTCTACGTTAAGCACATCCCGATTTGGAATAAGTCTTTTTTGAATTATACTATCGAGGTTTCGTTAATAAGAAATAGATTGGGATTTGAATTGCTTATATCAGTCATACGGCTTGTAAATCCGCTTTTTGAAAATACACCGTAAATTACCGTGTAGCCTTTAAAAGCAGATTTGATTTCAGCTGAATTATCAACCTTTTTGACAAGCTCAAAGTACACATCCGCGTCAACCGGTTGATTGTGATATTTACACTCACCGGCAAATAAACGCTTGTTTACCGTGTCAACAGCCATAACATCAATCTGCGTGTTGCCGCTTTTATCATTCAGCCAGTATGAGCCGATTTTAGATGGCGTAAAGTCGATTGCTTTATCTGAACAAAGCCTTGCGAAGATCTCTTTGCAAATATCCTTGTAAGCAAAGGCGACAAACTTTTCCTTGAAATCCTTGTCAAGCTCATCTAAAGAAATCTGCATATTGTCAATCTCAAGCTCGCCCTTATACGGATAAACATAACGGAACCAAAAACGGAGAAAATTATCTGAAATAAAGTAAAGCCCCTTGCGTGTCTTTTCCGCATTCTTTTCGGTTACGGGTACTTGCTTTTCTATAAAGCCGAGTTCGGAAAGCGTTTTTAAATACGGCGTCAGCGCTGAGGTTTCAAGACCCAAAATTCCGGCTATGGTTCCTAATTTATGATTTCCGTCGGCTATGACCTTGATTATTGAAAAATAGTTTGTCGGAACCTGTACCTCGTCGGTAAGCAGAAAATTAGGTTCTTCATAAAGAAAACTGTTTTTTGAAAGTACATTTTCCTTTATCTGTTCATAGAGAGGCTGTCCGTCTGAAAAAAATTCCATATATTTCGGAACTCCGCCGGTTATTGAGTATTGCTCTGCGGCTTCTTCAAATGAAAGCTTTTGATTTTCATAAACGGTTGTAAACGGCAGCGGCGCTATACGCATTTGTGCGGTTCTGCGCCCGTAAAGAGGGCTTTCATAGGATAACGCGTGTTTTTTCATCATACTTATAAGCGATCCGCAAAGTATGAGCATAACATTGCTGTCTTTGAGAATTTCGTCCCATGCGTTTTGAAGTATTGACGGGAAAGAGTCGTTTACCTTTACAAGATACGGAAATTCATCTATAACCAAAACCTTTTTCTCGTTCGGCTTGTAATCGGCAACGGCTTGAAACAGATCCAGCCAATCCGAAAAAGCGGCTTTTTGCATTACGGAATTGCCCGTTGTTCTGGCAATTACCCCGGCAAACCGTTTCATGCTCTGAGACTCAACCTCTTTCGTGGCAAGGAAATAAAATGCGGTCTTACTCTTTATAAACTGCTTTATAAGCGTTGTTTTTCCTATACGCCTGCGGCCGTATATTACAACAAAGCCGCCGTCTCTGGCATATTCCTTTTCAAGGACAAGGATTTCTTTTTCTCTTCCGAGAAAGTTCATTTTATATCACCGTCCATATAATATAATCTAGATTATGATAATCTTAATTATATTATAACCGATTATTTTAAAAAGTCAATAATTATGAAAAGAATAAAACGGGAGGAATAGGAAATGGGAGTTATATGTTTTGTGTGCGGAGCAATGTTTGGCGGATTGGTAGGCACTGTAACTATGTGTTTGGTGCAGATGGGGAGCAGGTCGGAGGGAAATAAAAAAGACCTGTCAGATTAAGACAAGTCTTTTAGAGTGGAAAATTAAAATTTGTAATGCGACCACATGCTGATAATCTTAACGGTTTTTTCTTCCGAGAATACCTGATACACCAAACGGTGCTGGATGTTTATACGGCGGGAGTAAAGACCGTTCATATCGCCCAGCAGCTTTTCATAAGGCAGCGGGTTTTGGAACGGTTTTTCGGTTACAAGGTCTACCAGTTTTTTTGCCCGTTTATCCAAATTTGCGGATTTCAGCAGCGTGATGTGCTTTGCGGCAGCCTTTGTATAAACAACAGTATACATTACCACTCAACCTCGGAAGCAGGAATACATTCGGATAACGGCGTATCCTTTCCGGACAGTATTTCACTTCTGACCTGCGGATCGGAGGATAAATACAGTGTTTCCATTATTCCGTTATATTCTTCTTCGCTCATAATAACGGCGTTACCGTTTTTGGTGTTTACATTTATGATGTCGTTGTATTCAATCGCCTGATTGATGTAATCGAAAACATTTTGTCTGAAATTCGTAATGTTTGTATTTGTCATACCGTTCACCTCTTATTCTATTATATGTACATTATAGCGTACAATTCAAAAAGTATCAAGAAAGGATTTTTAAATTGTCTACAAATTTTCAATTACTTAAAGAAATGAAAAAGCGGGTTTTGACAAGCGGGGCTTGCGTGGACTCGCTAATAGGCGTGCCGCCGGAGAGCGAACGCTTTAATAATCTGTGCAGCGGAATGAGAGTGCTTGCCATATCTTTGTACTGCCGGATGATGAAGCCGGAATCCTCACGGATATGCGGCTTTCGCCGATTGCGTACCGCGAATGGGCGAAAGCAAAAGTGCCGACGGTGGCCTGACGTTGCCGCACCACACCTGAATTTCCTTTGTTCCGCTGCGTAAATTCAGGTGCGGTTATAAATCGATTTTATATTAGGGGATTTTTCGATTGCACTTATATTGACAATTCCGTTTCGATATTTTAACAGTTTACAAACATTAAGGGCTGCCGCTCGCGATTCTTTCGCTCTTGCGACAGCCCTGTTAAATTTTTATTGTTTTCCGATTTTCAGCGTTACCGTTTCACCTTTTTTCAGGAAGAAACAGTTATCGGATAATTTACTATCGGTATCGAGCATAACATACGGGATACATGTATCGGCCGTTATTTCGCAGCCGCCGTCTGTTTCGGTTAAAACAAAGGCGTCGTTTTTGCCCCAGGGTACGTTTTTGAAATAATTGGGGCAATAGAAAGAGCGGTCGCTGCATATATCGCTTTCCAAATCACATAAAACTATATTTTCATTTTGTTCTATCTGCGGTATCTTGCTCTTTTCGGCGGTGGCTGCGCAGGTGCTGCCCACCGAAAACTTTCCGTCAAATTCGGCAAGCGTATTTTCCTCCCCCGTTAAAACGTTATACAGATACACCCTGCCCTTTGCCGAAACGCCGTTTTTCCCGTTTACGCATACATAAGCTTTAATTTTCCCGTCTTCTTCATACAAAGAGGTTATAACCGGCTTCGCGCAGCGTCTGAAAACATAATATGCCGGCTTTGGATTACCGTAATAATCAACGACGGACCAGCTGACGGATGTCGGCCAGCAGTCATTAAACATCCAGTAAACAATTCCGGAAGAAAACCACTGATTTCTCTTGAACAGTTCAAAGGAAATGCGCAGCCATTCGCACTGTAAAAGCTGCAGCTTGTATATTCTGTCCTGCGGGCTTTCGTATTTCCCGAAAAATCCCTCCGCCATTTTCTCCGAATACGCAAAAATCGTTTCTTTAAGACACGGGTTATTCTGACAGTGGTATTCCATAATATCCGAATTTTTTCCGAATATATCTTCATCGGTCATAAACTTTTTAAGTGAGGAAACAAATGGCAGCCCGTATGACGGCTGCTCCGCCATGAAGCGTGAAAGATACCGATTGATTTCGTTATAATAATCAAAGGGCGTCTCCCCCGAAACAAAATCGAACCAATCGCCTAAATAAGCGGTATTGTGCGTAGTGCCGCATGCGGCGGATTTAAACGGTACTCCGCCGTAGGGGCTCGAAAGCAGAAATGCTCTTTGCGGGTCAAGTCTTGATAAAACAGGAGCGATTGATTTTGAAACCACCGTTTTTCCCGGGAACGATTTTTTATTGAAATATCCGTCTACGGCGTTTTCGTTGTCACCGCTCCACCAAACAAGGCTCGGATGATTTCTGAGCCTGACTGCGGCAGCGGCGGTCTCGCGGGATAATTTATCAAGAAAATCCTTATCATCCTCCGGGTAGGTTCCGCAAGCCATAAGAAAATCCTGCGTTACCAAAATTCCCAAACGGTCACATTCGCTGTAAAAAGAGTCCTTTTCAAAAACTCCTCCGCCCCAAACGCGCAGCATATTACACCCGCATTCGTGTGCGCTTTGCACAAGCGATTTTATCTTTTCATCGGTTTCCTCCGAAACAAAAGGATCGCACGGCACCCAGTTGCCGCCCTGGCAGAAAATACGAACGCCGTTTATTACCAGCCAAAACGAGGAGGTTTTCTCGTTTCTGTCATTCTCAAGCAAATGCGGGTTATTTTTTAATTTCTCCGCCTTTGCCTTATATTCCGGATTGAAATTATCGTCAATTTCCAATATATCGATTTTTCTTATTCCGAACTCTGTAATGCTTTCTTTTCCGTTTACCGTTATTTTAAGTTTATACAAGGGCTGCTCGCCGTAGCCTGTCGGAAACCACAACTGCGCGTTCGGAATATCGGCGGTTATTTTAATAATGCTTTCAAAAATCGCGCGTTTTTCACTGAAAACCGTCTCGCCATGAGGGCTTATAATTTCAAAATCGGCAAAGCCGTCGCCCGATATATCCTTAAAAGCAGCTTCTACGGCTACCGACGCCGCAAACGGTGTAATGCCTTTGGTATATATATAAACATTATCAAGGCTGTCCGCCTCTCTTTTTTTAAGAGAAACATCGCCGCATATACCCATCGTTACAAAACGGGTGACCCAATCCCAGCCGTAAGTACACTGCTCTCTGCGGGTATAAAGCCGCTCGGTGGTAAATGCGCCGTCGCGTTTAGGTCTGCCTGCAACCTCTTTAATCGGCGAGCGGAATTTAACCTCCAGTAAATTGGTTCCCGCCCTCAAAACGTTCTCGGCAGAAAATTCATACGGAATAAACATATCGTCCGCCGCGCCGATTTTTATGTTATTCAAATAAATATCGCAGTAGCAATCAAGACCTTCAAACCGTAAGTATTCGTTGTTCTCCACGCTGTCAACATCAAATTGTTTTTGGTATGTTACATCGCAATTTTCTATCCACCTGATTTTTTCGGCGTTATCGCGGTAAAAATAATCCCCTATCACTCCCGCTCTTTTTAAATCGGTATGTATACACCCGGGAACCACGGCAGAAAAGGTCTGCGGTACATCCCCTGCTTTAATAAGTATACATTTCCATTCTCCGTTAAGCAGCATTTTTATTCTCCAATCCGAAATTATAAGGCTTATTCTCAAGCCGATAAAAGCATGAGTTTATCATCTTTCGATATTATAACATAAGTTTATGATCTGTCAATATTATTATTATTCACATCGGTGTCAAGCTTGTAGGTTTACAATAGATGTGTTGCAGAATATAAAAAAGAGCAGCGAACGGGGCTTTCCGTGTTACAGATAAAGTTGCGACGCTAACCAAGAGAAAGCAGCAATTGTAATAAAAAATGTATTATTTAAAAATTTTATGTTTGATTTTTGAAAGCGAGGTTCTTCGTTTCGCTGAATTCAGAGTGAATCTCGGCTTTTTCGGCCGTTTTTTAACAGCCTCTTTTGATTTGTGCCGAAATTTTAGCGTATGCGTAAATTAAAATTTATATTTGTCGGGGCGATACTCCGTATTTCTTTTTAAAGGCACGGTAGAATACCGAATAATCGCGGAAGCCGCACTCGGAATATACCCTTGTGGGGGATATTCCCGAAAGTATAAGCTGCTTCGCCGCAACAAGCCTTTTTGCTGTAATATATTCACACACGGTCATTGCCGTGGCTTTTTTAAATATATGGCAAAGGTGCGACTTGCTGATATAATACCTTTCGCAAATAACATCCAGACTTAAATTATCGGAAATATGGCGGTTTATGTAGTTTATAATTCTGCTGTCAAGCGTTTGGTCTATCTGAATTTCGGACATTGTTTCAAATGCGGCGGAGATTTCATTTAAAAGCGGCAGAAGATTTGTGATTATCTGCACGCGTCTGTCGGGGGAATTTTCTGTCATATTATCTATAAACAGTTTATAGGCGTCGGTTTTGAAATTTTCGGCTCGGTACAGGTTGAATGTACCCAATTTTCGATTTATAAACGGTGATAATAAGCGCCCTTTCGGGTCTATGCTTTTAAAAAGCTCGGCTTTAAAGTTTACCGAAAAGCGGGTGTAAGGCCTGTCGGGGCTTATATCAATATAATGTGATTCGGCGGGTCGCATAATTAAAATATCGCCCGCTTTAAGCGGGTAGGGCGTACCTTCAACCCGATAAATGCCTTTACCGCCTAAAAAGCAGTAAAGCTCATAAGTTTCGTGTGTATGTGCCTTGAAATGCTCCGGAACGGGGGTTTCATCCCGCCGATAGCCCATATCAATATCGTTATCTCGATACAGAAAAAAATCTGACATATTATCACCGTGTATATATTATCATATAAAAACAATATTTGCAATGTAAAATAATAATATAAACAATTTAATTGTTGTGATTGACGATATATAATTAAGGCAGGGGGAGAATATATGACTGATAACTATTTACTCAAAACCGCAGATGCGCAGGATATATATTTTAAAATAAAGGACTTGCCTATTGTTGATTACCACTGCCACCTATCCCCGAAAGAGATTTATGAGGATAAGCCGTTTGATAATATCGGCGAAATGTGGCTTGGCGGCGACCATTACAAATGGCGGCTTATGCGAACGGCGGGCATAGACGAAAGGTACATTACAGGCAATACCGATTGGCGCGAAAAATTTATTAAATACGCCGCCGCTTTGGAGCTTGCCGCGGGGAATCCGCTTTACCATTGGTCGCATATGGAATTATCAATGCTTTTTGACATTGATAAGCCGCTTAAAAGCGATAACGCCGCCGAAATATATGACGAGGCAAACGCGTTTATTGCTGAAAATCGACTGTCACCGAGAAAGCTCATAGAGCAATCGAAGATAGAAACCCTTTGCACTACCGACGATATTATTGATACGCTTGAATACCATGAAAAAATAAAGGAAGACAAAAGCTTTAAAACAAGGGTTCTGCCCTCGTTCAGAACGGATAATCTGCTGCTTGTACGGCGCACAGGCTACCCCCATTACATAAAAAAATTAGCCGAGGTATCGGACGCCGAAATAACAGACCTTGAAGGTCTTAAAGCTGCGGTTATTAAAAGGCTTGATTTCTTTTGCCTTAACGGCTGCCGTTTTACCGACGTGGGTATTCCGTATTTCCCCGACAGAATTGCAGATGAGCCTTCGGCAGACGATACATTTAAAAAGGCGCTTGCGGGCGCAGAAATTTCCGATGCCGAATATTTAGGGTTTATAGGTAATATGTACCTTTTCTTGGCGGCGGAATATAAAAAGCGAAACCTTGTTATGCAAATGCACTTAGCCGTTTACCGCAACGCAAACAGCAATTTGTTCGCCGCCTTGGGTGCGGATTGCGGCGTAGACTGCGTGGGAGACGAAATAAGCGGCACGGCGCTTATACATATGCTTGACGCGATAAATAAAAACAGCGGTATGCCGCAAACGGTTATTTACACTCTTAATCCCTCGAACGCGGCGCAGATAGCATCTATTGCGGGGGCGTTCCCGAACGTACGCTGCGGCGCGGCTTGGTGGTTCTGCGACCACAAGCGCGGCATACGCGAGGAAATGGAAATTACAGCCGAAAATTCGTCGCTCGGCTCGTTCCTCGGTATGCTTACCGATTCGCGCAGTTTTCTATCCTACGCGCGGCACGATTATTTCCGCAGAATTGCGGCGGATATTTTGGGCGACTGGGTAAACGGCGGAGAATATGATAAGGAAAGCGCCGTAAGGCTTGCCGAAAAAATCAGTTATTACAATATAAAGGAGCTGACAGAGCAATGAAAATGTCCTTCAGGTGGTACGGGGAAACCGACCCGATACCGCTTAAATATATAAGGCAGATACCGAATATGCGCTCGGTAGTAACCGCGGTTTACGATGTAAAGCCGGGCAAGGTTTGGCCAGAAGAGAGCCTTGAAAAATTAAAGGAGCAGGCAGAGGAAAACGGGCTTATATTTGATATTGTAGAGTCAGTGCCCGTGCCAGAGGAAATAAAGCTCGGCACCGAAAAGGCGGACGAATATACCGAGGTTTACTGCGAGAACATTCGCCGCTGCGCGAAATACGGCGTAAAGTGCATTACATATAATTTCATGCCGGTGTTCGACTGGACAAGGACCCAGCTTGACAAAGAGGCGGCGGACGGCTCAACAAGCCTTGTCATGTATATGGATCAGCTTAAAAGCCTTGACCCGCTTAAAGACGATATACACCTGCCCGGCTGGGACGCAAGCTACACTCAGGCAGAGGTGCGGGATCTGATAAAAGCCTACTCCGCTTTAGGCGAGGAGGGGCTGTGGCACAACCTTGAAAAATTCCTTAAAAGGATAATTCCCGTGGCGGAAGACTGCGGAGTTACCATGGCGATACACCCCGACGATCCGCCGTACCCTATCTTCGGTATTCCGAGAATTATAACGAACGAGCGAAATATCGACCGAATGTTAAATATAGTTGACAGCCCCGCAAACAGCCTTTGTTTCTGTACGGGCAGTCTCGGCTGTGCGGCGTTTAACGATATTCCGAAAATGGTTCGTAAATACAGTAAAATGGGCAGGATTGCATTTATGCATATCCGACAGATAAAGCTGTTAGAGGACGGCAGCTTTGAAGAACGCGGGCATTTATCGAAAGACGGCAGCCTTGATATGTACAAAACAGTAAAGGCGCTGGTAGATACGGGCTTTGACGGATACGTTCGCCCCGACCACGGCAGAATGATATGGGGAGAGATCGGAAAACCGGGCTACGGGCTTTTTGACAGAGCGCTCGGCGCTGCATATATAAACGGACTTTTTGAGGCCGCAGAAAAGGAGAAAAAATAATGGAAAAGGTAATTGTAATAACAGGCGCGGGCGGCGTGTTATGCTCGGGCTTTGCCGAGTTTTTGGCAGGCAAGGGCAATAAGGCAGCGCTGCTTGATTTAAACGAAGAGGCGGCAAAAAGGGTAGCCGACAAAATTACCGCGGCGGGCGGAGTAGCCAAAGCCTATAAGTGCAACGTGCTTGATAAGGCAAATATAGAGGAAGTACACGGCAAGGTGCTTGAAGACCTCGGAAAATGCGATATACTTATAAACGGCGCGGGCGGAAATAACCCGAAATGCACCACGGCGCACGAGGAATACGAAAATGGCGATGAGCAGGCAAGCGATTTCTTAACATTCTTCAACATTGACGAAAAAGGCTTTGACTTTGTGTTTGACCTTAATATTAAGGGCGTGCTTTTGCCGAGCCAGGTATTTATGGCGGATATGATAGGAAGAAAAGGCTGCTCGGTGCTTAATATTTCCTCAATGAACGCATACCGCCCGCTTACCAAAATACCCGCGTACTCTGCGGCAAAGGCGGCGGTTACAAACTTTACCGAATGGCTTGCGGTGCATTTTGCAAAGGAGAATATACGCGTAAACGCCATAGCTCCGGGATTTTTTGTTACAAACCAGAACCGCGCGCTGTTATTTAACGAGGACGGCACCGCAACGCCGAGAACCGACAAAATACTGCGTTCAACGCCTATGGGCAGATTCGGCGAGGCAGAGGAGCTTTTGGGAGCGGTTGAATGGCTGCTTGATGAAAGCAAGGCAGGCTTTGTAACGGGAGTAACTATACCGATAGACGGCGGTTTCTCGGCTTATTCGGGGGTATAAGAAATGAAAATTTACGCATTTGCAGACGAGGCAAGTCCGATTATAGACGAACAGATAAAGGCAATGAAGGAAAACGGGGTTGACGGGCTTGAAATAAGAAACGTTGACGGCGTGAATATTGCCGAAATATCCGACAGCAAGGCAAAAGAAGTGCGGAAAAAGCTCGACAATGCCTGCCTTCGAGTGTGGACGATCGGCTCGCCGATAGGCAAAATTGATATAGAAAAGGACGATTTTACACTTCATACCGAAAAATTCAAGCGCACGCTTGAATTAGCCGATATTTTAGGCGCTGAAAATATAAGGTTGTTTTCTTTCTTTACACCGTCTGAAAACCGCGATAGCTATAAGGATAAGGTAATAGAGCGTTTAGGCACTTTTTGCGAAATTGCAAAGGGCAGCAGCATAACCCTTTGCCACGAAAACGAAAAGGGAATTTACGGCGATATACCCGAGCGCTGCCTTGAAATTCATAAGGCGCTCCCTGAAATGAAAGCGATATTTGACCCCGCGAATTACGTTCAGTGCGAGGTTGACACCCTAAAGGCGTGGAAAATGATAAAGCCTTACATTAAGTATCTGCATATTAAGGACGCGCTTGCGGACGGCAGCGTAGTTTCTGCGGGCAAGGGGATAGGCAATGTTAAATTTGTATTAGATGAATTTGAAAAAATCGGCGGCAACAGTGTGACGGTAGAACCGCACCTTACGGTATTTGACGGTCTTAAAGGTCTTGAAAAAGAGGGAGACGCAAGCGTTATCGGCGAGGTTTACAAATACGCTACCGCCAAAGAGGCGTTTTCCGCGGCGGTAAGCGCCCTGCGCGAAATTTTGATATAAGGGAGAACGATCATGAGTGAAAAAATCAAACTGGGAATTATAGGTATAGGCAACATGGGCTCTGCACACGCAAGGTGTGTTTTCGGCGGAGAATGCCCCGATTTTGAGCTTGTTGCCGTAGCGGATATTAAACCGCAAAGACTTGAATGGGCAAAAAGTGAGCTGTCGCCCGATATTCATTGCTTTGAAACAGCAGAAGAAATGCTTGACAGCGGATTTATAAACGCCTGTATGGTTTGTGTGCCGCACTATGATCATCCGAAATACGCAATTGAGTGTATGAGGCGGGGAATACACGTTATGGTGGAAAAGCCCGCCGGCGTTTATACAAAGCAGGTGCGCGAAATGAACGAGGAGGCGAAAAAGCACCCCGACGTTGTTTTCGGTATGATGTTTAATCAGCGAACAAACTGCATTTACCGCAAAATGCGGGAGTTTGTGCAAAGCGGTGTGTACGGAAATATCCGCCGCACCAACTGGATAATAACAAACTGGTATCGCCCGCAGGCATATTACGATTCGGGCGATTGGCGCGCCACATGGTCGGGTGAGGGCGGAGGAGTGCTTTTAAACCAGTGCCCCCATCAGCTTGATTTATGGCAGTGGATATGCGGTATGCCGAAAAAGGTGGAGGCGCATCTGCATTACGGAATGTGGCATAATATAGAGGTTGAGGACGACGTTACCACCTATGTTGAGTATGAAAACGGCGCGACGGGCGTGTTTATTACCTCAACGGGCGATGCGCACGGTACAAACCGCTTTGAAATTCAGCTTGACAAGGCTAAAATGGTGGCAGAGGGCGACCGTCTTACCGTGCTTGAATACGATATGACAGAGCAGGAGTTTTCAAAAACAAATACCAATCCGTTCGGAATGGTAGGCGCGCACGAGGTTGACCCTCAGCTTGACGGGGAAAATCCCCAGCACAAGGGCGTTATAAACGCGTGGGGCGGCGCAATACTTCGCGGCGAACCGCTTATAGCAGGCGGAGAAGAGGGCATAAACGGGCTTACTCTTTCAAACGCAATGCACCTATCTTCGTGGCTCGGAAAGGAAATAACTCTTCCGTTTGACGAGGATTTGTATTATACTGAGCTTATGAAGCGCGCAGCAACCTCAAAACGCAAAACAGACGTTAAAGAAGTGGTTGCGGATACAAGCAGCACATACGCGGGAAGCAAATAAAAGGTTAAGAGAGCAGGGCTTATTATGAACGGGGTAAAGGTAGGAATTATCGGCATCGGGAATATGGGCTCTGCTCATTTGCGTATGATTACGGGCGGTAATATTCCGGATATGACGGTTACCGCCGTTTGCGACATTGATACCGAAAAGCTTAATGCGGCAAGGAACACGTATCCTGCTTTGAGAGTATTTGAGGATTATACCGACCTTTTAAAAAATTCGGATACAAATGCGGTAATAATAGCCGTGCCGCACCCGCTGCATGCGAAAATTGCAATTGAAGCCTTTAAATACGGCAAGCATGTGCTTGTTGAAAAGCCTCTTGATATTACCGTTTCGGCAGCCGAGGATTTATGTGCGGCGGCTGAAAAAAGCGGCAAGGTATTCGCAATAATGTTCAATCAGCGCACAAACGGGCTTTTCCGCAAGGCACGCGAAATTGTAAAGAGCGGTGAGTTGGGGGAAATAAAGCGCTCGGTTTGGATTATAACAAACTGGTACAGAACCCAAAGCTATTACGATTCGAGCAAATGGCGCGCCACATGGGCGGGTGAAGGCGGCGGCGTACTTTTAAATCAGGCGCCGCACAACCTTGATATTTGGCAATGGATATGCGGCAGCCCCTCTGCCGTTACAGCGTTTTGCAGCGTTGGTAAATTTCATAATATCGAGGTTGAAGACGAGGCAACGATATACGCCGAGTACGAAAACGGCGCTACGGGGGTATTTATTACCTCAACAGGCGATTGTCCCGGCACAAACAGGCTTGAAATAACCGGCACGCGCGGTAAAACGGTGCTTGAAAACGGAATACTGAAATTATGGAAACTAAATGAGGATGAGCGCGATATATGCAAAAACGCGACCGAGGGTTTTGTAAGCCCCGAAACCGAATACAGCGAATTTTCCGCTGGAAGGGAAGAGGCGCACGCGGGCATATTTAAAAATTTTGCGGGCGCTATACTTCACGGCGAAGAGCTTTTATCACCGGGATATGACGGTATAAACGAGCTTATGATATCAAACGCGGCATATTTATCCCAGTGGACGGGAAACAGCCGTATACCGCTGCCGTTTGATACCGCCGAATTTGACCGCTTGCTCAAAGAAAAGCAAAAAAGCTCCGAAATAAAAGAAAAAACCGTAAAAAATTCAACCGATAAAAGCTGCGGAGAGCGCTGGCAGATCAATTGGTAAACAGTGGACCTACGGAGGTTTGGCATGTTACCCGTAAAGAGAAAAATCAAAAGACGAGGAAACGGCGCTTTACGAATCAGAGCAGCCTGCAGCGGCGGTATGTATTCCGTTCTGGATTCAAAACGCGGGCGTGTATTTACCTATGACAGCCAGGGAAATTTGCTTTACATTTTCGGCGGCAGGGGAGATCAAAAGGGTCAGTTTAACCAGCCGTGCGCCTTGATTTATAACGGCGATGAAATTCTGGTTGCGGACAGAAGCCGCAACAGCGTGCAGGTTTTTGCGCAATTTTGCGAAAAAACCTTGCACTTTAAAAAGAATCACATTTTGATTCTTTTTAAAATCAGGCGACAATCAATGGATACTGACGGTCAAAACAAAGGTTTTGACCCATAAAATCGAGATTTTAACTCGATTTTATATAATTGCATTTGCTAATGCAATTATTCAGTAGATATTAATTATGCCGTTTTGCGGTTTATTCAGTAGACATTATATAAAATATTACAACGAAAAAAGAATCAAAGAGAAACTTGGGTGGATGAGTCCGGTTCAATATCGGCTCAACATCTTAGCTGCATAAAAACAGCGCAGCAGTCATCAAAACTACTACGCTACAAAAAGTTTAACTTTTTGGGGTCACATCAAAATTCCTTTCGCGTTTTTTCTGCCAGGGTATCGAGAATTTTTGAGGTATAACCGTTTTCATATCCGAGGTCAAATGTCAGATATACATTATTTGACGGCGGCGCAATAAATACCGCCCCGTATTTTGCCGCCTTTTCCTGCGCTGCAACGGCGCCGGTGGGTCTGTTCGCCGCGTCTCTGCCGTTTCCCGGGCCGTAGCCGCGGCGGGTGTTGTCAAGCTGCATGAATTTTTCATCCTCGGGGCTGACCGTAACGGGCGCAGACGAGGGCGTCGGCTTTGGAGCGGGCGCAGGCTGTGACGGCGCAGAAGAAACCGTACTTTCGGCAGGCGGCTTGGAAGAAACGGACGATACAGGCTCTGCGGAGCTTACCGCAGAGCTTGTGCTCTCGACTACAGATGATACCTTAGGCTGCGATGAAATGGTGCTGCTGTCTGTCTGCGCGTTATTCGGTGTTTTTTGCAGCCCGTTATCAGCAATGCCGCGCAAATAACCAAAGCCGCCGCTTTAATTTTACTTCTCATATTTTTTGCCCCATTTAAACGAATAAATATAAGCCTATCAGTCTATGATAGCTGATACATATCGGAAATCTGTTTCTTCAAAAGGATCAAATCGCATATATCAATTACACCGTTTTTGTTTATATCCATTGCAAGATTATTGTCATTTACAACGTTCAATAATATATGCTTCAGTCTCACCAAACAACTCGCGTCGGGGGTTTCTATACTGTCTTGACCGTTAGTATAGACTTCGGTTTTATCGTCATTATATACTATAACATCATTCAAATTTTTAGGACGCTGATATACTGTATATCTCTCTCCGGGAATAAGTCCTGTGAATTCATTGCTGTCCTGCCATTTAAAATCATCAAGACAGTATTCATATTCGGGTATAGGGCTGACCCTAATAGATGTTTTACCCGAAAGAACACTCGGAGACGATACCAGCAAGCATTTGACCGGCTTACTCATTATCGGCAATTCATATTCATAATTAACAGCCCTTTGATAGAAGCATTGTATTTTATCGAACGGAACATTCGAAAAAACATTTGACGCTTGCCATGTTTTGCCGTCCTTACTGTATTCATAGCCTTCCTTTTGCTCTAATATAACCGTGTTGTACATCACTCGTGAAATATTCGGAGCCTCCGGAAGCGTAGGTGTATTAACAACAAGTACATCACTGACAGCCGAAGGAGCATATTTTCCTTCTGCTATTCGTTGATATAAATAATATGTTGTTTCCGGTTTGAGGTTTACAAAACGGTTATTTGATTGCCAATTGATACCGTCAATGCTATATTCGTATCCGTCAATATACTTTAGAATTATGGCATTGCCGGAAGAAAACAGTAATTGCGGCGCAACAGGTTTATCCGGATTTTCAAATTTTACAAAACGGATATTATTGTTTTTGGCATATTCTTCAACCGTTGAATTACCATAACTGTAAATTTCCATATCATTATCACCGGAAAATACATAATATCCAAATGTCATATCCGGATTATTAACGATAGCCTGTTTGACCTTCGTTAAACCACTGAAGCTATTATTGCCTATTCTTGTTATATTTTTTGAAATTTCGATTTTGGTTATCAAGCCTGAATATTCATACCACGGCGTCAATGTTTTAAGCTTGTAATCCTCGGTTGCTCCGCTACCGTAAATTATAAGCGTACCATTGCCATTCAATGTGTACATTGAGTTTTCTCCGCATTTGCCGGAATACACTGCACCGTCTTCGAGAGCCGTGTATGCATAAACATATAATGTGCATTCCTTCCCCGACTCAACATAAACCGTATAATCGTTTATGTAACCCGACTGTGATTTGACAGGCAACACAACAGTATTCGCGCCTTTTTTCAGTTTAAAGGACGAATTGCCGGCATACGATGCTCCAAACGGCACAGTACAGACAATATCAATATCATCTTCCGCCTTTAAATTGTACTCGTATTTAAAGTCCGTCATGGAATAGGTGGGAGTAAGCCCCGGGGCGGAAAGCGTTTTGAAATAATAGTTGTTGAGGTTGTTGTTTTCCTTCGGCATAACGGTTGCGTCGCCTGTGTTTTTATAAACAGGAATCGAAAAGCTTACAACGGATGATTTGTCCGAGGTGTATGCCGACGACAATA